>OBEQ010960203.1_pt1 | contig 45755 bp, 48 predicted proteins | sample 1670901 | NCBI WGS metagenome assembly OBEQ01 (sample SAMEA104232315, study PRJEB22302) | groundwater metagenome | biome: forest; feature: aquifer; material: groundwater | place: USA | collected 2011-08-07 | depth 5.4 m
AAAGTGTTCGTCCAGCCAGTGCTGGAAGATCGGGTTCACCTCCCAGGGCAGGCGCAGCACGATCGCAAAGGCCGAACGTGCACCGGCGTTCGCGGCCGCTTCGAGGATGCGCTCCATCTCGGGCTCGTTGATGAACGGGATCACCGGCGACACGCTGACCCCCACCGGCACGCCCGCCTTGGCGAGCGCCGCGATGGTCTGCAAGCGCCGATGCGGCGCCGCCGCACGCGGCTCGAGGATGCGTGCGAGTGCCGGGTCGAGCGATGTCACCGAGCAGTAGACGGCGACCAAGCCCTGCGCCGCCATCGGCGCGACAAGGTCGAGATCGCGTTCGATGCCCGAGGACTTGGTGACGAGCGAAAACGCATGGCTGCATTCCGACAGCACCTCGATCACCGAACGGGTGATGCCCAGCTTGCGCTCGATCGGCTGGTACGCGTCGGTCGCGGAGCCGATGTTGAGCATCTGCGCCTTGTAGCGCGGGGCGGCCAGCGCTTCACGCAGCTTCTCGGCAGCGTTGACCTTGGCGATGATCTTGGTCTCGAAGTCCAGCCCCGGCGACATGTTGAGATAGCTGTGGGTCGGCCGCGCAAAGCAGTAGACGCAGCCATGCTCGCAGCCGCGGTACGGGTTGATCGAGATGTCGAAGCCGATGTCGGGCGAGTCGTTGCTCGACAGGATCGACTTGACGCGCTCTTCGATGATCTGGGTGGCCGGTGGCAGGTGCTCCTCTTGCACCGCCTGGTCCAGGCTCCCCCAGCCGTCGTCGAAGCTTTCACTCGTCTGTTGCGAATACCGGTGTTCGATGGCCCAGGTGGTGCCGCGGCCCTTGGTCGGCGCGGGCATGGGCCCGTCGGGAATCAGCCTGATCGTTCGTGCATGGCGCATACTGTGAATATATACAGTCTCTCGCCGCCTTCCAAGCGACATCGCGCCGATCGAGATGATTGGTTCAGCGCTGCATCGCCGTGCACAGGCAACCCACTGTTGCAACTTCCACTTCACGCGCCAGGCCGGGGTCGCGCGCGACGCGCAGCGCGGCGATCGCGTCTTCGAGGTCGAGCAACGATTCCTCGGCGTCCTGCACCGCGATCCCGAGGGCCTTCATCGCCTCGCCGAGTTCGCGCTCACGGCGCCGCGCCTCCAGCGTTTTTCGATCGTCCATCGAACTCCTTCGTTGCGACAGGATCAGCCCGTCGCTTCGCAAGCAGCAAACGACGTGCCGCAGCAGCAGCGGTAAGCTCGTGCCGGTGAAGACCTTCGACGCCACAGCCACCCGCGCTGCGCTGCCCTTCGAGCGCCTGATCCCGGCGCTCGAACGCATGTTCGCAAGCGGCTGCGAAGTTCCGCTGCGCCACATGCACGTGCTCGGCGAGAACACCGCCGATGCGGTGACGCTGCTGATCATGCCGGCCTGGATTCCGGGTCGTTACCTCGGCATCAAGACGGTGAACATCGCGCCGGCCAACACGCTGCGTGGCCTGCCCGGCCTGCATTCGACCTACCAGCTGTTCGACGCCGCGACCGGCGTTGCGCTGGCGCAGATCGACGGCAACGAGATCACCTCGCGCCGCACCGCTGCCGCATCGGCGCTCGCCGCATCGCGGCTGGCGCGGCGCGACTCGCGCCGCCTGGTGGTGGTCGGCGCGGGGCGGGTCGGCAGCCTGATGCCCGAGGCCTTGCGCGCCGTGCTGCCAATCGAGCAGGTGACGCTCTGGCAGCGTGGCGCGGACGCGCCCGACCTGGCCGCTGCCGTGCGCCAGGCCGACATCGTGAGCTGCGCGACGCTTGCCACCGAGCCGGTGCTGCACGGCGACTGGCTGCAGCCGGGCAGCCACCTCGACCTGATCGGCAGCTTCACGCCGGCGATGCGCGAGGCCGACGACGCCTCATTTGCCGGCGCCAGCCTTTACATCGACACGCCCGAAGCGCTGCTCAAGAGCGGCGAGCTGCTGGGCCCGATGTCGCGCGGCGTGTTCGCTGCCGCCGACGTACGCGCAACGCTCGCCGAGCTGTGCCGCGACAAGTCGCTCGGGCGGGTCTCCGACAGCGAACGCACGGTCTTCAAGTCGGTCGGCAGCGCGCTCGAAGACCTGGCCGCCGCGGTGCTGGTCTACGAGTCGTAGCCCACTCGCTCGACAACGAACCGAGAACGACGATGCTGCATCCACAGGCCCGCTCCCTGCTCGAACTGATCGAACGTGTCGGCTTGCCGCCGACCCACGCGCTGGCGCCGCCGCAGGCGCGCAAGATGTACCGCGAGCGGCGTGCCTTCACGCAACCCGCGGCGCCCGACGTCGCGCTTTCCGGCCGCCGTCGACGACTGCATCGCCGCCACGCGCTGGGTGCACGCCCATGCCGCCGAGTTGCGGCGCGCGCTGCACGTCAGCTGAGCAGGCGTGTCTTGGCCGGCAAGGGCGCCAGCGCCAGGCGCAGCCGCTCGCGCAACGGCGCTTCGGCGGCGCCGAGCACGGCAGCGTCGAAACGCAGCGTGAACTGGCCGGCGTCGAGCTGCACGGCAGGGCGCGCGCCGACCGGCAGGCCGAGTGCGTCGCAGGCTTCGCCGACCAGGGTCTCAATCACCCCACGGGTGGCCAGCTCGCGCAGCTCGGGCTTGTAGATCTTGCCCACGTTGGTCATCGGCATCGTGTCGATGATGCTGACCGACTTCGGCCGGGCCGGCGCTTCGTCGACACGATCGGCGGCGAAGGCCAGCAGCTCCGCCGCGCTGACGTTCGCGCCGGGAACCAGCGTGACGAAGGCGACCGGCAGCTCGCCGGCGTAGGCGTCGGGCGCGCCGACCGCGGCGCTCAGCTGCACCGCCGGATGCGCCGCGAGTGCGTCTTCGATCACCTTGGGGTCGATGTTGTGGCCGCTGCGAATGATGAGGTCCTTGGATCGGCCGGTCAGGTTCAGGCGGCCCGCGTCATCGATCCAGCCGAGGTCGCCGGTGGCGAGCCAGCCCTCGGGCGTGAAGGCACGCGCCGTGTCGGCTTCATCGAGGAAGCCCGAGAACAGGTTCGGCGACTTGAACAGCACCATCCCGACCTCGCCGGCCGGCAGCTCGCGCTCGCTCGCGCCACCACTCTCGTCGAGCGCGACGATGCGCAGTTGCGTGTGCGGCAAGCGCAATCCGACACAGCCGGCGGGCGCTGCGACGCCGGGCGGGGTGATGGTCGAGATGCCGGCCATCTCGGTCATGCCCAGCGACTCGTGCACATGCAGGCCGAACAGCTTCTCGAACCGGTCGGCGAGCTCGGGCGACAGCGGCGCCGCGCCGGTGCGGCAGTAGCGCAGCGACGAAATGTCCGCGCCGGCGAGCGGCACATTGGCCAGCGCGGCCAGCACCGTCGGCACCGCAGACAACACGGTGGCGCGGTGTATTTCGACCAGCCGCCAGTAGTTGCGCAGCACCTCGCGGTTGCGGAACAACGCCGTGGTCGGGATCACGACTTGCATGCCGGCGGAAAGCGAAGTCAATGATCCGGGCAGCACGCCGGCCACGTGGAACAGCGGATAGCCGTTGATGCCGATGTCGTGCTGCGTCACGCCCTGCAGCTGGACGCTGGCCCAGGCGGTGAACACCTGCGCACCGTGGCTGTGGCGCGCCAGCTTGGGCGCGCCGGTGGTGCCGCCGGTGTGGAAGTAGGCGGCGATGTCGCCGGGCGCAATGACGCGGGCGCTGGCGAGGTGGTCCTCGGGCTGGGCTGCGCGCAGCGCGTCGAAGTCGAACACGCCGGCCGGCAACGGCAGCGCAGCCGAGGCGTCCTCGCCATGCGGCGCGACACGCAGCACGGCTTCGAGCGTCGGCACCAGCGCGCGAATCCGCATCGCCTTGGACCACATCGCGGACTCGTCGTCCGAGCCGTAGGCGATCAGCACCTTGGCGCGCGCCAGCGTCATCAGCGACACCAGCTTCTCGTCGCTCAACAGCGGGTTCAGCGGCTGGACGATGGCGGCGGCCGAACCGCCCCACAGCGCCAGGTGGTACTCCAGGCAGCCCGGCAGCAGCACGGCAACGGCGTCGCGCGGCGTGACACCCAGGGCATGCAGCAGGTTGGCGGTCTGGTGGATGCCGGCCAGCAGTTGCGCGTAGGACCAGCGCACCGGCACCTGATCGGGATCGGCGCTCGGCAGAAAGGTGAGCGCGGTCCTGGCGCCGAACGCGTGCGCCGAGTTGCGCATGATCTCGTAGGTGCTTCGAACCGTCAGCGCCTCGGCGAGCGGGGTTTCCTCGATGCGCCGGATGTCGGCGATGCTGCGCACGGGGAAGGATGGCGCGAAGGGCGCGGCGAACGGCGGTGGGGTGTGGGTGCTCATGGCGAAGCGTATTTTGCGTCCTGCCCGCCCGGCCTCACCATCTCGATGCGGGTCGGCGCCGGCGTCGCCGGCAACATCGCCAAACCAGGAGTCGTCGCATGCTGAGCGTGTTCGGTGCCATCAACCTCGACGTGTCGGTGCGCTGCCAGCGCCTGCCCCAACCCGGCGAGACCGTGCTCGGCACGGGCGTCCTGCTCTCACCCGGCGGCAAGGGCGCCAACCAGGCGCATGCGGCGCGCCGCTTCGGCGCGCCGACGCGGCTGTTCGGCATGGTGGGCAACGACGCCTTCGCCGAACCCGCCCTGGCCTGCTTGCGCGGCGCCGGGGTGGACCTGGGCGGCGTCGGGGTGTCGCCCTCCGGCGCGACCGGCATCGCGGCGATCAGCGTCAGCGACAGCGGCGACAACACCATCGTGGTGGCGCCCGGCGCCAACCTGGCGGCGCGTGCCGACCAAGTGAGCGACGCGGCGCTGCGCGACACCCGCGTGCTACTGCTTCAGCTCGAGGTGCCGGCGGCCGAGAGCCTGGCACTCGCACGCCGCGCCCGGCGGCTCGGCTGCAGGGTGATCCTCAACCCCTCGCCCTGGCCGGCGGGAGCGCCGCCGGACACGAGCGCGGCCGACCTGCTGATCGTCAACGCCCTCGAGCTCGACCAGCTCGGCGCGCACTGGCGGATCCACGCCACGGCCCCGCTGGACCGCGCCCGCCTGCTGGCGCAATCGCTGCAGCTCGACGTGCTGGTGACGCTGGGCGCCGAAGGTTCGTTCCTCGCTCACAGCGACGGGCGCGAGGCCGCGGGGCGTGCGCTCGCCGTGCAGGCGCTGGACAGCACCGGCGCCGGCGACACCTTCGCGGGTGTGTTCGCGGCGGCCATCGCCGGCGGCGAGTCGGCGCAGCGCGCGATGGACCTGGCTTCGGTGGCGGCCGGCCTGGCCTGCCTCCAGCCCGGCGCCCAGGTCGCGCAGCCCGATCGGGTCGCCATCGAAGCCCACATCGAGCGGCTGCGCGAGCGGATCGCGCGCCTGCCCTGACGCGCTCATGCCTGCGGCTCCATGCTCGCTGGTCAGCGCGGGCTCGAGGGTCGGCACCATCATCCACCTGGCCGGCGAGACGTTCGTCGATGCGGCCGGGGTCGATGTTCGCCACATCCCGTGCAAGGGGGTCGGCCCGATGATCGCCGACCTGATCGGCGCAGCGAGCAGGAACGTTATGCCCGGCTCGTCAAGAAGGCCGACATCACGCTCGACTGGATCATGTCGAGCGCCCCCCCTCAAATGCCTTGAGTGATGCGGGGTCGGCGGGCTCGCGCAGGGTCTTCTGCCACCAGCCGACGTCGTGCCACGCACCGAGCTTGAATCCGACGCTGCGATACACGCCGAGAGGATGGAAACCGAGCGCTTCGTGCAGTGCCACGCTCGCACGGTTGGGTAGCGCGATGCCGGCAAAGGCCTGGAAGTAACCGAGTCGCGCCAGCTCTTCGCAGAGCACGCCGTACAAGCGCTTGCCGACGCCGTTTCCGCGCGCGTCCTCGCGAACATAGGCGGTGACGTCGACCGACCATTGGTAGGCAGGGCGTTCGCGATGCGTGCCGGCATAGGCATAGCCGTTGACCGCGCCCGAATCATCCTCGCTCACCAGCCATGGAAGCCGAGCCAGCGTTGCGAGGATGCGGCCGCGCATCTCGTCGACCGACGGCGGTTCGAGCTCGAAGGAGATGGCGGTGCTCGCGACGATCGGCGCATAGATCGCCGTGATGGCCGGCGCGTCTTCCGGTGTGGCAACTCGAAGCTGCATTGGGAACCCCAGCCCTCGCTCAGTGAACGTGCTCTCGCTCGCCAGACGCCTCGATGACGTTGGGGTGACCGGCGCGTTGCTTGTGTGGTTCGAGTGCGTTGTGCAACGCGACGCCGATGGCTGCGCCAAGCAACTGCGCGACGACGAATCCGGGGGCGCTTGCCGGAGCGATGCCGGCGAAGCTGTCGCTGAACATTCGGCCGAAGGCGGCCGCAGGGTTGGCGAACGAGGTCGAGGCGGTGAACCAATAGGCCGCCCCGATGTACGCGGCCACCATCGCAGCGGCGCGGCCTTCCGGGGCTCGCAAGATCACGAGCAGCAAGCCCGCAGTGGCAACCGCCTCTGCGATCCATTGACCTGTCCCGGTTCGGACCTTCGACGAGAACTGCACGATGGTCATGTCGAACATCGCGTGCGCGAGCCATGCGCCGAGCATGGCGCCAACGAGTTGCGCCACGATGTAGGGCAACAGTTCGCCGCGCGGCAGCTCGCCGCGCAGGGTCATGGCTGCGCTCACCGCCGGATTGAAATGCGCCCCGCTGACGGGGCCGAACACTTCGATCAGGACATAGAGGGCGCCGACCGTGGCGAGCGTGTTGGCCAGCAGGGCGATGGCGGCGTTGCCGCCGGCCAGTCGCTCGGCCATGATGCCGGAGCCGATCACGACTGCCAGCAAGAGCGCGGTACCGACGGTCTCGGCGAGGACTTTGCGAGGCAGGTCGATCATGTTCAGCTCTTGACGATGGCCGTCAGGGCAGCCTGCAGATCGGTGTTGGCCATCGTGTCCAGCGGCAGTTGCAGCAACTGCAGCATGCGGTAGCCGATGGCTTGGCGAGTCAGCTCGAACGCGAGGCGCTTGCCCTCGTCCCCGCCGAGGGCGTTCGACGGATCGGCGTAACCCCAATGGACCTTGACCGGGCTGCCCGGCCAGTACGGACACTGCTCGGCAGCGGCGCTGTCGCAGACGCTGATGACGATGCGCATCTCGGGCGCGTTGTTCCCGACGAACTCGTCCCAACTCTTGCTGCGATAGCCGTTCACATCGACGCCGGCATTCGTCAGCGCTTCGAGCGCCAACGGGTTGAGCCGCCCGCTGGGGGCGCTGCCGGCGCTGTGGGCCCGAACGTCCTTTCCGAGCTGGCGGGCGAGGTGGTTCAGCATGCCCTCGCCGAGCACGCTGCGCGCCGAGTTGTGGGTGCAAAGGATGAGGACGTTGGTGGTCATCGGGCGGTCAGCATTTGCAGGACGCGTCGCTCGGATCGAGGCAATCGACGCCTTGACAGCAGTTGGCGGTGAGGTAACCGAGCAGCGCGCTCATGCGCTCGAACGATGCGCGGTAGATGAGGTAGCGGCCGAGCCGCTCTTGCGTGACCAAGCCGGCGTTGGTGAGCTCTTTCAGGTGGAATGACAGCGTCGTCGCGCCGACACCAAGATGCTCCGCAAGGGCACCCGGCGTCAGCCCCGTGCGGCCGGCAACGACCAGCACGCGGAAAATTTGCAGACGCATGTCCTGGGCCAAAGCCGAAAGAGCGCGTACGACCTCTTTATCGTCCATATTTCAATGGTATTTGAAATATGCGACCGATGCAAGCCCCGCCAGCGCTCCATCCGGTGCTCCGAGACAAAACGGCGCGCGCATGCAATGCGCCACCAGGCCCTTCTTCTCGCCACTGCCCAAGCCCGGTTCCTCACACCACCGGCGTGATGGAGGCGCGCCGGCCGCGAAACGCAGTCGGTGTCATGCCGTGACGATCGCGAAACGCGCGGTTGAACGCACCGATGGAGCCAAAGCCGGCTTCCAGCGCCAGGGTAAGAATCGGCCGCCGATCGAACGCCGGGTCGGCCAGCTTGGCCTCGACTTCGAGCAGTCGATACTCGTTCACGAACGCCGGGAAGTTGCGATAGCCCAGGTCCCGATGAATCAGTTCGCGCAGGCGGTGCTCCGGCAAGCCGATGCGCTGCGCCAGTGCAGCCAGCGACAGCTCGGGATCGCGGTGGATCCCATCGATGATCATCAGGCGCTGGAGGCGCTCGACCCATTGCGCGTCGGCGCGGACGTCCGCAAGCGGCATTTGCGCGGGCGGTTCGGGCTTCGCGGCAGGCTCGGCCGGCGGACCGAAAAGCGTGTCGATCGCGGCCGGCCGGTATCCGATCAGAAAGGCCAGCCCGATTCCCAATGCCACAGCAATCGCGGCGACGTTGAGCGCATCGAGCCACGCCGGCGCCGGTGCGCCGCGCAAGATCAGTTCCACGGTCAACACCATGAGGCCATGCACGCCGATGTAGGCGATCAGCCAGCCGCGCAACACGCGCCGGCCCGCCACCAGGTCCTGCGCGCCGGTCGTCCATAGCCGCCACAGCGCGGCCACCACGAAACCGGCCGCGACGGCCTTCTGCAGGACGTGAGGTCCGGTGCCGAGCAGCGACAGCGCCGCTTCGTCGTGCCCGCTCGATAGACCGGCGATCAGCAGCACCGGAACCGCCACCCGCACTGGCCACGGCAGGTCGGACCGGTCCTCGAAGGCGTTGTGCACGAGCCACCAGAACGCCACCGGAAAGAGCAAGGCCGCCACTGACAAAGGCAGCAGCACTGCAGAAGGCAAGCCGATCCACTGCGGCGCCGAGCGGACCAGGTAGGCCGTCAGGCACACCAGCATCGGCAACAGCGCCCACCGGGCACGGCGCGGCAGGCCGACACTCGCGGTCCCCAGGATGGTCGCGAAGGTGATCGCGACCGTGCGCATGACGAGTGCAGGTTGATCAAGCATGGGTCACACGATGGCTCATCGGCGGCAAGCGGTCTTGCCGAATCTTCGAAAACAGCGCCGCTTCGAACAAACGGCCAGCGATTGTCGGAAAACGGCGCGACGCCGGCACGGCGCTCCCCTAGCGTGGAAACCTGTCCATTGTGAAAGGAGCGACGATCCATGCAACCCGACATCCATCCAGTCCAACTTGCACTCCAGGCCTGGCCGGCCATCTGGCTGTTCGACCTGCTGCGTTACCTGGTACCTGCCGCGCTGGTCGCCGCGGCGCTCGCCGTGTTGCCTGCGCGCTGGCGTTCTCGCCGGTCGGTGCAGGAACATGCGCCTGCCGCTGGCCAGCGGCGGCGGGAATTCCTCAACTCCATGCTGACGGTGTTGGTCTTCTCAGCCAATGGCGCGCTGATCTTCGCGGGTGCCGGCGCCGGCATCCTGTGCCTGTACACCGACATCGCCGAACGCGGCTGGGCCTACGCGGCTGTCAGCCTGATCGTGCTGGTGTTGGCCCACGACACCTGGTTCTACTGGACCCATCGCCTGTTGCACCAGCGCTGGCTGTTCCGCCGCTCACACCTGACTCACCATCGGTCGGTGGCACCGACACCATGGGCCGCCTACAGCTTCGCGCCCATCGAGGCGCTCGTCCAGGCTGCCTTCCTCACGCTGATTCTGCTGGTGCTGCCGCTGCATCCGATGGTGATCTTCATCTTCCTTACCCACATGATCGTTCGCAACGTTCTCGGCCACGCCGGCGTCGACTTGGTTCCACGGGCCTGGCTTGCCGGATGGTGGGGCCGCTGGCTGACGACGACGCTGCACCACGACCTGCACCACTCTCAAGGCCGCCTGAACTACGGCCTGTACTTCACGTGGTGGGACCGCATCGGAGGCACCGAGCACCCCGAATATGCCCTGCGCTTGCAACAGTTCGTCGAATCGCTGCACGGGCAATTCCCGCGTTCGCAGATCGCGGCGAATCAGGCATCGGGCATCGGGTGAATCGGGATGCGGCCGTCGGACAGACCGGTGACGCGCGGCCCGATGCGGCGCGCCAGCCGTCCGACATGGTTGGTGACGAAAAGAGACGTTATGGCCGCGTGACGATGTCAGCCTTGGTCTTGCCGACGATGTCGAACAATTCCTTCTGTTCCGCCGCGGGCACCTTGAACTTGTCCAGCGACTTCTTGAACTCGCCAGCCATGATGCCCCACTCCTTCTCGCTGATGTTCAAGGGGTCGTGCGACTCCTTCATCGCCTTTCCGGTGTACTTGCACGGGCCGCCGGTCGCCTCGCAAACAAGCTGCGAGACCTGGAACTTCAGGTACGGCGCCGGCGACCGCTTGCGGCCGGCGTCGATGGCGGGGTTCTTGTTGAGCGTCTTGTTGACGACCAGGTGATCGATGAAGTCGTCGACCACGACGGTGATGCCCTTCAGGCCGCCGAGGCGTTCGTAGAGCGGTTTCGGCACGTCCGCGGCGGGCGCCGGCAGACTGGCGGTGACAAGCATCAGGCCCGCCGCGACGGCAAGCAGTGAACGATGCTTCATGGTGTGCCCCTCGTGGTTCAAGCCTTGTCGGCGCGCAGCGAAACGCTTTTCACGCCGAACTTCCGGGTGGCTCCCTGCGCGTTGTCGGACAGGAAGCGGTACTGGTCGTTGACCTGGTCGGCCACGATGCGCAGCCCGGCGTCTGCGATCGCCTGCCTGTAGCGGTCGACCTGCCAGGCGCCGCCGATGCACGCCGCCCACAGCGTGGTGTTGCAGGAGATCGTCTCGGGCAGCAGCACGTCGGTGACGATGTCGGCGATGGCCAGACGGCCCCCGGGGCGCAGCAGCCGGGCGATCTCACGGAACACCTGCGGCTTGTCGACGGCGAGGTTGATCACGCCGTTGCTGACCACCACGTCGAAGCTGCCGTCCTCGAACGGCGCCGCGTCGATGTAGCCCTTGACGTAGGTGACGTTGCGCACGCCCTCGCGCCGGCGCAGCGCTTCGGCCTTGGCGCGCTGCGCGTCGGTCATGTCCAGGCCGATCACGGTGCCGGTCGGGCCGGTGATCAGGCTGGCGAGGAAGCTGTCCATGCCGGACCCACTGCCCAGGTCGAGCACGCGCGCCCCTTCCATGTCGTCAAGGAAGTGGAAGTAGTAGCCGACACCGGCGAACGAGTCGATCGCCTCGGCCGGAATGCGGTCGAGATCGGCCGGCCGGTAGCCGAGCCGTTCGGCCATCACGCGGCCCATCTCGAAGTGGAACTCGCCGTGCGGGTTCTGCGCGACGTCGCGGTACATGGCCTGGACCTTGGTCTCAAGCTCGGTTCGATTGACTTGCTGTGTCATGGTGGGCCTCCGGTTCAGGTGAGGTTCAGCGGGATGGCGCCCTCGGCCAGTCGCTCGACCAGGTTGACGGCGGTGACGATCTGCGCACCCGGGATCAGGTCGGCCTCGGTGATGCCGCGCGGGCCGGTGCAGGCGCCGCAGGCCCAGATGGTTCCGCCGTTCTGCAGGTAGGACTGCATCACTTCGGCGAGCGGCTTCATCCCGTGCGCACGAACCGTGTCGGCATAGCCGCGGGTGGCGATTCGCACGGCCTCGGCGGTCAGGAAGACGGTGCTGTCCTGGTCGGCCGTGGCGGCGACGTTGGCGACGATGAAAGGCAGTGTGGCGCGCTCGGCATCCTCGGCGCCGTGCGTGCAGTTGATCAGAAAGGACTTGGACATGGGGTTCTCCATCAGGTGGGTTGCGAGGGTCGGGGGACTTTGCGAATCCAGAAGCGCGTGCACGGGCCCTCTTCGACACGCGTCTCGACGAGCACGTGGCCGGTCAGGCGGCACCAGGCCGGCACGCCGGCGCGCGTGGCCGGGTCATGCGTGAGCACCTCCAGAACCTGTCCCGCCTGCAGGGCAGACAAGGCCTGCTTGATGACCGGCGTGACGGTGCCGCAGGCCTCTCCGGCTGCATCAAGAAACTCGTTGGCGGTGGGTTCGAAAGACGGCATGACAGGCAAAAGAGGAGTTGACGAATGCACGTCTGCTATGCAGAGCGCGTGCCAGCCGGGTGGCACGTCCTCGTTCTCCTCGTAGAAGGCTCCTGTTCACGCCTCGACAAGCTGCTTCGCCGATGCAGGAAAGGACATGGTCCATATCCGCTCGGACATGACGGCCGACCGTGCATCCGAACACAGGGTCTGCTCGTAAACACGGATGCGCCACACAACTCACCCCCGGCGCCCTAGACTCCCCAATGAGGCCGCCAGAATGAAGTCACTGCTGACCGTCCCCGCCGAAGCCGCGCCGCAGGTGTGCGAGCTCGATCGCGAGCTGCAATTCGGTCCCGGCATGCGGGTCCAGCGCCTCACCGAGGCGGCGTTCATGGTGGCGGCACTGTTCACGCAGGATGTTCGCTTCGCCTACGTGACTTTCGCGTTCAGCGTGCTGCAGGCGATCTCGCCGCGCTGGGCACCGGTGGCGCGCGCGGTGGCACGGCTTGTGCATTTCCGTGGCGAGCACCGCATCGGCGACCTGTATTTCGACCTCGGCGGTTCGCGCGGCGCCTGTGCGATCTCGGTGTTCGTGCAGGCGGCCGGCATCGCTCTGGTGGGGGCCGGCCATCCGACGGCCGGTTTCATCGTCCTGACGATTCCGACCGCGTCGTTCCTGATGGCGCCGACGATGGGTTTCTGCGCCGGCTGCTGGTTCTATGTACTGGGGCGCGACTGGCTGGCCCGCCATGGCCGGCTGAAGAGAGGCTTCGATGATTTCGCTGACATCGCCATCGGCCGCGAAGGCGGGAAGGATCAACCAGAACTGCGTGCTCCGGCGCAACGTTGAAACGCAGCCCTATGGCCGCTGCAGCGTCTGCTCGCTGCACCTGAAGCAGTGCCATGCCTGGCAGTCGAATGGCTGGAGCTTCGGCTTGGTGGTGCTGACGCTGTCGCTGCTGCTGGTGCCTGCGGGCTGGCCGCAAATGCTGTTGGCGGCTGCCGTGCTGGGCCTGGTGGTGGCGCAGGGCATGGTCAACCACAAGCGCACCGACGACCTGATCTACGGCCAGCATCGCCTGATGGGGCTGACGCAGGAGCTGCGCGGCAAGCAGCTTCTGATCGAGCAGCAGAACGACAACCTCGCCGCCCTCGTCGACGCACGCACCGCCGAGCTGCGCGAAGCCAACCTGCACCTGGCCGCAGCCAACCTGGAGCTGCTGGAGCTCGACAAGCTGCGCTCGGCAGTGCTGTCCAATGTGTCGCATGAGCTGCGCACGCCGCTGACCGGCATCCTCGGCTCGGCGCAGAACCTGCGCGACGGCCTGGCCGGCGGGCTGACGCAGGCGCAGCACGAATACGTCGAGATGATCGAGAGCGACAGCGGACGGCTGATCCGCGTCGTCAACGAGTTGCTCGAGTGGGGACGGCTTCAGGCCGGGCACATCCAGCTCCAGCGCACGCCGCTGGGCTTGCAGCCGGTGGTCGACGAAGTGTTCATGCTGCTGCGCCCGGCGGCCGAAGCCAGGGGCGTGACGCTGGAACAAGCAGGCTGCGAGGTGTCGGTCGAGGCCGATGCCGACAAGCTGAGGCAGATCCTGATCAACCTGGTCGACAACGCGATCAAGTTCAGCCGTGCCGATTCGAGAGTGCGCCTGCGCGCCGAGGCGGGCCATGCCGGGCTTCGCATTCTTGTGGAAGACCACGGCGCAGGCGTGGCACCCGAAGACGTGCCGCACTTGTTCGAGCGCTTCTTCCGCGGCCGCTCGGCCGATGGCACACCCGGCAGCGGCCTGGGCCTGGCCATCGCCAGAAACCTGGCGCGACTGCACGGCGGCGACATCACGCTGAAGTCGGCACCCGAGCAGGGCAGCACCTTCACTTTGAACCTGCCCACCGCGGCGGCCGTTGCATGAGCCGCCGGGCCGCTCCCAAGCCTGTCCTGAGCTCCGTCGAAGGGGCGAACACCGGAGTGCGCAGCACGAAGGTACTCCAATGAGCCGCATCGTCATCGCCGACGACGACCCGAGCATCGGCCGCATCCTGCGCGATCGCTTGAAAGAGCTCGGCCACGAGGTCGAACACGTGCTGGACGGCGTCGAGGCGCTGCGTCTGGCGGACAGCGCGGACCTGCTGCTGCTCGACCTTGAAATGCCGCGCATGGACGGGTTTGCGGTGCTGAACAGCCTGCAAGGCCAGGCCCGTGCGCCGCTCGTCATCGTCATCACCGCGCATGGCGACATGTCGAAGGCCGTGCGTGCGATGCGTGGCGGCGCCTACGACTTCATCGCCAAGCCCTTCGACGCGGCGACCATCCAGCTGGTGGTGCGGCGCGCGCTCGAAACCCGCGGGCTGAAGACGCAGGTGCACAACCTGCGCAAGGAACTCGGCCGCAAGCACCTGTGGGTGCGCGGCGCCGACCCCGGCATGGCACGCATCGCGGACACGGTCGAGCGGGTCGCGCCGAGCAACGCCTCGGTGCTGCTGCTCGGGGAAACGGGCACCGGCAAGGAGGTGATTGCGCGCGCGCTGCATCTGCACAGCACGCGCCGCGACCAGGCCTTCGTCGCCGTCAACTGCGCGGTGCTGAAAGGAGAGCTGCTGGAGAGCGAACTGTTCGGCCACGAGAAGGGAGCCTTCACCGGCGCCGACCGGTCACGCCCCGGCCGGGTGGAGACCGCACGCGGCGGCACGCTGTTCCTCGACGAGATCGGCGAGCTGCCGCTGGCGGTGCAGGCCAAGCTGCTTCGCCTGCTGCAGGAGCGCGAGTACGAGCGCCTGGGCAGCGACCGCACCCAGGGCGCGGACATCCGCCTGGTGGCGGCGACGCATCGCGATCTTCCCTCTGCCATCCAGGCCGGCACCTTCCGCGAGGATCTGTACTACCGGCTGAAGGTCATCAGCATCAGGATTCCGCCGCTGCGCGAGCGCACCGGCGACATCTTGCCGCTGGCCGAATGGCTGCTCGACAAACATGCCTCGGAGTCGGCTCGCACGCCGCCGCGCCTGGCGGCCGAAGTGCGTGAGGCGCTGTTGCGCTACGGCTGGCCCGGCAACGTGCGCGAGCTGTCCAACGTGATGGAGCGCTTCGTGCTGCTGGCTGGCGAGACGGTCGGGTTGTGCGACCTGCCTGAAGAGCTGATGGGCGGCGATTCGGCAAGCGCCGCCACGGCGGTCACCGATACGGAAGAGCTGTTTGCGTTGGGCTACAACGAGGCTGTGACCGCCGCTCGGCGCCTCATCGTCGTTCGCGCGCTCGAACAGGCAGGCGGCCACCAGACTCGGGCGGCAGAGCGGCTGGGGGTCACGCAGCCCTACCTGTCGCGCCTGGTCAAGCAGCTCGGCATTCGCCGCGACGACCCGTGAGCGCGCGCAAGAGCGCGTGCGACTTCGCACGCGACTACGAGATCGCGCAAGACCCGCTGATGCGCGAGATTGAACGCTGCGTGCGCGGCAGCGACTACGGCGCGACGAGCTGGACGACGCGCGAGCAAGCCGAAAACGCCGCCGCGCGGCTGGCACTCGTTCCCGGCCTGCGTCTGCTCGAACTCGGCGCCGGCTCGGGATGGCCGGCGCTGCTCCTGGCGACACTGTCGGGTTGCGAGGTCGTCCTCACGGATTTGCCGTTGTCGGGGTTGCGGATTGCGCGCGAGCGCGCAGCCACGGACGGGTTGAGCAGCCGCTGCAGCGTGTTGGCCGCCGACGCCTCGGCGTTGCCGTTGGCGGACCATTCGTTCGACCGCATCCAGCACGCCGACGTCCTGTGCTGCATGGACCGCAAGCGAGAGATGTTGCGCGAGTGCCGGCGCGTCGCACGCGACGCGGCCCGCATGGAGTTCTCGGTCATCTGGCTCGCCCGCGAACCCGCCGGGGACGACGAGCACCGACTGCTGCAACAAAGTGGCCCGCCGTATCCCGGCGCCGAAGCGGACTACGCGGTGCTGCTCGAGGAAACCCGATGGACCCTGCTCGAACGCATCGACGTGACGGCCGAGTTCGCTCGCTGCATGGACGTTCTGCTCGAGGAGTCGCACGCGAGGCGCAGCATGCTGGTCGACCTGCTCGGCGAGGCGGACTACGCCGACCGCCTGGAACGCCGCCGAAGCACGCGGGCGGCGGTTGCACGCGGCCTGCTCAGGCGTGAGGTCTTCTTCGCACAGCCCATGGAGCCGATCCAACGCGGGCTGACATGACAAGCAATCATCGATCAGATCTCCTTCGAGGATTCTGCCGAGACTGCTCCCGTCGCCACGTAGCCGCTACCGAGAAAGCGCTCGCGCTCGATCTTCAGGTCCGGCACGTAGCGCAGCAGGTGGCTCCACGGTGCGTGGCTTCCTTCGAAGGTGCTGAGGTAGCCCTTCGCGCGGTGGCGGAACCAGGGGTTGAACACGGCACGCCAATCGGTGGGCAGCTTGAAGCCGACCAGCACCACGCGCGCCCCGGGGCGTGCCGCGCCGAACACACGCGCCAACGCGGGCGGCGTGCGCAACACGTCATGGGTGTAGTGGAAGAACAGCGCATCCACGGGGCCGTCGATCACGGCTTCCTCGACCGGTGCCACGATCTGCCGCACGTTCTTCAAGCCGAGCTCGTCGATGCGCTGCTGTGCGATGCGAGCCATGTCGGGGCTTTGTTCCACCCCGATCACCCGCCCCGTCGGGCCAACGGCCTGTGCCAGGGTGGGAAACGACTTGCCGGTTCCGCAGGCCACGTCGAGCACGGTCTGCCCTGGGCGCAAATCCAGAAGGGCGATCGCTTCGACGCGACCCGGCTCGACCGTCCAGCAGCTCGCGTCGTAGCCCTCAGCGAGCTCACGATAACTTCGGATGGCGGCGTCCCGATCGGGGCCGCCGCCGGTTTCAGGTACCGTCTTGGTTGCGCTGTTCATCGTTCTTCAACGTCCTTCGATTTGCCGTCCCGAAGCGGCCCCATTGTCACTCGGACCGGAGCTGTTCCATGCCGCCCGCCCTTGTTCGTCTTGTGTCGCTGTTGCTCGTGGTGTGGGCCACCAGCGCCTGCACGTCGATCGACCGCCTTCAGCGCAACTACATCTTCCAGCCGACCAGCGAAATCGCCGGAACCCCCTCGGACTTCGGCTTCGACTTCGTCGAGCAGTGGCTGCCCGTCCAGCCACCTGCGCCGTCAGACGCCAAGCCGGAACGCCTCAACGCCTGGTGGATCCCGGGGCCGTCGGCGAACGCATGCGCAATCCTCTACCTGCACGGCAACGGCTGGAACATCGGCGACAGCGCCTACGACACCGCGCGCCTGCGCCGCATGGGGTTTTCGGTGCTGGCCATCGACTACCGCGGTTACGGCCGCAGCGATGGCGGGTTCCCGTCCGAGGCACAGGTCTATCAGGACGCGCAGGCGGGCTGGGATCACCTGAAGACACTGCAGGTCAACGCCCGGCGGCGCTTCGTCTACGGGCACTCTCTGGGAGGCGCGGTCGCGATCGACCTGGCCGCGAAAAACGCCGACATCGCCGGGCTGATCGTCGAGGGAAGCTTCACGTCGATGGCCGACATGGCCAGAGAGGTCCACGGGCTCAACTCCCTGCCGATAGACTGGCTGCTGACTCAGCGTTTCGACTCGCTGGCCAAGATCGGTTCCCTCGCGATGCCGGTGCTCTTCATCCACGGCCAGATGGACAATGTCATTCCCTATTCAATGAGCGAACGACTCCATGCGGCCGCGCGCCAACCCAAGTCTTTGCTGCTGGTGCCGGGTGCAGGCCACAGCAGCATCGCGGTCGTCGCGTGGGATCGCTATCGCGCGGCCGTGCTTGACTTCGCCGCCGGGGCCGGCTGCTGAGCGTCACTCGAAGGGGCTGCCATGACACCTTTGGCCATCTCATCGTTTTCGCTGCCATGGCTTGCTGCGGCGGCCGTCTTCACGATCGGCGTCGCCTGGCGCGACTGCGTGCTGATCGCCTGCAGCACGCTGATCGCCCTGCATGCCTTCCACGTGCACATGGACACCGGCGCGCCCTGGCAAGGCTGGCGCGCTGCCGTGCGTTGCTGGCTGGTGGGCGCAGGCGGCATGGTGGCGGGGCTGGCCCTGTGGGCGATGGTCGGCGCCGCCTGGCTCGACTGGTGGACGCCGGACAACGACCACGAGCTGCAGACGCTGCTCGTGCTGGCTGCGGCCACCGCGGCCTGCTGGGTCTCGCGCCTGGCTGCACCGAAGACCGGGCTCAGGCTGCTCGCCGACGTGCTGATGCCGCTTGCCGTCGTGACGGCCCTGCTGGCGCGCGCCAACGGCCTGCACGCCGCGCCCTGCGTGTTCGCGGCCCTCACCGGTGCCGGCGTCGGCTTGGCCGGGTGGCGCCTGAACCGCGAGCTGGCCAGCGAGCTGCTGGCCGCCGACAGCCGGTAGTCAGGCGTAGGCCGGCGCCAGCCCGCGCCGGAAGCGGCTGCTCAGGATGTCGACGACGAACACGAGCAGCAGCATCGCCAGCAGCACCGTCGCCGCCTGCGCCTGCTGGAAGATCGAGAGGTGGAAGTACAGCATCTGCCCGAGCCCGCCGGCGCCGACGAAGCCGAGCACTGCCGCCATGCGGATGTTCATCTCCCAGCGGTACAAGGCGTAGGCCACGCACTGCGGCACGATCAGCGGCAGGCTGCCGTAGACAAAGGCCGGCAGCGCGCTGCTGCCGGCGTCGCTCAAGGCGCGCTCCGGGTCGGGCGGCGCGTTTTCCAGCGTCTCGGCGTAGAGCCGCCCCAGCACCCCGGTGGTGTGCAGCGCGAGCGCCAGCACGCCCGCGAACGGACCCAGCCCGACAGCCAGCACCATCAACGCCGCCCAGACCAGCTCCGGCACGCTGCGCAAAACGTTGAGCAGCAGTCGCGCCGCCTGGCGCAATGCGCTGCCGAAGCGGCCCGATGCGGGCAGCGCCAGCACGCCGCCTGCGGCCACCGCCAGCAGGGTGCCGAGGGCAGACACGGCCAGCGTCTGCAAGGTGGCCCACGCGGCCTTGGCGACAAACGGCGCCGACAGGTCGGGATGGAAGAACTCGGCGATGAACTTGCCCATCAAGCGCATCGATTCGCCGGACAACATCGCAGCGAAGTCGATGCCGAGGTAGACGAAACTCGCGACCACCGAGCCCACCAGCAACAGCGAGACGCCGGCGCAGGTCAGGCAGGGCCCGGCGGCGCGTGCGCGCTCGGCCGTGCTCACGTCTGCGGGGTTCATCCGAGCAAGCGCCGCAGCGCGGCGCTCAGCAAGTCGGCCAGCATCACGAGCAACAGGAACATCAGCAGGATCGTGCTGGCCTCGCCGCCGTTGAGCATCTTCATCGACTGGTCCATCAGCTGGCCCAGCCCACCGGCACCGACGAAGCCCATCACCACCGAGGCGCGCACCGCGCACTCCCAGCGGTACACGGTGTAGGAGGCGAGCTCCTGCGCCGCCCCGGGGACCAGGCCGTAGAACAGCGCGGCCAGTCGCCCGCTGCCGGCTTCGAGCAGCGCACGCGCCGGCCGGGTGTCGCCCGACTCGAGGATTTCGGCATAGACCTTGCCGAGCATTCCGCCGTAGGTGATGGCCAGCGCCAGCACCCCGGCGCCGGGGCCGAGCCCGAGCGCACGAACGAACACCAGCGCCCACACCACCTCGGGGACGGCGCGCAGCAAGGCCATGACCATGCGCACCACGACGCGCACGCCCTCCCCCCACCAGCGACCGCGGCCCGGGCCGATGCGCGAGACCGACAGCGCGTGCGTGACGGCGAGCGCCAGCGGCACGGCGAGCAGGAACGACAAGGCAATGCCGGCGGTGGCGATCGCCAGCGTCTGCAGCGTGGCCTGCAGCAACAGGCCGAGGAAATCCGCCGAGGTCGACGGCGGCATGAACGAGGCCAGGAAGCCCTTCATCACCTGCAGATTGCCCGACTCGAACAGGGCCGCCGGCCTGAACTCGGCCAGCACCAGCATCGGCCACAGCACGACGACGCCGATCAGCAGACCCGTCGCACGGCGGCGCGCCTGCGGGTCGCGCAGCGGCGTCGGGGCCAGCGCGCCGTTCACCGGCAACCCGGCCTGGACAGTGGGACGACGTTGGTGCCGGCCTTGAGGTCACCCTTGTGCAGGGTCAGCGCGCCGGGGTCGTTGCCCTGCGTCGGCAGGACGCTGCCTTCCGTCGCGTACAGCTCGTGCAGCATCGCGCGGCTCACCTGCGCAGCGGGCAGGTCGAAGGTCACTTCGCCGCCGCGCATGCCGACGATGCGCGGAAACCACTTCAAGGCCAGGTCAACCGCGTGCAGCGACGCGACCAGCGTGGCGCCCGTGGCCGCGCTGTGGGCGATCAGTTCGCCGACGGCCGCGTCGGCCAGCGCAGGGTCGAGCGCCGACACCGGCTCGTCGGCGAGCACGAGGTCAGGTCGCTGATAGAGCACGCGTGCAATGCCCACGCGCTGCAACTGCCCGCCGGAAAGCCGGTCGCAGCGGTCGAACAAGCGGTCGGCCAGGTCGAGCCGCAGCAGCGCATCGCGCGCGCCGGCGATGTCGGCCGGATAGGCCAGCGAGGCGAGTGCCTTCCACATCGGCCAGGTTCCCAGCCGGCCGGCCAGCACCGCGGTGATCACCCGCAGCCGCGGCGGGATCGGCGGCGCCTGGTGGACCACGCCGATGCGCGAGCGCAAGCGCCTGAGCCCGCGGGCCGACAACTGCCAGGGGTTGGCGGCGAGTGCCTCGACCCGCCCCTCGGTCGCCCGCAGCGAACTCCCGCTGACCCGCAGCAAGCTCGTCTTGCCGGCGCCCGACGGGCCGATGACCGCCACCCGTTCGCCCGCGCCGACCACCAGCGACACGCCCTGCAGCGCGCGCTGCCCGTTCGGGTGCACGAGGCCGACGTTGTGCAGGATCAGGCTCATGGCGTGCGAGTTACTTGATCAGTCCTGCCGACCTGCCCGCCGACTCGATCGAGTCGTAGTTCGACGCCTTGGTCGGAATGAACTTCGATGCACGCTGCAGCGCCATGATCTCCTTGTGCTCCGGGTTCGCCGGGTCGAGCTTGAGGAAGGCCTGGGTCAGCTTGGCGGTCAGCGCGGCGTCGAGGCCGGGGCGCAGCGTCCAGTTGTAGTCGTAGTAGGGCGCGGTCGTCGCCAGCACCCGAACCTTGGCGGCGTTCGGGTTGGCCGACTCGACCAGCTTGTCCCACACCGACGCGTTGAGCACCCCGCCGTCGGCGCGCCCCGACGCGACGAAGGCCACGGTCGCATCGTGTGCGCCGGAGAAGGCGACTGCCTTGAAATCCTTGTCGGGGTCGATGCCGTCGCGCTTCAGGAAGTAGCGCGGCATCAGGTGGCCCGAGGTCGACGACGGCGAGCCGAACGCGAAGTTCTTGCCCTTCAGGTCGCCCAGCGACTTGGCCGGGCTGTCGATCGGCACGATGAACTTGCTGGTGAACTTTTCGTCCTCGGCGCGCTGCACGATCGGCACCACGCCGCCGTTGGTGCGCAGCTTGGCCTGCACATAGGTGAAACCGCCGAGCCATGCCATGTCGATCTTGTTGTTGGCCAGGCCCTCGACAACGGCGGCGTAGTCGGTCACCGGCGTGAACTGGATCTCGAGCCCGGTTTCCTTCTTGAGGTAATCGCCGAGTGGCTTGAACTTGCGCTGCAGCTCGGTGGGCGCTTCATCGGGAATGGCCGAAACGCGCAAGGTCGTGACCGGCTGCGCCTGCGCGGCGCCCAGAGTGAGCAGCAACACGAGGATCAACGAGCGCCTCGTGACGATGGATGGCAGACAGACCATTGGAACTCCGGCGGTTGAGTGGGGCTTGCGTGACGCCTCAGCGACCGCGCGACGCGGTGCGGAAGCCGGTGAAAACATCGCTGCGCTCGGGAACGAAGAAGTTGCGATAGTGAAGGTCGTGCATCCGGGCATGGGTCGCAAACGCACCCCCGCGCAGCTCGCGGTGGCTGCCGAACCACGGTGCCGAGTAGTCCTTGTACGGCCCGGCCGCGAATCCAGCATAGGGCTGGAAGACATCGGCCGTCCATTCCCACACGCTGTCGCCCCATTCGAACCCGTCGCCCGATGCCAGCGTCGCCGCATGTTGCCACTGCGCCGCACTCGGCAGCCTGCGGCCGGCCCATTCGCAATAGGCCTCGGCCTCGAATGCGTTGATGTGGATCACCGGCAGATCGGGGTCGAGCGGCAGCCAGCGGTCGAACCAGCGCACTTGCCAGACGCGGCCATCGACCTTGCGCCAGCGGAGCGGCTGGCGCCCGCCCGCTTCGACAAAACGCAGAAACTGTCCGGCCGTGACCGGTTGCGCGTCGATCTCGAAACTCGGCAGTTCCACGCTGTGTCCGGGCAACTCGTTGTCGAAGGCGAAGCCGCGCAGTTCGGCTGGCCGGCCGAGGCGAACCCGAGCACCCGGTACGAACAGCGGGGCGCGCAGGGGTCGGGACCGCAGCGATACACCATCCGGCGCGGGATGCCCGAGCGACGCACGCAGCCAGACCAGGGCTTCGCCGTGCATGTCTTCGTGGAACAGAGCCAGGCGGTGGAGATACAGCGCTGCATCGTCGTCGCCGCCGGGCATCGCCTGCAGGCAGGCCTGCAATTGCGCGGCCAGCATGGCAAGCACCTCTCGGCGCGAAGGCAGCGGCGTGTGCCAGCGTGCGGCGTGGGCGAGGCGCGACGAGTCGAAGCTCGCATCCGGCCCGGCGATCCGTGCCGGCTTTGCCGCCTGCACGAAACCGTCGTCGCCGACCCGGTGCGGGCCGCGCAGGATCCAGAACTCGCCGAACCATGCCAGGTGGGCGAGCTCCCAGGCGATCGGGTTGATGCCGTCCTGCTGCGGCACCCGCCACTGCGCGTCGCTCAGGTCGTCGACCAGCGACAGCGTGCGCCGCCGGCTGTCGCGCAGGGCCGCCGCCAGCGCCTCGCCGCTCAACCGGCGCGGCTCAGACGGCAAGGCGTGCGCTCGTGTCAAGATTTGCGTCATGAGCAAGCCCACCGTGGTCATCGTGTCGCCGGCGCTGGCAGCGGCCAACAACGGCAACTGGCACACCGCCTCGCGCTGGCAATCGTTTCTGTCGGACATGGCACAAGTCGACGTCCGCCTGCATTGGCAGGGCGAGCCGGCACAGGCGCTGGTCGCGCTGCACGCGCGCCGTTCCGCCGACTCGATCGCACGCTTTCACGCGGCCCATCCGCAACGCCCGCTGGCGCTGGTGCTGACGGGCACGGACATCTACCGGGACATTGAAACGGACGAGGCGGCGCAACATTCGCTGAAGTGTGCCAGCCATCTGGTGGTTCTGCAGGACGAGGCCTTGCAGCGCCTGGCCGCCACCGACCGCGCCAAGGCGCGGGTCATCGTGCAGTCGGCGCCACGCCTGGTGCGCCACGACAAATCGCGCAGCAGCTTCGACTTCGTGGCGGTTGGCCATCTGCGCGACGAAAAGGACCCGCTGACCTTGATGCAGGCGGCGCGGCGGCTGCCGCCTGCCAGCGGCATCCGTATCGTGCACATCGGCGCCGCGCTGGACGCCGCGCTCGGCGACGAGGCGCGCCGCACGATGCAGGCTTGGCCGCACTACCGCTGGCTCGGCGGGTTCGCCCTCCCGGTCGCGCGGCGCTGGATCGCGCGCTCGCGCGCGCTGGTGCACATGAGCCGCATGGAGGGCGGCGCCAATGTCGTGATCGAGGCGGTGCGCTCGCAGGTGCCGGTGCTGGCCAGCCGCATCGACGGCAACGTCGGCCTGCTGGGAAGAGACTACGACGGTTATTTCCCGCTCGGCGACGCGGCGGCATTGGCCGCTCTCATGCAGCGCTTCTGCGACGACCCCGATTTTGCGGACCGCTTGCGCCGGCAATGCGCGCTGCGCGAACCGCCCTTCGTCCCCGCAGCCGAAGCCGGCGCGGTGCGGCAGTTGCTGGCCGACATGCTCGCCGGCAAGAAAGGGGCAGCGCTGCCACAATGAACCCCCCGTTTCAGAGGTGACGACAGCCATGAGCCATACCGCCGAATCCTGTGCACTGCCGGCCGGCCCGATCCGACTCACCAGCTTCTCGCATGGCGGGGGCTGCGGCTGCAAGATCGCGCCGGGGGTGCTGTCGGAAATCCTGAAGCGCAGCGCCGGCGGATTGATCCCGCCCGAGTTGATGGTGGGCATCGAGACCGCCGACGATGCCGCGGTCTACAAGCTCAACGACGAGCAGGCGCTGATCGCGACCACCGACTTCTTCATGCCCATCGTCGACGACCCGTTCGACTTCGGGCGCATCGCCGCAACCAATGCGATCAGCGACGTCTACGCGATGGGCGGCAAGCCGATCATGGCGCTGGCGCTGGTGGCGATGCCGATCAACCAGTTGCCGGTCGACGTCATCGGCCAGATCATCCGTGGCGGCGAAGCGGCCTGTCGCGAGGCCGGCATCCCGATCGCCGGCGGCCACACCATCGATTCGGTGGAGCCGATCTACGGCCTGGTGGTGATGGGCCTGGTGCACCCGAGCAAGGTGCGGCGCAACGCCGATGCGAAGGCCGGCGACGTGCTGATCCTCGGCAAGCCGCTCGGTGTCGGCGTGCTCTCGGCCGCGCTGAAGAAAGGCAAGCTCGATGCCGCCGGTTATGCGCAGCTCGTCAAGACCACCACCCAGCTCAACAAGCCCGGCGTGCAGTTCGCCGAGATGGATGCAGTGCATGCGCTGACCGACATCACCGGCTTCGGCCTCGCGGGCCACACGCTCGAACTGGCGCGCGGCGCGGGCCTCGCAGCCGAAATTGAATGGTCCCGGGTGCCGCTGCTGCCCGGCGTGGCGGCAATGGCGGCCGACGGCTTCGTCACCGGCGCGTCGGGGCGCAACTGGGCCGGCTACGGCAGCGAGGTGGCGCTGGACGCGGCGCTGAGCAACGTGGCGAAAGACCTGGTCAGCGACCCGCAAACCTCGGGCGGGCTGCTGGTGAGCTGCGATCCCGCTGCCGCAGACCAGGTGTTGCGGATCTTCCGCGACGGTGGTTTCGACCAGGCTGCGGTGATCGGCCGGATGAAATCGGGTCCGGCAGGCTTGACCGTGCTTGCCTGACCGCCGCTCATCGCCCCCCGACACTCCCCACCGCCAGACAACTCGTGCCGCAATAGAAGCCCCGGACGAACCGGATGTCCGGGCAGTACGGCTGCAGCGGTTCCCAGGGCTTCGACAGCCCGCGGAAGGTCGTCAGGTAGTTGCGCGACCTGAATCCCGTGAACAGGTTCAGCGGAGCGCCCCACCACCATGGCAGGAACCGCGTCGCCAGCACGGCCACCTTGGCGCCGGGGCGTGCGTGCTGCATCAGGTGCCGCACTGCGGCGGGGTTCTGCAGCACGTCGTGGGTGTAGCTGAACAGCAGCGCGTCGGCATGTTCGTTCAACGGCGCATCCTCGACCGCAGCGACGAGAACGGACACCCGCGACGCAGCCGGAGAGTCGTCGGCACGCACGCGAGCGATCTCGGCCATGTCGGGCGACTGCTCGATGCCGATGACCCGGCCTTGCGGCCCGACCTTGTCGGCCAGCGGGACCAGCGTCGGCCCCGTACCGCAGGCGACGTCGAACACCGTTTCCCCGCCTTTCAATCCAAGCGAATCGATCGCCGCCGCGCGCAGGCTGAGGATGCGTATGCAGCTGGCGTCATATTCGGCTGCCATGGCGCGGTATCGCGCCAATGCCTTGTCCCGGTCCGGAGTCGGCCGCAGGTTGCCAAGCGAAGTAAGGCTCATCGATTCCCCCGTGTGACCTGGTCGCGCGCGGATTATCGGATACGCGCCGGGCGCAAGGGCACGCCGCCAGGGTTCGTCCCGAGCCGCAGAGTGCGGACCTGTGGCAAGGTCATGAACCCAGCGGATGACGGAGCACAGACCATGCCGGTAGAGACCTTCGACGCCATCGTCATCGGCGCGGGACAAGCCGGTCCGGCTCTCGCTGCGCGCTGCAGCAAGGCCAAGCTGCGCACCGCAGTCATCGAACGCGGCCATTTCGGCGGTACCTGCGTCAACGTGGGCTGCGTTCCGACCAAGACGCTGGTGGCGAGTGCGCGAGCCGTGCAGCTCGCGCGGCGAGGCGCCGAATTCGGTTTCACGGCCGATGCCCTGCGCGTCGACATGGCGCGCGTGAAGGCACGCAAGGACGGCATCGTGCAGAGTTCGCGCGAAGGTGTCGAGAACTGGATGCGCGGGCTCGCGCACACCGAGGTGATCGTTGGCGACGCGTGTTTCACGGCTCCGCGGACGATCGACGTGGGCGGCCGGACGCTGAGCGCCGAACGGGTGTTCCTCAACGTCGGCGGCCGATCCGTGCGACCCGGCCTGCAGGGCATCGACGACGTGCCGACGCTCGACAACGTGTCCATCATGGAATTGGCAGAGGTTCCCGAACACCTGGTCATCGTCGGCGGCAGCTACATCGGACTCGAATTCGCACAGATGATGCGGCGCTTCGGCGCCGCCGTGACGGTGGTCGAACGCTCGCCGCGGCTGCTGCAGCGCGAGGACGACGACGTCTCGGACGGCATTCGCAAGATCCTCGAGGCAGAGGGCGTGCGCTTCGAGCTCGGCGCCGAGTGCCTGTCGCTCTCGCGCGACGGCGCGCGCATCGTGGTCGGGGCGGCGTGCGGCGCGGAATCTCCTGCGATTGTCGGCAGCCATGTGCTGCTGGCGGTCGGACGGCAGCCGAACACCGACCGGCTCGGTCTTGCTGCGGCCGGCGTGCAAACCGACGAGCGCGGCTACATCACCGTCGATGACCAATGCCGAACCAGCGCCGAGGGCGTCTGGGCGGTGGGCGACTGCAACGGCCGCGGCGCCTTCACCCACACGTCGTGGAACGACCACGAAATCGTCGCCGCCAACCTGTTCGACAACGATCCGCGCCGCATCTCCGACCGGATCCCCTGTTATGCCTTGTTCATCGATCCGGCACTCGGCCGGGTCGGCATGACCGAGCGCGAGGTGCGTGCCAGCGGGCGCAAGGCGCTGCGCGCCACGATGACGATGCAAGCGGTCGGCCGCGCGCGCGAACAGGGTGAAACCCAGGGTTTCATGAAGGTCCTGGTCGACGCTGAAAGCCAGCGCCTGCTGGGTGCCGCGATCCTCGGGCTCAACGGCGACGAGGTGGTGCACTCGCTGCTCGAAATCATGGCGGCGGATCGGCCCTACACCGTCATGTCGCGCGCGGTGCACATCCATCCCACGGTGACCGAACTGGTGCCCACGCTGCTCCAGAAGTTGCGGCCACTCGCTTGAACACCGGGCGCCTGGTGCCGCGACCTATACTCCGACCATGCAGCTGACCCGCAAATACCGCGTGCTGACAGCGTTCGTCGCGCTGTGCGGCATGCTGTTCATGCAGTTGGCCGTTGCCGCCTACGCCTGCCCCGGCCTCGCGGGCGCCGGCTCCTCCCAAGCGCCGGCCGCCGATAGGCTTTCCATGCGGTCGATGCCGGGCTGCGACCAGCCCGACCCCGCCAAGCCGGCCTTGTGCCACGCACATTGCCTGGACGGCAAGTCGTCGCTCGACAAGCCCGAGCTGCCGGTGGTGTCGCCCGCGGCGGTCTGGGTGTCCACCATCCTCACCCCGCTCGAGCCGCTTGCGCCGGCCCTTCTTCCCGGCACGCAGCCACCCTCGTTCCTGCAGCGAATCACGGCACCGCCGATCTCGATTCGACACTGCTGCCTGCGCATCTGATTTCCAGCCGACACACGCGCTGAGGGCTTGACCACAGTCGCCTTCAGCGTGTTGGGGGCGCTCGCCTGAGCGAGCCGACCCTGGCCCTGATGTCGATCGTCTGGAGATCTCATGTTCGGTTTCTCGTTTCACTGCGATGTGTCGGCGTGGCGCCGCGCTGCCCGGCGCGCCTGCCTCCTCCTCATCCTTGGCGCTGCGACGCTACCCGGCCATGCGGCCGGCCCGTTGACCCTGGACGAGGCCTTGCGCCTCGCCCAAGAGCGCTCGCGACAACTGCCCGCCCAGCAAGCCGCGGCAAACGCGTCACGCCAGATGGCAGTGGCCGCCGGGCAGCGGCCCGATCCGACCCTGAAGGCCGGCATCAACAACCTGCCGGTCGACGGAGCCGACCGATTCAGCCTGACGCGTGACTTCATGACCATGCGCTCGGTCGGCCTGATGCAGGAGCTCACGCGAGCCGGCAAGCTGACTGCCCGCTCGGCGCGCTTCGAACGCGAGGCCGAGGTGGCCGAGGCAGGCCGCGATCTGGCACTGACGAAGCTGCGACGCGACACCGCGCTCGCCTGGCTGGATCGGCACTACCAGGAGCGCATGCGCGACGTGCTCGTCGGCCAGCGTGAGGAAGCCCGGCTGCAGATCGACGCCGCCGACGCGGCCTATCGCGGCGGGCGCGGATCGCAAGGGGACGTGTTCGCCGCCCGCTCGGCGGTCGCGCTGATCGAGGACCGCATCACGCAGACCGAACGGCAAGTCGTCACCGCCAAGACGATGCTGGCCCGATGGGTCGGCGCGGCCGCCGCCGAGCCTTTGGACGTGCCGCCTTCCCTGTCGGACGTCAGCTTCAGTCCCGACGACCTCGAAGCCCGACTCGAGCATCACCCCGAGATCGCCATGCTGCTCAAGCGCCAGGAGATGGCGCAGGCAGACGTCGAAGTGGCGCGCAGCAACAGGAAGTCGGATGTGAGTGTCGAGCTGATGGTCAGCCAGCGCGGCTCCGCCTACTCCAACATGGTGTCGCTCAATGTCGCGATCCCGCTACAGTGGGATCAGAAGAACCGCCAGGACCGCGAGCTCGCCGCCAAGCTGGCCACGCTCGATCAGTTGCGCGCCGAACGCGAAGAGGCCACGCGCATGCACGTCGCCGAAGCCTTGGGGCTGTGGCAGGAGTGGCAGAGCAATCAGGACCGGCTCGCGCGCTACGACCGCTCGCTGGTCCCGCTGGCCATCGAGCGAACCCGCGCGTCGCTCGCCGCCTACCGCGGCGCGAGCGGGTCGCTCACCGGCGTGCTGGAGGCGCGACGCAACGAAATCGACATCCGCATCGAGCGCCTGCGCCTGGAGATGGACAGCGCGCGCCTGTGGGCGCAGCTGAACTTCCTGATCCCCCCGGGCGACCGCCTCGCCGCCACCTCCGTGATTCGCTGAACCCACGAAGAACAACGCCATGAAACGCACACCCTTGTTGATCTCCATCGCGCTGGCCGTCCTCTTTGCCGCGGGCGGCTACGGCCTGTACATGTTCGGCATGCAGCGCGGCATGGGCATGGCCGGCGCCACGGCGTCGCCGGGCTCACCGGCGGGCAACGCGAGCCCGGCGTCGAGTGGACCGCAGAGCGCCGCCGAAGGCCAAGACGCCACGCGCCGCCACCAGCAGTCCGGCCTGAAAGCGGGCGACGTCGACCCGATGACCGGCAAGAAAATCCTCTACTACCACGACCCGATGGTGCCGGCGAGCCGGTTCGACAAGCCCGGCAAATCGCCCTTCATGGACATGCTGATGTCGCCGGTCTATGCCGACGGCGACGGCGACCAGGGCAAGGTGAGCGTCAGCCCGCGCATCCAGCAGAACCTGGGCATGCGCACCGCACTGGTGAGCGAAGGGATGCTGTCGCCGCAGGTCTCCGCCGTCGGTAGCATCGCCTTCAACGAGCGCGACCAGTCGGTCGTGCAGGCACGTGCCGCCGGCTACGTCGAGCGGCTGCATGTGCGCGCGACGCTCGACCGCGTCGCCAAGGGCCAGCCGCTGGTGGACCTGTACGTGCCCGACTGGATCGCGGCCCAGGAAGAGTTCCTGTCGGTGCGGCGCATGCAAGGGACCGACCTCGCGCTGCTGGTCGACGGCGCGCGCCAGCGCATGCGCCAGGTCGGCATGAGCGACGAGCAGATCCACCTCGTCGAACGGACCGGCAAGACGCAGCCGCGCATCACGCTCGTGGCGCCGACCGGCGGCGTGGTGGTGGAGCTGCTGGCGCGTGAGGGGATGACCGTCATGTCCGGTGCGATGCTGTTTCGGATCAACGGGCTGTCGACCGTCTGGGCCAACGCCGAGGTGCCGGAGAGTCAATCGGCGCTGCTGCGGCCCGGTGCCAAGGTCCAGGCCAGGAGCCCGGCCGCGCCCGGCACCACCTTCGAAGGCAGGGTGCAGGCGATCCTGCCCGAAGTGAATGCGGCCACCCGCACGCTGAAGGCGCGCATGGAGCTCGCCAACCCGGGCGGCCGGCTGGTGCCCGGCATGTTCGTGCAGATGCAGATCGTGGACATGCGGGCCGAGAAGGCACTGCTCGTACCCACCGAGGCGCTCATCCAGACGGGCAAGCGAACGGTCGTGATGCTGGCCGAAGAGAACGGCCGCTTCCGCCCGGTCGACGTTGAGGCCGGCATCGAAAGCGGCGGCCAGACCGAGATCAAGCGCGGCTTGAAAGCGGGTCAGCGTGTCATCGTGTCCTCGCAATTCCTGATCGACTCCGAGGCCAGCTTGAGAGGGATCGAAGCGCGCTTGAACGGCGAGCCGGCCCGCTCTTCCGCCGCCGCGTCGGGGAGCAAACCATGATCGCCGAGCTGATTCGCTGGGCCATCGTCAACCGCTTCCTGGTGCTGCTCGCGACGCTCGTGGTCAGTGCATGGGGCGTGTACTCGGTGATGCGCACGCCGCTCGATGCGCTGCCCGACCTCTCCGACGTGCAGGTGATCATCCGCGCGACCTACCCCGGGCAGGCGCCGCGCATCGTCGAGAACCAGATCACCTATCCGCTGACCACCACGATGCTGTCGGTGCCCGGCGCCAAGACCGTGCGCGGCTACTCGTTCTTCGGCGACTCTTTCGTCTACGTGCTGTTCGAAGACGGGACCAACCTCTACTGGGCGCGCTCGAGGGTGCTCGAGTACCTGAACCAGGTGCAGTCGAAGTTGCCGCCTGGCGCCAAGGCGTCTCTCGGACCGGACGCCACCGGCGTCGGCTGGATCTACCAGTACTCGCTGGTCGACCGCGGCGGCACGCAGGACGCCGGACAACTGCGCGCGCTGCAGGACTGGTTCCTGAAGTACGAGCTGAAGACGGTGCCCAACGTGGCCGAAGTCGCGTCGGTCGGCGGCATGGTCCGCCAGTACCAGATCGTTCTCGATCCGGACAAGCTCGCCGCGTACAAGATCCCGCACACCAAGGTGGTCGACGCGGTCCAGAAGGCGAACCAGGAGACCGGTGGCTCGGTGCTCGAGCTCGGCGAAGCCGAGTACATGGTCCGCGCCTCGGGCTATCTGCAAGGCCTGGACGACTTCCGCAAGATCCCGTTGATGACCACCGATGCCGGTGTCTCGGTGCGGCTGGGCGACGTCGCCCGCATCCAGATCGGGCCCGAGATGCGCCGCGGCATCGGCGAGCTCGATGGCGAAGGTGAAGCTGCGGGCGGCGTGATCGTGATGCGCTCGGGCAAGAACGCGCTCGAGACCATCGCGGCGGTGAAGGAGAAGCTCAAGCCCCTGCAGGCGAGCCTGCCCAAAGGCGTCGAGATCGTTCCGACCTACGACCGATCGGGTCTGATCGAACGCGCGGTGGAGAACCTGAGCCACAAGCTGCTCGAAGAGTTTCTCGTCGTCGCGGTCGTGTGCTTCATCTTCCTGTTTCACCTGCGTTCGGCGTTCGTCGCGATCGTCTCGCTGCCGATCGGCATCCTGGCGGCCTTCATCGTCATGCACTACCAGGGTGTCAACGCGAACATCATGTCGTTGGGCGGCATCGCGATCGCGATCGGTGCGATGGTCGACGCGGCGGTCGTGATGATCGAGAACGTCCACAAGCACATCGAGCAGTGGAATCACGAGCACCCGGGCGAGACCTTGCGGGGCGACCCCCATTGGCGCGTGATCGCCGACTCGGCCGCCGAGGTGGGCCCGGCCTTGTTCTTCTCGCTGCTCATCATCACGTTGTCGTTCATCCCGGTGTTCACGCTCGAAGCGCAGGAGGGGCGGCTGTTCTCTCCCCTCGCCTTCACCAAGACCTACGCGATGGCAGCGGCGGCGGGCCTCTCGGTGACGCTGATCCCGGTGCTGATGGGCTACCTGATCCGCGGCAAGATTCCCGACGAGAGGACCAATCCGCTGAATCGCTTCCTGATCGCGGCCTACCGACCGTTGCTGAATTCGGTGCTGCGCTGGCCGAAGCTCACGCTGCTGGTTGCGGCGGCCGTGCTCGTGCTGAGCCTGTGGCCGCTGCAGCACATCGGCGGCGAGTTCATGCCGCGGCTCGACGAGGGCGACCTGCTGTACATGCCTTCGGCGCTGCCGGGCCTCTCGGCCGGCAAGGCGGCCGAGCTGCTGCAACAGACCGACCGGCTGATCAAGACCGTGCCCGAGGTCGTCAGCGTGTACGGCAAGGCCGGCCGCGCCGAAACCGCCACCGACCCCGCACCGATGGAGATGTTCGAGACGACCATCCAGTTCAAGCCACGCGAACAATGGCGCGCCGGCATGACGCAGGACAAGCTGGTCGAGGAGCTCGACCGCATCGTCAGGGTGCCGGGCCTGTCCAACATCTGGGTGCCGCCGATCCGCAACCGCATCGACATGCTGGCCACCGGCATCAAGAGCCCGGTCGGCGTGAAGGTGGCGGGCACGGACCTCGCGACGATCGACCGCATCACCGGCGAGATCGAGCGGGTTCTCAAGAATGTCCCGGGGGTGTCGAGCGCGCTCGCCGAGCGGCTGACCGGCGGCCGTTATGTGGACCTGAACATCAAGCGCGACGAGGCCGCGCGATACGGCATGAACATCGCCGACGTGCAGTCGGTCATCGCCTCGGCGGTGGGCGGCGAGAACATCGGCGAGACGGTCGAAGGCCTGCAACGCTTCCCGATCAACATGCGCTACCCGCGCGAGATCCGCGATTCGCTGGAGAAGCTGCGCAGCCTGCCGATCGTGACCGAACGCGGTGCGCGGCTGGTGCTCTCCGATGTGGCCGACATCCGCATCACGGACGGTCCGCCGATGCTGCGCAGCGAGAACGCGCGGCTGTCGGGTTGGGTCTACGTCGACATCCGCGGGCGTGATCTTCGCTCTGCCGTGCAGGACATGCAGCGCGTGGTGATGAAGGAGCTGAAGCTGCCGCCGGGGTATTCGATCTCGTGGTCGGGGCAGTTCGAGTTCCTCGAGCGTGCCACCGCGAAGCTGAAGATCGTCGTGCCGTTCACGCTGCTCATCATCTTCGTGCTGCTGTACCTCACGTTCAAGCGTTTCGACGAGGCGCTGTTGATCATGGCCGCGCTGCCCTTCGCGCTGGTCGGCGGCATCTGGCTGCTGTACCTGCTGAGCTACAACCTGTCGGTGGCGGGCGCGGTCGGATTCATTGCACTCGCCGGTGTCTCGGCCGAGTTCGGTGTGATCATGCTGCTGTACCTGAAGCACGCCTGGCGGGACCGGATCGACGCCGGGCGCACCGACAACGCAGACCTGATCGACGCCATCCGCGAAGGGGCCGTGCTGCGCGTGCGGCCCAAGGCGATGACGGTGGCGGTTGTCCTGGCGGGCCTGTTCCCCATCATGTGGGGCACGGGCACCGGTTCGGAAGTGATGCAGCGCATCGCCGCGCCGATGGTCGGCGGAATGATCACTGCACCGCTGCTGTCGATGTTCGTGATTCCTGCCGCCTACCTTCTGCTGCGCAGGCGCCGCGAGCAGCCGGGGGCTGGCGCGAAGACGCTGTAAGGAACACACAGGCCTGTCGACTGAACTCGTGTCAGGATGGCTTGAAAAAGGGGAGAGAACAATGCGCACCACCCGTCTCTGGGCGATCGTCGGACTCGGCCTGATCGCGCCAATTGCTCAGGCCCAATGGGTCGTCGACCACGCCCCCTACAAGCTCACGGTCGAGGGCTACGCCAACGCCACTGCAGGGCGCAGCCAGGGCGAGGACAACGCGCCGAACAGCAGCCGCAGCGCCGGGCGCATCGATGCCGGCTTGCGTTTGCTGGGCGTCGTGGGCAATCCCAACCAGACCCGGTTCGGCGCCCGGGTCGAACTGCTGTCCAACAAGGAAGACACGTTCCAGGTCGGCGAGAGAAGCCTGCTTGCCATCGGACCCTGGGGTCGGGTTGAGCTGGGCAAGCGGCGCGGGCTGCCCGACGTGCTCGCCGGCTACGCGCCGAATGGCTTCACCTTCACGTCGGCCGAGTTCGGACTTGGTTCGGGGCGCGGGCTGGATCCCGGCAGCGACCTGCCCACGGCGTTTGTCTCGCCGGCACTGGCGGCACAGATCAACGCCGTCTCGTCGCTGGGTTTCGCCGCGACGTTCAGCGGCGACCGCTCGGGCAAGCTCATCTACGTGTCGCCCAAGTTGAACGGCTTCGAGGGCGGCATGTCGTACTCGCCCCGAGCCGAAGAACTCGGCGGCAGGTTTCGGCAGTTGTTTCAAAGCGGCCTGGTGCACGAGACCTACTTCGGCGAGAACGTGTTTCGCGTCGGCGGCAGCTACACCCACGCCAAGGGTTCGACCGATGCGGGCAATGCCTTCGAAGACTTGAACTCCTTGAGCGGCGGAGCGACGCTCGCCCTCAACAACGAGCTCGATCTCGGCGTCAGCGCGACCTTCGACGGCCACTCGGGCCTTGCGAGGACGACGCCACCGTCATTCCGGTCGAACGGGCTGGGCTACGTCGCGAGCGTCAACTACAACAAGGGGCCCTGGACCGTCGGCAGCTACGTTCAGCAAGCGCAATCCGAAGGTGACCCGACGCAGGCCGGGCAGGATCGGCTTCGAGTCTGGCAGGTGGGCGCCTCCTACCGCCTCAACACCAAGCTCAGGTTCTACGCCGCGTACTACCACTATGGCCTGCGCAACGAAGGTGGCCAGACAGCGACCGATCGATACGATGGCGGTGTGTTGCTGTTCGGTACCCGCATCGCACTGTGAATTTTCCCGACAAGCCGTTTTCTTTCACCCAAGGAGCCGAGCGTGAAATCCTCCAATGACCACCTGCTGTCCGCCGCCCTCGTTTCAGCGCTGTCGCTGATCGCCAGCAATGCGCAAGCCCAGACCCATCCCGAAAAGCCGACCTACAGCTTCGAGAAGTGCTACGGGGTAGCGAAGGCCGGCGTGAATGACTGTTTCACCGCCAACAACTCGTGCGCCGGAACGTCCAAGCAAGACGCGCAGAAAGATGCCTGGGTCTACATCCCGAAGGGAACCTGCCTGAAGCTGGTGGGAGCGAGCCTCGAGCCGCCGAAGAAGTAGTGCGTCACTCGGCGAGTTCGTCCAGGATCGGGCAGTCCGGCCGGTGATCGCCGTGGCAGCAGTCCGCCAAGCGCTCCAGCGTGCGCTTCATCTGCGCCATCTCGTTCATGCGGCGCTCGAGGTCGACCACGTGCGCAAGCGCGATTCGCTTCACGTCGGCACTGGCTCGCCGCCGGTTCTGCCACAGCTTGAGCAGCTGGGCGATCTCGGCCATGCTGAATCCGAGCTCGCGCGCGCGCCGGACGAAGCGCAGCGTGTGCACCTCGGTGTCGCCGTACTGCCGATAGCCCGAGCCGGTTCGGCCGATCTTGGGCAGCAGCCCCAGGGTTTCGTAGTGGCGGACCATCTTGGCGCTCACACCGGAGCGCGCCGCGGCTTCGCCGATGTTGAAACGCTCGGGCGGCATGCTGTGGGTCTGCTTCATCGAGACTGTCCTTTCCAGCGCCGCAGCAGCAATGCGTTGCTGACCACGCTGACACTGCTGAAGGCCATCGCGGCACCGGCGATCACCGGGCTGAGCAGCCCGAACGCGGCCAAGGGGATGCCGATGACGTTGTAGGCCAATGCCCAGAACAGGTTCTGCCGGATCTTCGCGTGGCTGCGCCGCGAGATGTCGATCGCGTCGGCCACCAGGGTCGGGTCGCCGCGCATCAGCGTGATGCCGGCAGCGTGCATGGCGACATCGGTCCCGGTGGACATCGCGATGCCGACATCGGCTGCCGCCAGGGCCGGTGCATCGTTGATGCCGTCGCCGACCATCGCCACCCGTGTGCCGCCTGCCTTGAGCTGCGTGACGATGGCCGCCTTGTCCTCGGGCAGCACCTCGGCACGGACCTCCGCGATGCCGATCTGCCGACCGACCGCCGACGCGCTGCCCGGGTTGTCGCCGGTCACCAGCAGGGTCCGGATTCCCAGTGCGTGAAGCTTGTGGACTGCAGCGGCCGCGCCGGTCTTGACCTCGTCGCTGAAGCCCAGCAAGCCGACCAGCGACGGCTTGCCCGACAGATCGGCAAGCCACGACACCGTCTGTCCATTCGCCTGCAGTTCGCTCGCGGTCGACTCGAGGCCGCTCAGGTCCACGCCGAGCTCTTGCATGTAGCGCCCGCTGCCAAGCCGCAGCTCGCGGGCATCGACGCGGGCCGCGATGCCACGGCCCGGCACGGCCCGCACGGCGCTTGCGCCGGGCACCCCGACGCCTTGTTTTGCCGCGGCGTCCATCACCGCTCGGGCCAGCGAATGTTCGCTTCCGGCCTGGATGGCAGCGCTCAGCGAGAGCAAGGCTGCGTCGTCGCCATCGGCAGCGCGGTACGCCACGAGCTGCGGCTTTCCCTCGGTCAGCGTGCCGGTCTTGTCGAACACGACCACCTTGACCTGGTGCGCGACTTCCAGCGCCTGCGCGTCCTTGATCAGAATGCCGTGGCGCGCCGCCACGCCGGTACCGGCCATGATGGCGGTCGGTGTCGCCAGGCCGAGCGCGCAGGGACAGGCGATCACCAGTACCGCCACCGCGTTGAGAATCGCCGCTTCCCAGTTGCCGCTTGCCAGGCCCCAGCCGAGCAGCGTCACGGTGGCCACCGCAATCACCACCGGCACGAAGACTGCGCTGACCTGGTCCACCAGGCGCTGGATCGGCGCCTTGTCGGCTTGCGCCGACTCGACCATGCGGACGATGCGCGCCAGGGTCGTCTCGGCGCCCACCGCGCTGGTGCGGATCACCAGCAAGCCCTCGACGTTCACCGAAGCGCCGGTCACGCGATCCCCCTTGTGCTTCGACACCGGCAGGCTCTCTCCGGTGATCAGCGATTCGTCGACCCGGCTGCCGCCTTCGACGACGACGCCGTCGACCGGGATTCGCTCGCCGGGCCGCACCACGACCTGATCGTCGACCCACACCTGTTCGACCTTCAGCTCCGAATCGACGCCATCGCGTCGAACCCGTGCCATGTCAGGGCGCAGGGCGTTGAGAGCGCGAATCGCCTCGGTGGTTTGATGCTTGGCGCGCCCTTCGAACCACTTGCCCAACAGCACCAGGGTGATGACGATCGCCGACGCCTCGAAATACAAATGCGGCATGCCGCCGTGCCGGTTCGCGAGCAGCTCGTAGACGCTCAAGCCGTAACCGGCAGAAGTTCCCAAGGCGACCAGCAGGTCCATGTTGCCGGCGTGCGCCTTCAGCGCCTTCCAGCCGGCGCGATAGAAGCGCGCCCCGAGCCAGAACTGCACCGGCGTCGCGAGGGCGAGCTGGAGCCAGCCGTCGACCATCCAATGGGCCCCGAACACGAGGCCGAGCATCGGCAGTGCGAGCGGTGCGCAGAGCACGGCGGCAAGGACAACCGGCCAGGCGGCACGGCTCGGGCTGGCCGTTGGACTCGGGCGCACGCCCTCTTCTGTCGCCACGCCGGCGCGATGGCCGGCGCGTTCGCCCAGCGTGTAGCCCGCCTTCTCGACCGCCGCGTTCAGGGCGGGCAGATCGACCGAGCGCTCGGCGCGCACGCTGGCCGCCTCGGTCGCGAGGTTGACGCTGGCCTCGCCGACCCCCGGCACGGCGGCCAGGGCACGCTCGACGCGGCCTGCGCAGGACGCGCAAGTCATCCCCGTGATGGGGAGGGACCATTGGCGCGCCTCGGGCGTTGCAGGCAGCGAAAGGGACGAGGTTGAGTTCATGATGCAAGCATCAAGCTTCCTATCGTGGGAAAGTCAAGCGACAGCATCAAAAACCTCTTCGTTCCGAGGGGACTGCGGCGTACCGCTTGACCTTGCCTCCATGGGAAGCTTCAGAGTGGGGCCTTCTCGAACCTTCACAGGAGCAACGATGGAATTCGACGTCGAGGCCATGAGCTGCGGCCACTGTGTACGCACGATCACCGAGACCGTGAAGGCACTGGACCCGAACGCCAAGGTGGCGGTCGATCTGGCGGCGCACAAGGTGCGTGTGGAAACCGGCAAGGACCGGGAAGCGGTTGCAAAGGCGCTTGCCGAGACCGGATATCCGACCTCTCAGTGAGTCTGCAAGAACGCGGACCCGGCCTCAGCGTTTGCGCAGCGTGAGCTGCACAGACGCGGCCGTAGCGCTCTTGTTCTCCCACATCCAGCAGTAGTCATGGGCCAGCGGCACGTTCAGGGTGCCGTCCAGCGAAGCCACCTCGTCCTGCTTGGCCGGAAAGACTACCGACTTGCCTTCGTGGTAGTGAATGTTGAAGTTCATCGGCTGCCGCCCCTTGAATGACCACGCGATCGACTGCCCCGTTGCCAGCTTTCCGCAGACCTCGGCGAACTTGCCCGGCGCGACCGTGAGCGAGCGTTCGAACCCACCGCTCGGATCCCATTGAATCTCGACGAGCTCGGCACGTGCCGGCCTCGCCGACAAGGCTGATGCGGCGATGAACAGGCTCACGCCAAGCCGGGCGCGCCTGGCGCTCGAAAATGAAATCATGCGTTCTCCTGTGGGTTGAAGGCATCGACTACTTCGCGGCCTGGATTTGCGTCACCACGAGGGCGCCGTTTGCCTTCTCGGCCTTGAACTTCACCTTGTCGCCCTGCTTGACGGTGTCGAGCATGGCCGGATCCTTGACCTGGAACACCATGGTCATGCCGGGCATCTCGAGATTCTTGATCTCGCCGTGTTTCAGCGTGATCCTTCCGTTCTCCTTGTCGATCTTGCGCACCTCGCCATCGGTCATATCGACCTCGGTGTTCGCCTGCGCGGCGCTCGCGGGCGTTGGCTGGGCACTGGTCTGTCCTGCAGCGGACGAAACATTCACGATGACGACGAACCGGATCGTCTCGCCTTGCTTGGCGGAAATATCGGCCGGGTTGAATCGCATCGTGTCCGTCATGTCGACCTTGACGCTGCGCGTGACCTTGGCCTTGTCGCCGGGCGCGCCGATGGCGCCCGCCTCGCCATGCACGTGGCCCGCGGCGTGGCCGTCGCTGTGGTCGTCAGCCGGCGGCTGCGGCGCTGCGCCGCCGTAGCCGCGAAGCTGGCTGTAGCGGGCGACTTGTTCGGGCGTGAGCAACGCCGTCTCGGTGAGGTGGGTGCGCAGATGCTCGGCGCGCAACTGCGCTTGCTGCTGCCCGATGGCCAGCGTCAGGTCAGCCAGCGATTGCGGGTCGACACGCTGGGTCGCAAAGGCATCGTCGAGTGCGCGCTCGGCTTCGATCAGGCGCACGCCCATCTCGCGTGCCGCCGCCTTGTGACTCGCGAGCAGCGCCCTGGTCGCCGCCTGCTGCTGCGCCGTCAGTTCGAGCGGCGCCGCCAGCTCCAGCACATGCGACGGCCCCGGATAGCCGTTCAGCTCGGCCGACTTCGCAAGTCCCATGCCGTGGCCGGATTGCAGCTCGCTGACGTCGCGCTCGGAAAGCGCCTTGATGCTGCGTTGCTGTTCACCCGCATACGGGCTGGTCTGCGCGTGGACGCCGCTCGCAGCGGCGATCAACACGACGGCACAAATGGTTTGGCTGAAACGGATCTTCATCATGGTTCCTTGGTTTTCAGTGACTGTCATGGCCCGAGTGGCCGGTGGGCTTGCGCACCTGAACTTCGATCTCTTCGGGCGTGTTGCGGCGCGAGGCGGGCATGGCCGTGCCGCCTTCGGACGCGAAGCGCGCCGGCTCCGGCATCGCGTCGCTCCACTCGAAAGCGTTCGTGCCCTTCGGGTGCCGGTACCAACCGGGGTCCTTGTAGTCGCCGCGCGGCTGCTCGCGCCGGACCTTGACGACGCTGAACATGCCGCCCATCTCGACCGAACCGAAAGGCCCTTCGCCGCCCATCATTCGCGCCGTGTTGTCGGGGATCGGCATCTCCATCTCGGTCATGTCGGACATGCCGCGCTCGGCCATGACCATGTAGTCGGGGATCAGCTTGTTGATCTCGCGCACGACGCCGCGGTGCTCGACGCCGATCATCGTCGGCACCTGGTGTCCCATCGCGTTCATCGTGTGGTGGCTCTTGTGGCAATGGAACGCCCAGTCGCCTGGCTCGTCGGCAATGAACTCGAGCTGCCGCATCTGGCCGACCGCCACATCGGCAGTCACCTCGAGCCAGCGTGCGGATCTCGGCGTCGGCCCGCCGTCGGTGCCCGTGACCTGGAACTCGTGCCCGTGGATGTGCATCGGGTGATTCGTCATCGTCAGGTTGCCCATCCGGATACGCACCTTGTCGCCCTGCCGCACGTTCAGCGAGTCGATGCCCGGGAAGATGCGGCTGTTCCACGTCCACAGGTTGTGCTCGAGCATCGTCATGATCTTGGGCGTGTAGGCACCCGGCTCGATGTCGTAGGCATTGAGCAGGAACACGAAGTCACGATCGACCTTGTCGATCAGCGGGTGGCTTGCCTTCGGGTGCGTGACCCAGAAGCCCATCATTCCCATCGCCATCTGCACCATCTCGTCGGCGTGCGGGTGGTACATGAAGGTGCCGGGGCGGCGCGCGACGAACTCGTAGACGAAGGTCTTGCCGGGTGCGATCGGCGGCTGGGTGAGGCCGACCACGCCGTCCATGCCGTTCGGCAGCCGCTGGCCGTGCCAATGGATCGAGGTGGATTCGGGCAGCCTGTTGGTGACGAAGATGCGCACCCTGTCGCCTTCAACGACTTCGATCGTCGGCCCCGGCGACTGGCCGTTGTAGCCCCACAGGTGCGCCTTGAAGCCGGGCGCCATCTCGCGCACCACGGGTTCGGCGACGAGATGGAACTCCTTGATGCCGTTGTTCATGCGCCAGGGCAGCGTCCAGCCGTTGAGCGTGACGACCGGGTTGTAGTGGCGGCCGCTGTCGGGCACCAGCGGCGGCATCGTGTTCGCTGTGGTCTGGACGACCGGCTCGGGCAAGGCAGCCAGCGCCACCTTGCTCACGCTCGCGGCGGCCATCGCGACAGCGGCGCCGCCGAGCAGGAAGCTGCGTCGATTGCTGGTCATGTCGGTTCCTTCGAAGCCATGGGCTTGCCGATCAGCTCCGCCTGCAGGGCCGCATCGGCGAGCCAGAAATCGCGCTGCGCGTCGATCGCCTGAATGACGCTGGCGATCTGCTGACGCGAGTCGGCGAGCAGCTCGAACACGCCGATCAACATGCCGTTGTAGCGAAGCACGTTCTCCTCGGCGATCGTCTTGCGCAGCGGCACGATCTCGTCGCGGTAGTGCCGGGCGATGTCGTAGGCGGTTCGGTACGCGCCGTAGGTTTGCCTCACCTGCGAGCCGGCGTCGACGCTCGCCTGCGCCGCGCGGTTGAGCGCTGCCATGTAGGTCGCCTGCGCTCTCGCCCGCGTCGCGTCGCCGGCGTCGAAGATCGGCAGCGGCACCGAGAGCTCGTAGCCGCGCTGCGCGGCCAGGCCCGTTTCGCTCTTGCGGGTCAGCCCCAGGTCCAGGCCGTTGACGAAGCCGGTGATGCGGGTCAGGCCTTGCTCGCGGGCGACGAAGTCGAGCTTGGCACGCGCCATGCGCAGGTCCAGCCGCTGGTCCATGGCCAGCCTGGCAACGTTCGCCTCGTCCTTCGGTTGCGCGGGCAGCTCGGGCAGGCGATCGGGTAGCTTCAACGCGCCGGCCTGCTGTTCATCGAGACCGAGCGCGCGAATCAGCGCTTCCCGGCTGCCCCGGGCGACCTGCGCCGCGCGGGCGAGCTGCGCGACGGCATCGGCGGCGAAGGCCTGTTCGTGTGCGCGTTGCAGCTTGCTGAAGTTGCCGACTGCCTGCATGCGGCGCGCCAGCTCGGCACTCGCGTCGGCCGTCGCCTTCACCTGCTGCGCGTATTGCAGCGCCTGCTGTGCCGCAACCGCCGCCACCCACGCCTGGCGCGCTTCGGTCGCTGCCTGGACGACGTTCGCAGCGAGGGCCAGGCGGTTCGCTTGTTGCCGATAGTCGGCCAGCCTGAGCCGCGAGGGGAGCAGCAGCAGGTCCAGCACCGACAAGCTCAGCGTGCGGGTCAACTCGAGTTCGCGCATTCCGGCGTCGTTGCGCACCAGCCGCTCGAAGGCGAAGACCGGGTTGGGCATCCGCGCCGACTGCGTCGCCGACGCAGAGCCGGCCGCGCTCTCGTACAGCATGGCCTGCAGCGCTGGGCTGTAGGCCAGCGCGACGCGCACGGCATCGTCGCCGCCCAGTGGCCTGTCGAGCAGCGCGTCGACATCGCTTTGCGCCTGCCGCCTGGCCTCGTCGGTCGTGAGCCACTTCAGCTCGCTGGCGAGATGTTGCTGGCTCATCTGCTGCGCATCGGCGAAGTTCTGCTCGATCGCGGTGTCGGCGCAGCCTGCCGACACGAATGCGGCCGCGGCTGTTGCGGCGAGCAGGCCGAGCCGTTTTGTCGGGTTGTTCTTCATGGCATCTTGTGTCCGGCAGGGTCGTGCGCGGCGGAGGCCGCAGGCTTGACCGGCGAGGCGGCACGCTCGGCCTGGCCTTCGCGCGCGTAGGCCTGCCATCCTCCGATGCGACCGACGAGGTCGTTGGCTTCACGCCAGGAGACAAGCGCTTGGTCGCTGAAGGGCCGGTATCCGTCGAAGGCCGAGCGGTAGGCGTGCGGCCCCGCCGGCGCAGAAGCGGCTGTCTTCGAAGCCGGCGACGCCTGCGCCATGACCGAGCCTGCCGCGACGACAAGCACGACCGTCGTCGACACGATGGTTGAAATGGGAACTGACATGAGGGTCCTCGCAGAGGGCCCATGCGCTTCGGAACGCGGTCCGAAAGCGCTGGGCGGGGTCGAGATGCGACGAACGATTCGCGCGCCGCAATGGGCGCGCTATCGCGTCACAGACGCGTGGTCAGGCGAGGATGGATCTGGGCGGCCGCTCGGGCCCGCCGCTGATGAAGGAGGCAACGCGATGCGGTGCCAACCGGACGAAGGTGTCCGGTACATGGGTGGCCTCGAAGACCACCGGCGTTGTCGGCAGCGCTGCTGAGGTGCAGCACGACGCGCAGGCACTGCACGAGGCCTTGGAGTGAGTTGCGCCGGCGCCCGACTTGTGCGCGGCGCCGTGGTCGGCGGCGCCGGCATGCGGGTGGTGCTCGACCTTGTGCATCGCCTGCGCGTGGGAATGCACCGCCGCGCTGCTGCTGGGCCCGGACCCACCGCCGAACATCGATGCGGCAGCAACACCCTGGAGCGGAAGCGCCAGGGCCAGCAGCCACATCAACGCGGTTCGCAAAATGCGCGACATGGCAAAAGTCTAACTCAATGGACCGGCGCTAGCGATTCCGGGCCTGCGCTCAGTAGTCGCCGCCCGCGCTGCCCGGCGCCAAGTTATCGAACTTGGTCAGCGGCTTGTTGAAGAACAGCTTCACGGTGCCGGTCGGCCCGTTGCGCTGTTTGCCGATGATGATCTCGGCCACACCCGGCTCCTTGCAGGCTTCCTTGGTGTAGTAGTCGTCCCGATAAATGAACATGATGACGTCGGCGTCCTGCTCGATCGCGCCCGACTCGCGCAGGTCGCTCATCATCGGACGCTTGTCGGTGCGGGTCTCGACGCTGCGGTTGAGCTGCGACAGCGCGATCACCGGGCACTGCAGCTCCTTGGCCAGCGCCTTCAGGCCGCGCGAGATCTCGCCGATGACGGTGGCGCGGTTCTCTTCGCTGCCGCCGCCGCTGCCGCTCATCAGCTGCAGATAGTCGACCACGATCATCCCGAGCTTGCCGCACTGGCGCGCCTGGCGCCGTGCCCGCGCGCGCACTTCGCTCGGCGTGAGCGCCGGGCTTTCGTCGATGAACATGGTGACCTTGCCGAGCTTTTCGACCGCCTCGGACAGGCGGCCCCATTCGTCGTCCTTCAGCGCACCGGTGCGCAGGTGCTGCTGGTCGATGCGGCCGAGTGAGCCGACCAGGCGCAGCGCGAGCTGGGCGGCGCCCATTTCCATCGAGAAGATCACCACCGGCAGCCCCTCGGCCACCGCCACATGCTCGGCGATGTTGAGCGCGAACGCGGTCTTGCCCATCGACGGGCGGGCCGCCAGCACGATCAGGTCGCCGGGCTGGAAGCCGGCGGTCATGCGGTCGAGGTCGAAGTAGCCGGTGCGCACGCCGGTCACTTCTTCGGCGCCGTTTTCGTGCAGCTCGGTCACGCGGTCGAGTAGCTGCACGACCAGCGTGTCCATGCTCATGAAGCCCTGGCGCGAGCGCGAGCCTTCTTCGCCGATCTTGAAGATCATCCCCTCGGCTTCGTCGAGGATCTGCGACACCGCGCGGCCTTGCGGGTTGAAGGCGTTGGTCGCGATCTCGTCGCTCGCCGCGACAAGTTTGCGCAGCACCGCACGCTCGCGAACGATCTCGGCGTAGCGGCGCAGGTTGGCGGCGCTGGGCACACTTTGCGCGAGTGCGTTCAGGTAGACGAGGCCACCGCATTCCTCGGCCTTGCCCAGGCTTTGCAGCTGCTCGAAGACTGTTATCACGTCAGCTGGTTTGGTCGCGTTGACCAGCGTGCCGATGGCGGCGTAGATGTGGCGATGCTCGAAGCGGTAGAAGTCGCTGTCGGTCAGCAGGTCGCCGGCGCGGTCCCAGGCGCTGTTGTCGAGCAACAGGCCGCCGAGCACGCTTTGTTCGGCTTCGATCGAGTGGGGAGGAACACGCAGCCGGGCGACTTCGTCGTCGGGTGATGCGTGCGACAGCTGGGTGGAGCTGAATGCTGCGGACATCGATCGATGATACGGTCGCCCGGCGTCTCGGCCTGTGTGCAACTTTGTGGAAATCCGGGGGGCAGATTGGGGAAAAGCGCTTGTCCAATGAAAAGGGGCCGGCAACGCCGGCCCTGCGATCGTCTTCGGTGAAACTTAATCCGTTTCGCCGATCACGACGACCTTGACTTCCACCACCACATCCGTGTGCGGCGCCACCGTCACGCTGTGCTCACCGACGGTCTTCAGCGGACCGTTGGGCATGCGCACCTGCGACTTGACGACCTTGAAGTCGATGCGCGTCAGCGCTTCGGCGATGTCGTTGTTGGTCACCGAGCCGAACAGTCGCCCGTCCACACCCGCCTTTTGCGTGATGTGCACGGTGCGGCCGCTCATCTTCTCGCCCAGCGCTTGCGCGGTGGCGAGCTTGTCGGAGGCGGCCTTTTCGAGCTCGGCGCGCTTGGCTTCGAATTCCTTGATCGCCGCCTCGGTCGCACGGCGTGCGGCGCGGGTCGGGATCAGGAAGTTGCGGGCATAACCGTCTTTCACCTTGACGACGTCGCCGAGGTTGCCGAGGTTGGCCACTTTTTCGAGCAGGATCACTTGCATGTTCGTGCTCCTCAGACGCGATGTTGATCGCTGTACGGCAGCATCGCCAGGAAGCGCGCGCGCTTGATGGCGGTGGTCAGCTGGCGCTGGAAGAACGCGCGCGTGCCGGTCAGGCGGGCCGGCGTGATCTTGCCGTTTTCGCTGATGAAGTCGCGCAGGGTGTCGACATCCTTGTAGTCGATCTCGGTGACACCGGTGACCGTGAAGCGGCAGAAGCGCTTGCGGCGGAACAGCAGCGACTGCTGGTTGCGCTTGGGCTTGCGGTCTTTCGAGAACTTACCTTTACCACGTGGCGGGGGCATATTTCACCTCTTTCAAATCTGTCTGTTCAGTCGAGCTCGGTCACATGAAACACGATGCCGCGGCCGTTGCGCTGGGAACCGAGGAAGCCGGCAAAGCCGTGACTGCTTCCGATCTCGATTCCCGCCAGGCGCCGCGTGATCTGCTCCCCTACCGCCCGCGCCCTGATCTCCATCGAGACCTTGCGCGGTGTGCCGTCTTGCGTGACCTCGGATTCGTGCTTCA
>OBEQ013060116.1_pt1 | contig 45749 bp, 39 predicted proteins | sample 1670901 | NCBI WGS metagenome assembly OBEQ01 (sample SAMEA104232315, study PRJEB22302) | groundwater metagenome | biome: forest; feature: aquifer; material: groundwater | place: USA | collected 2011-08-07 | depth 5.4 m
CCCGGGAAGACCAATTAGTCGCTTGATGAGATATCTCCTATCCGTACTTGGAAAACGAAACACGATCACTTCTCCCCTCTTGTATGGTTGTAGACGAGGAGTGAGTTTATCGATGATAAGATATTCATTCTCATGAAAGTTCGGAAGCATTGACTCACCACGCACATAAAACGGCTGGATAAGAAAAAGCCTCACCGGAAGAATGATCGCCGCCGCAATAATAAATACCTTCAAGAATTCTGAGATGTATTTCACAATCTCTCCAAAAAAATTATTATTGAGGGAGTTATCACTTTTAGATATCAACATGTATAATATGATACCTCTTGAGAGATATTTCTACAAGTGGTATCTGAAGAATTCTAAAAAGATAAGTTCCTACTTGGGAATATCAAGATTACTTGCCGCTGTTGCTCGAATAAAGCTCCATGCTTTTGCAACCATCTCCTCATCTTGTGCTTTCTTTGATTCTGCTAGATCTTTGAGTTTAAGATTAAACACCCCCTCATACCGAATACGTGCAGCAACTTCACGAGAAATTGAACGGTCGAGTACTCTTCCCCTATATGCGATAATTTTGATAAGCTTCCAATCTTCATTGCTTCCTGGATTACGTCCAAAGAATTTTTGGAAATTACCACTTTGAACGACCTCTTTTTCTCTCTCCAGAAGAGTAATACCAAGTTGTTTATAATCTTTGTCGAACTCTCTTCTATCAAGAGGGCTCCCCACTGCTGTTGACGCAACGAGTTTTGTAAAGATTCCAGCCTTTACATTATCAACTTGACCATCTATGAATGGTTGAGATCCATATATACCAACCACGTCACTAAGGAAACCCTTCATACCTCTTGGTGTAGAGAGTTCTGGATTTTTCGCGCTAATAGCACCAATTGTAGTAAAGAAAGCTATTTTAATACCTCCACTTAGTGAAATATTAAACTTCTCTTGAAACTCTTGTTTTATCACTGGTTCCATTTCTACAATTTTCTTTTGGATAACTCCTGGATCTATAGAAAACGTACGGGCAACTATGCTTACATTTGAGAGCTGACGAACACTCAAAACATCAAGTTCGAGTTTTTCCTGTGGTACCTGGGATATATGTGAACCTTCAGCTGGTTCTGGTGGTATCGTTGGTTGGCTCGATCCCGATGAAGAACTCTGAGATGGTATGAGAACAGATCCACTTATTCCTGTAGTAAAATTACCCGTTAAAGCAAGGCTGTCATTATTATTATTGTCAGTTGCGCAAATTGCAACATAATAGGTTGTTCCTCCTGTCAAATCAGAGAGATTCGTTGTCACCCCTATTGGAGTTAGTTGGGTCCCTCCGGTACAGGTCGTTAATGTATTTGTACCATAGTGAACCTTGTACCCGGTAATATTTCCTCCACCCGTTGTGATGGCTGTACCGCCCGTCGTCGTTGTTGGGGCAACCCATGATAGAGCCGCAGAATTTGTTGTAATGCCACTTGGTAAAAATGCTGTTGGAGCAGAGGGCAATGCATCAGATGTTGTTGCGCTCCCTTGAAATCCATATGACCCACTACGGTATCCGAAATTGCCAGCGACCTGATTTAAAGCCTGCACTGTCTGATTCATGAATGCTACACTCATAAACACGAAAAGACCCACGACTATAATCTCCGCATATTTCTGACCTGGCTTTTTCTTAATATCCTTCATTGGTTTCTTTAAAAAGAAATATTCTTTTATGGTATTTCTCTACTACCACCATAATCTCTTTAATTATACAATACATACTCTCGAACGCCAAGCGAACTGTCGTGTAAATGATCTCTGCTTTAAACTATTCTTTTTCTGAAAATGGAAAAGAGAGATTCCCATTTCTCTTTTTTTTTCCATACATGAGAAACTCTACAAGAACAATAATAAAGGAACTAACAAAAAACCCAATCCCAATGAATATCGCAATACTTTGATAGGGGGAACCCCCTCTTAAGGTTTTAGGAAGACGGGATGGTTCTAAAATTACATTTGTAACTTGAAGATTCTGCATCTGAAAGTCTAAATCAGCAATTTTTTGTGTATTCTCCCCTTCTTTACGCTTTAATTCGGCATTCTCTTTTTGTAAGGTGGTCATATCTCCAGGGATTGATGCAAAGAATCGATCTTCAAGTCCACGAAGTTTTTCTCGTTGTTGGTTGATCGTGTTATCTAAAAACAATATGTTTGACATGGTTTGTTGATCTAATGTTTCTTTGGATTTAGAAGCATCGAACAATCGCATACGAAGTGGTTCTGTTTGAGTAAGAAGGTTTCTTGTTGCATCAATCTGTTTTTTGAGTAGTGCGGAGGTGTTATTTAAGATTTCTTCTTTTTTGGATATAATTTTTTCCTGTTCTTTAAACTCGTCAAATTGTAACTCTGCTTGGGATTTTTCCTGTGCTAAGCTACGTCTTACAAATTCAATAAGCTCCTTATGTTCCATGAGAAGGAGATCAACTACCCTCTTATGAATATCAAAAATAACAGAACCCTCTTTTTCATCTGCGTACGACTCTAAAGTAACAATCCCACTTTTTTTCTCTTCTCTTGTTTCCCCTTCTGGTAACTTTACTTTCACAACATACCGCTGTTCATAATAATGATTCTCTCGCGCATGATCGGAAAGTACTTTTGGAATATATGCGGTCTCAAGACCTGCCCTCACTCCATTCAGTTCCTTAATGAATTCTCCTTTCCCATTTATTCCAATCTGGATAGAGGTAATATATCTAAAGGGTTGCCCAGGACGATTTTTAAATTGAATAATGCCCCCTATAAAAAATAGGAACATGATACACAAAAATAGTTTCCAGTGTTTGATGAGGGCAAGAATAAAATGCGCGAGAGAAAAATGCTGATCTCTCTTCGTCATATCAGATTATCTAAAAATAAAATAGTATTTATATCTCATAGGATAGCACACACAAAGAACTTCTACTGTGTATTACTTCTCTCGACATATACTATATGAAATACCGACTTTATAATTGACAACGATTTTCCTACAATTCATACTCTAAGTAGAGCTTCAATCTAAAAGGAAACGTCATGAAAATTCTTCTTAACTTTCGATCTGTTATCACACAAACAATACTCCGAAATCCTGCACGCTTTATATATTGTATAACGATTCTTTTTATAATCCCCTGGAGTTTCCCGTTAACCTATCGACTTATCTTCATCGCCTACGGATTACTTGTTATGTCGGTCTTAAAGGAGGAAACCTCTCAGGTAGGTTATCCGGAGCATGATACGATAGAGCCTCATAAAAAATTCTGGACCGCTCTTCTCATTTTTTCTTTCATCTTTCTTTTTGCAAGTCGGCTTTATTTATTTATTCGTTATGGAGAAGCGCCACTTGGGTATGATACTGGTTTTTACTGGCAATACTTCCATCTCGTTATTCCAGCTGGTAATATTGGAACTTCAATGGGTTCTCATCTTGCATATTCATCTTGGTTTCCCCTTGGATTTTTTAATATACCTGCGCTCGCGGTTATCCACATACTCCATGTATTCAACCAATTTTTAATAGCTGGAACTATTTATTTCCTTCTTCGATCACTTCCATTAAAAAAATATTCATTCCCCGTTAGTGTGCTTGGAGTATTTCTCTTCTCGCTCTCGGTTAATCAATTTATGGTATTTTGGTGGATGTTCTATAAGCAAACATTGGCTCTTCCCTTTCTATTATTTGCAATAGCTTTATTTTTACGTGGTTCTTTCTTTGCGCTCCCGATTGCTGGATTTGCTGCAGCAATCCATCTTTCGAGTGTGGTCCCACTTGGTATTGCATTCTTCATTTTTTTTCTTCTTCAAATATTCATAAGTATATATAGAAAACTCCCACTCCAACGTGAATTCATATATACTATTCTTTGTGCCATTTTAGGAATTATATTCTTCATTATCCTTAAGGGGGTTGACGATATACGCTATTATCTCAACTACTTTTTCCTTTATAAAGGCCTTGCACTTAATGCACATACCTGGGAAGTTGAGCAAATTAAAGGGCTTTTTATCCCATTTTCTACCTTTCGAATGAACACTCTCTTCTATATACCTTTCGCACTTATGGGAATCCTGAGATTTAAACGATGGTTCAACTTTGATAAAACAAAAAATATCACACTAATTCCCATTCTTTTCGTGGCATCGCTTATATTGATACTTTTTCCTTTCATACATCAACATCGTTCTCTTATTTTCTTTGATATCCTTCTTGTTATCCTTGCGGCTCCTCCATTATTCTGTTTTATCCAACAGTACGCACGTTCCCATTTGGGAATCATGCTTCTTAGCCTCTTGTGTATCGGGTGTGTATTGTTTACGTCTCGCATTGTATTGGCTCAACAACCCCAACTCTATGCAGATGAAGCAATTGAGTTAAAGACACTCAAACGTGAGGGTCGTGATACAGACATTCAAAAGCGAGATGATTATGTTATGACTACGACCCCACTTTATACTCCGTGGGTATACGCATTCACGGGATTTGAAAAAACCATCGTTCCTGGTTGGCTTACTTGGGATAAATGGAGTACTGATATGTGGAATGAATTTTTATTTCAGAAAAACGACGAAAGACGACTAGAACTTCTCCGAATGTATGGAGATAATACTATCTATTTATTTATGGGTGAGCACCAATTAAAAATTGCTGACACTCCACGTCTTAAAAAATTTATTGAAACAGACTCTCATTTTAGCCATTTTAGTCCCCATATCTGGAAATACACACCGCATCTTCCAAATGGAGTATTATGAAAAAACTATCCGAGTTTCTTAAAATAAGCATTATCTGGCTATTCAGCCTCTTAGGACTTTTTCTTCTCTTCTATAATTGGTTACCGGAAAGAGAAGCATTCTTCCTCACTCTCGGTATCCCTTTTCTTTATTTTATTCCTGGCTTTTTCATAGCAAATATATTTTTCTGTTCTACACTTGACTACCTTGAGAAGGTAACTCTTTCGATCCTTTTTTCCATAATTCTCTCTCATCTTGGCATCTTCTTAATTGAAGAAACCTCTCAGAGAATAAACCTCCTTGATATAATATTTGTGATAGGAATAATTAATATCTTCTGTGTGTTTATATCCCTCCTACACCATGGAATATCTAAACGCCACCGTAACCGTTCTCAACCTTTAAAGAGAAATACTAAGGAAACCCTCAAAGATACAAATTTGACAAGTACACACTCCTGAATGGGATTATTTGATGAGGGCTAAGATTGTTCCTTTATCGCATCAATAGTAAATGCAAATCTCCGTATAATCGATGGTACATCCCCCTTAAACTGCCCTAGAAATTCCTGTACTCCAAGTAACTTTACTTTATCTGATGAAATCCATATCTCATATATGTGAAAAGTTCTTCTACTTAACTCACAAATAAATTCTTTTTGTGTATAAATAGAAATCCCCCCCAGAGTTTGACCCCCTTTTAAGGGGTCATCGTCAATAAACCCGACAACAGAATATTCTGCGTAACGAGCATTACGAGACCATTCGTCTAAAAGAAGTTTCCCTGCTTGACCTGCGCCGTAAATGACCACTTTCTTTGTTGCTGTAGAATTAGTATTCCGACGTACTATTTCATCAAAAAAACGGAACAACAAACGACTTCCGACTGTTAAGAGGAATAAAAAAGTCCCAAAGATTATAAAAACAGCCCTAGAATATCCTTCAAATCGATAGAGTATAGTGAGTGAAAATAAACTGATTCCAACACCAAAAAGAACTCCCTTAAAAAATCTACTGATGTCAAAAAGAGTGATAAAATGCCAAATACCACGATATATACCAGCAAGAAAAAACCCACTAATACAGGAAGCAACAACGATCGGAAAAGATTGTGTTAAAAAAGTAAGATTTTCACGAAGAGTATTCTCAAACCTTAGATAATACGCAAGACAATAACTCACCACAATGAATATAAAATCAAGTAGCACTTCGATAGCATGTCTTTTATAAAGTACTGTGCGCGCAAACGGCATCCATCCAATTTGAGTCTCAAAAATAGATGGTGTCGAATATATCCTTTTCTTACTAAGATATACACCGATAAAAATAAGAAAAATAAGATAAAACAACACAAAGACTATAGAGAAATCAGGCCATCGTATAAGAGCAATCGCTGTTATGCCTCCTAGTGCTGCCAAACTATACAGGAGTAGGACAGCACGATCTTCTGGGAAACCAAATCCTACGAGTCGATGTGAAGAATGATCTCTACCTCCCTTCGCGGGTGAAATACCGTGGACTATTCGTTCAATTGTAACAAAAGCCGTATCGAAAAGAGGCACCGAGAGTACCAATGCTGGTACAATAAGTGAAAAAATAGATGAAGAAGACCCAAGAAAATTATTAAGATGACTCGGCATAGTAATCCCTGCAAGTATATACCCCAAAAAAAGACTCCCCGAATCACCCATAAAAATTAGGGCGGGATGTCGGTTTATTATCCAAAACCCTGCAACTATGGAAAGAAAGATCACCGCTATAGGAGTAAGTGGATCACCAATACTCAGCCCATCCCCTACAAAAAAGGTAATAAGAAGGGTTACAATAGCGATAATGACGACACCAGAAGCAAGACCGTCCATGTTATCTATGAGGTTAATCGCGTTAATAACCCCAAGAAACCAAAAGAAAGTAATAAAACTATTGATAATAGGCCATTGAGTTGCTGTAAAAACAAACCCTGTCACTACAGGAATACTCACTCCAATGATTTGACCAATAAGCTTTGTTGAAGGTTTAAGATGTACAATGTCATCGATTAAACCAAGTGTAAATAATGTGCACGCACCAAGAAAGAATCCAAAAAGAAGATGAAGATGTTGTGGTTGGCCAGAGATACCATAAAAGAGTGAAAGGCCACACCAAAATGCAATAAACATTCCAATACCCCCAAATAATGCCACGGGTTTTTTATGCCAGCGGTCTACGCGCGGAGCTACCACCCATCCAAATCGATGGGCAATAGTCCGCACAAACCATACACATACAAAACTGATAAAAAATGTGAGGAGGAAAAATATTAGAATTGTAATCATAAAAATAGTCTTTACTCTATAATGGCAGTATATTTAAGAAAAAGAAAATTGGTTCTTCTGGTTAGCTCTTATAAAGCTCGGTAAGTAAGCAGGGTTGACATATACCAGTATGTCTCATATAATTTCTAGGATCTATCTAAAAGTCAAAGGTAGTACCTGAAAGGAGTGGTCTGTGATGAATCGTCTATTCTCTTTCTCTTATCTTCTTGATGATCCAATAAACGGGTCTGGGTATAGCGAAAAATATAGTATTTTAAGAGATGGAACCTGGGTTATAGATGATCTACTTATTCATACCGAAAAAGAAAAATTAACTGATGGGGTTCTTTTAAAAACAGCCTTTTCTATCATTCCACCGCAGACATACCCATACGTAACCCAGTACATTACTGGAATACGTGAATGGGATGATAGGGATCGTAATGTCGAACAAAAAAAAATACTTCTTGCAGCACCGTATCCTTTTGCATGTATTCAACCGATTGGCAATACCCCTTATGTGTTTAGAGAAAAAATACTTTTCATCCAATCACTATTTGGTAAAGATAAAAAATCTGCCATTTTCTCATCACAGATCGAAAATGGTACTGCATGCCGTGGATTGAATATAGACTCGCCTTCTAAGCTAAGGGTGCGGACCATGACAGCATCGAAACGAGATGGTGAATACTACCGCTTAACTGATCTCGCCTTTTATTTCGGACGGTACCCAAGTGAAATATGGGAAATGTACGAACCATTCTACCATGGAGAACAGATTCTTCTTGCACGTTCCCCTCATGATGCTCAATATGGGGAATGTATCCTCCTCGCATCTGGAACTCACGAAAATCTTGCACGCCATGCTACCACAGAAGAACCATGCACATGCGTTCTCCATAATTTCTTTGGTGACTCTCTACTTCATTCCATCTGGATCCCGTATAAATGGGGGGAAATAATCCTCAAACTCGAAACTCTAAAAAAAAGTTCCCCTTAACGAAAAAAGATTCGATTCTTTCATCCTGAGAACTCACAAGAGTTCTTTTTAATTTCCTGGAAAGAAAAAAAGGAAATCCACTTTTATAAATTTCCTCTTTGAGATAATTATTCTTTTACGATTTTAAGGATTGCCTCTGTGATCTTACGAAGCGCAATACTACGCTCTGTCGACTTGGGATGGAATTTCTGTTTTTTTGTATACATTTCTGCAAATCCACTTGGTGTAAGAAGGTAATCGATTGTGTCTGTCAGTTTTCGTACATCAGCAATAATAAGTTCCGAAAGGCCACTCTCAACCACTTCAAGTGTTCTAGTGCCACTTATCTGTTCAAGTCGACGAAATAAAATTTCAAAACCGAGGCTCACGACTGGAACATCATGATAAGCACCTTCGATCCCTATTGAAGTTCCAAACTCAACAATAATATCAGCCCCAGGCACTATATCAGAGGTTGTAAGTAGATTCTTCCCCACTATTCTCGTCGGAACAGGACTCAAAGAAACAAGTTCATCGTAGAGTCTCATCTCGCTCTGTGTAGCAGTATCAACAGCATATGGAGTTCTATCACCTGGATGAATGGCGAAAATGAGCTGGAAACACTGACCCTTCTTCGCAAGAGATGCAAGTGCATCCATTAGGAGTACCCATGATGCCATGTTCCCTGCCGTTAACTTTCCTCCTGCGGCAAGTACTAATTTTTCTCCTTGCGTGATATCTAACTTGGTACGGACCTCCTCTCGTGTAAAACGAGAGAATGCTATCTCCTCGCGGAGAGGATTGCCCGTAAAAACGAGTTGTGCATTAGGGAACACTTCTACAGATAAGTCAGCGTCGGCCTGTGTCACACCGAAGTAAAAAGCTGCATGTTGAGCAAGTTGTTCAAACCAAGCTCCTTTCCGTGCACGTGCCCAACATCTAGGAGTATCACCATAGAATCCATACGAAACCCCTGCTCTTTTTGCACTTTCGCCCGCCACGATCTCATATTGCGCAAGTTTGGGAGATGAAGACATCCCAAGGATAACCACATCCGCGCTTGATACTGCAAGTATGACTTCCTCTACACTATTCAATAGTGGCTTCCCCTTATTTGCAAATAAGCAAACCTCAAATCCACTTCTTTTCAAGATTGGTTCTAAACGCTCGAAACAACCAGAGGGGGCGGCATCACGCCCAACAAGAACAATCTTTTTATTCACTCCGTATCTCCTATTTAATTCTAGATAGAGGATGTGCTAAATATTCATGATTTGACCCTACCTGTCAAGTATTTCTGATTAATAATCAATCCCTGTGAGCTTTGTATCATCAAGCCTGATAGTTTGAGAGTGGAAAAAGATATTATCTACTCTAATGCAGATTGTTTTTTGTATATACAACTACAGATTTCAAAATATCGTCGAGGTCTAAGGTCGGCTCCCAACCTATTAGTTGATATAGTCGTTCAGTCGATGGGAATCTACGCTGCATATCTTCAAACCCCTCTTCATATGCTTTATTATACGGAATATAGATAATTTTTGAAGGACTTTCTGTTAACAAAATAATTTTCTTCGCAAGATCTTCAATACTAAGCTCACTATTACCTCCTATATTGAAAACATTGCCAACTGCTTTTTCGTTTTCCATGAGGGTTGTCAACGCTCGAACGACGTCTGAAACATGCACAAAGCATCTCTGCTGTTTCCCATCTCCGAATATCGTAATATTTTCTCCCTGTAAAGCCTGCTTCACAAAACGCGGGATTACCATGCCATAAACGCCTGTCTGTCGAGGCCCTACTGTATTAAAAAGACGAACAATCACAGTGGGAACATCCTTCTCTTTCCAATAGATATACGCAAGCAATTCATCAACTCCTTTCGCAGCTGAATACCCCCAACGACTTTTTAATGGTGAACCGAGAATCCTATCGTCATCCTCTTTGAGGGGACCATTGGTGTTTTTCCCATAGATTTCTGACGTTGAAGTAATAAGTATTTTTTTATGATATCGATGAACCATATTCAGTACAATCTCACTCCCCCTAATATTAGTAACAAGTGATTCAAGTGGCTTACTAACAACAAGCTCAACACCAACCGCTGCTGCGAGATGATACACCTGATCTACGCGCTCGACGAGTTTGTCTACAAGAGATTCATCAAGAATTGAACCATTCACGAACTGGAAATGAGGTTCTTTAATTAAATGTGCGATATTTTTAAGACGTCCCGTTGAAAGATTATCGAGTACAGTCACATGATCACCGCGGGCGATAAGCGTATCAACAAGATGTGATCCAATAAACCCTGAACCCCCAGTAACAAGAACGCGCATAATATTTGAAAGAAATAATTAACGAGCCTCAACATCCCAAATGTTCCAATATTGAGCATGATAACGATAATCGTCTTGCATTGTTTCTTCTAACGTATCCGTACAAAAATAAACAATCTGTGCATCATCAGTCAAAGACATTGCACCATTCGCATAACCAGGAGGTATATAGAGAACTCCTGGTTTCGTACTTGAGAGCACAAAACGATGCACTTTTATATTTTTTGATGGATTTTCCCAATGATCGACTTTAACAGCACCTATAAGTGCTGCACCCCGTGTCACCACCACATATTTTGCTGCTTTCTTATGAGCATGCCATGCACGAATAAATCCAATATGGTGATTATGAATAGCGTAAAAACGCTTGACTCCCTCAAAATGAAAATTATTAGCAAAAAATACTTCTCCTCTATCATCGACACCAACACCACCCTCAATATATTCTAAATCATCAGACGGATATGCCATATCGTTTGATATATACTACTGAGAAGAAAAAATTTCCTTAAAACTACTCTGATATTGCTCAATCGTACTAAGTAAATGTTTATGGTTTGAATAGAAATCATGATTAAGATTTGTAATACGCCCCGAGGAAACTGTGTCTTTTATTTCACGGATTCCATAGTGTATCGTAAATTCCGTATCTTTATTAAAGATACGAGCATCAGCTGCCTTTGTTATATCTGCATGATAATTACGTGAATCCTGGAACTTCTCTTCAGTAACCTCAATTTCACATCCTGTTTCTTGTTGGATGAATTCTCCCAACTCTTTGATGGTTATATTAGCAGTAGCGAGATTAAATATCCCTGTGTGGGACGTATCTAAATTATTGACAATAATACGACCAATGTCTTTCACGTGTATAAAGGGACGCCATTGGTTGCCTCCGAAGACAGTGAGACTACCTTTCGAGATCGCATTTGTAGTCATATAATTAACGGCAAGATCCATTCGGATACGAGCATACGTGTCGGAAAGACCAAATGCGGTCCCAAGTCTAAAAATTAAAGCATTTTTTTCACTAAGATATTGTTCCGCTGCGAGTTTTGTACGTGCATACTCAGATAAGGGAGCGGTTGGTGAATTTTCAGTAACCGGCTCATTGCATGCTCCGTATACGGAGCATGTTGAAGTAAAAATAATCCGATCGCTATAATTCTTCGATAACCATTCAAGAGGTATTTGATTGATTTGACGTGTCAATTCTGGTCGAATAGCACATGCACCATCACCCACAAGCGCTGCGAGCCAAATAACATGACTATAACGAGGTAAAAGATCTGCTAATTTTTTTCGATCACGTATGTCGCCATAGATAAAATCTGTTGGTTTTAAATAATGATTCTCATAGGTGAGATTATCATACACAGTAAATGGTATATTCGCGGCGATTAATTGATCTGTGACTGCGCCACCAATATACCCTGCGCCACCAACGATAAGAACGCGCTCAATCATATTTTTATCTTAGTTTGATACATCAATCCTATCTTTCTGGTCGCGTATGTCAAATCATTACTTATCCACAAGTAAACGTTCCAGTTGGTCAATACATTGAACTCTAGAAAAATGCTCAAGCGCATATTCATACCCACGCTGTCCATATTCTCGAAGCCCCTGCCGCTCTTGAACAATCTTACGAACCACCTCTTCTGCAGCATCAATACTATCCGAAACTATACTGTAACCACACTGTGCTTCGCGAATGATCCGATGTCCCTCACTCTGTTCCTGTAAAAATGCAAGTACTGGTAGTCTCGCGGCCATAAACCCCCATAATTTCCCCGGAACAACTGCAGTGGTATTTTGTGGTGCCAAACAAAGAAGTCCAACATCCACTTCTTTTAGTAATGCGGGGTATTGTTGTGGAGAGATTAGAGAGCCAAAAGATATGTTGGAAAGCTTACAATCTTTTACTAGTTTTTCAAGGCGCCACTTCTCAGTACCCCCTCCAATCATCAGAAACCGTACATCGGATATATCAACAACACGACGTGCTACTTCAATGATAAATTCAAGATACTGCGTAGGACCAAAAATACCAGCGAATAGAAAAATAAATGTTCTCTCGAGTCGATATTGTCTTCGAAATGTACCCGTATCTAATGCTTTATCGAATGGTTCTGGATCAATCCAATTAAATATTGTACTGATTTTTTCTTTTGGTATAGACTTTCGTTTCATTAGAAAAAGTCTTCCTCCATTTGTATGTGTCGTGAGTACATCTGCATGTAAATATGCATGCCTTTCCATCCATTCAAAAAATCGAATGAAGAATCTATTTCTCATAATCCCACTGTCAATAGCGTTTTGTGGAAAAATATCTTGAATATTAAGAAGAAACCGTGCACCATACACACGTTTTATTTTTGCACCTACACACGCAAGAGGTAGATGTGGTGTATAGACTATCACTCCATTAATAGAGGAATGGTGAAGTCTCAATACTGCTCTCCAAAAAAAATAAGGTATAGTAAGATGCGCAAACCCACGAAGAATATAATTTTTTGAATACGATGAAGGAACTTTGACACGTATCACTCGTACTCCTCTCTCTGTTATATCTTCAATACTTTTTTCTATTGCACTATCAGGACTCACATTCTCTCTTGGCCACGATGTGATCACTGTTACGTCATGCCCTCGTTCTACAAGCGCTTCAGCAAGCTCCTGCATCATTGTAGAAATCGATCGTACTTCCGGAGGATAAAAATTTGTTAAGAGAATAAGACGCATAATTCTTAGAAAGTCTAATACAAATATACACTCTCGAGAAGTAAATCGAAGGAAATCTCCTCGCCCAACCGATCTGTAGATGTAGAAAATAACTCATCCAATCTAAAGCCCGTCTTCTCGATAAGACCGATCGGTCCACAAATGATAATCATCCCGTTTATGCATTCGAAATCCGTCGTCTTTATCCAAACGTGCAAGAAGATCACCAGCAATCCTATCCGAAGCCTTTCCATCTCCCATTGGATTTTGCCATACCTTCCCTTGTAGTCCTTCTAATTTTTGAAATACGTCGTATGGTGGATACTGTTCTGACATAGCGGGATCAAATTTCACACTCGAACCAACGTCATATACTTGTGGACGTTCAGTAGATTTTCGCATTTGAAGAGAGGGAATTTGGAGAACACATGTTTCCTCTACCACAGTGCCTGAATCAGTAATAACCCCTCTACTATTCGTCATAAGTAATAGCATTTCTGTATAACCGACTGGATCAACCATAATAACATTGTCTGGCAATCTCAAACTATACTCCTGTAATACTTTTTGCGTGCGATAACTCGCGGGAAAATAGATTTTTCTCTCAGTGCTCCCAATGAGTCGTAAAATACTTTCGAACGAAGAACGTATGTGGACATTTTCGCGGCGATGACAGGTCATGAGATAAAATTCCTTTTTCTCAATCCCCCGTGATCTAAAAAACTCGGGAGTTGCAAGAGCATCGAACGTACTCCTCCTTTTTGTATAATATATATCCAGAACCTCAACAATTGGATTACCACCAGTTAGAATAATGCTCCTCGGGTTTAACCCTCGACCGATGCCTTGATGTTTATATTCAGAAAAGTACGTATAGATAATATCGGCAAGCCCATCGATGGTACTCCGAATCTTTTCTTCTGGCATCCTCCAATCATAACTATGCATGCACCCCTCGAAATGCACAATGGGGATATTAAGATGTGCTGCTGCGATACATCCAAGAACAGTATTAGTATCACCAAGGAAAAGCGCCGCTTCAGGTTGCAGATTTTGTAATACAGGATACAATTTACGGATAACATCCGCAGCGATCTCAGAGTCATTCCTACCAGTTGCACCGAGCTCAATTAAAGGTCGCGGCACATCAAGGTCGCGAAAAAAGACATCTTTCAAATTATCAGAATAATGTTGACCAGACCAGATAAATACGATTTCATGTCGATCTTGCGAAAAAAGTTTTCGAAGGACAAGTGATGCACGAATAATATCCGGTCGAATTCCTAAAATAAAAGCTAGTTTCTTTTTAGACATACTGAGAAAGTTTTTCTACAGAGGCTCTTAAAGATTGACCATGTGGGAATATTCTTTTTAACCCACCATACTGTGTATGTAATATCCTCGTCGGCGAACTTTTTTTAGCTTCCACCGGTCGAATACGAATATTACGATCAAACACATCGCGAAATATGGTAAGAAGTTCGTGTTTTGTCACAGGATCATGTGGTGCAAAATGGAAAACATAAGATTCTTCTCGAAGTGTATTAAAGATATTTTCTTGAATGATATATTTGCATAATTCTGCAAACTCTAATGTTGTTACTCCGTTCCAGATATGATTAGTATATCCATCTATTTGCGCTCCAGCTTCTTGGGCAAAAAACCATTCAAAAAGTCCTTTTCTTTTATGGGGGCTTGGGCCAATGATGGAGGTTCTAATATTGAGAACGCCGTCAGCAACCACTTCCCCTAAACTTTTAGTTTTACCATAAATGTCTTCACAGTCATGAGGGTCACTCTCTTTATATGGCCCCCGTCTCCCTGAAAATACTCCATCCGTAGATATGTGGATAATCTTTCCTTGAACCAACCGCGCAAGTATCTGCGGAAAAAGTGCATTCACTCGTATAGCTTGTTCATTATTTTCTACTGGTGCAAGTATTCCAATACAGTTAATGATGTAATCATAGGAGGAAAGATTTTTTTGTTTCTCCGATAGAAATGAAGTGGAATCTTCATACTTCTCTACATCAAATTCTCTCGAATTCGTCCCTGTGACATTCCAATCTTTTTCTTTGGAAAGTACTCGATATAACATATGTCCTAACATACCAGTACTCCCAAGAATAAGAATGTTTATCATACAGCTTTGTTTAGAGGCTATGGAACGACTTGTACTACAGGAAGGGGGACAATAAATTTCCCGCCTTTAGTGGTATAATCGAGACGCTTTTTCAATACTTCACTCATAAAACTCCATGCAAAAAGTACTGCGTAATCAGGAGGTGCACCCTTTGTAGTATGTTCCCATGGTTGAATCTCAACATGAGTCCCGGGAGTATAAAATCCATGCTTCGCAGGAGCATCATCTACAATGTAGTCAAGATACTCTCCGGCAAGACCACAGTAATTCATAACCATCGTGCCGCGACCGGAAGCCCCATATCCAATAATAGTCTTGCCTTTTGCTTTTATTTCTTTAAGGAGTGTCATGAGTCCTGTTTTTGTATCTTCAATCTTCTTCCCATATTCTACGAACGTTTGAGCACTATAATAGCCCTTCTTAATCTCGTCTTGCTCCATTTGCTTCACTGCGTCACTGATCACTGTGAACGAATAATCTTTTTTCCGCGCATAAAATCTAACTGCCCCAGAACGAACTCCTGGCGTATATTTTATATCGAATATTTCCATCCCCTGCAATCCTAAAAAATTCTGAAGTGCCTTCAATGAATAATAGTTGCAGTGCTCATGATAAATCATATCATATTGCATCTCTTCAATCATGGTCCCTAAATAGTATACTTCGAAAATAAATATTCCATCTTCCTTAAGAAGGTGTTCGACTCCCTTTAGAGCAGAAGTCATATCATCAATATGCGCAAAAGAATAACTCGAGGTAATGACGTCAAATCCACCACATTCATCATAGATACGCCGTGCTACCTCTTCATTGAAAAAATCATTAATAATGGAAAAACCATCTTGCTTAACAGAATTGACAACATTCGTTGCGGGATCAACACCAATCGCTTTGACACCGAGTTTTCCAAATGGTTTGAGCATGACACCATCATTACACCCAATTTCAAATACTGATGGATTTTGTCGGTCCTTTAAAAATCTATCGTACGTTTCCTCCGCCCAGAGGGTACAGTGATCAACTAAAGTTTTAATCGCTGATGAAAAATAAAAATAATCTTTAAAAAGTGTCTCCGGAGGAATTGCTTGTGGAACTTGGACTAACGTACAGTCATTACAAAATGATACATGAAGTGGATACAATTTTTCATCTTGAACTTGTTCTTTTCGTAGAAATCCACCGGCGAGCGGCATATTTCCAAAGTCCATAACTTTTGTAAGACTCGAACTCTTACAACATCGACAAGTAGAGTGTTCAATAAATTTTCCAATTTTCTCTTCCATACCATAATAAATAATATTTTAGTGAGGGCTCCTTCTTTTTACCACATCTTCGAATAACTGTACAAGTGCGCAGGCAGTTGTATCTATGTCGTATTGCTTGACCCGACCAATCCCCTTTTTAACATATTCGTGTCGCTTTGAACTATTGATAAGCATGTCGTTCATGCTCTCTGCTATATTATCTACGTCGAAAGGATTAAAATATTCTACTGCATCACCACAGATTTCTCGAAATGGATTAAAACATCTTCCTCGGTAGGATATATCAAGATTACAATCAGATGTTGCAATTGGGACACCTAACGCCATTGCTTCAATTAAAGGAATTCCAAATGTCTCCTCAATAGACGGAAACACAAACAATTCAGTATGTGCAAGGTAAGAATATATTTCATGATGCGGCACTTCTCCCGTAAAAATCACTCTATTTTCAAGACCGAGAACATGCATTATCTCTTTCAAGTTCAATCGATCCTCTTCGGAGCTTATAACACCAACCACAACAAGATCTCCGTCATAGTGATAGCACTGCACCAAAAGAGAAAATGCTTGAACAAGACGCGTAATATTGCGGTGAAGTGCATTTGCGCCAATAGTGAGAATATAGTTCCCTGGGGAGTCATGGGGATACTCCTTTTGCTTAAGGAGGAGTGGATACTCAAATGAAGATACGGGAATAAAAACTCCATGAGGGATCACGATACATTTTCCCGGATGTATAGAAAGCCGTGGGAAAATGCGATTATAGGAATCTTGAGATACAAATCTAACCCTTGATGCGCGCCGTGCAGATAGAAATCCTAGAAACCTCAAAAGAGAGAAACGAAATCGTTCTTTCCTTGACCATGGTAGCCCAAGTTTTGAGTAGGGATTCGCATTCTCTATGAGTAGAACTATTTTACAGGGTGCAAAAATACTTGTTGTATTCCCAATGGAATAGAGAACATCAATACGATACCGAAAAAGATATATCGGGAAAACAACCTGCTCCCATAATACACGTAAGAATGGATTTCTTGGTACAGAGCGCACAAAAATTTTCTCAAAACCTGATGGCAGCAAATCAATATATTCCTTTTGTAAAAAGGAATAAAAAATCACATAATGATTTTTTTGATCGATGGATAGAAGACGTGGCAAAAGAATATTCAAGAAAACAACCCCAGCTCCACTCTGTACACTTAATGTATTAAGTGCTATTCTCATAATTTTTCCTTCTGGACCGATATAGTTGTATTCTTTTGCACGTTCAAATCATCAATTTTTTTTACTTCTCCGAGATATATAAAAAATGCAAAAGCGACCCAAAGATACGTATCATTAAGGAGCCCAGAAAAAGCAAATCGTTGGATAAGCATACTCAAAAACCCTACTACTGCAACCAAAAATATCCTACGGTGGGTCAAATCGCTTTGAGGGCGTAGATAATTTTTAAGAAGACTAAAGAGTATACATCCAAGAAAAAGAAGAAAAATACTCGTCCCTATTATGCCAGTAAACATAAAAATCTGAGTATACAATGAATTTGACCCCCCTATACCCCCCATCCAGTTTGCATCATTCCCGATACCAACCCCAAAAAAGAATCTCTCACCATTAAAGAATTTTTGTACCTCATCTACTGCCTCTCCACGTCCTAATATTGATGGCTTATCAGCCTCAGACTGGTTTAAAACATTTCTTGTTAAAAGCGCTTTCACTAAAACATGAGAGTGCGCCAGCTTTTCCGGAGTCATAGTAATTATATACTGTATAAAAAAAACGAGGATACCTACGACGCAAATCGTAAAAAACCGTTTCAAAAAAAACTCAAGAGCAGTATACGCTTTCTGAGGATAAAATAGAAAAAAAAGAGGAGCCATGGCAAAAAAAGTAAATAGAGTTGATCGTGAGAATGTCCCTAGAAGAACGACTACTTGAAGAGTAAGGAGTAGAAAATAATATTTCCATGACTTCTGATATAGAAGACGATACATCAACGAGCATGCTAATCCAAAGAATTGAAAGTTATTTAGTTCAATTGGCTCGATGAAGGTAACACGTGCACGAAACATTAGGAACCCCGGGGAAAAATCATTATCAAAACCAAATCTGGGATACCAATAGTGAGGTAACATGTTGTTAAGATTGAGATATGGAAGATGAAAATAGATAGCGATAAGCTCATATATTGCAGAGAATGCCACAATAACCGCAAGCCAATGAATGATACGAACCGTATGTGAAAAGTAATGTTCGCGTTTTAGCAGAGTAAAAACGGATGCTGCAGTAAATATCATAAAAAGTAACTGAGAAAGTTCAATGATCGGGCGAAGGAATGTTGCACGCGATTCATTAGAAAAAGCTTTGCCAATGAGATCGGAATTAATAAGAATCCCGATAACTCCTGAAATTACAAACAAGATAAGAAAAAAAACGTATTTTCTGGGAAGTGTCACTCCACCCATGAAGACTTTCAAAACCAGGATTAACCCAAGAATATAACTCGGCCGTATAAAAAATCCAACATCGATAATAAATGCAGTCTCAAAAATAAGGGTGATGAGAAATACTGTATAGAGCCTTTTTTTTGTCTTCATCCAAGACTGACCTGAAAGAAAAAGTACACCATAAAATATCCACGTAAGATATGGATAAAGGTTGACCTCTCTAAGGCTATATCTAATAAGCTCTTCAGCGGGACTTACGAACATATTAAATGAAGAATGATAAAGTAGTACCTAAATTTTTAAAATATGATTCTTGCAGAATATACTAATGTGACGAACGAAACCCATAAAATACCATCTCAGTGTTGTATTGTGTCTGTTATATGTTAATGCCCATAATATATTATACAGGTGTCGCAAACGCTTTTTTGATGAAATATTGCCACGCCGATCAATATACCAACCCAATATCTCATCAATGAAGTGTACACGAAGATGCGGGATAAGACGCAACCATAATTCAAAATCTTGCCCAGACATTAATCCCTCATGAAACATACCGTGAGTAACTAAAAGATCCCTACGGCATGTCACAGCTGACATAGCAAACGGGCAATTACGAAAAAGTTGCTTTGCAGGAATCATACCTTGATATCTCTTTGCAAGATTTAACGGTTCCTGGTGTCCATCTAGAAATTGATGAAGCTGATCATGACAGAAAAAGTTTACTTCTGGGTATGTTCGAATTTCTTCTATAACACGCTGAACCTTGGTATTTCCCCAACGATCATCAGAATCAAGAAATGCAACCCATTCCCCCTGAGCTGCACGAATACCAGCATTACGCGCAGCGCCAGGTCCTTTATGTGGATTCTGTAATATCCGCAACTCACACGGAGCGCTTCGTATCATCTGTGTTACGATATCGATCGTATGATCAGAAGATCCATCATCAGATATGATGATTTCTTGTGGAGATACCGTCTGTGAAAATACTGAACGTATTGTAGGAATAATAAACTCTGCGGAATTATACGTAGGACACACTACTGAAATTGCCGGGTTTTTCATACATGAACTCTTAACCACCGATTTAATACATAGAGAGAATACAGAGTACTTGCTAAAAATGGCTGACGAGGAGCAGCTCTTAGATATTTTTCGAGGGAACGTGTATCAACTATATCTAGTAACCCTGGGGCAAGTCTTTCTTTTAGCTCTATTGCAACTTTCTCGTAAAGTTGTTTCTCCATCCATACTGGGATTGGCGCATTAAATCCTTCCTTTTTTCGATTTAAAAGAGATGTTGATAAATATGGTTGTAGGATACTTTTAAAAAGACCTTTTGGTTGACCTTCCTTGAGATTTATCTTTTCTGGAAGAGCAAATGCAAATTCTACTAGGCGATGATCCAAAAGAGGAACTCGACCTTCAATAGATGCTGCCATAGTCGCCTTATCGGTAAGTGACAATATATTATCAACAAGATAGTGCTCTTGATCAAAGTGCATGCGACGGTATGCATATCCTGATATATATCCAGTAGTATACAATTTTTCTATTGAGAGAGTAAGTAAATTATTCAATCGTTCATAGCCGCCTTCTTTTTTAAGTACTTTTCGATAAAATCCCAAATCTGCACCAAATATTCCTGAAAGATATGCAATCCTTGGATCTTGGGCACGTTGACCACGATGTGGCTGAATAGTCGCCCAGAGATACCCAAGTGGTATTCGCAATGAACGTGGTACCTGTTCTGCCACCCATAGTGGAGAAAAAAAACGTGGAGGGAAATATCTTGTATACCCACCGAACAACTCATCTCCCCCAGCCCCAGAAAGCATAACTCGTATCCCTTGTTCTCGCGCAGATTTTGCAATAAGATATGTTGGGATAATAGCAGAATCAGCAATTGGTTCATCCATCGCTAAAATAAGATCATCAAGTCCACCTAAGAGATCGCTCGGTTGCAACATAATTTCACTATGGTTCGTGTGATACTGTCGAGAAACCTCTCTTGCATATCGTCCATCTTCCCCCCCTTTTTCAGAGAAATAAACGGTAAATGTATTTACCGGAAGCTCCATGGTTGTTGCGGCAACTGCCGTAATAGCACTGCTGTCAACTCCACCGGAAAGCATCATAGCGAGAGGTACGTCGGATCGTAATTCGAGTTTCAGTGCATCAAAGAGAAGTGTATGCAACTGGGCTTCGGCTTCGTTCTGAGTAATATCAAGTGTTTCAAATTGGTGAATACGCCAGTATTCTTTCAATATGACTTTCCCGTTTTGTATCCAAAGTGCGTATCCCGGGGGAAGTTTTTGTATGTTCCTATAAAGCGTTCTTGGGGTTGGTACGTAGCCATGCCCTAAGTATAAAAAAAGCGCACTATCATCTATGTGGACGCGAAATATCTGAGGAAAAGTATTGAGATCGGATGAAAATAAAAATCCATCGGTATGTTGAATGTAGTATAGAGGTTTAATCCCCAACCGATCACGTACGAGCCATGAACACTTGCGTCTCTTATCGTATAAAGCAAAGGCGAACATGCCATTCAACTTATGCACAAACTCGACTCCGTATTCCTCATATCCATGCACTAATACTTCGGTATCGCTCTGAGTTCGAAATACATGGCCTTTTTGTTTGAGTTCATCTCGTAGTTCGATATAGTTATAAATCTCTCCATTCATAACAACCCACACTGAGGCATCTTCATTTGTTATTGGTTGCTGTCCTGCCTGTACATCAATGATTGACAAACGCCGCATGCCAAACCCAATGTTTTCATGAATAAAAAATCCCTCATCGTCGGGCCCCCGATATACCATTCGGTCGGTCATCCTTTTCACATCCTCTTTTTTAACCGATTCTCTCTTGAAATTAATAATTCCTGCAATTCCGCACATACTATAGTTTCTATTATACGTATTTCCAATGCAATACTATCATACCTCTAGGCGATAACAGATCGTCGTGGGGAACCTGACGTCACTTCTCACTATGAGGGTTGATGATGGCAGTGTAGCGCCATATTGTGGTGATATATAATCTTCGACCTGCTGTATAGTGCTCAACTGACTATTAACGGTAAGTCTTATTTCACTTCCAGGAGCCTCATGAAAGAAAGTTTCTACTCTATGAGAGTGATTTCCTCGAAATTCATCATGGATCTCTAAGAATCCATCTCTTATATAGAAATGCCGTGTATGATCTACGACGTCATTTATAATCCGATGAAAACCTACATGTTCGATTGAAAAATGTAGTGACCCTCCATCTTCTTGCCAATATACTTTACTGTTTCGCTTCTGATAAAACTCAGGAAATTTCTGAGCACGATCATAAAGAAATGGATCAAATCCATCAACTATAATGGAATTATGGGCACGAGCAGAACCGCTATGTTCATACAATGCGTCATCTGTCTTATACGTTGGTCTCCCTAAATCAACTAGAATCGGAACACCATTCGAAAATAATACAAATGAGCAAACATCCGCATGTCCATGGGTAGCACGATGGATCATATTCCCTTGTGGAATGTGCCAAAAGATGATTAGTCTACATAGTTCAAACCGGAACCAACCACTCTCTGGAAATGCCTGCATCTTATTCTTTGTATGTGCCCCCTTCATTACAGAGAAGGAGGATAGAGACAATAAATACTGGATCAACCATTGCGGCGTACAATCTGGTGATACATCCCCAATAAGGGGTATCTGCCACTCACCACTTTGTTCGTTGCACACCATAAAAAACAAACATCGCTCGGCAAGTTTTTTTACCCAAGGTCTAAGATATGCTTCTATTTCCTTATGCTCGGTATTCTTTGCGAGCTCATATATTTCCACTATCCATCGCGTGAATAGCAAATGATAATGACTGGATTCTTCACGTAAAAACCCATCTTTCGTAATAAGCCAGGGGAGCGCATCTTTGAGTACGGTAAGTGCTAGCATTGATAGCTCCTTTATTTTGAATTCTTGGCCAGCAAAAAACAAGGCTCGTGCATTATTAACCACATGATTCCCGGTACCTCGTACGCCATGGTATTCGATGTTACGCGCCAAATGAAAAGTCATGATAACCAACGCGTCATGTACATCGGTGGGAATAATAATATTTCTCTTTGCACAAAATAAGAGTGCGTTCACGATGCGTTCTCCGGTTGTATAGGATGTCCCTGGAATCCCTTTTGGTATTGGACTCATTACACCAATCCAAGATCGCATCAACGCAATACCCTCTTCTGTACCAATATCATCATACACAAGCCACCCCCACCTATGCAGAGACATGCATTGTTCTGGATCATTAAATGTATGAAGCCAATCGGGCACTTCTTCATATTCAAAGAAACCGTATGCAAGCTTAAGTTTTCTACTTTTTATTGATCTCTGTTCGTATTGGGTAACGGCACCTTTATTTTCTTTTATACCAATTTTCTCCCAAACTTTCCGAACATTTACTGGATACTGCGCGGTGGGTTTCTTATATCGATATTTTAATGAATACACGATACGATGGAATATAAAAAGAATCATCTGCATGAAACACATTGAGTGAACACAATACCACACAAAATTACGCACTTCATTGTTCATGACTATCTTTTTTTATACATAAGAAATTGAAGAACCCGCTTGTAATGATTGTGCAAGATGTGTGTAAACTTCATCTACACTAGATGTATGGTACGCTTGAACAGATTCCTGAAGCTCTTTCCCCGTTCGTGCCCGTGGCAATGGATATCGTTCCAACGCCCCAACCCTATTGAATCCATCGCCGAATAGCACAACGGGTACTCCGCGCAGTACCACTTCAAAAATCCCAGTAGTAACACCAACAATCACGAGATCGTAGTTTACCACCACGTCACCCATCCGTAACGAAGAATTAAGAATAAAAAATCGCATATCAAGTAATTGTTGTAACCTCTTCAGGTGGATCTCTTTTGCTTCTTGGGCTTTCTTTATTCCTGAAATGCCATGATATTTTACGTGGATGTGCAATCCTGGGATACCAATCTCTGTTAATCCATTATAAACTTCTATTAAATCAGTAATAGCGCAATCTTCTCGACCTCCTTGCGATACAATCCCCCAGTCTGGAATAAGCACAAGCACCTGCCATAATCGATAATTGTTTGGTGGTCGTTTTAGCGGAACAACCACATGTTGGTTCACAGGATGTTTAATGTTTACAGAATCCCAACCAAGATGGCGAAGTGCATTCCGTGAATCTTCATTCCATGCTAGTACTCGATCGGGGTAAAAGAGAGAGTCACGATGCATCCCCGAATAGTCTTCATATAATACACCGTGCGGTAGATAATCTACTTGTACTCCACACTTCTTTGCTATATACGTAAGTAATCTGCCCGCATCGAGTTGATCAATGCTAATAATGAGACGGGTTAATTTGATCGTAGAAAAAATATATGCTATCCGTCCAGAAATATCTTCGAGGAATGAGGGAGAGTAATGAGAAAAAAATTGAACAATTGCACCATTAATGATCTCCTGTTCATCTTTTGAGAACATTACCCATATTGACGCACAATTAATCACCATTTTTTTATTTTTAATAATGGGCTCCATCCTCACAACAACCCCGGCTGAAGATATTCGAAGTATACGAAGTAATTTTTTATATACCATCCTAAAGATCGCCAGAGCTCTTTCCAAATTTAATACATACACAAATCTTGGCATGTAGGCATTCTTTATATTCGGATAGCTCTCGAGAAGCACACTGATACGAGGACGCAATATTCCTATGAGTTTCCAATGAAATTTAAATAACCATAGAAAATCAAGTTTCAATGGTAATCCGTAAGGTGCTTCTCGATAAAGTGTGCTCGAGGTACCATCAAAAATCCCAATGCGCACCTCTACATGTATTTGGAATTCCTCTGCAACCGTCTTTACCGCACACACGATATCATCATCTTCTTGCGATGAAATTACACAGCGTTTTGGTTGAAATGTTTGAAATATCTTTCGAACACACTCTTTCAACCAAAAATAACGGGAAAGTGGCCACTTTATTTGTTGTATTGAAAGTGGAACAAATTTCATGAGTGGATTCGTCTCCATTTCTTTATGTAAACAGTCGTCCAATCGTTGATGAAGTACACAATCGAGAATCTCCCCTTGCTTTGCCCCAGGAGAAAAATCTCCAAATAAATAATTCTGAATGCCATTCCTTTTTAACTCGTGGTACCGAATGGGGCACCAGGTTACAATTGAAGAAAATTCATCAAGGGGGCTGTCCACATCTCCACACAAAAATAACAGTGTACTACTGGTGTTATTATCGTTGCTAGGATATAAGACGGGTTTATTTTGTTGCATAGAGAAAGCAAACATGTGACACGTTATTATCAACAAACAGAGTACACATCAAATTTTTAATAAAAATTAAACGACTCTTCCGATCATTCGTATGGCACGCCGATTACCTCCATACGAATAATAAAAAAGTGCTTGATTGGAATCGTTCTTGCCAGAAATTAGTTTTTTTATTAGCATCCGCGTTCGTATTGGAAAGAAAGATTTCAAAAAATGGAATATCTTTTTCAAATGAAAATGTCTTATACTCTTACGGTATTCTTCCAATCTTTTTTTGCGAAAAAAAAGTTCCTGTTCTGTCGGCCATCCATTTGTCGTCACATTGATTATTTCTATATCGAATATACCTTTTTGGAATGCTTCCACTGTAAAGAAAAGAAGTTTTGGCGTATCGTACACGCGATTGCTCACATATACCGAATCCTGAAATATTTCATTGGGCACTTCAACAAAAAGATATACATTCCTCAAATCTCTCCTCCTGGCGTCTTCAATAATGTCATAGAGAAACCTAAAATCATGTTGATAGTGAAGGACATGCGAACTAATTAACAGGGTATCATTCCCTATCCTCTCGAGGATAACATCGACGTTTTCACTAACAGATACATGGATGATTTCAGTATCGATGTCTTTCAAAAAAGGGCTCACTGCGGAATCGAGCTCGATACCGATCAGTCGTATATTCTGGTTGTATTCGTGTATCTGCCGCAAAAGCATACCATGACCACATCCCATATCTATAACAGTCTGGATTGCATTAAAATCTAAAAACTGAGAAAGATACATGAATTGGGACTCAGCAAGGGGCGTGGCTGTCACACCAGAATATTGTTTGTGTGGATCCTCTGAACATAATCTCTGGGTATCCCTATATATTTTGTTGTAATATTTTTTTAAATCCTCTACTGTCGGCACAGGGTACGCAAAACCTATACTTTCATGTGAGCAATAATAAAGACTCATCGACTCAGGAAATATTTCACAATCCTCTTGAAAGGGTGTTCTGTAGTCATCTATATATCTTGCTGGTTTGCCACACCAACGACATGGGAGAACTCTATGGGACATATTAATCGAAAATTACTAATCAAAGTATAAATTTATACTTGCAAAAATTCTTAAACAATGCCAATCTCTATAATATAAAACAACCCACCAGCTATGTACAGTAACGTAAACTTAATTATGGTAGGCAGGGGTCACTGGGGGAAAATTTATGAAAAAACTGTACGAATGCTTACTCTTCAAGAAAAAAATAATGGAATAAATATTTCTCTTCCTAATAAAAATATATATGGAAAGAATTATAGAGAGGATCTAAAGAAAATAAATGCCAGAGATACGGGCGGAGTAATAATTGCTGTATCCACACCCGCTCACTATGAAGTTGCTGCGTATCTTCTAAAGCATGGCTTCCATCATCTATTGATTGAAAAACCCCTTACTCAAACATCTGCCCAGGCAAAAAAATTACAAAAATTAGTACAAACTATCCCAGAATCTCTGATCTTGGTTGATCATACTCTTCTTTATGATCCTGCCTACAATAGAATGATGGAGAATGTTACTCGAGATAAAATCGGAAAAATACTCCAAATACATTACACAAGTCTCAAAGCCCCTCGGATTGAGGGGACCACTATTATACCTGATGCGGGTTCACCTCCGATATACCTTTTTATGGATATAATCGGTGAAAAACCCACAAAAATTTCTGCAAAACATACAAACTATGATAATATTGAATTAATTCTTGAATTTGATAATGGAATTCGTGGAATTGCACATATTGGCACTATCCACCCAGAAAGAAAGAGAGAGTTGGTAATTATTGGCAATAGGGGTAGGCTCATCCTAAATGAATTCATGAACCCAAGAGAATTGGTGTATATCGATAATAAAAATCAGAAGAAAAATTTGCTTTTCCCCACAGATAAAACTTCGCTTCAATTAGTAATAGTGGAATTTATTACTTGTATTACGCAGAAAAAAAAACCTCGAACTCCTCTCTCTTCGGGAATCGATGTTGTGGAAATCATTGAACTCGCGAAATGGTCTCTTAAAAATGGAGGAATACCAGTTAATATAGTTTAACGCTCCATACTGTATATGAAAATCCCATTTAATATTCCATACCTCACGGGTTACGAAGAAGAATACTTCCTTGCAGCATTAAAAAGCCGCTCACATTGTGGTAATAATGAATTCTCAAAACGATGTATCGCTTTGATGAAAAAAACATATGGTTTTGATGAAGTTTTTCTCAATACCTCGTGCTCATCAGCCCTAGAAATGGGAACAATGTTGGCGGATATCAAGGGTGGCGATGAGGTGTTGTTACCATCGTACACCTTTAGTTCCACCGCAAACGCGATCATACGTCAAGGTGCTCACCCCGTCTTTTGTGAGATCGAACCGAACACAATGAATATTGATGTGACGAAGATAGAAGAAAAAATCACAGAAAAAACAAAAATGATCATTCCTATTGATTATGCTGGTATCCCATGTGAAATTGACACTATTATGGAAATCGCCCGCAAAAATAACATGTCTGTCATGGTTGATGCCGCGCAATCTTTTCACTCATTTTATAAAGAAAAACCTGCAGCGATTGTACCTGATATGGCCGCATTCAGTTTTCATGAAACGAAAAATATAACCTGCGGTGAAGGAGGTGCTCTGGTCATAAATAGACCTGATTGGGTTGAACGCGCCCATTTTTTGCAAGAAAAAGGCACTGACCGGAAACTAGTTTTAGATGGAGTAAAAAATAAATACCACTGGGTGGATATTGGTTCAAGTTTTCTTCTCGCAGATATTCTTGCTGCTATGCTTCTTGCTCAACTTGAGGGGGTAAAAATAATAGTACAAGAAAGAGCGAAACTAACCGAAGCGTATCATAAACTCTTTGCTCCTTTTGAAAAATCAGGCCACCTCAGGATCCCTCATCCACCTCACCATGTTACAATAAATCATCATGCTTTCTTTGTTATTTTTGACTCAAAAGAAGACCGTCAGCGCTTTCTTTTATTACTCAAAGAAAAAAATATTCATGCCTACATAGGCTATGTACCTCTGCACTCTTCGCCAATGGGACGAAAATTGGGTTACAAACCAGAAGACCTCCCACTCACTGAAGAAATTAGTTCCTGCGTTGTTCGCTTGCCGTTTTATGTAGATTTACCAAAAAATGGAATGGACTACTGCATTACGGAAATGGGTAATGCCCTCTCAACACTCTATGGGTAATACACAACATACTAAAAATAATGTTGCTCTACTCTACAAAGCTCTCGAGAGAGAGCTCCATTTTTCAGGGGAATCAAAGAACATAGATTTTTATGTATCATCTCTCACTGAATATAACCCATATCACAACACGTCGGAGATCGAGGATTGGCTTTACTCATTAAACAGTGAACAACACTTCAGCGTTCAACGCATTCCATTGCCTGAACTCAGAAAATGGAATTTTCATTCATCAACAGGCAATCTCGAACATGTGTCGGGTGGATTTTTTAGCATACGTGGCTTAAAAGTGAAAACAAATGTAGGAACGATATCGCAATGGTCGCAACCAATTATTTACCAACCTGACGTTGGAATTCTTGGTATTATCACAAAAAAAATTCAAGGAATTTTATATTTTCTCGTACAAGCAAAACCAGAACCTGGAAATATAAACACATATCAACTTTCACCAACTGTCCAAGCAACACGGAGTAATTACATGCGCTTCCATGGCGGGAAAGCGACGTTGTACATTGAACACTTCTTAGGAAAGAAGAAGACACATGTACTCATCGACCAAATGCAATCCGAACAAGGTGCCCGATTTTTCTGTAAGCGCAATCGTAATATGATTGTTCGCTTACGAGATGATGAAGAAATTGAACTCGGACCATACCACCGATGGCTGACGTTAGGACAACTTCACGCATTGCTCCAAAAAAATAATATTGTGAATATGGATACACGCTCTGTAATCTCAGTGATAAACTTCAATCCAGAATGCGTGACATCTCTCAAGCCAATAAACCCCCATTCTTTACGTGGGGTTCTCGAGAGCTCGTTTATTGTTAAAAAACCGATAAATGATTTTGCCATTTCATTAATAATCTCGTCTCATCAAAACTCAAAACCATTGCATACAACAGAAAAAATTCTACAAACAATAGCTCAAGAAAAATTCAAAACAACTCTTGAACGAGAGCTTATCCCATTAAACGAAGTCAACCAATGGATGCGGACACCTGATGAAATTTTTCACAATGAACGAAAATATTTTTCAATTATTGGTGTACGCATTCAGACTCGTGATCGCGAAGTCACCACATGGGATCAACCAATTGTACAACAACAACATCCTGGTATTGTTGGTTTCATTACAAAGGAAATAAATGGATTACTCCATGTGCTTATTCAGTTAAAAATGGAAAGTGGAGTTATGGATCTCCTTGAGATAGCTCCAACGGTGCAATGTATCACAGATAATTATACGGCTGATGATATGCCCCTGTACACTGAGAAATTTCTCGATCAAGAAGGATGTATGGTTTTTGTTGCTTCACACCAATCTGAGGAAGGAGGACGATTTTATAAAGAATCAAATCGGAATATTATCCTACTTACAGATCAAACGTTTTCAGAAATTGAACACCGATCTTTTATATGGGTCAGCATGAGGCAGCTGAAAGAATTTATTCAATTCAGTAATTTTATCAATGTAGAGGGTCGAAGCTTGATCTCTTGTCTAAAGATGACCTAAACAAACAGTTATGATGATTGATCGTAGAATCCGCCTTGGACTATATATCTTTACACCAATGCTTGGAGGGGCGGAACAATATTTTAAAGATCTGTTATGGAATCTCAATCGTGAAAAATTTGAGGTGGTAGTATTCTGTGAAGCATGGAACGAATTCATCGATTTCTTAGACCTCACCAACTGTCCCCCGGTAACATTGTGTCCCATCAAGATGTGGGAAGTAGGAGGACATTACGGGGCAAAAGAGTTAACTGATACAAACGTTCCCAAGCAACTGCAGTGGTGGGAACCAATATATCTTCGTGTCGTCGATGCTCAAAAAAAAATTAGTTTTCCATTACTAAAAACTCCAGGAAGACTCGCTAGGGCAGTAATGCAATATGGATTTCTCATTATAAATAGCATCAACCTTTTTTTCGTATTTCAACAAAGACGGGTAGATATTCTACATGTTTTTAATGGCGGCTATCCTGGAGCACAAAGCGCACAATCAGCCGGATTTATAGCAAAAATTCTGGGATGCCGTATAACATTAATGAGTGTCTGTAACACACCTGTCCCCTATCACTTCCCAAAAACATTAGAAAGACTTCTTGATAGACTCGTAAAACGATTTTTTAACATTCTTATTATTCCGGGTGACTATCTTGGTAAGCTTCTCATTGAACTACGAGATTTTCAACTTTCACAATTCAAAAAAATTCCTGAGGGAGTAGCAAGCCCGGAACAGTATGGTATTGTGCCCTCTGCAGCTCCACATAAAATACACGCGGAGCAATTCACGATTATTATGGTAGCAGGCTTCCTACCACATAAAGGTCACCGCTTCTTACTCGAGGCACTTGCGCAACTTCACCTGACATTTTCCAATCTCCGTATAATCTTGGTTGGAAATGGACCACTTCTCGAAGAGATACGCCGATTAACAAAAAAAATTGGCATTTCGCAAATTATTACTTTTACTGGATCTCTTCCGCTCAAAGAAACACTACGAACCATAGATAGTGCAGACATACTTGTTCACCCCGCACTCATGGAAGGAATGCCCTATGTTATCCTCCATGCTATGAGTCTGGGTAAGCCAGTCATTGCGACAGCAATAGGTGGTATACCAGAGGTCGTTCTACATGAAGAAACTGGTTTGCTTATACCACCAGGAGACAGTATTGCGTTGGCGAATGCTCTCCGCCGACTACTAATCGATAAAACTCATATCAAAAGAATGGGAATAGAAGGAAAAAAACGATACACCGAAAATTTCGGGATCGAAATTATGGTGAAAAATCATACTTCTCTTTATAATGCCCTCCTTTCTTCAATCTAATCATTCATAAATGTTCCTCTAATGTATGGCGCATAACGTTCTTTGTCTTATCCCTGCTCGTGGTGGCTCAAAACGTATTCCCGGAAAAAATATTAAAAAATTTTGTGGGTGGCCATTAATAAGCTATACGATTAAGCAAGCCTTGTCTTCATCTGTTATTAATCGGGTCATTGTTGATACTGATTCAATAGAAATAGCACGCATTGCAAAAAGTTACGGCGCTGAAGTCCCGTGGCTTCGTCCTTTCGAGCTTGCTACAGATACTGCACAGGGTGTGGATGCTATATTATATGCCCTTGCACGGCTTAAAATGGAGGAGAATTATACTCCAACTCACGTGGTTATTCTACAAACCACTTCGCCACTTCGAAATATTCAGGACATTACTGCATGTTGGAAACTTATGCAGGAAACTGATGCTACCACGGTGTTGACGGTCTGTCCAACTCATCCCCGATTGTATCACTTGAGCAAAAAGAACGATCTTATTCTAGTCAATGGTTCAGAAAATCAATCAACAAATAGTCAAGCTTGGCCTCCAGGATATATCATAAATGGGTTCGTCTACATTGTTCAAACAAAGGCGCTTCTTAAGGAAAGAAGAGTAATTACGAAAAAGAGTAAGGCTCTTATTTGTCCGAAATGGCGTTCAGTTGATCTAGACACAAAAGAAGATTGGGTGTTGGCTGAGTTTCTTTTTAAACATAGAAATGCAATTGAGGCACGTTTAAAACTTTTAAAGTGAATCATTATGCGTATTGGTGTTATTGGCTACGGATCTATAGGAGCGCGGCATTTTCAGAATCTTCAAGCCACGTGCTTTTTTTATTAAAAAACCGCTAAGTCATAGCTTGTAAGATCTTGATATAATTGAAAATATTTTGAAACAGAAAAAAATTAGTAGTTGGGTTGGGTATAATTTACATTTTTTTAAACCACTTCAAAGAATAGAAGTTATTTTAGATCGTGGATTACTTGGGAAAGTGTACTCACTACGGGTAAGTGCTGGACAAGATTTAAGGTGGTGGCGGAAACGCAATTATCGTTCTAGTTATTCTAGCCAAGTTGATAAAGGAGGGGGTGTCATACTAGATCTAATACATGATATAAATTATCCAGCATGGCTTCTTGGTGAACGGCTTCGGCCGGTTACTGTTATCGTGAAAAAAATTTCTGCTTTAAAAATTACTGTTGAGGATTGCGTTGAGAGTTTGCTCTGTAGCAATTCAGGTGTGATAGTTTCTCTTCATCAAGATTATGTCGACACTCATTCTTCTGATATGCCCATTGCACAACTTTCTCAGCTATAAAGATATCTGCGGCGGTACGTGACTCATGGGTCATCCCTCCAATATGTGGGGTAATGAGGAGATTCCGATGTGTTTTTGCATATTCGACTAATGCATGGTTAGAAAAACCCTCGCTAAAATTTACCTCGTCGGCAAGTACATCTGTAGCATATCCAGCAATATACCTCTCCTTAAGAGCGGTGAGTAGTGAGTTCTCATTAATTACGAGACCTCGTGCAGTATTTATAAGATAGGCTGTGGATTTCATTTTCAAGAATATATTATCATTAAATAGATATTTTGTCTTTTGATTGAGCGGTATGTGGATTGAAACTACATCACTTTCATTAAGAAGGGTCTCAAACTCCACCGCACGAACTCCTATTTTTTTACAAGACTCTTCATCGGGCTCTATATCGTATATAATAACGTTCATACCAAATCCGATACAGTATCTTGCCATCATTTTCCCAAGTCTTCCAAATCCTACAATTCCAAGTGTTTTCTCATACAAAGAATACCCACGAAATTGTTCTCGATCCCATATATATTGTTGTACCGATGAAAAACCATTTGAAATACCCCTCATACAATCGATCATGAGCCCAACGGCAAGTTCTGCAGTCCCTGTGATGGTATTTAAAAATGTAGATTCTCCATAAAGAGAGAGCACATCGACTCCCCTTGCTTTCGCATACTCAAGATCAATATGGTCAAGTCCGGTAGTTGCAGTGCCAATTAATTGCAGTTTGGGAGCATTTTGTATGACTTTTTTATTAAAATTTAAACCCAACCCGATTATTGCAATAGTATAATCGGCAATGATTAAGGTGAGTTCCTTCTGTGTTCCATTAAAATCCTCAACTTCTCCAAGTTTTGATAGTAAGACACGTGCATCCTTTGTGAATACGGAACCGATGGTGTTAAGAATTCTATGTTGCATTACATTTTATGTTATACATTAAGGAGCTTAAATGTCTAATTTTACTTATGATGCAGTAAAAATTTTTTTAGTAAGAATTCCGCAAATTCAAAATCAACGGGTTCATTAATATCAATTGAACTCCCTGGTGGCATTATATAGGGACGAGAAACTCTCCCAAAAAGATCTCCCCTCACAGCAAACTCTGTGCGGACGAGATAGACTGCGCAATTACGCCTATAAACCCTCTCAAGTTCGTGACGAGGGTTGAGAATTTTCTCTTCATAACCATCCAATGACAGAATCAAGTCATCATCAATGCGTTTCAACTTTTCGAGTGCAAAATCAGTTAATTTTACCATACTCATGACCGAGTCTGCACCCGTATCTATAATCTTGGTAATGCAAGCATCGATGTCCTCTCCACTTCGGAGTGGAGAGGTTGGTTGTAGGATCATGACATAATCAAACTCTCGACCTTTATGATCCCTAAACCATTTTAGAGCATGCTGTATTACTTCGATTGAAGCACTTCTGTCCTGGGCGAGTTCAACTGGTCGCATAAATGGGACATCGGCATGAAGAGATCGAGCGATTGTGGCTATTTCTTCATCGTCAGTGGATACAATATAATGTGTGAGGCACTTACTCGCGTGTGCTGCTTCAATTGTATACGCTATAAGAGGTTTACCAGCGAGTAATTTAATATTTTTACGCGGGATACCTTTAGAGCCTCCCCGTGCAGTAATTACTCCTAGAGTAGTCTTACCCTTATACATAATTTGACTCATGAAATCTCTTTTGTATGTAGAGTGGTATCTCGGCAAGAATTTGCGCGATACGCCGTGCGGTTCCTTCTTTTATATAAATTGAACTTGGCTCATACGGACCATGGGAAATTTGAATGTTGATCGCTTTCTTTATTTGTTCTTTTTCATAATCTACATCCATCGCGTTTGGTCCACGTAACCGTCCTCGCTGTCGCGTTCCGATATTAACCGTAGGTATACCGAGATAGGAACATTCTTTAATCCCAGTTGAGGAATTTCCCACAAAGCATGTGGTATGCTTTAGGAGTCCAATAAAATTTTCTGGTGGAATATATTTAATAAAACGCATGTGGTGTGGCCCTTTCAGCTCTCTAAATACACGAATTGCTTTTGAAACTTCATCGGTGCCCGCATCTGCATTTGGCCAAAACCAAATAGTTGGTATGCCAAGTTCATGGACTGCCTCAAGAGTTTGTTCGGTATGAAAACGATTACGCCCAACCTCTGTCGTTACAGGATGTTGCATAACAAGAAGATACGGCTTAGCGATATCTATAACATCCCCGACTCCCAAGGTGTTAATATATTCACTGGTTACCGTAAAATCATCACGAACAACCATTTCAAGATCGGGCGATCCTACTAAAAATACATAATCTGGATCTTCTCCCATGTGTATAACACGACGTTGAGCATCTTCATTGGTAGTGAAATGGATGTGTGCGAGTTTTGTAATCGCATGACGTATACTCTCATCAAGAGTACCCGTCACATCTCCCCCCTCAATATGTGCAACTGGGATATTGAGACAGGTTGCCGTGATGGCAGCTGCGAGAACTTCATATCTGTCACCACGGATCACCACAACATCAGGATGAAGCCTATCAAATACCGTTGTAAATTCAACAGTACCAATCCCAATTGTTTTTGACATGGCAACTGCATTCCCTCCTTCAAGTGTCATGAAAATTTTCGCATCGCAGTGAAATCCATCACGCTCAAGGAGCGTGAGTACCTCACCGTAATTTGAGAGAAGTGCTGAAGCGCCAACTACGATCTGCAATTCTAAATCATCGCGTTTCCGCAATTCTTGAAGGATGTATTTACTTCTCCCATAATGAATGATTGAAGTAATAACAAAACACACTTTACGTTTCATAGCTTTTTTCAAGTTTGTTCAAACCGCGATCAAGTAGCTAGCCTCTGATTACTTTTCTAATATATCATACTGAATTGGATCAAACTTCTTTAAGTTTCTTGTAACCCGCATTCCGATAACATTTTCGTATTCATGCGACGACAATCCCTCAGCATATATCTGGGGGCGCATTGCATAGAGCATTGGTGCTGTAAGTATAGTACCGATAAGAATATCTTGTCCAGCCATGAGCGACTTATGAAAATAGGGACGAAATTCATTTTTTGCACCCTCAAGTTCTTTTGTTTTTTCTCCATAAAACTTCATTACATCAATATTTTCCCATGCATGAGATCGAATAAGATGTACCATTTCTTCTGTCTCATGAGGCATCATAGATACTTTATGATCTGCGCCCCAAAGACCTCGATCAAATGAAAAATGCTTTTCAATAATCTTTGCGCCCAACTTCACTGCAGCAAGATCAACATCATACCCAATGGAATGATCAGAAAAACCAATAATACACTGCGGATATCGCTCGCGAAGATATTCGATCGTGGAAAGATTAAATTCTTCCGAGGAACAAGGATACTTACTGATACAATAAAGGATGATGAGCTTTGTATTTCGTGCAATAATAAAAGAAACGACTCTATCAAGCTCTTCAAAACTCACCATACCGGTTGAAATGATAATAGGTTGTCCGAGTTTGCATATATAATCAAGGCACACAAAATCTTGCACATCTCCTGATCCAAGTTTCCAAAGTGGCAAGTCTAGTGGTGTAAGTTTTTGTGCTGCGCCACGGCTCATCGGCGTGGAAAAAAATAGAATGCCAAGCTCGTCACAGTATTCTTTAAGTGGTTTCCAAAAAGTATCAAAAGGAGTCGATCGATCATTACGAGATACCCACGCATACCGGTCACCTGCCTTAAAGTGTGGTGAAATAACCGGAATATTAAGTTGTTCATCTTCTAAAGTATGTGTTTGAAATTTTACTGCATCTACCCCCGTATCTTTCGCTGCACGCACAAGCGACTTGGCATTTTCAAGATATTCTAGGATTGATCGTTCTTCTTGTATTTGAATAAAATTTTTTCCAATCTCAGCAATAACAAATACATCACTCTTTATTTTCTCCCATACTATCTCTTTATACCCTTGATTCATATTATTCCTCACGAATTGTGCCTAAGAAAACGAGATGAGAACAAAGGAGCTGATTCTCAACTAGTTTACGATACTCTTGATCAAATTTCTCGACTAAGCTAGTAAATTGACGTTTGAGTTCTTGATGTACTTTTGGGATAAATGGGAGTAGTGGTTGCCCATAGGCGAGCGTTGCTGTTGCTTGCGGCTTCTCTGTAAGAATCCAATTCAACTGATTTAAAATGTTGGGTTCTAAACCGCTTGGCAGGATCTTCCCTTCAAATCCTGCCTGATGCATCATCGTCATGAGCGTACGAGGATTATAATAAAAAATATGTGGTTCACGATAATAGAAATCACGATATCCCTTACAATCAAAAACAGAGAGAAGTGAATCATCATGGTTCGGCACTTCAATATACACTACTCCGCCTGGCTTGAGATACTTTTTGATGGTGGAAAGAAATCTCAATGGATCCTCTATGTGTTCAAGAACTTCGAGTACGGAAATAATATCGAAAGAGTGAAGTTCGAGATCAGTCTCTTCAATCGGTTTTGTAAACGTTTTAATCTGAAATTGTTCTTCCGCGAACCTGGCATATATCTCATCAAACTCAATCCCGATACACTCTCCCACTAAAGGTCTTATAGCATTAAGAAACATTCCCGCAGAACTACCAACATCAAGAACGCGCATTGATGGAGTTAATAGATGCCTCACTTTCTCGATACGACTGACCTGTAGTGGTTTATTGATATCAAAAAATTCTTGTACGCCCAGCTCTTTCCCTATGACCGGCGAATGGAGTTTTCGATATTGTTTTTGATAGAATTCCTGTAAATTTTTTCGTTGAGGATCTAAAAATACTAATTCACAAACGGTGCAAGAAAAAACTTTACGCTCAATCCCATGACGAAGATGTTCTTGAATAATGACTAGCGTATCTGATTTACAGAGATAACAATTCTCCATAGGCTTTTATTGCGTTAATCTATATGACTTAATATGTTTGTTTAATTCGTAATAATACAACGTTTTTTTACGAATGTCCCCTCTTGGGAGGTTATGATATTTCCCCTTATATACCCCCTTACGAAGGGAGCAATATGCACGATAACTATACCAATATAATGATTCCTTAAAAAAGCGTTTGATTGGTTTTTTGTAGACTAATATCTTATGACGACGGGTGAAGAGCTTCGAATTAGGTTGCACCTGAGAATAATAGTTTGATATAAGCGGATAACGAGTAAATCCAAGATCATGAAGTAATGCTGCGCGTAACCTATGAAGCAATGGCACCTGTGCGCAATTTGCATGGAGGAACCCAGTAGATAATTGATATTGCCAAGGCAACATATTCCACCCAACCCAATCCCCGAACTGCCCGATAGTATCAGTCAGATCACTATATATATAAAATTTACCTTGAGGCACACGTTGATTAACAAAACACATAAGAATGTAATGAAGACCCCCAAACTGCCCAAAATGCGGACTAAAAAACCGCGCAGAGTGATCATAATCAAATACCCCATATTTTTTACACTCGGCCACATTAAAAATCATAAAATGATCATCCATGAGTGGAACACGATTCCCAAAATTGATTTCGAGTCCGGTAAGCCATCCGACTCGCATTGATACGACTGCATTCTTTACTTGTTCATCATCTAAAAGCACATAAAGTTTTTCCAAAGAAAGAAACCACGCATCTGCATTTGTTACTATTACATAATCATGACCTCGAGCTTCCGCATATCGGAATGCGTGTTGTATTCCTTCGAGGATTCGAAAAATAGCTTTAAACTTAACATGTGTTTCCAAAAGTGGCAGATTTTCTGGATACATAATGGGAAAATGACTATCCAGATACTGTACATGTTCACTCGAAGGCTGCTCGGGATATCCTCCCTGGGAGATCAAATGCACTTCGTTAAATAATTTTTTCTCTTCGTTCTCACATCGAAAAATTTCAGATCCTAAAGCCACATCGAGATAATTATTCCAAACATTCCAAGCGATGGTGATTCTCATACCGTTTCTTTGTTTCTATTCAGAAATATGAAATCCAAGTGCTCCCTCAAGCATTTCCTTTAAGTCATTGCTGTCTCGTTTAATGTTGATCGCATCGCAACTCTTATATGGGTTTGATCTAGCATAATCATTTATAACGATTCTATTACTGTGATATAGATCAAAAATTATATCATGATATTTAATCCCCTCTCTCTCGAGTTGTTTTAAAGTAATATCTCGAAACTCTGCCTTGCGAGTCGTGGTTATAATAATTCTCACCTTATCAGAGTTATAGAGACGATTCAGTGCCTCAACGTTTTCTTTAATCGATGGAGTATCCCCCCAAAAAGGAGCAAGGTATTCACCGGAATTCTCTACGAGCACCCCATCTAAATCAATAAATATAGTATTATAGCGCCTCTTATAATTCCCCCAATCCTCTATAGTCCCCCAATCCTCATATCCAGAAACCATGAGTGGTTCGAACGCGACATTATTAAGAAGCATTTTAAAGATTATATGAGATACATAAAGATTCTCATTATCTCTCAATTCATTAAAAACATTTAGATACTCTTTACTACTAGTAAAAGAATACCCTCCGGCGCAGAATAAAGAATTAATAACTTGTTTTTCAACAATGTTATTAATCATTTGGTGTTCACCAAGTGTCACGTAGCTTTTATTTGAGGGGTTTACCGAATTCATCTTATTTAAATCAAATACTGACACTCCATTTTTTACTCTTATTTCAGAACAAAAAGTATTATCGGAATCTTTAATAAAGATTGGACCATCAATTCCTACCTTCTCTATTGCTTTTGCAACGGTTTCTGGCTGATTTCGTGTCCCCTCTTCTAAAACAACCACATGTAATTTATTGAGGACCCCGATATGATTGAATGCCCTTTTGATTCCCTCTAGGCAATTATATTGCTCAACGTGCTCTCTGAGTATTATTAAATAAATAGACGTTACATTTTCTAGTGGTAATTGTTTTATTGCCTCAGCAACCATAAGGTTGCCACTAGGGTGTACGAGGAGCCATTTTGGACGAACGCCAGGAAAACGATTTGATTTTCCTGCCGCAGGGATAATTAGATTCATACATTCACATTTCACTTAAAATAGTATCTAGTATCTTAATTAAGAAGAGAATGTCCTCTTTCTCTATAACATAGGGACATATACGTAAAAGGTTGAGCAACTGAAATAAGAAATAATTTTTTCGATAAAAAGAACACCTACTGAAATAAGAATCAATCTTTTTATCTAGATGATCCATTATTATCATCATTTTTATCCTATCGAATGGAAATCGATACGAATTTAACGACCAGTAATATTTTGTGTCCTGTCGTAGCTTCACGATATCATGTAACGGCGTCTCAACAAAACTATCTAGCCAATCGACCAACACGACCTGTTTGGTATCTTTAGTAATTAATATATTAGAGAAAGTTAAATCTCCGTGACAATACCCAACTGGAATTCTTAGTTCCTCATCGATACTCATGATAATAGATTCTGCCCGCTGTAAAATACGATTTGTGACTTCTGTATCGAATTGATAATTTTGTAAAAATTTATTCTTCACATCTTCATACTTTCTCACGATTATCTCCTTACTCACTACCATTTCTGTGCTCTGTTCGATGTTGTACTCAATGAACTGCAAGAGACGATCTGTCACAAGTTCGAGATCTTCTCTGGTTGCCTTTTGTAAAAAACTGATCGCATCATCACAGCGAAAATAATCCATTTCGAAAGCGTAAGAATCTGGCAGATCATCCTCTTTGGTAACCCTAGGAATCTGAACAAACTCAAGTGAATTGGCCATACTCATACGTTTCTGTTTCTGTGCCTGATCTTTAAGTCGTGAGATATATAACGGATCGGCTGTTGACTTACGTACATATTGAAAATCACCCTCTTGTACAAGACTCGTACCACATCCGGAGTAACCCTTAAATGGAAATTGCATACTTACAGTTTTAATCGTCCTTGAAAATGATTTTCATTCTTAATTCCTTTGAGTTACGAAACTCCTCAATTGAGGATATCATATCTAAGCCATACCTGATAACAAGAAGAAAACAGACTAGTACACTATTAACTTAGACACAAGTCCTCGGGCACTACGATTCATGTCTTATCTTCGTATTTCTTTTGTATTTCATAGTTCACGAGATTTAACATCTTTCTCGGAATCTCTAACACTCTGTCAATAAATTTCTGATGGAGTGGAATTTTTTTATTAACATTAACAATGGAGGGGTATATATATACCCCTCCATAAGGAATTACTGCTTCAAGAAAACTAATAAGAACCGCATGTAATCCTCCAGCATCTTCGAAATGAGAATATGTGTTACTATATTTTACTCTCTCAGAGAATCCTATTTTCTCGCACTCTTTCATATTTAAAATGATGCAATCCTCCTCAATATACGGAAGCTTGGGACTGAAAATAAACCCACTACCCTTAATCTGCCCAACTCCTATCGAGATTAACGCATTTTGCACCCTCTCATTCAAAAGTATTTTTTTTAAAAAGGAGGGATTAAAAACCTCTTTGAAATAGTGATGGAAAAGAATACTAAAATCAGTTTTACCTTCTTTAGAAAGAAGATGAAGTGTCTCAAAGATTTTTGAAATATCGGTATGTAAGAAATTTTCGATCTTAACCGCTTCAAATTCTCTTTCCAATTCATATTTTTTACCACTAAATATCGCTTCTATATCGCAAAACTCTTTCGCACTAATCCCATTAAAAAATAAACCAATTCTCATAGAATTTTAGATAATTCGAGAACCATACTAAAATCACCAAACTGTAAAAGGGCGTTAATTCTGAAATATATCATTACGTTACAATACTACTCTTTTTTAATATCTTCTAATCCTCGTCTGAAAAACCGGGTCCTTGACATCCTCTGTATCAGAGAGTTCGCGAAAAAGTATGCTAGGAACAAACTGAGATACCTTCTTCATTCGATTTTTTTCTACGTTGTCCTCTTAATATAAGATAATCCAATTTTGGAAACTGCGCCAACCAAACTACTCCATGAAGTTCCATCGTCTTATGGTTAAATCCCCACACACCTTAATATATGTCTGTGCTAGCTCTATATTGCATTAAAGTACCATCACCTCTCCAGAGGCGGTAATCTTATAAATTTTATGAGCATACTGCTGTATAAAATCGTTATGGGATATTATGATAATGGTTTTCTTTCCTCTAAAAGAAATCAAAAGATCATATATAGACTGTTCTGTTTTCGAATCAAGGTTACTTGTCGGTTCATCTAAAATAAAGATATCTGGATCTGGATAGAGCATACGTGCTAAAAGAAGACGTTGTCGCTGCCCAGCAGAAAGATTATCGCCTCTTGCCGAAATTACAGAAAAAATTCCTTCGCTATTCTCTTTTACAAGCTCAGAAAGCCCCACATCTCTTAGCAATCGCTCCACTCTCTTAGTATCTGGATTCTCTCTAAGAAATGAAACATTATCGACCCACGTACCCGATACAATTACTCCTCCAGGATGTAATAGCCCTAAGTGTGTCCTCCAATTCTCGAAATCAATTTCTTGGTAATCTACACCTCCTAACTTAATTATCCCTCTTGAATGTCTCTTGAACCCACATATAACATCAATGAGTGTACTCTTCCCAATTCCACTTCTTCCAGTGATACAAATAAATTCTTTCGAATTTACTTCAAATTGAACATTTGTAAGTAGGGGTCTATCCGTTCGATATTCGATATCAACGTTTTTCAAAAAGATAGTATCATTCATGGGCAAACGTCTACCCTGCTGAACTGACCTTCGTTGCCTCCATTTTAAAATTTCTAGACTAATATCTATTTGGCTTTTTTCGATAACTTCAGTAAATCTAGTGATTGTTGCATTAATTTTTGGGGCAGCACGAAAAAAAATGTATATTACTACAAGAATAGTAGAATTAGGCAAGTGAAGTATTCCTTTCCAAAAAAAGATGGCAATTAAACTAATCAAAAATACCAACGGCTGATATGTTTGACGAACCGCTGCATTAATCTTTGCATTGTGAGCAGCAGAACTAAATGCAGATTGTACTAACTCTTTTACTTTTTCTAAAAAGAAATCTTTTCTAGTTAATAATCCTCTCAAATCTCCAATGTGTTCAGATACATATTGTCCAATTTGAAGATTCTTTTTATGTATATTTTTTGAAAATTGTAAGCGGAGTTTAAGTGTTGTGAAATGTATGAATAAAATAAGGACACAAAGTGGAACTAATAAAAAAACTGACTGATAGGAAATAAAAAGAGCAGTACCAATATAAACTAAAACCTGTATAAAGTCACTAAAAACGCAAGCTGTCGAATAGCGAGATGTTGTTGAATGGGGGAGATTACGGGCAAGTATAACTTCAACTTCTCCTGGGTTGAGACACCTACTATACTGAAAATCTGCTCTGAAGATACTATCTAAAAGATCTCTTGTGAACCTTTTCCCCCACCGAGTGGTAGCATTAAAAAAAATGGTATCACCGACCAGGGTTAGGATGATCTGAACCACTACTACTAAAAAATATATGAAAAAGATAGTAATCGGATTGAAATTTGAAAAAAATTTCAATATCCAATTCGGAAAGATAGTAATCTGTTCTCCAAGCACTACTGCTATGGCCGGTAATAGTGATGAGATCCCGATAAATTCTAATAACCCGACAATCACTGAAAAAAAAACTACCCATATATATACGGATGGGTCCTCCTTAAAATATGAAAAAATACTTGATAATCCTAATTTCATAGAATCTTCTTCTATTCTAACCATTCTTTGTTGCTACGTAGATAATTTGTACCTAATCGACCACATATCTCACCATGGAGAGGAAGTCCATTGGAACCAACGACATCCGTAGGAAATAGCTTCCAGAAACGTGCTTGCAACTCCTCATCTTCTTTTGTGTTTTGCCATGTATTCTTTATACGCTCAACCATCTCTACCGCAACATCACGGATTTCTTCTTGCGTATTCTCAACTAATTCTATCCCATTATCTCTAAAACTAGAGATGGAATGAAAATAACCTAAATCACGACTAAAAATTTCTTTCAGGCTTAGGATTCTGTTATTATCTACATCTTTGTATTTTTTTGGAATAGTTATAAAATTCTTTCGAAAAGTAAACATTTCCCCTAATCGAGCTAGGTTTGTAAAGACCATCGGTTTTCTAAATATATTAGGTATGGCATCCCAGCCTGAATGCGTTGAAATGCAAAAATCACATGTTGCCCCAAGATAAATATCCATAAATTCAGTCCGCATGCCGTTCCATGCATAATCAATCACATGAGGGTTGTTCACTTTAAGAGGTTTTCTTACAACCGCACCCATGCGAATTACATAATACCCACGTTTCACTAATTCTTCTGTAGCTAGAATATAGTTATCAATGTCTGCATCCCTATAGTTATGATGACTCCAATCCCCTCCAAATTGTGTCTTGAGGTATGCGTCGTCTCGAACTAGCAAACATACAAATGGTGCCCCTTTAGGAATTCCAATTTTTTTTAATTCTTCGGCTCCTCTCTTTTCCTCTTTCCCCAAAAATTTTAAATGAACTGGATAGCGAATAAAAAGATTACGAACATCTCTATCATCCGTCTGTTCACGAATAATTTCGTGTATTTCCCAGCCAGGTAAAAATCTATTTATCATTTTTATCGGAGTGAGTACAAATTCTGGAAAAATATAAAGGACTCTTTTCCACATCAATAATAACTGTCTATTCGAAATGGGTCTATATCGAGTGCGAAAAACATATCTGGGGCTAAAAATATCAACAAAGTATTTTTGATGTGGTAAGTTTATACCTGCATCACGCTCACAAAGATAGAGCTCTGTATTAGCGGCAAAATGACCAATGCGATCGCTAATAAGTAACCCAAATCGAACTAAAATTAAAGGTCGAATTAAACGAATGACTACTACCATCGGTACGGCAAAAAAGTAAAAAAAACTACGAAAAATAAATTTTTTAGTAACAAAAATAGAAAATTTTCTACAAAAATAGGCTTTTACACCATAGTGCCGTACTTGTTTGATTTGACTCTTTAAAAAAAACATATCGAATTATTTTTGTGCTGATTCATAAGCCTCGGGAGTCCCGATATCCACAAAAAAATTTTTTGTTTCATAAGTATAAACCTTTCCTAAAAAAATTGGTAATATCTCAGTACTAAAATCTTTAGCAGTGCTAAAGGATTTTTCAATCAAAGAAATAATCTCTTTAGATAAAATATAGACTGCACCATTTGCAAGATTACTCGGGGGAGAAGTTACTTTTTCATAAAAACCAGTAACGACACCCTCTTTGTCTACTTCCGCTATACCACAAGAGGATGGATCGTCAGTGCGAAATGTCATCATGGTCATCAAGCAGTGAGAGGGACGATTTTTATGAGCTAAAATAAAGTCATGCAAGTTTGCCATGCAATAATTATCCGCATGAATAAGCATACCATCATCTTCCTCAAAAAAATCAATATTCTTAACAAGTGTTCCTGCCGTCCCTAATAATTTAGACTCATACACTAGTCTTATTTTAGAGCTATAATCACTTCTTTTTATAAAATCACTAACTTTTTCCGATAAATAATGTGTATTTATAAGAAAAGAATCCACACCAGCCTTACTCAATTTATCAAGCCATATTTGCAGTAACGGAATATTTCTTATTGGCACTAAACATTTTGGAACAGTGTTCGTAAGCGGACGCAAACGTGTACCATACCCCGCGGCTAATAAAAGTGCTTTCATTTTTTTAATTCTGTTAAGAATTCTTCTACGTTTATAGGTGTATTGCCCACTCTCCCTACTTGGATTGCGGCAGCCAAAGATCCTAATAATGCCGCCTCCCAGATAGTGCCACCACGTGCTAATGTCATTGCACTCGTAATTAAAAGAGAATCTCCTGCGCCTGCAACATCTTTTGGGGCAGAATTTAATGCATCAATACGGTCAGTTAACCAACTTTCTTTCGTCTTATCA
>OBEQ011617383.1_pt1 | contig 45735 bp, 62 predicted proteins | sample 1670901 | NCBI WGS metagenome assembly OBEQ01 (sample SAMEA104232315, study PRJEB22302) | groundwater metagenome | biome: forest; feature: aquifer; material: groundwater | place: USA | collected 2011-08-07 | depth 5.4 m
TACACCAAACAAAACCCCAATGTCAAGTAGGTCAAAATATATCAAGTTTTATAAAGTACACAAAGCTAATGCATAACTTTGCCCATCATCTGTATAAATGGTTACATTTCCAAAAAACTTTTTTAAGTATTGATCCAATTGATCCTTGGTAAACTTATATGAAATTGCAACCAGAATTTCATCTCCTGCTTTAAAATCAACTGACTTACTTAGGTGATTTACTGTTTTGGTGGTTTTTACCCGGTAATACATTTCTACTCGTGAATTCTTATATCTTGCATCGTATTCTACCTCATCAGGCGCAAGACCAATTTGCTCAATCACATGGATTAAAAATTCATCCAGTGAATGATCCTTATAAGGCTTCACTAACTCTGCTTCATCAAAAGTGTTTAAACCATTACCTATCAGTAAAACGTCATTTTCATTCATGCTTTGGCGTATACCATCCAAAATATCATCCCGATCAAAATTACCCATAGTATTGCCAAGTAAAAGTTGAAGGTGACTTTGAAATTCTCCTTCTCTTAAAAGCGGGGTAATGTTGTTTAAATTTTCAAAGTCAGAGATATTCCAGTGGAATTGTAATACATCTCCCATATTTAATGCTCTTATTGCCTGAGCTGCGCTATTAACCATGTATGAACTGATATCTATAGGGCAGTATCTTACTTGTATTTTGTCTCGCACCTTTTCAATTAGAAGTGCTGCTTTGCTGCCATCCCCACAGCCTAGATCGATCATATTGTAATGTGAACCCTTAAGTTTTTGGAGGATACCAGGTGTATGAGAGACTAATAAATCTGTTTCCGGATCCGTAATTGATCTACGATAACTTTCATTATCCTCTAAATCAAGAAACCCTTGTGCTTGTGAGGGGGTCAGATACCAAAGTTTTGAATCAGCCACATTCCACACCCGAATTTCGCCCTCTTGAGAGAATCTTCTTTTAGTTAATTCATTAAATATTAAAGTATTTATGGGTTGTGTAGAGATTTCACTTGGATTAGCTTGTTCCATGTACCAATGATACTAGAGAAATATCAGTAACACAATCAAGCTTGATAATTTTGTCCGTGATACAATTTATTTGTGAAGATTGTTTTTACTAAGCATGCTCTAGGTAAATTTAAGCATCCATCGGTTATTAAACTGGGAATTAAAAGAAAGCATATAAAACAAGCACTAACCCATCCAGATTTTTCGGGTCAGACTGAAGAAAAAGAGGTTCTCTTTGTTCTTATAAAACTTGATAATGAACATGATTTGAAAGTAATTTATAAAAAAAGTGATATAATAAAAATAATTACATTCCATCCAGCTGAAAGAGGAAGATATGAAAATTAAGTACGAAAAAGAAGATGATGTTTTAAATATTTGGCTATCAAAGAAGCTATATGATTATGCAGAAGATAATAATGGTGTAATTGTTCATTATTCCAAGGATAGGCAGCCTGTTTACATTGAAATTTTAGATGCCAGCAGATTTTTAGGCACTAAACATAATTCTTCTAAAAATAAGACATTATCCAAGCTAGAATCTTCGGTTGTCACTTTCCATCAGATTAGAAAATAATATCCTGTTGTTGCAATTTAGCTTCAGCTTGTGTTAAAATTCCTGGAGATGTTAATAACTAGTTCTTAAAATTTGTTTTAAGAATTTTCAGTAGATCGTGCGTCCGGTATTTAGGTTTGGATACGACGATTGAAGGCACATTTACTGAGTGACCATCAGCCATTGGCTGAGGTCACTCTTTTTGTTGTCTAATTTTAGACAAGAACTTTAGTTCGATGCAAAAAATGATAAACACATTACTTGGTACAAAAAAAGGAATGACTAGTACTTACGATGCTCGTGGAAGACGGGTTGGTGCCACTATGGTGGAAATAGTGTCTAATTTTGTTACTCAAGTTAAAACTACTGAGACCAAAGATGGCTATAATGCCGTCCAATTGGGATTTGGGACTAAAAAATCCGTCCGGAAACCTCAGCTTGGACATGGCAAGAAAGCCGGAGTCGAAACTCCGATTCGCTGGTTTAGAGAAACCAAAGAAGAGGGACAAGAGCTGCAACCTGGAACAGAAATCAAACTGGACCAGGTTTTTTCTATTGGAGACTCAGTGAAAGTTACCGGAACCTCCAAAGGAAAAGGTTTTCAGGGTGGAGTCAGACGTCACGGTTTTCATGGTGGTCCTAAAACTCATGGTCAATCAGATAGACACCGTGCTCCAGGATCAATTGGTTCAGGAACCACTCCGGGAAGAGTTTACAAAGGTAAAAAAATGGCCGGACATATGGGAGTAGATAGAACAACCACCTCAGGACTGGAAGTAGTAGGAATCGATAAAGCTAAAAATTTATTAATCATTAAAGGAGCTGTACCAGGTTCAGTTGAAGGGTTAGTAATGATTACCAAAACCGGAAAAATTAAAGGTTATACTCCCCCGCCGGAAGAAAAACCGGAAGAACCCGCCTCCGCTGAAGCTTCGGCGGGCAAGGAGGGTGAAGGGGAAAGCGTGAAGGTTGAAGAAGTACAAGTAGAAGGAGAAGAGAATGCCAAGAGTTAAAAAAGTCACAACTAAAAAAGTAGCAAGTGCAAAAAAGATTGCCACGTCCGCCAGTAGGCGGGCTCGCAATGACGCAATGTCAGTTCCAGTATATTCTTTGGCAGGGACTGCATCAGGCAGCATGAGCTTGCCTAAAGAAGTTTTCGGGGTTAAGGTTAACAAAACTCTAATAGCTCAAGCTATTAGAGTTTATACTACCAATCAATCAGTACATCCGGGTTCTACCAAAACCAGAGGAGAAGTCCAGGGTTCCACTGCTAAAATTTATCGCCAAAAAGGAACCGGTCGAGCCAGACATGGTGCTATCAGAGCACCGATTTTTGTGGGTGGAGGTATTGTTTTTGGACCACGCACCAGATCAGTCAGACTGGTATTACCACAAAAGATGAAAAAAGCTGCATTATTGTCTGCACTTTCTGCCAAAATGTCGGAAAAACAGGTCGTTGGAGTGACTGGTTTGGATAAAGCTTCTGGTAAAACCAAGCAGATGGTAAAGTTAATGTCATCAGTCATCAGACATCAGTTATCAGACAAAAAAGCAAACAAAATAAAAGCCTTAATAGTTACCGGAGCAAAACAAGACAATGCAGTGCGTGGAGTTAGTAATATTCCGGGAGTAGATGTTATAACAGCGGATTTGGTAAATGCCTATGAGGTTTTAAAGCATAAAATGTTAATAGTGACCAAAGATGCAGTGGAAAAATTAAAATGATTATTTTAAAAAGACCAATTATTACTGAAAAAAGCATGAAACTGGCTGAAACCGGTTTATATGTGTTTGAAGTGGATAAAAATGCAGCAAAACCGCAAATTGCCAAACTGGTGGCAGAAAAATTTGGGGTTAAAGTCATCAGTGTAAAAATTATTAATAGTAAAGGGGAAATGAAAGCCCAAAAAAGAGTCAGAAAAAACTACCATACAGCCACTATTAAAAAAGCTTTGGTGCAGGTTAAAAAAGGCGATAAAATTGCCCTGTTCGAAACTCCCAAAGAAGAAGTTACTGTCACCACTGCAGAAGGTGAGCCAATTAAATTAAAAGAGAAAAAAGATCTGTTGGGAAGAACTAAAGTTAGAGTAGAAACCGGGGCCACCGGCGCTGCACCGACTACGCAGAGAAAGGTGATTCCGACGTAGGAGGAATCATCCTGAGGAGCCATTAAGGCGACGAAGGATCTATATTATGAATAAACTAAAAAAGTTATTAAAAAAGCACTCCGGACGTACATCCGGCGGTATGGTGACTGTTCGTGGACAGGGCGGCAGACACAAAAGATATTACCGGGAAATAGATTTTAAGCGGGACAAATTCGGAATTGAAGGAGAAGTTGCCAGTTTTGAATATGACCCTAACCGAAATGTTGATATTGCCTTGATTAAATATATTGACGGTGAATACAGATATATCCTGTTACCTAAGGATTTAAAGATCGGAGATAAAATTATCTCTGACCAAAAAGCAGAAAACAAAGCCGGTAATGCCATGAAACTAAAAAATATTGCCATCGGTAGTTTAGTGCATAATGTGGAGTTGCTACCAGGCCGGGGTGGTCAAATTGGCAGAAGCGCTGGAGTGGGACTGCAGCTGTTAGCGAAAGAAGCAGGATTTGCCCATTTGAAATTGCCTAGTGGAGAGGTTAGAATGATTGCCCTTGACTCCCTGGCTACCATCGGGGTATTGGGAAATGAAGAGATGAAGCAAAGGGTAATTGGAAAAGCCGGGCGTTCCCGTTGGATGGGGATTCGACCAACTGTTCGTGGTGTAGCCCAGGATCCTGATTCACATCCTCATGGAGGCGGAGAAGGCAGATCAGGTATTGGAAGAAAAAGTCCAATGACTAAATATGGAAGAAAAGCTGTTGGAAACACCAGAAATAAAAAGAAATCAAGCAGTAAGTATATCTTAAAGAGAAGAAAGTAGAATTATGAATAATGAATTAAGAATTATAAAAAGGAACAAATAAAATGGTAGAACAAAGTAGATTATTGATTGACCCAAGACATATTGAAGTTGCAAATGGATATATTTATGCCAAGGGAAGAGATGTAGCTGAAGGGAAAATTTTTGTTTATGATTTTACTTTGAATAATTGGTCTTTAGAGCAAGCTCATGCTATTGCAGAAGCTCATAATTATGGACGTGAGGATCGAGAGGGTTTGACCGCTGTTGGAGTTGGAATACATGAGGTAGAGACTCGTATACATAATAGAGCATCTTATGATCATTACCGTTTAGGTTTATGGGTAGAAACAATTAGAAAAGGATTAGAGAATTGGCCGGTGCCAGAAAAATTACTAAGGAGTAATGAAAATGTCTAGAAGTAGTAAAAAAGGACCGTATATTGATGCAAAGTTATTAAAAAAAGTGATGGCGCAAAAGGCCACCGGGGCTAAAGGACCAATCAAAACCTGGGCCAGAAGATCTCAAATTCCACCGGAATTTGTGGGACATACTTTTTTGGTGCATCAGGGCAAAAACTTTGTCAATGTGTTTGTAACTGAGTCAATGGTGGGACAGCACTTAGGTGAATTTGCTCCAACCAGAACCTTTAGGGGACACGGACAAGTTACTAAAAGAACTATGGAGAAAACTTAAGTGGAAGCAACAACAATACAACGATATATTCATACTACTCCCCGTAAACTGCGGTTGGTGGCAGATATGGTTCGCAAAATGGAACCTAACCGGGCTTTGGATGTTTTGCGGGTTACCCCAAAATATGCGGCCAATGATTTGGTAAAAGCTTTGCAGACAGTTTTGGCCAATGCTAAAGTGGCGGGAATGAATTTGGAAAAGCTGGAGTTTAAAAAGCTGGAAATTGATGAGTCAATGAAAATGCGACGTTTCCGGGCCGGAACCAGAGGCAGAACCAAGCCGTACAAGAAACGCATGAGCCATATTAAAATCGTCCTGACGGACGATTTAAAACTCAAATCTCAAATATCAAATGTCAAAACTGAAAAAGCAGAAAAAAAGACTAAGACAGAAAAGGCGGTTAAGTAAATGGGACAAAAGATACATCCAATTGGATTTAGAATGGGCATTGGAGCGACCTGGAAATCACGCTGGTATGCTAAAGGCGATAAATATAAGCAATTTGTGATGGAAGATATCACCATCAGGGAGGCTTTGATGAAAAAGCTGCGCCCAGCCGGTATTGGAGCTGTGGAAATTGAAAGAGCAGTTAGTAAATTAAAAGTAATAATTTTTGTCTCCCGTCCGGGAGTATTAATTGGTAGAGGTGGTGCCGGTTTAACGGAACTAAAAAAGTTTTTAATGAAAGAACTTAAACTGAAAAATGAAAATAGTCTGGAAATTGTGCCAATGGAGTTAAAATCAGCTGATTTATCAGCTTATCTGGTAGCTCAATCTGTAGCTGAGCAGTTAGCTAAAAGATTACCGGCTGGAAGAGTGATGAATCAGGCCTTAGACCGGGTGATGCGGGTGGGCGCCAAAGGAGTAAGAGTAGTGATAGCCGGTAGAATTGGCGGAGCAGAAATTGCCAGACGTGAATGGAAAGCAGCCGGAACCATGCCCTTACATACTTTAAGAGCAGATATTGATTTTGCGGCATATCCTGCCATGACTAAATCCGGATATGTCGGAGTAAAAGTCTGGATTAACAAGGGAGAAGTGAAGATTTAATATGGCACTGTTACAACCAAAAAGATCTAAATACAGAAAAGAATTTAAAGGTAAACGTACCGGAGTTTCAACCCGCGGAAACAAAATTTCTTTTGGTCAGTTTGGATTAAAAGCCATGGAATCAGGATGGATTGGGGCCAGACAAATAGAGGCAGCAAGAAGAGCAATGGCTCATTTTACTCAAAGAGGTGGACGTATTTGGATTAGGATTTTTCCTTATAAACCAATTACCAAGCATCCGGCTGAAAGCAGAATGGGTTCGGGAAAAGGTGATGTTGAAGGATATGTAGCAGTAATTAAACCAGGACAAATGATTTTTGAAATGGGAGCAGTTACAGAGGCTATTGCTAAAGAAGCGTTAAGATTGGCAGCACATAAATTGCCTTTGAAACTTAAGTTTGTTACTAAGGAGACAGTATGAAGAAAAATCAATTAAATGAAACTAAAGGTTTATCTGTAAAAGAATTACTGGAAAAAACAGTAGTTTTAAAAAAAGAAATTGCCGATGCCGTAATGGACAAAAATATGAATAAATTAAAAGATTTAAAAACTATTTCTAAAAAAAGAAAAGATTTGGCTCAAATTATGACTTTAATTAGACAAAAAGAAATGCTGGAACAGTTAGAGTCGAGAGTCGAGAGTCAAGAGTCTAGCAAAAAAGCAGAGAACAAGATTAAAAGTTCAAAGGTTCGAACAAAGAAAGGGGAAAAGACTAGTTCCTAGATTCTAGAGACTAGTCACTATATATGACCGGCAGAGTAGTGTCAGTAAAACTTAAAAATACAGCCACAGTATTAGTTTCGCGGATTGCTACACATCCGCTGTATAAAAAGACTTTTACCAGAACTAAAAAATATTTAGTTCATGATTTGTTAGGGGTAAAAGAAGGAGACATTGTGGAAATTGAAAAGGTTCGTCCGGTTTCTAAAAATAAACACTGGAGGATAGTTAAAGTATTAGGCAGGAGTATGGCAGAAATTGCCGAAGAACATATGAAAGAAAAAGCAGAGCAAGCGATTGCGGAAGTAATGCCAGAGGAAAAGACTAAAGAGCCAACAGTCGACAGTCCACAGACAGAAACAGAAACAGAGAAAAAGCCAAAGAAATTAAGTAAAAGAAAGGATAAGTCTGTCAGCTTAGCTTAAGACTGATGACTATTTATGGTGCAGCACAGGACGAGATTAACAGTGGCGGATAATAGCGGAGCTAAAATTTTACAGGTGATTCAGCCTTTGGGTGGAACCGGTAAAAGAAAAGCCACCTTAGGCCAAATTGTAGTAGGGGTGGTTAAAGGAGCTGATCCCAATGGTCAGGTTAAAAATCACGAAGTGGTTAAAGTAGTTATTGTCAGATGTAAAAAAGAACTAAGACGTGATGATGGTTCATACATCAAATTTGATGACAATGCCGGGGTAGTGATTGATAATGACGGTAATTTGCGGGCCACCCGTATTTTTGGACCAATTGCCAGAGAAGTTAGAGATAAAGGATATTCCAAGATAGTTTCTTTAGCACAGGAGGTATGGTAATGAAAAAGTTAAAAGTGAAAGGTGAAAAGATAAAAATTAAGAAGGGTGACAAGGTGAAAATCTTGTTAGGCAAAGATAGAGGGAAAGATGGAACAGTTGAATATGTGATCGGTAGTAAAAAAAGAGTGTTTGTGGGTGGGGCTAATTTATACAAAAGACATGTTAAAAAGATGCAGGGAGTTGAAGGTGGGATTATTAATATCCCTAAGTCTTTGGATATTTCTAATGTTGGACTAATTTGTCCTAATTGTAAGCGACTTACCAGAGTTGGTTACAAACTAGTTGGTAAAGAAAAAATGAGAATATGCAAGAAATGCAAAAAGGAGATTAAGTAAATGAACAGATTAAAACAAAAATATATGGATGAAGTTTTACCTAAACTTCAGCAAGAGCTAGGACTGAAGAATGAGCAGGGCTCTTCAGTAAAACTGAATAAAATGGCAGTGCCACAAGTTAGTAAGATTGTGGTTAGTATTGGATTGGGTGAGGCCAAAGATGATGCCGGGATTTTGGATAAAGTAAAAGTTTACTTTACGGCTCTTGCCGGACAAGCTCCGGTGGTTACTCATGCTAAAAAATCTGTGGCTTCTTTTAAAGTTGCAAAAGGACAGCCAATTGGTATGATGGTAACTTTAAGAGCAGCCAGAATGTATGCTTTTTTGGATAAACTGGTTAGTGTGGTATTACCAAAGGTTAGAGATTTTAAGGGAATATCAGATAAATCATTTGATAGTTTCGGAAATTTAAATATTGGTTTAAAAGAACAAACTATTTTTCCGGAAGTGGATTATAAAACTATTGATAAACAAAGAGGTTTGGCTGTAACTATTACAACCACTGCCAAAAATAAAGATCAGGGAAAAAAGTTATTAGAATACTTAGGTATGCCTTTTAAGAAAGGGGAATCAAATGGCTAAAGTAAGCAATATTGTGAAGAAGAAATTTAAATATGAAGTTCAGAAAAGAAACCGTTGTATGAAGTGTGGTCGTCCGCGGGCCTATATTGGTAAATTTGGTCTTTGCCGACTTTGTTTTAGAGAAATGGCACACTTGGGATTGCTTCCGGGTGTGAAGAAAGCGAGTTGGTAATATGGATAATGTAGGAGATGCATTAATTAGATTAAAAAATGGTTATCTGGTTGGCAAACAATCAGTATCTATTAAGTATTCCAAACTGATTCTAAACCTGATGAAGCTTTTGCAAAAAGAAGGCTATTTAATTGATGTTACTCAAAAAGAAAGAGAGATTATAGTAACACTTAAATACAAAGAGCGAAAACCGGCAATTACAGATATTAAAAGAGTATCAAAACCCTCACTTCGTGTTTACAAAGGAGCTTCTAATTTACCTTATGTATTAAATGGTTTAGGGGTCGCTGTGATTTCAACACCTAAGGGTTTGATGAGTGAAAAGCAAGCCAGAAAAGCAAAACTTGGAGGAGAAGTTTTAGCATTAGTTTGGTAATACTATGAGCAGAGTAGGGAATGCACCAATTATAATACCAACCGGAGTAACTGTTGAAATAAACGGTCATGATGTGGTGGTAAGCGGGTCAAAAGGAAAGCTGGAATTAACCCATCTTCCGGAAGTTAAGGTAGAAGTGTTGGAAGGCAAAATAATAGTGAAAAGAAAAAATGATCAGAAAAAATCCAAATCTTTACACGGATTAACCAGAAACTTGATTGCCAATATGGTAGTTGGTGTAACAGAGGGGTGGACTAAGGATTTAGAACTGGTGGGAGTTGGTTTTAGAGCTGCGGTTTCCGGTAACAAGCTGGTTTTAAATATAGGATTTTCTCATACAGTGGAAATTGAAGCACCGGAGGGAATTAGTTTTGAAGTAGCTGAAAATACAAAAATTAAAGTAACTGGCTTGGATAAGCAAAAAGTTGGACAAGTGGCTGCCAATATCAAAAAAGTGAGACCACCTGATGTTTATAAAGGAAAAGGAATCAGATTTGCCGGTGAATATATTAGAAAGAAAGCCGGAAAAAGCGCTAAAGTCGGAGTAGCCGGAGCTAAATAATTATGAATAAAGCAGACAGGTTAAAAAGACATATTAAAATAAGAAGAACTGTTTTTGGTACTAAAGACCGGCCAAGACTGGCGGTTTACAGGTCTGATAAGCATATCTTTGCTCAGCTGATTGATGATGATAGCGGCAAAACTTATTTAGCTGTCTCTGATATCAAACAAAAAGGAACTAAAAAAGAAAAAGCATTTGCGCTGGGTAAAACTTTGGCCGAAAAAGCTAAGCTTAAAAAAATTAAAGCAGTAGTGTTTGATAGAGGCGGGTTTAAGTATCAGGGAAGAATAACTGCAGTAGCCAGTGGAGCAAGGGAAGGAGGGTTGGAATTTTAATATGGATAATAAATACAATCGAAACAATAGACCAAATAATAATAGACAGCCTCAAGTAGAATCAGAATTTTTTGAAAGAGTAGTTCAGGTAAATAGAGTGTCTAAAAAAACCAAAGGAGGCGATAAAAGATCACTGTCAGTATTGGTGGTAGTGGGAGACCGAAAGGGTAGGGTGGGAGTAGGTTTGGGTAAAGCAGCAGAAGTTCAATCAGCTGTTAGAAAAGCTACCACTTATGCCAAAAAACATTTAATTTCTGTTCCGCTTAAAGGAAGAACTATTCCACATACTATTTTGGTTAAATTAGGAGCAGCCCAGGTGTTATTAAAGCCGGCTCCTGTTGGAACCGGGGTTATTGCCGGAGGAGCAGTCAGAGTGGTGGTGGAAGCTGCCGGAATTCATGATGTGGTATCAAAATCATTAGGTACTAAAAACAAAGCTTCCAATGTTTATACCACCATGGAAGCTTTGAGAAGGCTTAGAAAAGTGGAGGAAAAAAGCTAATGAGAATAGATCAGCTAGGGACAGTTAGGATTAGATCAAAAAAACGCCTGGGACGGGGTATTGGTTCCGGTAAAGGTAAAACTGCCGCCCGCGGAACCAAAGGCCAAAAAGCCCGGGGCAAAATTCCGGTTAATTTTTCCGGTGCCGGACTGGCTTTTTATAAAAAACTTCCCAGAAGATCCGGAATGGGAAATACGACAGTTTCGATTAAGCGAAAAGCTTTAAGTTTAAGTCAGCTTAATCAATTTAAGGCAGGTACTGTGGTAGATTTAGAGCAGCTTTTTCTAGCCAAATTAATTGATAAAAAAGATATGAAAACCGGAGTTAAAATTTTGGCTGATAAAGGATTAACTGCTAAATTAACAGTTAAATTACCGGTTTCAAAAACAGCTAAAATTGAGATCGAGAAAAAAGGTGGAAAGGTAATAGATGTCTAACATACTTGCCCCAATAGTATCAGCCTTCAAAATCAAAGAACTACGAACCAAAATTTTAATCACCGCCGGAATAATAATAATTTTTAGAATAGTTTCTCATATTCCGGTTTCCGGGGTAGATCTGGTGGCTTTGCAGCATTTGTTTTCTTCAAATCAATTTTTAGGACTGCTGGATATTTTTTCCGGAGGAACTTTGGCTAATTTTTCCATCATTTCTTTAGGGCTTAATCCTTATATTAATGCATCCATTATCATGCAACTTTTAACCATGATTATGCCAAAGTTGGAAGCTTTGTCTAAAGAAGGAGAATACGGCAGACAACTGATCAATCAATACACCAGATATTTAACCATTCCGCTGGGATTAGTTCAAGCCACTGGTATGTTTGTTTTGTTAAAAAATCAGGGAGTGTTTTCCCAAACCACTCCAATTCAAGTTGCGGCTATAATCGTAGGAATGACAGCCGGTACTGTGTTTTTAATGTGGCTGGGGGAGTTAATTACCGAATACGGAATTGGTAATGGTATCTCGCTTTTGATTTTTGCCGGAATTGTTTCCCGTTTGCCGGTGGCTTTAACTCAAACTGTATCAGTGTTAGATCAGACTCAAACCTTAAATATAATAATCCTCTTGGTATTGGCTGTGGCTGTTATTGCCAGCATAGTATTTATTAATGAGGGCAGAAGACAAATCACTGTGGCTTATGCCAGAAGGTTTACCGGTGACAAACAAAGTGGTGGAAGTGGTGCTCAAACATATTTACCGCTGCGGGTCAATCAGGCTGGAGTGATTCCGATTATTTTTGCTGTTTCTTTAGTACTAATCCCCTCTTTTGCAGGTACTTATTTGGCACAGCTTAAAAATGCCCAGCTGGCCGCTGTGGGAAGTTTTTTAGCAGCTAATTTTAACCCGGGCAGCATTGTTTACAATGTGGTTTACTTTGGATTGGTAGTAGGGTTTACCTATTTTTATACCGCAGTTATTTTTAACCCCACCAAAGTGGCTGATGAAATTAAAAAGTACGGTGGATTTATTCCGGGTATTCGTCCGGGTACTCAAACCGCTGTGTATTTAAATTATATTATGATCAGGATTACTCTGGCCGGAGCAATCTTTTTAGGATTAATTGCCATTCTTCCTTCAATTGCTTCAAAAATCACCGGTATTCAAACCTTGATTTTAGGAGGCACCGGACTATTGATTGTGGTGTCAGTTATCTTGGATACTGCAAAAACTTTTGAAAGTAAAATGATTGAAAGAAGCTACGAGGTATTTGCCAAAAGATGAAAATCCTCTTAATCGGTCCGCAAGGCTCAGGAAAATCCACTCAGGGAAAATTATTAGCGCATTTTCTAGAATTACCATATATTTCAACAGGAGACATCTTTAGGCAAACTGCATCGGCAGATGAGATTATAAGAAGTATTTTAGATAAGGGAGAATTGGTTGAAAATGAGACTACTAGTCAGGTTGTTGAGAAGAGACTAAAACAAGAAGATTGCCAAAATGGCTTTGTACTAGATGGTTATCCCAGAAATATAGAGCAAATTGAACTATTTGATCCTAAATTCGATAAGGTTTTTTATTTAAATGCTTCAGAAGAACAGGTTATAGAAAGACTTTTGAAAAGAGGTAGAAAAGATGATACCAGGGAGGGTATTAAAACAAGATTAGATCTTTATTATCAACAGACCCGACCCCTACTGGATTACTATCAAAAGTTAAATAAATTAATTGAAGTTGATGGGTCAGGTAGTGTTGAGGAGATTGGGCAAAGGGTAAGGGAAGCACTTAATGGTTAGGAATAGCTACGAATTGAAGCTAATGCGGGAAAGTGGAAAAATTGCAGGTTCGGCTTTGAAAAAGACAATTGAAGCTGCCAGGATAGGAGTATCTGGTTTAGATCTGGATCAAATTGCCCAAGAGGAAATTTATCGGTTGGGAGGGGATTTATCTTATAAAACAGTACCAGGTTATAAATTTGCGACTTGTGTCACTGTTAATGAGCAAGTGGTACACGGTATCCCGACCAGTCGAGAATTTAAGCAAGGGGATTTAGTTAGCGTTGATTTAGCAGTTGAATATCGGGGGTGGCATACTGATTGCGCATGGAGCGTATTAGTTGGAAAACAACAGGACAAAGAAGAATTTTTGAAAATTGGAGAAGAGGCGTTAGGTTTGGGAATCAAGCAGGCAGTTGTGGGAAATAGAATTGGGGATATTTCTGCTGCCATTCAGGAAAAAGTTGAGGGAGCGGGGTATTCGGTGATCAGAAGCCTGGTTGGGCATGGAATTGGTAAGCATTTGCATGAAGAACCGGAGGTACCGGGTTTTGGACAGCCGGGTCAAGGGGTAGTTTTAAAGAGCGGCATGGCTTTGGCAATTGAGGTAATTTATGCCAAAGGAAGGTATGATCTGGTGTTAGAAAAAGACAACTGGACCTATTCAACCAAAGATGGCTCAGATGGGGGACTTTTTGAAATGACCGTGATTGTAGGGAAGCAAAAACCTGAAATTTTAACTAAATTTTCCGGTAATGCTATGGGGTTGTAAAATGAACCTAGTTCTGATAAAATGAGGTGCGAATAAATGGCAAAAGATGTAATAGAAATTGAAGGTAAAGTAATTGAAGTTTTAGCCAATACTTTATTTAGAGTAGAGATTGAAAAAAGTGCTAACCTGCCCGAGGTAATAGGCAGGGTGATTTTGTGCCATATCTCAGGTAAAATGAGAATGCACTATATCAGGTTGTTGGAAGGAGATCGGGTTCGGGCGGAAATGAGTCCGCAGTATGATTTGGATAAGGGAAGGATAACGTTTAGGCTGAAATAATGAAAGTACAAGCTAGTATTAAAACCAGATGTAAATTTTGCACAGTAGTCAAGCGTGAAGGCGTGTTGTTTGTGATATGCCCTCGTGACCCGCGCCACAAGCAAAGGCAAGGATGAGCAAAGCTCTCCTTAAGAAAGGATAAAATATGGCAAGAATTGCAGGAGTTGAATTACCGGAACAAAAAAGAGTGGATATTGGTTTAACCTATATTTTTGGAATAGGACGCTCCAACGTGGTCTCGGTGATGAAAACTGCCGGGGTTGATGGGGCTAAAAGAATTAAAGATTTAACTGAAGAAGAAGTAAATAAAATACAGAAAGCAGTGGAAGAATATAAAGTAGAAGGAGATTTGCGTCAGGAAATTGACCAGAATATTAAAAGAATGGAAGAAATAGGTAGTTACCGGGGTTCACGTCACCGGAAAGGTTTACCAGCCAGGGGGCAAAGGACCAGATCTAATGCCAGAACCAAAAGAGGTAAGAGAAAGACCATTGGAGCAATCAAAAAAGAAGAATCAGCTAAAACAGCCGCTCCCGGAGCCAAAACTGAAGGAGCAAAGCAGTAATTATGGCTACTAAGAAAAAAGTAATCAGTAAAAAAACAAAAGCAGAAGTTAAACTTACCGCCGGCAGAGTGTATGTGACTGCTACTTTTAACAACACCCTGGTTACTTTAACTGATCCATCCGGTAATACTGTTGCCTGGGGTTCATCCGGTAATTCCGGTTTTAAAGGAGCCAGAAGGGCCACTCCTTTTGCGGCAATTTCAGCCATGGAAACAGTTGCAGCCAAAGCCAAAAACTTTGGTATGAGTTCGGTTGAGGTATATATTAAAGGTCCTGGTTCTGGTAGAGATGCCACTATTAAAGCCTTAAGAAGCGCCGGAATCAATATTACTCTAATTGCTGATGTGACTCCCATTCCACACAATGGACCAAGGCCGAAGAAAAGGAGACGAGTCTAATGGCACGCTATACCGGACCAAAACGCAGATTATCAAGACGTGAAGGAATTGCGCTATTTGCAAAAGATGTTAAGTCAATTGAAAGAAAAGGAGCGGTGGCTCCTGGTCAACACGGGGCCAAAATGCGAAGAAGAATTTCGGAATATGGAATACAGCTTCGGGAAAAACAAAAAGCCAAACGGTTTTACGGAATTTTGGAAAGACAATTTAAAAATTATGTGAAAAAAGCTTCTAAAACTAAAGGCGCAACGGGTTTAACCATGCTTGAACTTTTAGAGACCAGGTTGGATAATGTAGTATACCGGTTAGGCTTTTCCACCAGTCGTAATGGTGCCAGACAATATGTCTCTCATGGGCATGTTAATGTAGATGGCAAAAAAGTGACCATCCCCTCATTTACCGTGAAGGTAGGATCAACTATTGCAATATCGGACAAATTGCGAGATAATACACAGGTTAAAACGAGCTTGGAGAAAGTCGAGACCTTGCCGGAGTGGCTTGATAGAAAAGCTACAGTAGGCAAGGTTTTAAGAATCCCCAAGCGGGAAGAAATGGAACAGGCCATTGATGAGCAGTTGATTGTTGAGTATTACAGTAGATAAAAAATATGTTTAAAGTTAAAAACGAATTAGAAAAAGAAAATTATGCCAAGATTGCTATTGAGCCTCTAGAGTCAGGACTCGGGCATACCCTGGGAAATTCCCTAAGACGAATTCTTTTAACCTCGCTTAAAGGCGCAGCCATCACATCGGTTCGAATAGATGGAGTGGCGCATCAGTTTTCTACCATTGATGGGATCATGGAAGATGTTATTGAGATTATATTGAATCTTAAAAAAGTTAACTTGCAGATCTCCGGAGACAAACCAGTTAAATTAACTCTTAAAGCCTCCGGTAAAAAACAGGTGACAGCCGGAGATTTTGAAGTTGAAGGTTCAGGTGAGATAGTCAATAAAGATCAAGTGATTGCTACGCTTACTGATGCCAAATCCAAATTAAACATGGAAGCCCGTGCCGAAGTTGGCAAGGGTTACTCGATGACAGATGACCGAAAGACCAGTGAAATTGGAGTAATCGCAGTGGATGCCTTGTTTTCTCCGATTGTGGCAATTAATTATTCGGTTGATCCAACTAGAGTTGGAAGAAGTACTGATTATGACAAGTTAACTATGGAAATTACCACTAATGGATCGGTTTCCCCTCTTGAGGCTTTGAATGAAGCAGCCAAAATTTTATCGGAAAGTTTCCGCAAAATTTATGAACCTGATGTTGAAGAAGTAGTGGAACAGGGTACCACCATTTCAGAAGAAGTGTTAAAGCTGACCATTGAAGAGCTGGATTTACCGGTTAGAATTACCAATGCTTTAAAAGCCATTGAAATTAATACCATTGAGGACCTCATTAATATGCCAAGGGCTCAACTGTTGAAAGCTAAAAACCTGGGTACCAAATCTATTAGTTTAATATCAGAGAAGTTAGTTGAGAGGGGGTTGACTCTTCGTGAGGCATAGAGTTTATGGTTATAAACTTAAGCGGGATAATGATAGCCGGCAACTCCTTTTTAAAGGTTTAGTCAAGTCTCTTTTTACCCACGGCACTATCCAAACTTCTGAAGCTAAAGCCAAAGCCATTAAAGGCCTGGTTGATAAGATGATTACTCTGGCCAAAAATAGTAAGACTCAGGATAAATTTCACTCCTATATATCCAATTCCAGTTTATCAGACAGGTTTGTGAAAGAAGTTTTACCAAAAATGGGAAACAGAGTTTCCGGTTATACCTCAACAATAAGAATGGGTACCAGGTCGGGAGATCAAACCATGATGATTAAGATGAGTCTAATCGGAGCAGAGAGTTTAAAACCAATCGAAAAATCTACAGTCATCAGCAAACAGTCTACAGACAAAAAACAAGAAGAAACAAAAAAACCAAAAACTCCTACGTCGTCATTGCGAGGAGGGTCAAAAACCCGACGTGGCAATCTTTCTAAAAAATCAGCAGCCAAGAAAAAAGTAGTTAAAAAATAATTATGGGCACCAACAAGTTATTGGCTAAAAATATTCAGAGAAAATGGCATTTAGTAGATGCTAAAGATAAAATCCTGGGAAGATTGGCTTCTGAGGTGGCGATGATATTAATGGGTAAGAACAAACCCAGTTTTGTCCCCTATTTAGACACCGGAGATTATGTGGTAGTAACTAATGCTTCTCTGGTAAAAATGACCGGTAAAAAAATGATGAATAAAACATACACCAGACATTCCGGTTATCCAGGAGGTTTAACAGTGGAAACTTTTGATAAAGTGATTGTAAAAAAACCGGAATTTGTCATAGAACATGCAATAGCCGGTATGTTACCGGGTACTAAACTGGGAAAACAGATGATAAAAAAATTGAAAGTATTTAAAGGAGAAGAGCATTCTTATTCAAAACAACTAGGACAACAATAAGGGCAATAAAAATGGAAACTGATAAACCAAAAACAAAAAGTAATTCAATTTCTGCTGTTGGCAGAAGAAAAGAATCAGTAGCCAGAGTAAGACTTACCCCCGGACAGGGTTTAATGACAGTAAATGGTAAGCCGGTTGGTGAATATTTTGCCGGAGCTATTTTACAAAAGCTTTATAACCGTCCTTTGGAAGTTACTAAAACCACCGGTAAATATACTATTACTGTTAAAGTAGAAGGTGGCGGACAGGTTTCTCAACTCAAAGCTTTGATTCATGGAATTGCCAGAGCTTTGGTAAAATCTGACGCGCAGTTAAAACCGGTTTTGAAAAAAGAAGGATTTATCACCAGGGATGCCAGAGTAAAAGAACGACGCAAATTCGGCCATGCACAAAAAGCCAGAGCAATGAAACAGTCTCCAAAACGTTAATTCTCAATATTTTTATCCCATGGAAATCAAAGATTTTGAAATAGAGAGATATTTTGCAAAGTATGAATTTTCTGTCAAATATCAATTATCACCTTCTGATTGCGAACCAATATCCCAAAAAAAGCTAGTTGATATGGCAAATCCTCAAGTAAGATCATTGTGGGATAATTTAAGTTTAGGTTATACAGAGTCTAGAGGTAATCCTTTACTGAGAGCGGAAATTGCTGGTTTATATGGTGGATTAAAAGATGATAATGTTTTAGTCGCCGCTCCAGAAGAGGGAATTTTTCTTGCTATGAATACAATCTTAAGCAGTGGTGATCATGTAATAGCGCCTTATCCTGCTTATCAATCACTTTATGAAATAGCAAAAGGTTTGGGTTGCGAAGTAACTCCTTGGAGAGGAGAAGAGCAAGATGGTTGGAAATTTGATCCAAATTTTTTAAAGGACGCCATGAGACCTAATACAAAATTAGTGGTAATGAATTTTCCTCATAATCCAACGGGATATTTGCCGAGTCCTAAAGAATTTAGAGAAATGGTTGGTATCGTAGCTGGTCAAGGAGCATATTTATTTTCTGATGAAATGTATCGAATGTTGGAATATGATCATCAGGATAGATTACCATCCGCTACACAAGAGTATGACAAAGCCGTCAGTTTATCTGGAATGTCTAAGGTCTTTGGTTTGCCTGGACTTCGGATAGGATGGTTAACTTCTCAGGACAAAAAACTTATGGATAAAGTAGCCAATTTCAAAGACTATACCACTATTTGTAGCAGTGCTCCTAGCGAAATTTTAGCAATCATAGGACTTCAGAATAGAGATGATATCATAAGAGGAAATGTTCAAAGGATACTAGAAAATATGGAAATTTTTGATGATTTTACGACAAGACACCAGGATTTGTTTACCTGGATTAAGCCTAAAGCTGGAAGCATTGCTTTTCCAAAAATAAGATCTGGTGAGGATTCATATCAATTTTGCGAAAGAGTAGTAAGTGAAGCTGGGGTATTAGTTATACCTTCTTCTGTTTTTGATTACGATAGACAACATATTAGAGTGGGATTTGGTAGGGCAGCTTTTCCCGAGGCTTTGAACGTACTCGAGGGGTATTTATTTAGAAGTTGAGAGGGCGACTTTGATGCCCAAAGCTATTAAGACTACTCCGATAAATTTTTCTGCAAAACCCTGGATGTTACCAATTTTATTTTTAATTAAGCGGTGTGATGCTAAATAGGCTACCAGAGTAAACCACAGAAATTGAACAGTAGACATTTCTGCCGCCATAAATAATTTAATAAAAATCGGGGTAGTAGGGGTAATTACTAAAGTAAATAAACTCAAGAAAAATAAAGTGGCTTTAGGATTGGTAACATTAGTTAAAAATCCCATCCTGATCGCAGACCACTTACTGATTTCTTTCTTATGATTTTCCTGTCCCAGGCTAAGTTTAGAAGATTTGGAAGTTAGAGATTTATATCCTAAATAGATTAAATAACCCGCACCTAATAGTTTAATAGTATTAAAAAGAATAATGGATTTGGCGATTAAAAGGCCGATTCCCACTAATGAATAAGTAATATGGACTAAAATTCCAAGAGACAAACCAATAGCAGAATAAATTCCGGTTTTCCGGGAATACATTAAGCTATTTCTGGTAATCATAATAAAATCTGGGCCCGGGCTAATAACCGCCAAAAGATGGGCTAAAGCCACAGTTAGAATTATTGGTAAATACTGCATGAATAAATTATAGCATAGAGATGAGTAATTGACAAAGTTTGTATGAATACCATACAATACCTGTATTATGACAACCACAATTAATATTTCATTACCCAGAGAAATGTATAAAGATGCCAAAAAAATAGTGGCAGAACGCAGGTATGCTTCTATTAGTGAACTTGTACGGGATGCTCTAAGAAAAATCGTTTATCAGGAAGAAGAAATAACCGAGAATGGGTTTCCCAGATGGTTTGAGAACAGAATTTTAGAGGTAGCCAAAGAGCCTTTTGATGAATCAAAGACAATAGAAACAGATGAGGATTTAGAGAACTATTTTAAAGAAATGCACAGTAAAATAAAGCAGTCTAGTAAAAATGGCAAAAATTAACAGAACAGGCGCGTTTGATCAAATGTACCTGGATTTGTGTAAAGAGTTCCCCGATTTAGAGCCTGTAATAACTCAAAGAATAAGATGGTTTAAGAAAAACCCAAAAGATACGAGATTAGACAACCACCTTTTATTAAAACCAATGGAGGATAAATGGGCGTTTAGCATAACTGATGATTTGAGAATTGTTTATGATTGGACTACTAAAACTACTGCACGTTTTCTAGATATTGGTCCACATTCTAAAGTTTATGCTAAAAAAAGAGCTAAAAAGAAAACTCCAAAAAAGTAAATAGCCCATATGTAACCTAGAAGTTTTTGACTGCTCGTGGTATATTAGATGGCATGTCAAAAGTTACTATTAATGATCATATCTTCCGGGGTTATGACGTGCGAGGAGTTTCCAATGTAGATTTAAGTGAAGAGGTAATGGAGCTTTTAGGAAAAGCTTATGCTACTTTTCTTTATCAGCGCCGAATTTGGGAAGTGGTAGTGGGAAGAGATAATCGGACTACCTCTGAGGCCTATTCTAAGGCCTTTATTAAGAGTTTGGTAGATGCTGGGATTGATGTGGTTGATATTGGTTTAGCACTGGCCCAGATTGTTTATTTTTCACAGTACCCCCTTCGTTTTAAAGGAGCAGCAATGATTACTGCCTCTCATAATCCGGCTGAATATAATGGTATTAAAATGGCAGTGGGATTTTCTGACACCATGACCGGTGTTGAAATTCAGCAGCTTAAGGAAATTGCTAAAGGGGGAGAGTTTAAAAAGTTTAACCGCAAAGGCAGTTACACTAAAAAAGATATTTTCCCGGAATACAAAGCCGATATTTTAAGAAGAACCGGCAAAATTCGCAAGTTTAAAGTAATAGTGGATACTATTTATGGAACTGCCGGTATGTTTTTACCAAAGATTTTAAGAGAAGCCGGCTGTGAAGTTATAGAACAAAACACCGAACTGGATGGAACTTTTCCTTTAGGAACAGCTGATCCAACAGAGAGGGCAGTGCAGGAAAGATTGGCTGAAAGGGTAAAAAAGGAAAAAGCCGATATGGGATTTTCTTATGACACTGATGGGGATAGGATGGGGGTGGTTGACAGCCAGGGAAGATTAATCTGGAATGATAGTCTGGTAGCCATTTTTGCTATGGATGTGTTAGATTTTATGCCAGGAGCTAAAATAGTTTTTAATGTTTTATGTTCTAAACAAACGCGGGATGTGATAGAACAACACGGAGGCCAGCCAGTTATTTGGATTACCGGACATTCTTTTATCAAAGCTAAACTAAAAGAAGAAAGAGCTCCTTTTGCCGGAGAGCTTTCCGGTCATATGTTTTTTGCCGATAATTTTTATGGCCATGATGATGAAGCCTATGCCACATTAAGATTGTTGGCCTATTTAACCAGGGTGGATAAAACTTTAGATCAGGTGATGGATGAACTGCCAAAATATCACTCCAGCCCGGAAATAAAGGTGGGTTGTCCGGATAATATCAAATTCAAAATGGTTAGCGAGGGAATTGCTAAAGATCTTAAGGCAGCTTATCCAACTGCCAGTTATGTAGAAATTGATGGTGTACGTTTTGATACGGATAATTTAATGGGAGTAATCCGCGCTTCTCAAAACGGCCCCTACTTAACTATAAAATATGAAGCAAAAGAGGCCGAGGAATATATAAAACTTAAAAAAGTTCTATCTGATATTTTACATAAATATCCGGAAATAGATTTTAAAGACGGTGTTAATACCGACGCCTTGCAATAATAGGTAGTTTATGGTTTACTAGTAGATGCATCAAGAGTCCCGCCAAAAATTGAATATTTAGGCGGGCGACAACCGTTAAAGTTTACCGGTGCCCAAGTAAGGATGCGGTCATTATGACAAAAACAATTTTTACATCAGAATCTGTTTGTGCCGGACACCCCGATAAAATCTGTGACCAAATCTCCGATGCAATTTTGGATGCAGTGTTAGCCCAAGATCCACAGGGCCATGTTGGTTGTGAAGCTTTGGCTGGTTTTAACCGGGTTATTATTGCCGGAGAAATAAAATCTCATGCCAAAATTGATATTAAAAAAATTGCTAAAGAGCAAATTAGAAGACTAGGTTACACCGATCCTAAATATAATTTTTCTACAGAGTCTCCTATTGAAGTTTTTGTACATGAGCAGTCTCCGGAAATTGCCGTGGGAGTTGATGATAAAGGAGCCGGGGATCAGGGAATGATGTTTGGTTTTGCCTGCAGCGAGTCACAGGAGTTAATGCCGCTTCCAATCATTATGGCCCATCAATTAGCCAGAAGAATTGATCAGGTCAGGGAGGAAAAAATTCTGGATTATTTGCGGCCGGATGGAAAATCTCAAGTAACTGTGGAATATAAAAACGGAAAACCGGTTAAAATTTCTCAGGTAGTTATTGCTGTTCCTCATAAAGAAAAGGTAAAAATTGCCCAGGTTAAAAAAGACATTTATGAAAATGTGGTGGAGGTAATTTTAGCCAGACATGGTTTTAAAATACCGATTAATGATGTGATCTTAAACGGTACTGGGGTATGGCACAACGGCGGCCCGGCGATGGATTGTGGTTTAACCGGTAGGAAAATTGTAGTAGATGGATACGGTGGATATGCCAGAGTTGGAGGAGGAGCTTTTTCCGGAAAAGATCCTACCAAAGTGGACCGCTCAGGTGCTTATGCGGCCCGCTTTATTGCTAAAAATATTGTGGCTAATAGACTAGCCGAAAAAGCAGAGGTTAGAATTGCCTATTTTATTGGTGCTAAAAAACCAGTGATGTTACAGGTAGAAACTTTCGGTACCAATAAAAAAAGCCAGGCGGTAATTGATGATTTTGCATCAAAAATATTAAATACCTCTGTTTCTGGAATAATTAATGGACTGGATCTGCAAAGACCAATATACTTACCAACCGCCGCCTATGGCCATTTCGGCCGCGACGAATTCCCCTGGGAAAGAATAGTTTAATTTCTGATATACTGAAAAAGTGGATAATCAAATTCCCAAATCGACTAACACCCTTGGTAAAACTCATACTTTCTCTAAATTTCTTGTTCTTTTTCTAGTAACTTTGGGATTTATTACAGCTTTTGTAGGAGGGTATGCCTTAAAAGATTTTCTTAAAAAAGGAAACGATATAACTCAAAATAATAAACAAGAAATAGTTCAATCTACTGTCGCTCCTTCTTCAAGTCCTCAAAAACCAATAATTCAGAATGAGCCTAGTACAATGCAAGAAACCACCAAATTTTTACCAGGCAAGCATTATTTTGACGACACAATTATTACCATAACTAAAGACAAACCTAACTATACAATTGTGGCTACTGTCACCAGACAACAGCAAGATTCGGATTACTCTCAAAACTCCAGAGTAAGCTATTTTGATGGTAAATCCTGGGCCAGGAAACTGGATACCAAATCGATTCCTGATTCTAATATTGTCGGTAATTCCTTAATAAAAAGTTGGTCAACCAGTATTGATTCATCAAGAGTTTTAAAAGAAACTGACAAGGGAGAAATTAATATTAATAACTCCACAATTTTATTCTCCAGTGGAAATTTGGAAAATGAAATTAGTATTAGAAGTTTACCAGGGTATACAAAATTTCTTTCAAAAGGAGATGGATCTTTAACTGTTAATGGTATCAACTATCCTGCCTATATTTTATACACCAGAATCTATTCATTAAATGCGTCCGACATTCAGTTCTATAACCAGCCTTTTGGATTAACCACGGATTGGTTGGTTTTTTGGGATACTGACGGCAATATGTATCATGTTGACGCAACCGAAGTTAGCAATCCATCTTTAATTTATCAAACTCATAAGTTAGGTGTTATCGAAGATAAAACAGGTGCTGTTAGTAAGACCTTTGAACTTACTGTTAGCAGGGATTCGTTAACTCCACCTAATAAATACACCATTGGTTTGGCTACCCCAATTGGTAGTACCCTTAATTTAAATCTGTTAGATTCTGTAAACAAGGCTCCGGATAATTCATTTAAGTGGTATATGGGTCATGTTATCGGAACTGTTCAAAGGGGAGAAGGTCAGCCGGCGCTTAATGGAATAGGACTAGTTGAATATATTCATAATTAAATCCATGGTCGGTCAGGATTATGTAACTTTAAGAATATGGCTAAAAGTATACTGACTATGATTAAAAATACAAAAATAACTAATAATGTTTTTTTAAGAGATTTTCTAAACAATTTTGTTATTAAAGCTCCTAATCCCAGGGAAGGTATGGAAAACCCACCAATTACAAAAGCAATAATCTTGGCAATCGGGATTAAAATGATGGCCGGTAAAAAAATAATAGCTTGAGTTTTAGGAGGATAAAAAAGTGTTACTAAAATCAGTAACATTGAAAAAACCAATATGTTCATTAGTTAATTATATATGAAAACTGTTAAAGGAAACTATTATAGTGGTGGTTTTGCTGAGATTGTTTCAAATCCATCTGATATCACTTACTCATATTTAAAAGAGTGGTTTAATGGAAAATCTAGCCTTGGGAAAGCTATGAAGATTTTAAGTCTACCATACCAAGAAATTAATGTGCCTATTCTGGAATTAATTGATGGAGAGTTATTAGTCAATTTACAAAACGAAGAGAAAACTTTATATAAAAATACTATTTTTAAATACATGCAGCAAAAAAATTTCGATGATACACCAAAACTAATGATAGATAAATTTAAATTGGTTAACCCTGTAAATCTGATTAATACATTTAATATTTTAATCAAGCAATCTATTTGGATCTCTAACCCACAAAAAGTTTTGAATTTTGCAAAGGATCTAGTAAAGAATATGCCAGAGAGTACGGAAGAAAATAAAACAAGCATTGAGCAGATTTTAAGGAATGATATTTGGCCCCCAGTTATTGTGTTAGGAGTATTAAGTGAGTTTTTCAATCAGTTAATTAAACAGGATTCTGGTATAAATTTTTCCGCTATACATTCTTATATCAGTAATAAACAATCTCTTCAGGATTGGTTCTTTTTATCCATAGCTGAACAAAAAAGAGTTAAGGATAAAAAATTGTCATTTGAACATTATATTGAAAAATATGGCAAAAGAGCGGATAAAGATTATGAACTTATCAGCCCAAGGTGGTATGAAATGAAAGATACAGTTAAGAAAAGAATTAATGGACTAAGAGGAAATTTTAGCGCTAACTCTGTTGATGAAAATTTGTACAGTATATTAAAGAAAAATCTACAATCATATATTGATACGCTTATAGAGCTACAAATATTAAGGTCAGAAGCAAAAAGAAAAATCCTCTTAGGAGTAGATGTTCTTCGGAGAAAGCTTAAGCCTAGAAATGAGATAAAACTAGAGCCAGTAAATAGATTTGCTAGTTTTTCTAATTCTCAAGGACAAGCTGTTTCAAAAGGAGTTGCTGAGGGAATAGTTAAACATATCACAAGTAATGATCAGCTAATTTCAGAAGATTGCATTGGCATTTTTCCTAATGCGAGCCCTGAATTTTCTGTTCAATATCCAAAATGCAAAGGGATAATTTTTCTAAAGGGTGGACAAACATCTCATGGTTCAATTGTTGCTAGGGAATTTGGAATTCCTGCTTTGATAGCAAGTAGTGCAAATAAATTACAGGATGGGATTTTTGTTACCATTAATGGTACAGAAGGTACGTGGGTAGTTGGTAAGTTGAAGTAAAAATAGGTATAATCACTTTATCAAAACACTAAAATGAGCTTGAATAATTACAAAGACTTTCATCATTACAAAGGTACCGACCTTTCCCCTGCTGAAAAGGTGGAAAGAAAGGTAGTGGAATTATTGCTAAATTCCGATTTGACTGATGAACAAAGAGATAGTTCTGTGATTTTTGAAATAAAACATTCATCCGGCTGTTGCCAGATTGCCAGAATTCTGGCCCAGAAAAGAGGACTGGATGCAGATATCGCAACTGTAGCATCAGTGCTGCATGATATTTATGTGATTACTGATGGCAAATATTCCAACCATGCCAAATTAGGTGCTCCCATTGCCAGAAAAATTTTAGAAGAAATTGGCGGATTTTCTGATGAAGATATTGAAACAATTACTGAGGCCGTGGCTCATCACAGTGAAAAAGAAATTTATTCTGATAATCCTTATATAGAGTTGGTAAAAGATGTGGATGTATTTGATTGCTCTTTATATGAAAATGCGGAGGGGTATTACAGATTACATAAACCGGAAGAAATCGTGAAAGAATATATCAAAAGAATCGTCACAGTAAGAAGAGAATTAAATTTACCTGCTGACCCCATTTTCCGATAATGGCCAACATACCAAACCCAATTTTTAAAAAAGATCTGGATAAAATTTCCTGGGAGAAAATTTATGATAGAGAGTATGGGGTGCAATATTCTGAAGTCGCGGTCTCTGTATTGACCTATATTGACCACTTTCCGCAAATTTCAGTTAAGCATATTGTTATACCAGGAGAAGGAAATAATACAGCCTTTTACATTGATAAGACCTCCTGGGATGAATTAGTTGAAGGCTTGAACAAAAAATATACAGGTGATGTTAAAGGCTTAGAAAAATATGAAAAAGAATTTCTATTTGATGGAGGAAATTACTTAAGTATTGCTAAAAAAATTTCCGGCGAAAATTTAGAAAAGCTAACAAATAAAGAATTGTTAAAAATATTTCTTAAGCACCAAGAAAAAAGAAATAAGTATTCTGTATTTGCCTGGTCAGCTTACATTTTAAATAATTATGTAGCTGAGAGAGCAATTGCTATTTTGGACCCTTATATTAAAAAGCATAGTTTGGAAGCTAAAAGACAAGAAATTATTGATGCTTTATTTAAACCCGAAAAACTGGCCGCTATTTTACAACTGCAGGATGAAGTAGATAAAGCAGGAGAATTATCCGCGGAAGAATTTAATTCTTTATATGAGAGATTTAAATGGTTATCTTGTCTGGATATTCAAAATAAACCCTGGACCAAAGAAGAATTCAAAGAACATATTAAATCTTTTGCCCCTTCTGAGAAAAAAGAAAAAATGTCATTTGAAGAAATTCTACAGATATTACAGCCTTCGAATAAAGACTTAGAATATTTGCACATGGCTAAGAAATTTGTCTACATAAAAGACGCCAGGGATGATTTCAGGAGAGAAAGTGTTTTTTATTCAGCGTCTTTATGGCGAGAACTGGGGAAAAGAATAGGGGTTGAATCAGGAGACATGAGTTATTTACAGGACGAAGAAATCGTTAATTTTCTTAATGATAAAGGCAAAATTTCAAAAGAAAAAATTGATCAAAGAAAAAAAGGATTTATGATGTACCTAAGTGAAGATATGAAGTTAATTTGTTTATCAGGAGGCGAAATTTCAGGTGCTCTTAGGCTATTTAAATTATTGGCTGGGGTAGAAAAGCTTACGGAAGTAATGGGTAGAGTGGCTTCTAAGGGAATGGCTAAAGGTATTGTTGTAATTGTTAAAGGAGTAAAGGATTTAGATAAAGTAAAAAAGGGGAATATTATGGTGGCTGTAACTACTCACCCAGATTTTGTTCCAGCCATGAGAAAAGCTGCAGCTATTGTTACTGATGAAGGCGGTATTACTTCGCATGCTGCAATAGTCTCCCGGGAATTTGGAATTCCTTGTATTGTTGGTACAAAACAAGCAACTCGAATATTAAAAGATGGTGATGTAGTAGAAGTGGATGCTAATATTGGTGTAGTTAAGAAAATAAATTAATGTACATAAAGACTTTTAAAGAGATTGCAAAAGAGGATGTAAAAGAAGTTGGTGGCAAAGGGGCTTCTTTGGGAGAAATGACTTACGTTGGAATTCCGGTTCCGCCGGGATTTGTTATTACTACAGAGGCAAATAATATTGTTAATGAAGAAGAAATTTTTAAAGCTTTTGATGATCTGAATGTTGATAAAGTCTCTGTCAGATCATCAGCTGTTGCTGAGGATTCATCTTCTGCTTCCTGGGCCGGCCAACTGGAGACTTATCTAAATGTCTCAAAAGAAGATTTAATTGGTAGCATAAAAAAATGTTGGCAATCAATAAGTTCAGAAAGAGTTCAAGCTTACACTAAAGGGCAAAATTTATCTGCCGAGCAGTTATTAGTAGCAGTAGTAGTGCAAAAAATGGTTGACGCTAAATCTGCAGGGGTAATGTTTACAGCAAATCCTGTCACAAGCGATAGGAAAGAAATAATGATTGAATCGGTTCTAGGATTAGGAGAGTCACTGGTGCAAGGAGAGGTCACTCCGGATAATTTTATTGTTGATAAATCAAATATGGAAATAACCAACAAAAATTTACAGAAAGTGGACCAACCAGCAATATCTGATGAAAACATTATTAAGCTAGCAGAATTAGGAAGAAAGATAGAAAAACATTATGGAAGTCCGCAGGATATTGAATGGGCCATTGATAATCAGAATAAAATCTGGATTTTGCAATCAAGACCGATTACGACATTGTAAAATCGCTAAAGTTTTTTAAATGGCCCGGTGTTGATTCTATTTTATCAACTCTTGCAGAATCTGGTCCATTTTTGCACCACTTCAGAAATTCATCTAAGTTTTTTTGTTCGCCTTCCGCTTCAATATAGACTGTGCCGTCTTTTTCATTTCTGGCAAAACCGGTGAGGTTTAGTTTTTCTGCTTCTTGTTTAGCGCTAACCCGAAAAAATACTCCCTGAACCTTCCCATAAACCCGGATATTTAAATGTTTCATGTTAACAAAATTCCAGGATCATTGGTAAATGGTCTGAGATATCCACATCAGGTACTGTAAAACTTAATACTTTTACATCCGGACTTGCAAAGGTATAATCAGCAAATTTATCATCCGTTTTATTATAATGTTTAGATCTGGTGGTAGGAATATGATATTCTTTAATTAAATTTCTAAGATTACTTTCTAATATTTTTATACTTTGGGTATTAATATCCAAATTAAAATCGCCTACTAAAATTTTTTCTCCAGTTTGCTGGTCTAAAAATGTTTTAATCATTCCTGACTGTTTAACTCTAGGTGGATTATCAGTCTTTGGTCCTCTAACCCAAATACCATGTAGGTTGCAGACAGTGTATGCTTGGCCTTGACTACTAAAATTAAAGAACTGCACATTTCGGGGAACGGAATTTTCATTTTTCGGATTAAAATTGTCTTTACTCCTATAAACAAAAAAATCTCCTTGAGAATTAACTTTAATTTTGTTGGAAATAAACATAGCCTGACCCCAGGAAAGATTAAAATCTACCAGATTTTTCTGAAAACTGCCGGCAATATAGTTGTCCAGACAAGGGTCAAAAAAGCTATTGTGATTGGGCAATATTTTTTGCAGCTCCTGGTATAAATTGAGTCTAAAATCCAGTTCGGCTTGATGATCGGAAGTGGTGCTAAATACCTCCTGAAAGCAGAAAATATCGGTATCAAGAGAGTTATGTTTAATAAAATCTATCAGTGGATTAAATATTTTACCGCCCCAGGTGTTTAAAGAAATTAATTTCATACGTAGTATCCTAAAGTGGAAATTGTAAGGACCTGCTTCGCACTTCGGTATATGATATATTATACCTCGTGCTTGCAGAACCTTGCCTTTTTGCTATGCAAAAACGTAAAATACAACAGGTTACGGGGTGTAGCTCAGTTGGTAGAGCGCTCGGATGGGGTCCGAGAGGTTTTCGCTGGTTCGAGTCCAGTCACCCCGACTAAAAGAAAAATACAGATTATTTTCTCCACCAAAAAACCACCCTTGCGGATGGTTTTAGTGTTACGGTAGGTAGCAAACTATCTACTGTCTCTCACACATTATTTTTAGTATATCATATATCAAAAATTTTGGGGTATTGTTTGGTTATAAAAAATCTGATATATAAATACTATGGCACAAAATGGTGATGCAAGAAAAGCAGCAGTAAACGCCGCTTTAGCTCAAATTCAAAAAGATTATGGCATGGGTAGTATTATGCGTTTGGGGGAACGGGTAGAAAAGTTTGCCACAGAAGTGATCCCGACCGGTTCTATAACCCTTGATTTAGCCTTAGGAGTTGGCGGTTTACCAAAAGGGAGGATTGTCGAAATCTATGGGCCGGAGGCCGGTGGTAAAACCACAGTGACCTTGCATATTATTGCTGAAGCGCAGAAAAAGGGAGGCACAGCAGCTTTTATTGATGCTGAACATGCCCTGGATCCTCAAAGAGCTCAAAAAATTGGTGTTAATTTAGATGAGCTGTTAATTTCTCAGCCAGATACCGGAGAACAAGCTTTGGAGATTGCCGAAAGTTTAATCAGATCCGGAGGGATTGATGTAGTGGTCATTGATTCAGTAGCAGCTTTGGTTCCCCGGGCAGAAATAGAAGGTGAAATGGGAGATGCTGTAATGGGTATGCAAGCCCGGTTAATGTCACAAGCTCTTCGAAAGCTAACCGCTGCTATTTCCAATACCAATACCATAGTTATTTTTACCAACCAACTGCGTCAAAAAATTGGGGTGATGTTTGGTAACCCGGAAACTACCACTGGTGGAGTGGCTTTAAAGTTTTACGCTTCTATCCGTTTGGATATTCGGAAAATTGAAAATATTAAAGAAGGAGATATGGTGGTCGGCTCCCGTCACCGTGTTAAGGTTGTTAAAAACAAAGTGGCTCCCCCGTTTCGGATTGCGGAGTTTGATATGGATATTAATGGTATCTCCCGTGAAGGTGAACTGTTAGATGTTGGCATAGAATTGGGAATTTTAACTAAATCCGGAGCTTTTATTAAATGGGGTGAAAAATTGCTGGGACAGGGTCGGTCGGCATCTGCAGCTTTTCTTAAAGAAAACAAAAAGGAATCAACTGCTTTAGAAAAAGAGATTAGAGAGCTTTGGGGTAAACCAAAGACGGGTAAAGAAAAAATTGTAGTGGGACAGGAAGAAGATGGTGTAATTTCCGAAACTCCTTAAATGCCTCAAGAAAATTCCAAAATATTGGAAAGAATTTATCGTTTAATTAGTTTAAGACAACGAAGCGAGAAAGAGATCAGAGACTATTTTAGAATCAAAGGTAAAGGGGCATACAGTAATTCAGTAATTGAAGATACAGTAAAAAAATTAAAAGAGCTACAGTTGCTTGATGACGAGCAGTTTGCCAGGTCCTGGGTAGAATCCAGAAGTAGAAAAAAGGGGATTAAGGTAATTAAACAGGAGCTGTTTTACAAAGGAATTAGTAGAGAAATAATAGAGGAAGTTTATAGGCAACAGGCAACAGGTAACAGTGAAAGTGAAACAGCAGAAAAATTACTGGAGAAAAAATTAAGAGTATGGAAAAATCTGGAACCGCAGAAATTTAAGCAAAAAGCTTATGATTTTTTAATGCGCCGGGGATTTGAATATGAGGTTATTAAAATTGTGGTTGAAAAAGCCCTTAGAAAAGAATATAATTAAAACAATGAAAGTAAATTTATATGCAAAGATCATTTTCTCCTAAACCACCAACCGCTGGTTTAACTCCTGGTGCTGATATAACAGAAATTGCCAAACGTGAAGGAATTTTAGAAGAACGGGAAAGACAAATCAGCGAAAAGCAAAAATTAATTGATGAAAAATTAGACTCCCTGGAAAAAATCCGCAAAGACTTACTTGCCAAACTGGAAAAAGTTTCCGATATGCCGCTGGCTGAGGCAAAGAAAGTTTTGCTGGAACAACTGGATCAGGAATTAGCATCCGAAATCTCCAAAAAAGTTAGAGAAGCTGAGGATGAAATTAAACTTACATCAGATGAAAAAGCCAAAGATATTTTGGCTGATGCTATGCGACATGGAGTAACCGATGTTATTACCGAATTTACCACCTCCCGGGTTAAATTAGCAGATGAGGATCTTAAAGGAAAAATTATTGGCAAAGAAGGAAGAAATGTCCGCACTTTTGAGCAAGCCACAGGAGTTGATGTGGTGATGGATGATGAGATTCCGGATAGTTTAATTATTTCCTCTTTTGATCCGGTCAGACGCGAGATTGCCAAGATCTCTTTGGAGAGATTAATTGCTGATGGCAGAATTCAACCACAAAGGATTGAAGAAATTGTTGAAAAAACCAAAGAAGATATTGAAAAATTAATGTTGCAGGCAGGAGAAAAGCTTTGCCACGACGTAGGTGTTTATAATTTACCGGTTGATTTAGTGGCTCTTTTAGGAAGATTTAAATACCGTTATTCTTTTGGACAGAATTTAATTGTTCATAGTCAGGAAGTAGCTCAAATAGGTGTAGAACTGGCCAAAATGATTGGAGCAGATGTTAATGTGGTAAGAGTTGGTGGACTCCTTCATGATATTGGAAAAATCATTACCGAAGGGGATGAAGGCACTCATGTTGATAAAGGAGTAGCTATTGCCAAAAAGTTTAATCTTCCTCAAAACGTCATCGACTGTATTGCCCAGCATCATGAGGATGAACCTTTTTCATCCGTTGAATCAATCTTAGTTTCTATTGCCGATAGTATTTCCGGTGGTCGCCCAGGTGCCAGACATGAAAATGTCCAGGATTATATCAAAAGAATGAATGATATTGAAAAAATTGCAACAAGCTTTGAAGGCGTGGAAAGGGCTTTTGCCTTGCAAGCTGGCAGGGAAGTCAGAGTAATTGTAATGTCAGAGAGAATTTCTGATGATGAGATGCCAAAATTAGTTCATGATATCGCCACCCGAATCTCTAAAGAAGTAATGGTTCCGGGAGCAGTTAAAATCACTGCGATAAGAGAAACCCGGGTCTCTGAGTCCACCATGACCTCTCCGCAGGGATGAATTTAAGTAATTCTTTTAAAGATTATTAGACTTTTATCTTTTTTTATTATTTTCCAAAACGGAGATTCTTTAAGTATCTGAATTTTTTGATTTAATTCATCATTACCCATAGGATAAGTACTTAGCGACGTATCCAAAACAATATATTCAGCGTCATAGATTTCCGGAAATAAGTATATTTTTTCTCTATTGGCAAGATGCGGCACAATTGGTGATTGAGCAGAAACTGGAGTGTTGGGAGGGATATTGGCTAGGGCATGATTAAGGTAAGAATAACGATTTGAACTTTGTAAATTAAGAGAAAAGGTTGACCAGATATAACTATTTGGTGATAAACCATTGGTAAAAATTGAGAAAAGAAGCAGTAAAATAACAGCTCTTTTTGAGATTTTAAATTTTTCTATAGCTAATACTGTGCTGACAGTTAAAAAAGGAATCAAACTGGCATTATGATGGTAAAGAGTACTCCAGCTTTGCCAATAGTTGGAAGTAAATCTAAAATAAAGATGTGGAAAGGCCGTTATCCATGCTAAAGGAGATAAAACGGGAAGATACCCAAACTGTCTTAGTAGCGCGTTTAAGGTATCTATTTTTATTGGAGAATTAAAAATCTGATCTAAAAATAACATAGGCCTTGTGAGAAAAAGTAAGAATAGATCTACAGGACTATCAAGAGGAAAAATGGAAATGCTAATATATGCGCTAGCCCCTCCATGCCAGAGAAATTCCATTAAATTTACTTTTATCAGGTAGAAAGAGATTAATGAGAATATCATTGTTAATGATCCAACCCTAATTTGTTTTTGGAATAATTCAAAAATTCCTAAGCCCAAAAGTAGAAGAGGAACATCCTCTTTAAAGAGAACACTTAAAACAAGAAAAATAAAGTATGCGCGCCATTTTTTAAAACACCAGCAGTATAAAATAAGTGATAAAGGTAAAACAGAAATAGTTGCCAAGTGGAAATCAAAAATAATGGCTGAGGTAATTCCAACTGAAGTCAAAAATCCCAGTGTAATTAAAAGACTGAGCAAAGTACTTTTTAACCTATCCCGAGCTATTAGATAAATTGGAATGCTTGATAAGCTAACAAATAGAGCTTGAATGATTAGTAAAGTAATAGCAGAGGGGAATAATTTATAAATTGGGGCAAACAGGATTAAGATAGGCCCAAAATGATCAGCCAAGAGGATCATATGTTTTAAACTGCTGTATGCCAATTGTCCCTGACTATATAAATAGATAACCTGAGTATAAATTCCTAAATCAAAAGCATGGGAGTTAAAATTAAGATGCCTATTGATAGTCTGAAACGAAAAGATTAGAAAAAACAATATTGAGAGTAAAATTGGAATTACATTTAGGTTATTAACAACTAGAAGATATTTATTGAACATATAAATTTAAGAGATTTAGTTATTTTATGACTTAAATTGGGCCTTTACAATAAGCCAATCTTTTGGTACTTTAATGCCATGACGAAAAATGAACTAATTGAAAAAGTTGCTAAGAAAGCTAATTTAACTAAGCGCGCTTCCAGAGATGCAGTTGATTCAACTTTTGGTTTAATTAGAGATTGTCTGGTTAGAGGCGAAAAGGTGGTAATTACCGGCTTTGGTACTTTTCTGATAAGGTCAAGAGCAGCCAGACGCGGCAGAAACCCGCAAACCGGTGAAACTATCCAAATCCCCAACAAAAAAACTCCGGGTTTTACCGCCGGCAAAACCATTAAGCGTTTGATTAAATAGTATATTGACAGATGCTCGGATAAGTGATTTACTTAAGTTATGGCTGAGAATACTCCAACATCAGGTTATGGTTACGGAAAAAGACCAATGTGGCAGTGGATTTTAATTTATGCAGTGGTAGGCGGGATTGTCTATTTTCTGATTTATTATTTTGTGCTGGCTCCTAAAGGCGGGTATACTAATAAATCTACCGGTGGAAATTACGGTCAGAGTGCATATTAGTTAATCTTAACTATTTCAGTTGTTCCCTCTTGAAAGATTATTTTACCCAAGCTGTTAAATTTATTTTCATTTAGCTCAGGGTATTTCTGTTTTTCTAAAGTCCCGATAAATACTAGGGAGATGTTATATTTTTTTACTAAAGCTTTAGTCTGATCCAAATCAGTAGATTGGTAAAGATTTTTTACATCTTCCACCCTGATATTTTCCTCAGCTGTATTACCCCGCCATAACCACTCATGAACATACCAGCCCAAAATTGTGGGAAGCCCGGTATTAGAAGAAACCCGGGCATAATCAGTGTATGAATCCCCACTTGCCTCCAGAATAACCGGTTGCCCTTTAATATTGGCTCTAATCCAATTAATAGCGTCATAGTCACTGGGATAAAGTGGAGCAAGATAATTTATTCCATTAAATCCCTGGTAATTTTTTAAATCCCCATAATATGATTTGATGGCAAAATACGGATAAATTACAACTAGCATTGATAAAAAATAGATTAAGGGTAAATAAATTAGATTAAACAATGAGAATTTAAAATTTTGCAGAATTTTAAATAGCATATAACTTGATGATAAAGCTAATATGATAAAAGCCTGGAAGTGAAATTTAAAAACAGTATTTGCTCTATAGTGAAGAGGATAGATGTCTTTTACATAAACGAATTCTGGTATGACCAGTAATATTGTGGAAAATAGCAGAAATATCAGAATCAGGTAATCAGTTTGGCTAATATTTTTTTTCAACTTTACCAAAAACCCAAAAGCCAGTGAATAAGAAAAGCCGTATAAAATTAGTAACATCCACAAAGGAGAATGAGCACAATGATCTTTTTCAAAGATAAACGGGCCTAATTTATTCATATTGATTAAAAAATCCGGCGAGCAAAGCAAGCCAATTCCGGAGCCAAATGGTTTAAAATTAAGCCAAAAAGGTAAAGAAAAGAGAACGCTCAAGGGTAAGACTAGGAGTAGTCCTTTCCAAAGATAGCCCCGGTTTTTAAGTAGTAATATTAATGCAAAAGCTAAGACATAGATTGGCGCATCTAAAATATTAGTCATCAACATCACCGAAATTAAAAATCCAATTCCAATGGGATACCCTAAATTAATTTTCTTAGTGAAAAAGAAAGATACCAGTAAGGCAATTATTAATAAAACAATTGGAATATCTAAAACATGCCCGTGTAAATCGGAAACAACAAATGAATAAATAGGGAATTCATGAATGGTGTAGGGAATAAATCTGGTAGCGTTAGGGTACCAATAGCCGGAACTGTTAAGTATTGGTTTTAATTGCCAGAAAGGCACTGGATTTTCCACATTATAATTTTGGAAAAATGCATAAATGGTATGCAGATTTCCACCAAAAGTTAGCAAAAAAGCAGCTATCAAGCCAAAAAGTATCACTTTTGTCATCCCCGATTTAATAGAGTGCGTATCCTTCGGATAAGGGGATACAGTAAATAATGATAGAAAAACCAGATTTCCTCCAATCGAAAAACCAGATACCAGGGTTATTGCAAACAAAGTTGCCACCATTAAGTTAAAAGTTATGGTTGAATCCAGAAGGGAAAGCTTAGTGAGTAAGGCAACCATGATATGGCCGAAATAATAATAATTGATATTTCCAGGAGTTAGCCATAAATCTTTTGGCGGAAAGTAATCAGTCCGTAAAATGGAATTGATAAATCCAAAATCCATATATTTTTCCAGTCCGTGGATTGATGGTTCATGAGCCTTCACAAAGCTCCAAACAATTAATCCTGCTAAAAATAACAATTCCTCAAATAGAATAATTTTCCAATATTTTTTAAAAGTATTTAAGAAATTCGTTTTGAAAGCTATATAGAAATTAATTATCAAAAAAGAGCCAATCAGCGAGTAAATGGTGTAATTATTAAACGGTAAAATTTTAAGACTTCCTAATAGCCAGACAGTATAAGTTAATAATACTAAACCAATAATTTTGGAAAAAATATAACCCCGATCAAAAAAGTTATGAAAGATCAAAAAAGTTAAGGGCAAAAAAAGCAGTCCGATTAAGGCAAGTACAAACCACCATTGTATACAAAAGCTAAAATCAATTAGAGTCATTTGAGATAAGGATAAATTTCCTCTAATTTTTTTATATGAGTAATTCCGGCAGGATTTTTATCCGTACTATCTAAATTGTACCAAAATAATTTTGTTTTAGGACATTTTTCTTTCAGAAAAAAAAGCAGCTCTAAATCATCATCAATAAAAACATCAATTTTTAATTTTTTTATCAATCTACTTTTAAATAAATGAGGCTGTTCGTCCTGATTATTTAAATAGATAGCATTAAAGCAGTGATAAATACCATGCTTTTTGAGCAATTTATAAGTTAAATTATTCAAAAAACTGTACCGGCTGGAAATTAGATAAAGCTTATGGGTTTTAAGACTTTTTGAGAAATTTTTAATAAAAGAAACATTTTCTTTAATTTCAGGACGAAACATACTCACATGACTAATTCTACGGATCAATTTTTCTATGGAAGTTGAGGGAATACGATAAGAAAGTTGTTTTTCTCCGTGATTTTTATATAGCCAATCAATTAATCGATCAGGAATAAAAGGCGGATAATTTATAAACACTTTGTCAAGATCAAATCCAATATTCATAAGAATTGCACCCCTCTTGTTTTTTTTAACCGAATGATCCATTCTATCATTATGAAAATACTAATTACAGGTGGAGGGGGATTTTTAGGTTTACATCTGGCATCATATTTACATGATCAGAGTTATCAGTTAACTCTAGTTGATATTACACCCTTTGACAAAAAAGAGTACTCAAAGGATTACCGGTTAGAAACTTGTGATATCAGAAACAGACAAAAATTAGAAAAACTAGTTGAAGGTCAGGATATTATTATTCATGCTGCAGCGGCTCTGCCGCTTTGGAAAAAAGCAGATATTTATTCTGTTAATGTTAACGGAACCAAAAATGTTCTGGATCTGGCCAAAAAACATCAAATAAAAAGAGTTATTTATATTTCTTCTACTGCAGTATACGGAGTTCCCAAGAAACATCCAATAGAAGAGAGCGATTCTCGGGTCGGAGTAGGTGCATATGGTCAGTCCAAAATTGAAGCAGAGAATTTATGTTTTCAGGCAATTAAAAATGGGTTAGATGTAACTATCATCAGACCAAAAACTTTTGTCGGCACAGGACGCTTAGGGGTATTTGAAATTTTGTTTGACTGGATTCATGACGGGAAAAAAATACCGGTGATAGGAAACGGCAGTAACAGGTATCAACTGTTAGATGTGGATGATTTAATTAATGTGGTATATCTGTTTTGTATAAAAAAAAGTAAAAGTTATAATGATGCATTCAATATCGGTGCGGAAAAATTTGCTAGCGTTAAAGAAGACCTAGAATCGGTATTTAAATACTACAAATCATCTTCTACAATTTATCCAACACCAGCCTGGCTTATAAAGAAGGCATTGTGGTTTTTTGAAAAGATTAAGCTCTCTCCTCTTTATCAATGGGTTTATGATACGGCTGATAAAGATTCATTTGTATCAATTGAAAAGCTGAAAAAAACTCTTCAGTGGAAACCAAAATATTCCAATTCCCAGGCCTTAATTAAATCCTATGGCTGGTATTTAAAAAATTATAATGAAATTAAATCAAAGACTGCAGGGGTAACTCATACAGTTGGCTGGAAGCAGGGCATCCTGGGGCTATTTAAAAACTTTGCTTAACATCCTGTAAAAAATATGCTCCAAAAAGTAATGTTCCGTCAGTGTCTTTTGCAATATGGGTTTTCCCATTAGGATATAGCTGACTTAGCTCTGTAAGTTGACTTATATATTCAGGTAAAAAAATATAAACAACATTTTTGCTTTTGCTGGTATTAATTAGAGAAAAATTTCCAAACTGAGCTGATCGATCCTCGCCTGGTACATCAGAAAGCAGAAATCTTAGCGTTTCATAGTGGTAAGGCCATCTGTCGGAATAAAAATATACATATAATGGTTGATGGAATGTATTCAGATAATCAGCGACTTTGACCAAAGGATATGCGTAGGTGCTTTTTGTTTCTTGAGAAATAGCCTGGTTTGTAAAATACAATTGAATATTGTATATACCTATAAAAATTAGTACGAGTATAAAAATGTACTTCAGATGCATTACTCTTTTCGGAATTATTTTTTTGATAGTCATATATAAGTACTTAACTCCCAAAGCAACAAAAATGTATGATGCGGCAATTGCTGGCTGGACTCTCCGAAAATTAGGTGCATCAATCGTGAAAAGGCTCCCTGCTAGAAATATGAAAAACCAGAGTAAGATAAAAATTCTTCGTCCATCCTTAAATCGGAAAAGTGAATCAATAAAACCTAATGCAAAAAATAAACCACTTATAACATCAAACAATGGTAAGTTACTTTGATTATCCTGTGGATCGCCATCTCCTCTGAAATTAAACATCAGAGCAATCGATTTGATGTTATCTCCCAGAATTTCAATTGATGATACTTTATGTCCTACAACAGATTCTTCATGTATTAAACTCTCTTGAGAAAAAATATTTATAAAATTAAGCCTACTCATAAATAGATCAGGATTTTCATAGGCATAAATTCCCAGGGGAAGAAATATGATAAAGCTAAATAAAGATATAATGATTATTTTTTTCCAAAACGTCTTTAAAAAATTCTTTTGAAAACTTTTGAAAATAACAAAAAGAATAAATAGAACAGGTAGGATTTTTAGCCCTACATAAACGTAAAAGCAGATACCAAGAAAAAAACCGCAAGCTAATGCATATTGAATACTATTTTTCTTAAGTGTAATCAAAAAAAAGAAAACTGTGGGAAGAAAAGGCACCATATATGCATTCTGAGCAATATGAGAAAAATGAATAGGGATTCTTGCTGTTACATAAAGGAAAAAAGCAATTAACCCAACCGTCTTACCAAAAAACAATCTCACAATAAAATAAAAAAATGGTAAAGTAATTATTGTGATTAGTGCGAAGGATAATCTTAGGGTTAAAAGATTTGAACCAAAAAATTTGAATATCAGGGCTGTCCAATAAAATGGTAATGTAGGTTGACCAAAAGCACCTAGCGACCATATACCGATTGATCCGCTTTGTAGAATTCTATTTGCTTCAATGCCCGGCCATGCTTCGTCACCGTGTAATCCAAGAGGATAGTCAAGGTGATACAATCTAAGAAATGCACCTAAGAGGAAAATTAGAAAAAAAAGCACAAACTCTTTTTTGGTAAACAATTTCATAGTTTCTTAAAGATTATTATTTTTGGATGATCAAAGACAGTAAAATTCTCATCAGCCCCCTGGTCGTCAATGGGAATATTTAGCAGCGGAATAGTGGGGTATGAAGTAAACTCGGCAACTTTTTGAAATCCCAAAGAACCGCTAAAAAGCTTTTCATAGTATTGAGTAACTTTGGGATAACATTTTATATATTTTGTGCAATCAGCCAATTTTGGAAGAGGCACATATAAACGATTTGATGCCAGGATTATGTAATCTGCCTGGGTTAATTTCTGATTTAAGATTTGCCATTTTTGATCATCATCCGGTTGATCGTATAAAGTCATTTCTACAAAGTGATAATCTTCGGAACCGGAAATCGGCAGCCGGTCATCCCAGTGTTCAACTGCCAGAGTTGATTGCTTTGGAATATTTTGATGGATCCAATTGCTGGCGGTAATTTTGGTTTGTGGCACAGAATAAATATGCATAAAGGATAATGGCCAGATGAGAGCAAATAACAAATAACAAATAACAAATAACAAACGATAGGTAGCAGGAAATATCGTAACAATCCGCAGAAATAGAACTGCCCCAAAAAGACATAGTAGCGGATAAATTGGCAGAAGATAGCGCATAAATCCAATTGCGAAACTCCCAACAATGGCAAAATAAATCCAGAAAAAAGTAGTTAAAATTAACTCCTGAGTTTTTTTGCGTTGCCAGGTAAAGTAAAATATTCCCAGAAAAGACAGTAAGGCAATAATTGGCCCCAGGCCCCAGAAAAAGATATTTTTTAACTCATACCAATAATGAATTTTGGTTACATACTGTAAGGTATAGGGAAAGGTAAAAGCGTTATGGGTCATTTGAGACTGCTGCTGGTTATTTAGTAAAAAGGTTTTTAAATCAATAACAGAATACGGCTCTGCTATCACAAAGGTGATAATGGCTATAAAAATAATAGTTACTCCGTCAATAAAAAACCTGTTGAAGAATTTACGCAGGTCAAAAGCTAAAGATCCAATAATGGGAATTGTTAAAACAACGGCGCTTATTTTAGTAGCCAGGGCCAGTCCAAAAGAAATTCCTACCAAAAGACCTTTTACGAAAGTTGGCTTTTCGTAAAATATCATCAGCTGATAAAGAGTTTGCAGAATTAAGAAAGTAAGCAAAGTGTCAACCGCAAAAAAATGAGACAGCTGAATTGGCAATACGCTAACAGTATACAAAAATGAGGCAAGAAGCCCAATTTTTGTATTAAACAATTTTTTACCAATAAAAAACAAAGTAATGATCGTTGCTATATCAAAAAAAGCAGACAGGACTCTGCCAACTAGATTAATTCCGTCGTAAGTAGCAAAAACAGGACTGATGCCGGCAGCAATATTACCGAAGATTTTTAGAAGATATAATGGTAAGCTGCCATAAGCAAAAAAGTGTGGATTTAGGGGGCTATCTACTGATAAAAATTCAGAAAGTGTAATGGGAAGATGTAGCGGTAGGGTGAACAAAACTATGGCCCTCTCATCCGGGTGAAAGTGATAATTTTGATCCCAGTTTATATTATAAAGCCGAAAAAAAGCAGCAATAATTAAGATAACAACCAAATAAACATACTGGTTAATCTGTAATAATTTTTGCATATTCCTCCCTACTTAAGTTTACCTGCTTTTTAAAAACTCTAATTACCGGATGATCAAAAACACTCCAGGTTTCTTCGGCTTGCTCATCCGGAGATTCAATATTTAATCCTAACAATGAGAAAGAAGGGAAAGAGTGGAATTCTTTAATTTCTTCAAAGCCTAAATTGCCGGAAAATAGTTCATTATAAAAGCGGGCAGTTTTTGGGAAAAGGTTTGGCAGGCGCATATGGTTTGCAAAAACCCGCCGGCTTTGTATTACGAAATAATCTGATTGCTCTAGCTTATCTAAGATATTGGATCGCTGTTGGGAATCATCATCCAAATTATAAAAACTAAGAGAGTATCGTTGGGCCCACCCACTTACTGGTATATCTATGACATTAGCACTCTCAACCATGATAGTTGAAGCTATGGGTATATTTGATAATAGCCAATTGGATGCAGTTATTCTACTATCATGCTTTATATATATAGAAAGAAAGGCACTGAATGTTAAAACAGTGAGGACTAATATAATTGAGTTTAGAAATAAAGCCAATTTCATATTATTTTTTGTTCTATATATAAAATAGCCGGCAAATATGGCAAAGAAAGGCAACGAAGTAGACATATAACGAGTCCATTTAACGAAAAGGAAAGCATTTATAAAGAACAAAACTAAAAAAGCTAGCAGAACAAGTAGTAACATTTTATTCGGCCGTCTTATTACAGAGAATATAGTAACTCCTAAGCCGATTAGTCCAAAAAATTCTAAAGCTGGCCCCAATGCAAACGGGAAAATATTTTTTAACTGAAATAATATTGGAATAGTATCGATAAATTGACGGGTGTAAAAAACTTGAACCTCACCAGTGGCAACCTGTTTTTCATATAGTATAGATCTATAAAATGACTGAAAATCAATTAATGCAAAAGGTGAGAAAATAGCAAAGGTTAGACTGATTGTTAAAAACATTAAAAATGCTGAAAAAATTATTCTCTTTAAATCAAATTTGTATACAAAAAATAAAGCGAGAATGAGTATTGGCAAAAAAGGAAGTGAACTTACCTTAACGCCAACAGCCAGTCCGAACGCGATAGAGGTAATGAACAGATTGAAGATTTTAGCATTTTGGATAAAACTTAAAAGAAAAAGAAGAGCAGTCAGTAGAAAAAAAATTTGATTTGTTTCAGGAGTACTAAAGTGGGCTTGCTGTATCAGTCCTGGTGTTAAAGCAATTAGAAATGCAGAAACTAAGGATAAATATTGATCCATTATTTTTTTGGATATAAAAAAAATAATCAATATTGTTAAAGTTGAAAAAAGTGCAGAATAGAATCTACCTATTAACAGCGGATTAGGGTTAAGATTAAATTTTTCAAGAATGACCTTTGTAAAATAGATACTATAAATGTTAACAGAGCCATATTTAAAAAGATGGGGGTTCATTTGGCTGGGAAAGGATAATTGATTAACCGAAATTCCTACATCGTTCTCATCGGGATTAAAGAAATACCCTTCTCCCCAATCGAATTTATAGAACCTAAAGAGGGCTCCCAAAATTAGAATAATGACTAATAGAATAGTAGGACTGAGGAATTTAAGTCTCATCTTTTAATATAAAATCCGCCACTTTTTCTCCCAGCTCAACAGCATAATTAGTTCCCCGATCCCAGGGATAAACCATATCCAAATTGGCAAGGTAAATATTTTTTAAGGGGGTTATAAACTGAGGAATTTGTTTTGGATAATCAATTGTAACAATCGGCTGGGCAAAAGGACCGGTGAATAGATGGGAAGAGAGAAGTGGGAAATGGGAAGTGGGATTAATCTTTTTCAGATAAGGCATGAATACTTTAAGAAGCTGTTCTTTGGACATTTTTAAATAGGGATGATCCATGGGGAGATAATTGCCAATATATAGGATATGTTCATTATTATAATGTTCAGGGTCCATAAAATTAGTGTGTTCGGCTAAAACCAAAAAGGGGAAAGATTTATCAGTAATGTTTAACCAGTAAGTCTTATCCATAAATGGTTTTTTAAAAGTCAGTATTAGTACCAGGGCATGCAGATGGTCAATCGAAGAAATTCTTTTAACATAGGTTTCCGGTAATTTGTCGGTAAGTCTGACAAATATAGGAGAGGGAAGTGTTACGATAATTTTATCAAAAGTTAAAGTTTCGCCGTTAACTTCCACAATACATTTATTTTTTTCCGATTTAACTGAAGTTACCAGGCTGTTAGGATTAATAATACCTCCCATCTCTCCAATCTTTTTTGCTAAAGAGTTGGTAAAAGCTTCAAAGCCTCCTTCCGGGTAAGCCAAAGAAGGGGTTCTTTTTTTAATCCTGGCCCAAAACCAGGTTAGGGAGATACTATTTTTAAATTGGCCAAATTTACCGGTGAATAAAGGATCCCAGATTAAATTGGTGGCATTATCTCCCATAAATTTTTTAATCCAGGGAAGAGCCAGCTGGTTCTCAAAAGTTTTGTAATTATTGATCAACTTTAAGTAAACTACGCAAAATCCCAGTCTTAACTTATCGACAATAGTTAGATAAGGAAAACTTAATACTGAAAGCATGGAATCAAAAGGAATGCGCTTGCCGGCAATAAAAATATCAGTACTGGGCCTTTTGATAATAACCGGATGATTTATCTCCTTGGCTAAATTTAATACTGAATCATCATTGGTAAACCAATGGTGATAGGCTTTTTCCAGGCTCCAATCCCAACCAGGCTTTTTAAATCCAATGGCCAGGCCTCCCAAAGCATTTTCTTTTTCAAAGATAGTCACCTGATGGCCTTTTTTTAATAAGCGGTAGGCGGCAGATAAACCGGTAAATCCTCCACCCAAAACAGCAATTCTCATTAAAATATTGTATCATGCGCCGTGTATGAAAAAACTGTTGGTAATTTTAGGGCCTACCGCCACTGGGAAAACTGATTTAGCCATTAAATTGGCCAAAAAATTTAATGGAGAAATAGTTTCTTGTGACTCCAGACAAGTTTATAAAGGATTGGATATTGGGACAGGGAAATTATCCAGTGGAAGATGGAAGATGGAAGATGGAAGATGGAAAAAAAGAAAGGGGTTCTGGGAGATAGATGGGATAAAGATCTGGATTTATGATGTAGCAGATCCAAGAAAGCAATACACAGTGGCGGATTATGTTAAAGAGGCAGAAAGGGTGATCAGGGAAATTAAGGAGATGGGGAAGTTGCCAATTATAGTTGGTGGAACAGGATTATATTTAAAAGCAATACTGGAAGGACTGCCGAATTTATCAATTCCGGTGGATCAAGTTTTAAGAAAGAAACTGAAAAAGCTATCAAAAGAAAAACTGCAAGAGAAACTGCAGGAAGTTAATCCTGATAAATGGAAAAGCCTGAATGAATCGGATAGAGAAAACCCCAGAAGACTGGTAAGGGCAATTGAATTGAGTGTCTTAAATCATGAAGGAGGTTCTTCACCGGCTTCGCCGGTTCAGGATGACAAACTGCGTTTAGGAATTGTACGCAGTTTGTCAAATATGCATGTGCTAAAGATTGGTTTAATAGCTCCAAGAGAAGTTTTATATAGAAGAGTTGATGAGGGTGTAGTTACCAGAATACAACAAGGCATGGTAACTGAGGCAGAAAGATTACATAAAAATGGTTTATCCTTAAAAAGAATGAGACAGTTGGGGTTGGAATATGGAGTATTGGCAGATTATTTAGACGGAAGCATTAGCAGCAAAGAACAATTGATTACAAATCTGCAAAACAGGATTCACGGATATGTTAGACGTCAATTAACCTGGTTTAAAAAAGAGAAAGATGTATTTTGGTTTGATATCACTTCGAAAAATTTTTCGGCTGATGTGGAAAAAAAGATTCTCAAATGGTATGATCCGGGCAATGTCGCAAAAGGTTGATATTTCTCATAAAACAGTTATTTTTACTGTAGTATTAATTTTGAGTCTTTGGGTAATCTATTTAATCAAAGGCCTGATACTGATTTTATTTGTGGCGGTAATTTTTATGTCCGCACTTTCTCCTTTAGTTAAATTCTTAACCAGATTTAAAATTCCCAAAGCCATCAGTATTGCCATTACCTACATTATTATAATTACGATTGTGGCAGGATTTTTTGTTAGTGTGGTTCCACCTTTGGCTGAGGAAAGTAATAAGCTGATTGTCAGTTTGCCTTCTTTAATCGCCCAATTTTTTAATATCACCAATTTGGATAAATCGGGTTTTCAATCAGA
>OBEQ011390932.1_pt1 | contig 45695 bp, 57 predicted proteins | sample 1670901 | NCBI WGS metagenome assembly OBEQ01 (sample SAMEA104232315, study PRJEB22302) | groundwater metagenome | biome: forest; feature: aquifer; material: groundwater | place: USA | collected 2011-08-07 | depth 5.4 m
ATAATTTCAAACCTAAACACTTCTTGCTCCGTCATGGTTATTGTTTTCATACCCCCAGTATCCCAGAAAATCTGGCGATATATGGGGAGAGGTGACAGTTCTACTTTGCTGGGGGGGGACATTTTCATTTTGCTACTACAATGGCAGGTTAACATGTTGCCGAAGAAAGGAAAAAAGGTTAGTATGAAACTATGAGTTCTCAACCACCTAAACTAACATTTACCGTGCAGATATTCAAAGAAGGAAAGCAATATGTCTCCTTCAACCCCGAGTTGCGCGTGGCTTCTTGTGGTAAAACTCCCGAAGAAGCGAAAAATAATCTCCCGCAAGCCATTCGCGGATTTCTTTTGTCTGCCCGCAAAAAAGGCACACTTCCCGATATTCTTGAGGAAGCTGGCTTTGTAAAACAAAAAAAATCTTGGCGCGACCCGTACTTCGTTTCCTTTGACCGTCTGACCGTTGCTGTATAAATTTTTTCCATGCCAAAGATTGTTACAGTACATTATCGAAAGCTTGTGCGGGTCTTTGAGAAAAAAGGATTTGTGTTAGATAGACAGGAAGGCGACCACCTTATCTTCGTTCGGAACAATATCAAACGGCCGATCGTAATTCCAATGTACAAATCAGTACCAGTTTTCATCATACTCAATAACCTAAAAACCGCCGGAATCTCGCGACAAGAATATTTTTCACTTTTGTAAGATTCTGAAAAGTTTTTTATGCTATAATCTTGCAAATGAATCCAGAATCCGAAAAAAGATGGCAAGCGAATGTTTTCGTGATTTACCTTTTGGGTTTTCTTTTCACTCTGCACGGCGCTTTGCCCGCCTATATCAACTCCACATTCTTAAGCCGTTTTATTAGTGAAAAATTTGTCGGACTTCTCTACACCGTGTCGGCCATACTGACAATTTTTATCTTCGCCAAAATTCCGCAAATCCTCCGAAGGTTCGGCAATTATAAAACGATTATGGCGCTTTTGGCCGTTGATTTTTTGGCCCTGCTCGGCTTGGCGTTTACCGCAAACCGCGCCATCATCTCTGTCTGTTTCGTTCTAACCTTCATATCAATATCGCTTATCGGTTTTAACCTTGACATTTTTCTTGAACGATTTTCCAAAGATTCAGTTACGGGCAAAATCCGAGGCACGCTTCTTTCCACTTCAAACATCGCGTGGATTATCGCTCCCCTAATCGGCAGTTTTATTTTAACCGATGGCGATTACTGGAAAATTTTTCTGGCCACGGCAACCCTAATTCTGCCGATAATGTTTCTGCTCCGAAATAACCTCCAAAATTTCAGCGACCCCGAGTATAAAATAACTCCGCTCAAAAACACCACAAATGAAATTCTCCGCGATAAAAACACCCGCTCGGTTTTTTTTGTAAGTTTCCTTCTGCAATTTTTCTATTCGTGGGAAATTATTTACATGCCAATTTACCTCTACACTTATCTTGGTTTCAGTTGGCAACAAATCGGCGTAATGTTTTCCATAATGCTCCTGCCTTTTGTTTTGACCGAAGCTCCGCTAGGAAAGCTTGCCGACACGCGCTGGGGCGAAAAAGAAGTGATGTCGGTGGGATTTATTGTCATGGCGCTCTCCACAGCCATGGTGCCGTTTATCGTCGCAAAAAATATGCTGTTGTGGACAGCTCTGCTTTTTGTCAGTCGAGTCGGCGCTTCAATGGTTGAAATTATGAGCGAAACTTATTTTTTCAAAAAAATAGATTCGGCCAGAGCAAACATCATCGGTCTTTTTAGAACCATGCGTCCGTTAGCATACCTCGTAAGCCCGGTTATCGCCATCGCGCTCTTCACTGTGGGTCTTCAAATCAAATATATTTTTATCGCTCTAGCCGTGATTATGTTTTTGGGACTCCACTTTAGTTTGGAGTTGAAAGACACGAGGTAAGATAATCCGAATGCTGCGAATCTTTATGCGAATCTACGAATAACGAATACTACGAATGGGAACTGGAACACTTTTGATTTTGGATTCGTGATTCGTGGCATTCGGATACTATTCGTTGATTCGGATTATTATTCTGTAGCGTCCTCGCTATCGGTTTGCTTGCCCGCGTTTTCATGCAAGCCGTCTTCGCAGTTGCAAGGCGTAAGCGGTTGGCTTTCTCTGGTGCAAAACTGCGCTTCACAAACTTTTTCTATTGTTGCTTCCCCAGCGCAACTACCGGTGCAAATGTAGTGGAGCATAAGAATTTTCAATTTTCTCCTCGACAGGCTCGGAGTCCCGAGCGAAGTCGCGGGACAATTACCAATTTTCAATCAATGACTTAATTGAGAAATTTTATAATTGTACCGCTCTCGGGTATCAACTACTGTTGAAAACTGATTGAAATTTGATAATTGATAATTATATCACTCCTTTTCCTTTTAAGAACACCTCAATCGCTTCTTTGTCGGTATCCGCCAAAATTTCTCCATCAATATCCAAGGTCGGCGTTTTGCTATGCCCGCTTTTGGTTTTAAGTTCCTCAAAAAATGTCGGATTGCCAAGCACTTCCCTCTCTTCAAATGGAATTTGCTTGTCCCGTAACAATTTCATCGCGTCTCTGCACCATGGACAACCAGTTTTTGTGTAAATGATAATCATAACATAATCCGAATAATGCAAATCCCAATGCGAATGCCACAAATAACGAATGCTGCGAATTCCCGATATCTACAATTATATACCGGCTTAACCAACATTCAAAGTATACTCAAATCTTCTCAATTCCTTTCGGCGCAGAAGATAATCTGGAACGGTTTCAGCCACAAGCGACCAAAAAGATTCTCTGTGGTTGCGCTCTTTCAAATGACAAAGCTCGTGAACAACGAGGTAGTCCGCAAAAGGTTCGGGTAAAAAAACGATTTTATAATTGAAACTTAATGTGCCTTTGGAGGAGCAACTGCCCCAGCGACTCTTGCTATTGCGAATGGAGATTTTGTTCCACGAAAATTTATAATGCCGATTCCACTCTGTGAGTTTGGATTGCGCCAAACGGAGAGCCTCCGCTTTGCGGGCGACAAACACTTTCTTTTCGCTTTCCTCCGAAACTTTCCGCTCGGGAAATTGCTTAAAATGTCGGACCTTCTCCTGAATCCACCCCAACTTGCTCAACAAAAAAGATTTGATAACAAACTCCGGCACGCGCTTTGGCGCCGACACAATTACGCGTCCGCCAGCCGAAACCGAAACGCTGACGCGCTTGCTACGGGGATTTCGCTTTAGGGTGTAAGGGGGCAAAATTTCAAGCATAGATAAATATAATCCGAATGCTACGAATCTTTATGCGAATCTACGAATAACGAATACTACGAATGGGAACTGGGACACTTTTGATTTTTGATTCGTGATTCGTGGCATTCGGATTTCATTTGTGGATTCGGATTACATTACGACTTCAAAACCTCCATCGCCAGAAAAAGTGGAAACTCTTTGCGCGCTTTATTTTCTGGAACGGCGCGCGGGCCCGGCTGACTTGACTTTGCTGAAGTCCATTCTTCAAGACGACTGACAAGAAACCCCGCTTTGCGCAAAGCTTTGAAATAGGTTTGAAGCGGACGATGAAAAGAAACTGTGGAAACGGAAAGGTCGGAGCCCGGGTGCGCGGAAATTTCTGATTCGGATTCCGAAATGTATTCATCAACGCGACGATACTGGATTTTTAACTTTTCATCAAAACCCCAGCTTGACCGTTTTGGTATTCTAAAAGAAGGATGATTTATTACAAAAATAAAGCGTCCGCCGCGCGCGAGTACGCGCGCGGTCTCGCTGAAAACCTCACCGATATTTTTTATATTTTGCAGAGCTAAAACGCAAACTACCGCGTCCACTCCACCGCTCTCCAAAAACGACAACTTTTCCGCCGAAGAAACTTCAAACCGAATTTCTTTCGGCGACTGTTTCCTTGCCAACTCAATCAAATTTTTTGATAAATCAACGCCGTAAATGCTCGCTCCCGCTTTGAAAAACTCGCGGGAGAAAAAACCTTGGCCACAAGCGAGGTCTAAAACCTTTTCACCTTTCTTGATTTCAAGCAACCGCAAAACATTCGGCAAAATCAAATCCCTCTGGTATGTCCCCTCGCCCGATTCCAGCAAGTCGTCGTACCAAGTAGCTACGCCATTCCAAGAGGTGTCTTTCGGCTTTGCTTTTGAAACTGATTTTTTGAAATCTGCCATAAAATTCACAGGCTAGTCCCTAATAAAATCTTTGAGCCCGCGACGAAAAATTCTGTACATCACACTGCCACAGACGACAACAATGAGCGTAATCACCGCCACTCTAAAGCCGTAGTGCTTCAAGCGGCCGAAGAAAATTTCCAAAATATCGCCGAAAAAGTAACCGGCAAAACCGGCAACAAGCACCCAAGAGAGCCCGCCGAGGAAATTGAAAAACATGAAAACTCTTGTCTTGATGTCAGACATGCCCAGACCAAAAGGCATGAGGTGTCGGAAGCCGTACATAAAACGCATGGCAAAAGACAAATACGGCGCGCGCTTGCCTGAAATTTTTTCGGAAACTGTTGTCAGTTTGTTGAAAAATTTATATTTGGCAACAAGTTGATGGCCTTTGTATCGGCCAAGAAAGAAAAACGAATTATCGCCAACCACAGTACCGATTAGCGAGCAGAGAAAAACAAGGGGTAAATCCAAAAGCCCTTGATGAACGGCAAGGCCAGCGATTATGAGAAGAGTCTCGCCTTCAAAAAGCGAGCCTATGAGAATGGCAAGATAGCCGTAGTTGGTTATGAAATCAATGATGTGGAGTGAATCCATGGCTGATTTTTGTTAACGAGTCGGCGAGTTTTACAAAATCGCCACCCAGCACTAATTTCACAGAACAAACTTTTACCTTGATAATGGTTTTATTGCATCAATCTCCAAAACATAGGTAAACTGATGCTCGGTAAAATTAGTGCTGGGTTAAGTAAATTATAGTCGCTTTGCTCCTTAATTTTCTTAATTATACTACAAAATAGCTGAACCGAGAAATTAGTCCTCGTGTTATAATAACAGCGATGATTCACGCCAGCCATCATATAAAAATATATAGAAAACGGCATCATCGGCTGATTGCCGCTCTCACGCTGATAGCGCCTCTCTTACTTCTAGCGATACTCGGAGGCCTCGCGCGCGCCGATTTTATTCATCTGTTAAACGCGCTTGGCTTGTCGGTTTTTCGTTTGGCTTTGGGTTACAGCATCTCGCTTGTGGTCGGAGTATCGCTTGCGATTATTTTTGGCACAAGCAAGTTTGGAGATACTCTCGTTCCAATTTTTGATGTCATGCAAAACATTCCTTCCTTTGCCTTGATTCCAGTTTTCGCGCTTTTCTTCGGTTACACCAATATCATGGCGATTATTTTTATCGCAACTTCTGTTACTTGGCCGATACTTTTTTATACGCTCCATGCCATTCGCTCTGCTAGAAGCGACTGGAATGACGCGGCCACGATTTTCGGCGCGGTGGGATTGAAACGGGTTTGGAATTATCTCATTCCGCTCTCGTGGCCAGCGATTATCACAGGTTCAATCGTCGGCATCAGTATCGGTTGGGAGGCGGTCATCGGCATAGAAATTATCGGCTTCAAGTCGGGCGTTGGAGTTTTCCTTAACAATGCGAGCATCACCCACGCCAATGTGGCTTTAACAGCGGGCATCGCCACAATTTTAATTCTTGTGTTTGTGATTAACAAATTAGTCTGGATGCCACTGCTTAAAAAAACCGAATACTATGGAGACTAACCTCGCCATAAAAATTTCAAATGTCTCGCAGACTTTTACCGAAGAAAATGGAAAGCAGTTTTTTGCCGTGCGCAATGTTTCCTTTGATGTTAAATTTGGCGAATTTCTTTCAGTTGTCGGCCCGTCCGGTTGCGGGAAATCAACGCTTCTGCGCGCCACCCTTGGCCTCACCAAACCAAGCGAGGGCGACATAATCCGCCATTTCCAAAAACCAGCGATGGTTTTTCAAAATTTTGCTCTTTTCCCGTGGCTTAAAGTTTCGGACAATGTCGGATTCGGCCTGAAAATGGCGGGCATGAGTAAACAAAAACGCCAACGCCTCGCCTTTGAGAAAATTAGCGAGGCGGGACTTGGCGGATTTGAAAAAAGAAATCCAAAAGAACTCTCCGGCGGCGAACGCCAAAGAGTCGGCATCGCGAGAGCGCTTGCGGTAAGCCCTGATTTGCTTGTCATGGACGAGCCATTCTCAAGTCTTGATAGCGTCATAGCCGACAAACTTAAAACGGATGTCCTTCGCCTTTGGGAAAAGTATCGCATGACAATCCTTATGGTTAATCACCTTGTGAGCGACGCCATTGAACTTTCGGACAGAATTGTGGTTATGGCCAAAAAGCCGGGTGTGGTCAAAGCCGTGCTTACGGTTCCAATACCTCGGCCGAGAAACAAACGGACGGCCGAATTTTTCGCGTTGGAGGATAGGATAACGAAGTTGATAGAAGAGTAGGAAATAGTTGGTAGTGAGTAGTAAGTAGTAAGTAGTTTGTAGAAATACAAAAACCCCCACCGCGCCGTAGGCGCGGTGTTTGTTTTCTTAACTTTTTAACTTGATAAACTTTCAAACTTGAAACTTTATAACTTCCTAAATTCCCGCCGGAAGCGTCAAACTATTCAAAAACGAAGGAATGACAAAAACCAATCCGATAAGCGGTAAGATAATCACTGCCACTGAAATAATCAGCGTCCACAAAAAATACTTCCGCATTCTTTCTGACGACGCCAAAACCGCGTCCAGTTTTTTGTCCTGCTCTTCAAATTTTTTTAAGATGTCTTCGTTCATATCAGGTATTATAAACTATTTTTTTAGCTTTTCCAACCCCTCAACCGCCGTCTGCAACCTTTGAAGTTCGTTTTTTCTAAAATACGGAATTGAATGGCTCATGTTTGCGCCAAACGACCTTCTGCCCGACTTGCTTGCGTCAGATACAAGCGTTTCCCCGATTGAACCTTTATGCGACTTTCGCTTTTCCTTTAATTTCTTTCGGAACGAATCTTTGTACATCAGCGTGTCATAAGCGCCGACAACTTCGGTAACTTTTAGGCCTTCCGGTATCGGCGTGCCATTCCGCAAATTTTCAATCACTTCCGAAATCGCCTTCTTTTTTAATTGCGTTTGCTCGGGAGACATGGAAACCTTAATGCCCTTTTCCTTTTCAAGAACGGCGCTTACCGACGAAAGAAGTTTTTTGTCGTCCTTCATTACCGCTCTTAAATAAGGGTCGGTGGCCATGGCATAGGTATTTTCCAGCAAAAACCCGATTGGAATTTGCAATCTCTTAACGGAGCGCGAGCTATCACTCATTCCCGGCGGTGTATCAATCCTTACTTGCGCAAACGGCAACCGTTCCGTTTCTGATTTTTCATTAGACTGAGTGGCGATGCCGTCTTTAAGAAGCTTGTCCGCGGTATTCACAGCAAAACTGGCGCCCATGGAAATGCCGTAAAGATAAATGTTAGTCTCGGCTTTTTCTTTTTCGTCTTTGGACAATTGCGACTGAACAAATTCGCTGTAAAGCGAACCGAAGCGTTCAAACGCATGGTCATCCTTAAGACTCTCGGCAAATTCTGGGGAAATGGAACCAAGCTCGTTTGTCGGAGAACCAACAGTGTAAATTTCATTTCGTTCGGGCTCTTTGCCCTGCTTCAGCCTCTCCAAAGCCCTCGGCAAATCTTTAATCGCCTGATGAAGCGGTTCCTCTTGAAATGTAAACTGATTCCCGCCCTTCGGGTCAATAAATGTTGTAAAAACAAATTCCTTTTTTGATTTTGGCGCTTCCTCGTCTTCCGATTTTAATTTTTTATCAGAACTTGCGATTGAGGTCCCGGTGTATTGTTTTTAAAGCATTTTTGCAAGCTCGCCTGTGTCGGTAACCGTCCATGGAAAAGAAGCTTTATATTTTTCTGACTTGTATATTTCCGTTCGTTCCATGCGTTGTTCAAAAAACGCCCACAAAATATCTTTGATGGTTTCAGGATTTACGGGGTGTTCTTTATTTTCAAATTGAGATTGAAAAATTTTAGCAACAGCTTCGGCGTGAGGAAAAATAACTTTTTCTCGGATTGATTTCTTGCCCTCGGCTTCTGACTCCGTAGGTAATTGGCTTGGTCGTTCAAATGGATTCATGCCTTAAAATATAACATAAAACCCCAAAAACTTTCTATTTTGCATTTCTATTTCACAAAATTTAAGCAATAATACTTTACGACATTCCCCCCACCTGACCCATCGGGTTGAGTGCTACAATGTATGCCAAGGACCCCAGAATTGTATATATTTTTTTCCAAATGAACCCCCAAAATACCGTAACCATTCGGCATGCCTAACTCAGGGGCAGATGGAATGTCCTTGTAATAATAAGGGTCGGACGAAACCGGCGAGGTTGGAAAACCGCTCTTAAAATAATTAGGGCTAACTAGTTCTTGAGCGCAAGTGCTAACTCCGATAGCGCACCAATCTTGAAAAGGGGCGGGGCCCGTCGGCATGGAATTATTATCAAGCCAATACCGCTCCAGCGTCGTAGAAATTTCAACCAAATCTGATTGTTTGCGAGCATCCCGAGCTTTTATCTTAGTATTATTAATAGAAGCGAGAACAATAGACGACAAAAGTCCGATAAGGGAAATCACAACTAGAAGTTCTATCAATGTGAAAGCTCTTTGATGAGAGTGAGATGCCTTACTCATAAGTGATATTATCGCATAGATTCATATCTAGTTCTAACATACCAAAAACAGACGGGCACCTTCTGCAGGATAAAGAAGATGCCCGTCTTGCCGACCAGTTCAAAATTACAAAACTTGCGGAAACTGCGCCAAAAGATAGAATGGGGAAATGCTAAAAACGGAAGTCAAAACCCGAATCAACAAATATCTCGCGGATAAGGGCCTGACGACGCGCAAAGGCGCGGACGAGTTAGTTGTAGCGGGGAAAGTTTTTGTCAATGGAACGAAGGCGGTGTTGGGGCAGAAAGTGGGAGAAGGAGATAAGGTTGAAGTCCGCGGAGACGGCGCGCCTCGGAAGGCGCGCCGTTACTTGGCTTACTACAAACCCGCGGGCGCAGTAACACACAACAAAACCGCAGGCGAAAAAGAAATCGCCGATATTTTTGAAATGAAAGGCCTGTTCCCTATCGGTCGCTTGGATAAAAATTCCGAAGGCCTCATCATTCTCACAAATGACGGCCGAATCACCGACCGCCTGCTCAATCCGAAGTACGAACATGAAAAAGAATATCTGGTTGAAACCGAGCGCAAAGTCGGCGAAGGTTTCAAAGAAAAAATGGAAGACGGCGTCAACATCGGCGAAAGAGAAAAAACTGTACCCTGCAAAATTGATTTAATTGATGAACACCATTTCACCATCACCCTAACCGAAGGCAAGAAACACCAAGTCAAACGCATGACCGAAGCGGTCGGAGTTTCCGTCCGCGCGCTCAAACGCCTTCGCATTATGAATATCAAGCTCGGCAACCTAAAACCAAACGCCAGCCGTGAAATCGAGGGAAAAGAGCTCCAAATATTTCTGAAAAATTTGGCACTGAACTAATCAGAATAACTCTTACTTCACAAAAACAAAACAGTAGTATTGTAAATTGTTCGTCCCAGCGCCCCCATTGTTATCAACGCAAATTGAACCCTGGGACGAAGGGTTCCAAACATTTTTTTCCAAATGAACCCCCGCTAGACCATAACCATTCGGCATGTTTGGTTGAGCAACCGAACTGTTGAAATAGTAGTAGGGGTCGACTGGTAAGGGTGAAACTGGAAAACCATTCTTAAAATAATTCGGACTATTCAATTCTTGGGCGCAAGTGCCTACTCCAACAGCACACCATTCTGTAGCAAAGGGGTTCGTCGGCATAGAGTTGTTATCAAGCCAATATCTTTGGAATGTCGTTAAAATTTCAGTCAAATCAGCTTGTTTGCGAGCATCCCTGGCTTTTATCTTGGCGCTATTTACAGTAGCAAGAACAACGGACGACAAAAGTCCGATGAGGGAAATCACAACGAGAAGCTCTATCAATGTAAAAGCTCTTTGACGAGAGCCGAGAACTTGAATCATCACGATATTATCCCATCAATCACCCCTTCACACAAGTTTGTTTAGCTAGATATAGTAGTAGGTAGTAGTTAGTAAGTAGTCGGTAGACAAAAACAGCCGAAAAAATAATCGGGTGTCGGATTCGTATCATTCGCACATTCGTGCGAATGAGAGAACGACCGCGCATGTGGCGTTAGTCACTTGTCAAATAAAAACTTGAGAATGTGATGGTTTTTTGTTAAAGTATTGATGTGGCTCAAGCAAAGCCTTTTCTTTACAACATGTCAGCGGACAATAAAAACGACCCGTGGTGGGGACCAGCGCTTGAAATTTTTGGCCGTATATCGGCGTGGGTTGTAATTCCGATAGTTTTGGCTCTAATCATAGGAAAAAAGCTTGACGCACACTACGAAACCAAGCCGTGGATTTTTCTGGGATTAACACTATTCGGATTTTTAATTTCTTCTTTCGGAATTGTCCATACCGTAAAAATATACATGCGGAAAATTGACCGTTCAACCGATTCAGGTCAAGAAAAAAATGACAACTCAAACAACCAAAAATAATATTGAGGCAAAAACGGCAAGCGGAACTCCTGCCATCTCTTCAGAAATAAAACACGAAACCACACTTTACGCCGAACCTGTCGCCCACATCGGCTCGTTCCCCATTACAAACGCGCTCCTCACGAGTTTTGCCACAGTCATAATTGTAGCAGTCATCGCCCTCGCGCTCCGTTTGCGCCTGCGCGAAGTGCCGAAAGGTCTGCAAAACATTTTTGAAAGTTTGATGGAGGGCGCGCTTACGCTTGCAGACCAAGTTACCAATAGTCGTGAAATTTCCACCAAAGTTTTCCCGCTGGCATTTTCCGTTTTCCTTTTCATTCTTATAAATAACTGGCTGGGGCTGTTGCCATTGGGAGGGTTTGGTATTGTTGAAACAGCGGAACATGGCAAATCATTCATTCCCTTTCTGCGAAGCGGAACGGCAGACATCAACACCACAATCGCGCTTGCTGTCATGGCTGTTGTCGGCGCAAACCTTTTTGGCATTTTTTCAATAGGCATCTGGAAATCGTTTAACAAATATGTTAACCTTATGGCGCTTGGGCAAGCGGTTACCCGAGTGCGAAAGGAGCCGATAACGCTTATCGTGACGCCAGTAACATTCTTTGTGGGGCTTCTTGAGCTTGTGGGCGAATTCGCAAAAGTGGCCTCACTTTCCTTCCGATTATTCGGAAACATTTTCGCGGGCGAAGTGTTACTTATGGCCATGAGCGCCATACTTCCGTATGTGCTTCCCATACCATTCCTGTTCTTGGAAATCTTCGTTGGAATGATTCAAGCGCTCATCTTTTCCATTCTTGTGCTTGTCTATTTCACAATAGCATCGCAAGACCACGAAAGTCACGAGGCGAAATAGTTGGTAGTTAGTAGATAGTAGTTTGTAGATAGTAGTTTGAAAGTTTCCGTTTGGCATTTTTAGAAAAATACCAAACGGGAAAGGTCAAATGATTATTAATTAATATTTTACGATTATGGAATTAATCCCACTTGCCAAAGCAATCGCCATAGGCGTCGGCGCAATCGGCCCAGGAATCGGTGTCGGCCTCATTGGCGCCAAAGCCATGGAAGCTATCGGCAGAAATCCTGAAGCGGCGGGAAAGGGACTGGTCCCGATGCTTATCGCTTCCGCATTCGCCGAAGCTATTGCAATCTATGCTCTTGTCATCGCCTTCTCTTTATAACCAATAAAATAACCTCATCTGCTTCGTTGCCGACTCCGTTTGCTCCTTACAGGAGCTGTACACTCTTCACATTCCGAAGACGGAATATTCAGAGTCTTGCGAAATGATAACATCATTTCTCACCCGCAATGTATTCAGAATACATTTTGGTCGCAATACTCGTCGGAGTCTCGCATCTGAAGTTATTTAATTGGTTCTAGCCCAAGTCGCCCAACTCCTAAACTTGATTCTTGAATCGTGAATCTTGAATCTACCCAACATGTCTTCCATCATCTCCACATTCCACATTGATTGGCAAATAATTTTGGCCCAAGCCGTGAACTTCGCGATTGTTTTCGCCGTTTTATACTTCTTCGCGCTCAAACCTCTGAACAAACTGATGGCGGAACGCTCCGAAAAAATTGCTAAAGGCGTGGACGACGCAAAATGCAACGCGGAAATTTTGGAGGCTGGAAAAACCGAATACGCGGCCGCCCTCGCCAAAGCTCGGGCGGAAGCCAGCGCCATTTTCCAAGCCGGCAAGAAGGAAGCCGAAACAAAGAAAGCCGAAATGCTCGCAAACGCGAAAATTGAAGTCCAAACAATGATTGAGAACGGCAAAAAATCCCTCACCGCGGAGAAAACCAAAATGGTTGACGAAGCCAGAAAAGAAATTGTGACGCTTGCAATCGAAGCCACCAAAAAAATGCTTGGGGAGCAGGGGGATAAAATGTCCGACGATAGTATAGTCAAAGAATTCAATTCGGTTAACTAAACCCTACACCCTTTACCCTAAACCCTCCCCCATAATGATTAAAATTTCCACAAAATACATAGCGCAAGCGATATACGCGTCCGCAAAAGGCAAAAGCGGTTCGGAGCTGGAACGCGCCTTGGCAAACTCGGTTGAATTTTTGGCCAAGAAAAACTTGCTGTCAAAAGCTCCTGAAATCCTAAATCTTTTAGAGCAAACAGCAAACGCTGACCAAAACATTGTAAGCGCGAAAATAAAAAGCAAATTAAAACTTTCGGAACAAAAAAAAGATAGTTTGCGACAGTCGCTCATAAATCGTTACAAAGCAAAAGATTTGAAGCTGAAATTGGAGGAAGACCCTTCCCTTCTTGGCGGAATAAGGATAGAAGCCGAAGGCGAAGTCATTGACCTCTCCCTCAAGAACAAGTTACATCAATTGCAAACATATCTTATTAACAATTAAAATCACCAAACACCAAGAAACAATAACCAAACAAATTTCAATTTTCAATAACCAATAAACCAAGTTTGAAATTTGATTGATTGGATATTGTTTGGAACTTGTTTCTTGGTTATTGGTTATTATTAAATCATGCCAAACAACACAATCGTAGAAAACTTAAGAAAGCAAATTGAGAAATTCCAATTTGAAGCCAAAGCGGAGAAGGTGGGGCATGTGGTGGAAGTTTTTGACGGCATCGCCAAAATTTCCGGCCTCGGGGACATCAAAGCTTCCGAAATGGTGGCGTTTTCCAATGGCGAAGTTGGCGTGGCGTTAAACTTGGAAGAGGATTCTGTCGGAGTCATCATTCTCGGCGACTTTACTCACATTCGCGAAGGTGATGAAGTAAAAGCCACGGGTAAAATTCTTGAGGTGCCTGTGTCCGACACCCAAATTGGTCGTGTCTTAAACGCCCTAGGCGAACCGATTGACGGCAAAGGCGCGATAAAATCCGACAAAACCTACCCGATTGAAAAAGTTGCCCCCGGCGTTGTTACCCGCCAGAGCGTTGACCAAGCTGTCCAAACAGGCATCAAAGCCATTGACGCCCTCATTCCTATCGGCCGAGGCCAACGCGAACTTCTCATCGGAGACCGCCAGACTGGCAAAACCGCCATTGCCATTGATGCCATTTTGAATCAAAAGGGTCAAAATATGATTTGCGTTTATGTTTCTATCGGCCAGAAAGATTCCAAACTGCGGAAACTTCAAACCCGTTTGGAAGAAGGTGGCGCGATGGCTTACACTATTATTGTTTCAGCGGGTTCATCAGAAAGTTCGGCTCTTTCATACATCGCGCCGTACACTGGCGTTTCCATCGCCGAATTTTTCATGGACGCAGGCAGAGATGTTTTGATAATTTACGACGACCTTTCCAAACACGCCGTCGCCTATAGGGAAATTTCACTTTTACTTCGAAGGCCACCGGGACGCGAAGCCTATCCGGGCGATGTTTTTTATTTACACTCTCGTCTTCTTGAGCGCGCTTGTAGGCGTAATGCCAAATACGGCGGTGGAAGCATCACCGCGCTCCCGATTATTGAAACACAGGCTGGCGATATTTCCGCTTACATTCCAACCAATGTTATTTCCATCACCGATGGTCAGATTTTCTTGGAAACAGATCTCTTTTACAAAGGTATCCGCCCTGCGGTTAATGTCGGTAACTCGGTCTCGCGCGTCGGCTCTTCCGCCCAAATCAAAGCTATGAAGAAAGTGGCTGGTACTTTGAAGCTTGAACTTGCCCAATACCGCGAACTTGAAGCCTTCTCGCAATTCGGCTCGGACTTGGACGAAAGCACCAAGAAGCAATTGGAACGCGGCAAACGCGCGGTGGAAGTGTTGAAACAGCCACAATACGCGCCGGTCAAAACCGAACACCAAGTCGTTACTCTCTACGCGCTCGTCAAAGGCTTCATGGACGATGTGCCAGTCGCCAAAATCAAGGAATTTGAACAAGGTCTCATTGACTACACCGAATCGCACGCCAAAATTTTCTTCAAAGACATTAAGGAAACCAAAATGTGGACGGACGCTGGTGAGGCGGAATTGAAGAAAGTTATCGCGGAGTTCAAAATCAGTTTTAAGATTTAAGTTGAAAGATTAAATATTTCTGAATAAACATGTATCTGGATTACGAAAAAATATTCAAAGAATTTGAATTTACTGAGGCAGAAAAAGAATTCGTCACTAGGATTAACCTGCCGAACGTACTTGAGGTAAGGAAATCAAAAATTGTCTCTGAAATTATTCTTGGAAAGAAAATGGAAAAGGTGACGGAAAAAATTATTAATTCAAATAAAGATCTGGCTACATCCAACGAAAAATACTCCAAAAGAATGTTGATTGCCACCGTTGCGTTGTTTTTAATAGGCGCCATTCAGGTAGGTCTTCAAATTTTTCAAGAATCTAGTAACAACAAAAATAGCGATTTAAGAAAAACATGTTGGAAAATCGCTCCCTCAACCATTGAGGGTAATACGGAAAAAAACTATTTGGCTTGTTTAAGAAGTCATGGATTAGAAAAATAAATTTTCTTACTTTTATAACTTTACACTTTCAACTTTAAACTTATTATCATGGCCGGATCAAAAGAAATCAAACGCCGAACCCCAGTAGCAGAAATAAGAATTTCGCTACGGGGCAGGTAAAATCGGTCAAAAGCACGAAGAAGATCACGAAGGCCATGGAGCTCGTGGTGCTTAGTGAATTTTGAGAAATATGATAAAATCAAGCTATGTCAACCGATTTGGAAACAATCAAGCGAAAACTCGCTGAAAATATAGGCCTCTGCAGCAAGAACCGCAGTGTCTCGGCCTATAGTTTGACTTCGACTCGGACGCTGTGTGAGAGAGTACTCTCCCACGCGCTCCTCGCTCGTCAAAATAAGGAGTATTTGCTGAAAACCTATGGCGTGGAAGAAATAGGCGTCTTCGGCTCGTTCGCGCGGGGAGACCATAATGAGAATAGCGATATTGATATTTCAGTTGAGCTTAATCACGAAAAAGTCCCTGTCGGACTTTTTGAGTTTGCCCGAATGCAGTTTTATTTAGAGGACTTGTTAGGAAAAAAGTTGATCTAGTGATAAGGAGTGGAATAAAACCGCTTATTAAGGATAGAATTTTAAGTCAGATGATTTTTGTATAAAAAAATATGAACAACAATGAAATAAAAAGGTCAATAAAATATTGGGAGGATACCGCTATGCATGACCATAAGACAATGCTTGCTTTATTTAAAAGCAAGGAATACTCCAATACTCTTTTCTTTGGACATATAATTTTAGAAAAAATTTTAAAAGGACTCTATGTTAAAAAATTAGGCGAACAAGCTCCTTTTACGCATGATTTGGTACGGTTGGCAAAAATGGCTGATCTTGGTCTGGGTAAACAAGATATAATTTTCCTCAACGAAGTAAATCAATTTAACATTAGAGCCAGGTATCCGGAAAAGAAATTGGCTTTTTATAAAAAATGCACGCCTAAATACACCGAAAAAAATTTACAGAAAATTGAAGACTTGTTTAAAAATTTATGTCAAAAATTGAAATAAAAAAAATCATAAACAGATACGCCAAACTTTTAAAATCGAAAAACTATAGCTTTTCGGCTATTTATCTTTTCGGTTCGCAAGTTAATGGTACATCACATAAATGGAGCGATATCGACATCGCCGTTATTTCAAATAAATTAGAGCATAATTATGAAAAAAATCGTTCTTTGCTTTACGAAATGCGTTTAGAAGTGGACGACAGACTTGAACCACACGGATTCACTGAAAGTGACTTTAAAAATGATGTGAATCCATTGGCCTATGAAATCAGAAAGACTGGAATTAAAGTAGCATAAAATCTATGGCAGGAAGTAAAGAAATCAAAAGACGCATCAAGAGCGTAAAAAGCACGAAGAAAATCACGAAAGCCATGGAGCTCGTGGCGGCTTCGAAGATGAAGCGTGCGGTGTCTAGTACGCTGTCTTCGCGTTTGTATGCCGAGTACTCGTGGGAGATTTTGACTTCTATAGGAAAAAATGTGGAGGAAATCACAAATCCGCTTTTCGCCAGCCCCGTTAGAAGTCCGTCCCGCCGCGGGACGGCTGGTGTTTCGGAACACCAGACTTCTAACGGGGCAAGCATTTTACTTATACTCATCACCTCAAATCGCGGACTTTGCGGAGCGTACAACTCGCAAGTAGTAAAAAAAACTCTTTCGCTTCTGCGAAAGGAGCAGAATGTCGCGAACATTGATTTGCTTACCATAGGTAGAAAAGGTGATGTCGCCATGCGCCGAATCGGCAGGAAAATCATCGCCACCTTTACCGAACTTCCCGCTAGCATTTCTCTCTCCGATATACTCCCCATTTCCAAATTAGCAATAGCAGAATTCTCGGCGGGAAATTATGATAAAGTGCTTGTCGCTTACACCGACTTTGTTTCGGCCATGCTCCAAACTGCAAACATCAAACAAATTATTCCGGTTTCTAAAACAGACCTAAAAGAGGCAATTGACAATTTACCTTTGACATTTGACCAAAAAAACGCGGAGACGAGTGACCGAAATCCTGAGTCAAATGTCAAAAGTCAAATGTTAGAAGCTCCGATTGACTACTTGATTGAAGGCGACAAAAATAAACTTTTAGGCTCGCTTGCCGAAAAACTGGTCCGAATGCAAATCTATCAAATGCTTTTAGAATCCAACGCCTCCGAGCAATCCTCCCGCATGGTCGCCATGAAGAACGCCTCGGATGCGGCCGGAGAAATGATTGACGACCTGACACTGGTATTTAATAAAGCACGACAGGCAAATATCACACAAGAAATTAGCGAGATATCAGCCGGAATGGCGTCGGTCAGTTAGCAGACTAACCCCTAGATTAAAGTTGCCAGATTTAAGATTTCAGTAAAACGAATGCGCGCGCCAAAATCTTCTTCTTACTTAAATCTTTAATCTTAAATCTTACTTATGAAATTTAATGACTTACAGGTATATAAGCGCCTTTTCACACTTGCGCTTCAAGTAAACAAACTGACAATGACTTTCCCAAAACACGAACTCTACGAACTTGGGTCGCAATTACGAAGGTCTTCAAACTCCGGCCCTGCTAATTTGGCAGAAGGATTTGGAAACAAACATACAAATATATTTACAGAGTGTATAAGCCGAGCTCAAGGGGAAATAAGAGAAACTCAACACCATTTAGATGTTGCGCATCATAAGGATTATTTGGAAAAAGAGGAATTTGATAAACTCTATAATGAGTACGAAGAATGTTCAAAAATGCTCTACCGCCTCGAAAAATCATTACTAGCAAAACCTAAAAAATCTTGACCTTAAAACTTTCTCGCTGTAATCTGTAGCTTCTCCTTCTTACTTAAATCTTTAATCTTAAATCTCAAATCTATATGAAAGGAACTATAAAGAAAATCATCGGGCCAGTGGTAGATGTTGAGTTTGCTGACCATGTGCCGGATATTTATAGCGCGCTTACTGTGACAGTTGATGCCAACCCCTCGACGGGACTCGGGGCAAGGAAACTTGTTTTGGAAACCGAACAGCACATCGGCGGAAATACTGTGAGAGCCGTGGCTATGGATTCCACCGATGGCCTATCGCGAGGTCAAGAAGTGACTGATACCAAAGCGCCGATTTCGGTTCCTGTTGGAAAAGAAACGCTCGGGCGAATTTTTAATGTGCTCGGCGAGCCGATTGACGACTTGCCCGCCCCGCGAAGCGGGGCAGGCGCCGGCAATCGCTCCCCCATTCACCGCAAGGCTCCGCCGTTCGTCTCCCAAGCAACCGAAGTTGAAATTTTGGAAACTGGTATCAAGGTCATTGACCTCATTTGTCCAGTTCTCAAAGGAGGCAAGGTCGGACTTTTCGGCGGCGCGGGCGTCGGCAAAACTGTCGTCATTCAGGAACTGATTCACAACATTGCTAGTAAGCACGGCGGCTATTCTGTTTTCGCCGGTGTCGGTGAACGCACTCGCGAAGGTAACGACCTCTACCACGAAATGAAAGAGTCGGGCGTGCTTCCCAAAGTTGCCATGGTCTTCGGCCAGATGAACGAACCGCCGGGGGCGCGCATGCGCGTGGCTCTTTCAGGACTTACAATGGCGGAATATTTCCGCGACATTGAGGGCAAGGATGTGCTGTTTTTCATTGACAACATTTTCCGATTTACTCAAGCTGGCTCCGAAGTCTCCGCGCTTCTTGGACGAATTCCATCTGCCGTCGGATACCAGCCCACTCTCGCGACTGAAATGGGTAATTTGCAAGAACGAATCACTTCAACCGACAAAGGTTCTGTTACCTCCGTCCAAGCGGTTTATGTTCCCGCGGACGACCTCACCGACCCAGCCCCAGCGACAACCTTCTCGCACTTGGACTCTACCGTCGTGCTCAACCGTTCCCTTTCCGAAATCGGAATTTATCCCGCGGTTGACCCGCTTGATTCTTCATCAACAATTCTTGACCCGAACATCGTCGGAAAAGAACACTACTTTGTCGCTCGCGAAGTCCAGCGCGTGCTTCAGCGCTACAAAGACTTGCAAGACATCATCGCAATCCTCGGCATGGAAGAACTTTCCGAAGACGACAAAGCTTTGGTTATCCGCGCCAGAAAAATCCAAAAATTCCTCTCCCAACCGTTCTTCGTCGCCGAGCAGTTCACTGGAAGCAAAGGACAATATGTCCCGCTCGCCGAAACCATCCGTTCGTTCAAAGAAATTCTTGAAGGCAAGCACGACGCAAAAGCGGAGGGAGAATTTTATATGAAGGGGGCTCTGTAATTTTTTCCGAAAAAATTACAGAGATTTAAGTTGTAAGATTTAAGTAAAAAATTAACAACATGGCAACGAATTCACTTCTACGCTTTTTTTACTTTATCTGGGCTTACAAAAGAGTTGAGAGAAGTAAAGAACAATTACTTATTGAAACGGATATTTCGCATACAGAAAATTTTGTACGCGGAGGAATATTTTTATTTCTCTTTGGTTCAAGCTTGTTGTCACTTTTTTTAAGTGGCTACAGCATTTATTTATTTTATTACGGTATATCAGTTTTTACATTGCTAATTTTACTTTTCGTGATTTTCCCAATAATTATCCTACCCGAAACATACTTATCCAATCTTCTAGGTTACACGATTGATTCTACAGTTGATACTAGCAGAGTGGGTCGATATCGAGTATGTAAAGTAATAACAAAGAAATCAAAAGGGTTATTTCAAATTGAAACTCATGCAAGTGGAATTGATCGTGAAAAAAGAGAATTCGCTTATGATGTAAATCCAACAGGTTATGTTAGTAACCAAAACCTCCCCAAGAGTGGTTTTTGGTACACACTTACGGGTCACTATTTTCGCTTTAACAATGCTTTAATCTCCATCCGGCCATTCTTTACCTTACTAATCAATGTAGGGATGCTCATATTTTCTTTTTTCCCTATTGTCAATATATTTGTAATATTGTTACAAACTAGGGTGATTATTCAACTCTTCGCTGTGCAGTGGAAAGGAAGTAACATATTAAACAAACTTTTCATGCTAGGGTCAGCTCTTTGTGTAGTTGCCAATGTTTTAATTGCCAGTTCAATTTATTTCATTCTTTTTGTAAAGTTATAACCCTGATTCAAAAACAATGTACGCCAAGAAACTAAAACTAAAAATAATCACTCCTGAACGGCTCATTTTGGAAGAAGATGTTGACCAAGTGACTTTCCCGACCACCGAGGGCGAGTTGACCATTTTGCCCGACCACATTCCCCTTATCGCAAGCCTGTCGTCGGGCGATGTTGTCGCGGTGGCAAACGGCGAACATTTACCATGGGCGGTTGTCGGCGGGTTTGTGGAAGTTCACCCCGTTAGAGACCGCGAGGGCTCGCAGCGACCCTCTGTCTCTAACGGGGTAAAAGAGGAAAAATACACGACCGAGGTGGTTATAATGGCCGATTTTGCCGAGCATGTTTCCGCGCTTTCAGACGAAGTGATTGAAAAAGCCAAAGCCCGCGCCGAGGAACTAAAAAAACAAATGGAAAACAAAGATTTGGTAGACTTCGAACATTTTGCCTCGGAGCTTGAACGCTCCCTGACCCGCGTCAAAATCGCCGACAAGTGGCGGTCACGGAAGTATAGGAAATAGAATAAAGATTCAGGAATCACGATTTAAGAACAGAAAACTATTTCGGTTTTTATGATAATGTTATCTATTCTACCCTTCGGCCGAAGGGTAGAATAAAAAAATAACCCTTGACAAAATGGTATTTTTTGTTAGCATTTTCAGAGTAACCCTAGAACTTTGACAACGAAACAATTCGTGCCAAGGATGGGGTGATCTCCTAAACCGCAACAAAAAAGGGGTAAATTGAAAATACTAGACATTGACTTCGGTGGCACAGTAAACGATAACGAAGATGTGCCAAATTGGACTCCAGAGAACAACAGCCTTGAATCAACACTCCACCCCGACCCCGATTGGAATGGACATTTGAAAAGACAACCCTTCCCGGGGTGCCTAGAAACTCTAAGATTTCTCAAAAAAAATGGCTTCGCTCCCGGAGTAGTCTCAAGAATCGAAATGGACCGACCGCTGATTCAAGTAAAGATTCGGCGCTGGTTCACTCACCATGGATTTGACGAAGTTATACCGCAGAAATTGATACGCTTCTGTGAAAACTGGGAAGAAAAAGTTCGGTTTTGTGTGGAAAGGGGAACCACGCATTTCATTGACAACCAGCTCAAGCCACTAGCGCCGATGGTTGGCAAAATCCCCCACCTCTATTTGTTCCGACCGCCACCGCGGGGCAGAGATAAAAACCTCTGGCATTTGATAGAGAATGGACAGATTATTCTCGTAAATTCTTGGGTGGAGTTTGGCGAACATGTTTTGCGTACAATATAAAGACTCATCGGGGCGAACATTTTGTTCGCCCCGATTTTTATTTATTTCGCACTCTTTCCATCCACTTTTTGCTCCAGCCTATGAAATCTCATAAGAAAACTGTCAAACTCATGTCGCGGGACAAATCTGTCACCCATATTCAAAATATCATTCCGCACCTTTTTGAAATTGTCCTCCACATTTTTAAAATTATTTTCAGTTTCAACCTTAAAAAAATTCAACTCCGTTTTAAATTCTGTTTTCAACTCTTTTTTCACATCATCAAAACCTTTGGCAACCATTATTGCCAAGTCATCTATGGAAACTGATTTTTTATTCTTCTTCATGGGCTTATTGTATCAACACCTGCTATTGATATGCAAGAGCATTTTATTCGTAGCCATTCGTAATATTAGCCCACTCCGCTTCAGTTTGCTAAAGTAATTTTTTACCTTTCCTTTTTAATTACCTGTAACACAACTCAAGCTATCGCTTGAGTGGTGTTACATTTTATTTTTGTAAAAATTGCATAGAAAAAGAAGCCCCCGTCCCGTCCCGAAAAGCGGGACGGGACTTCTTTTTCTTGTTCCTGATTCCTAATTCTTGAATCGTGAATCTTAAATCTATCCCACATTGACTTTTCCCGCCCGAAAAGTAGACTGGGGGCTGGCTTATCTTTCCGACCAATTCGGAAAAATACGGATACTATGCAGTACCGAATTTGGCCTTTGAAATATGGACTTATGAGAAACTTCATGGAAATGCTCCGCGCCAAATGGGCGGAGGGTAAATTCGTCTGTGTCGGCTTGGACAGCGAACTGGAAAAGATACCGAAAGGCGTCACGGAGACAAGCGAGACACCGGTAATCACCTTTAACCGCAACATCATTCAGGCAACCCGACTGGTGGCCTGCGCCTACAAACCGAACATCGCCTTCTATGCCGACCGCGGGGAGGAAGGACTTAAGGACTTGATCGCAACCATTTCGATTATCAAGGAACAAGCGCCGGATGTTCCTGTCATCCTTGACTGCAAACGCGCCGACATTGGAAATACCAATCGGGGCTATGTCAAAGAAGCATTTGACATCATCGGAGCCGATGCCGTCACGGTCAACCCGTACTTCGGTGAAGAGGCTCTGCAACCCTTCCTCGAATGCGGTGACAAAGGAGTCATCGTGCTCTGCCGAACCTCGAACAAAGGCGCGGCGGAGTTTCAGAATCTGTCTGTCATGGTTGAGGGAGTGTTCACACCCCTCTACAGTCGTGTTGCATACCAAGTCTGCAAACACTGGAACAAACTCGGTAACTGCGCCCTCGTCGTGGGAGCAACCGCTCCTGACGAACTCGCCTGCGTCCGTAGCATCGTTGGGAATGGTTTCCCCATTCTCATCCCCGGCATCGGCAAACAAGGTGGCGACCTTGAAAAAACCGTGAACGCCGGAAAAGACAACAACGGGCAAGGAATGATCATCAACTCTTCGAGTGGAATCATCTTTGCTTCAAGCGGGAATGACTTCGCTGAAGCGGCGAGGCTAGAAACTAAAAAACTGCATGACGGAATAATTCAAATCTTGAAAGGAGTGGTAACCGTATGAACTGGAAACCTATCATCATCAAATTTGAGCACGACCCCTGGGAACTCGCCATAGAGTGCGACGCGCTGTACGAATGTCCGAAAGACAGCTTTGGAAAAAGGCTGGGGCCACTGGTGCCATACGCTGGCAAAGGCCCGGACGGACGCAACTTGGTCGGCGATGTGTACTTCAACTTCGCAAGAATTGAGGAACACCCTGGTATTGTTGACCGCTTCGCCGAATTGCTCTGGGGAAAAGTAATCGCGCCAGAAACGCCTGTGGGTACAGCGCTTGCCTTTATGGAAGCAACAACAATTGTTGGAATTCCCGACGGTGGCAGGAGCCTCGGTCAAATGGTCGCTTTTATCAGGAGCAAAAGGTTTGTGTACCCAGCCAAAGTTCCCCGAGTAAAATCGGAAGGCGCAACCAAGGAAGAATACGACCTTGTCTTCAAACGCTCTGAACTCTCGCCTGGCGAAACGGTTATCGTCTGCGACGACGTGCACAACAACTTCCAAAACACCGACGACATGCTTAATGAAATCGGCAAAACTGGAGCGAAAGTTGTCGGCTTGTGTTCGGCGCTCAATCGTTCACCGACGGTTGATAGTATGTACACACCAAAGGCAGGCTCGTTTGCCGGAATTTCCCTTCCGGTTGTAAGTGTCATTAGGAAGCCCCTTGTGGAGTGGCGCCAAGACGACAGCGAGGTTACCGAAGACATCAAGAACGGCAACATTGAACCCAAGGTCAAAGACAACTGGGCAAGACTCAAAGCTACTATGATGAAAGCTCGGGACTGCGAACATTTAGGCGCGTGACCGCTTTTCACCTTTCACACAAGCGACACCTAACAGTGTCGCTTTTTTCATTTTTATATCATTATCTCATTCGTGCGAATGAGATAATGATGTTTTTAAGGTCGGAGAATTTTTTCCGTGCCGTCGGTGATGTCAATAAGTTTTGAGGGTGGAGCAGAGATAGTGCCGCCGTCTTGGTAAAAATCAACATGGTGACCAAAGTAGGCGCGAGCTTCGGAAATGGTTTTAGCGACGGGTAAGCCTTGCGGGTTGGCGGATGGCGCGACAAGGGGCCCGACTTGGCGCAAAAGGCGGGAAATCTCGGGTTTCGCGGGGACGCGAAACCCGAGAGTCTTTTTGCCACGATGAAGATACGCAAATTTATCATGTGGGCAAGGCAAAATGACACTCGTTGGCCCCGGCCTGCCTGCGCGTGCTTGCCTGCGCGAGTACACGCGCAAGCAGGTCCGCACGCAGACAGGCCAAACTTTTCTCAAAATTTTTTCTTGGGCTTCGGTTGGCTTCACTCCAAACTTTTTCAAATCGTTTCTGCCTGCGACGAGAATAATAAACGGCTTGCCCAAATCGCGTTTGCGAAGCCGATAAATTTCGTTCACTGTCCTCTCGCTTAAAGCTGAACCGACAATGCCGTAAGTCGTATCCGTCGGCATTACCACCACGCCACCGCGGAGAAGCACATCCTCCGTATCCTCAATCCGCTTGCCCCACTGCCATCGCGGTCGCTCTCCCGTAAGCCATGCAATAACGACAAATACCGCGCTCAAAACCAAAACGGGCATGGCAAAACCAATGAGCGTATCACTGCCCGAATGTGAGTTGAGGTCAATTTTTCTAAAAATCCACACTAGCGCTACGACATACACAAGCGTTACAACAACACTTTCCCATGTGCCAAATGTCCAGCCAAAACCGTACAATTTTCTCTTAAACCAAATTTTTTTCATTCTACTATTCTATCATCTAACAAAAAATTCAAAAGCAAACTATCCTACCATTCGCGCGAATTAGAGGATAAGAGATTCTGAAATGTGAGCAATACCATAATATGAGCAATACCATTTTCAATAGTTTTTTTCAAAGCTCGGCTAAACTGCCGATTGCTAGATATTTTTTAATTTTCTCCACTTCTCCTAAAACTTTTTCGCGACCGAAATCGGTCTTGAACCAATCGTCTTTTGTAAAATTAAAAAATGGAGAAACATGTGGCGCGGATTTTAGGATAATTCGAGCGGGCATGTTTTTTCGCAGTGTCATAAGCGCCCTCCGCGCGTGAAAATTTTTTACAACCGCCGTAATGGTTTTAATTTTGTCCAACCCCAATTTTCGGTCAATCAGCCTCTTTGAAAACAGGACATTTTCAAGCGTGTTCGTGGATTTATTTTCAACAAGAATGTTTTTGCGAGGAACGCCTAAATTTACCAGGTTCTCCGTCATAAAATCAGCTTCAACAATTCCAGTTTCTTTGTTGAAGCCGCCACTGACAATAATTTTGAGAACGAGTTTATTTTTATATAGTTCGTAGGCTTTTTCCACCGAACCCTTCCACGCTTTCCATGTGCCGAAGACAAACGCAATATCCCCAGCCAAATCTTGGTCTTCAATAAAAATATATTTTGTGATTTCTTCGTTGGTCATTTTAGAGAGTTTAATCACTTTTCCTTTGTGCTGGCGTCCAGCCAAAGCCGTACAACTTTCTCTTAAACCAGATTTTTTCATGTCTTTTTTGTCTCTTTCTCGGCACACATCTATTTTAAGCGACAGCTTAAAATAGATGTGTCCTAACTTTTATAATAATTTTTTTATAATAACTTATAGGTACAAAGCCAGTGTTCAATCTTTTTGCCGTCCCGAGCGAGCCAGAGGATATTGCCGTCAATTTTTTCCAAAACTTGCGAGACGGCGCGGACAGCGCCGGGAGCAGGATGAGTTTTGAAAAAATTTTTGAAATCGTTGTAGGCAGAGCGAGTATTAAAACCGGCGCCGGCTTTTAGCAACCGTGAAAGCGAATGTCCGCCACTGCCGTATCGTTCAAGGAAAACCCCCCAATTCTTTTTCACGAACTGCCACGCCAAATCGCGCCCGGCGGGGTTACTCCACACCGATACCACGATACTTAACGAGTCTTGCCCGCGAACGGCTTTTGAAAGCGCGAAGTCAAGAGTTTCTTTCAAAAGATTTTTTTGTTTGAAACTGGCAAGCGCGCGCCCGAGTCTTCCCTGCTCTTCATGTAGTGTTTCTTTTTTGTAGAGAGCCATAATTTTACGGAATTCTTTTTCGCCTCCATTTTCCGAAGCGATTCCGTACAGCGCGGAACGAATGTCAGCTGGCACTGGTTTGCCTTTTTGCAAAAAATCGCTCATCAATTTTTTGGCAACAGTAATTGTTTTCGCATCGCCATAGTCTCCAGCGTTGCCGAGAACCAGAGTTCGGAGCAAAACCGTTTCGTGACTTTCGCCTTTGCGTGCTTTCCAGCCGACTTTTTTCAGCGATTTTTCAAAAATTGAGCAGGCAAATTTTTTGTAATTTTCCGCAACTGACTTGTCCGATAACAAATTAAACACTTTGCGCAAACCAATTGAAAGCTCGGCCCAAACGGTGTAGCCAGTTTCGCCCCCGTACTCCGTGGCAAGTTTCAGGGCTTCGGCTGTCTCCGTAATCCCGCCCTCGACCAAAGCAAAAGCGTCACGGACTAAACCAAGTCGGTCAAGTTCTGAAAGTTTGCCGGAGGAAAGCGGTTTACGCAATTTTTCCAAAAGTTCCGGGGAGTAAGCGGTGCGGAAAAAGCCGGATTCGCCGAGGTTGATTTTGAGCCACGAGTCGGCCCCGCCGTGCGAATTCCGATTCGCGTGGCGGGGCAAAGTCATTTCTTTCTTCTCCAACAAAACTTGCGAGGGCTTTCCTTTTGAGCCACCCATTGAAATCGGCACTGCCCAAATTGTTTCAGCAAGGCCTCGCCTTGCAGAAGCTGGATTTGAAAAAAATCTTTTTTGAGAAATTGTAATTTGCCCTTTTGATTTTCCAACCGACAAAACGGGGTAACCGCCTTTGCCCGTCCAATTTTTCATAATCCTTGCCACCGATTTGCCAGACACTTTTTGAAAAGCCTGCCACAAATGAATGGTTGAAGCGTTTCCATAGCTATGTCTTTTCAAATACAAACGCAAGCCGTCGCGGAAATCTTTTTCACCAAGATATTCCGCGAGCATTTTGATGACCGACGCGCCTTTTGAATAACTCACCTCGTCAAAAATTTCCGCAATCTCGTCGGGGTGATGCACTTCCACTTCAATCGGATGGGTGTGCTTTAGCGAGTCAAGCGAAAGCGCGCGGTTTAGGTCCATGTAGGCAAACTGGGTCCAGATATTCCATTTTGGAAAAAGTTTGTCCACCGCCAAGTATTCAATGTAAGAAGCAAAACCTTCATTGAGCCACAAGTGCGTCCACCATTCCATCGTTACCAAATTGCCAAACCACTGATGAGCAATCTCGTGAGCGATGACGAGCGCCACCCACTGCTTGGACGCGGTGGAAGAATGTTTCGGGTCAACCAAAAGCGCGGACTCGCGATAAGTAATCGCTCCCCAATTTTCCATCGCGCCCGAGGAAAAATCAGGGATAGCGATTAAATCCAAAACAGGCAACGGGTACGGAATGTCAAAATAGTTATTGTAAAAAGAAAGTGTTTTTGAAGCGCACTCCAGCGCAAACTTGGCCTGATGAATTTTGCCGGGCGTAGTAAAAACTCGGACGAGCGTTCCCTCTTTCGTCCGCGTTTCAATGTGTTCAAACTCGCCCACGATAAAAGCTAAAAGATAAGTGGACATTTTCGGCGTCGCTGAAAATGTTACCTCGCGAAAACCATCTGCCAGTTCCGTTTCGGAAATCGGCAGAGTGTTTGAAATTGCCATTGTGTGCGTTGGCACCAGAAGCGTAACAACAAAAATGGCTTTGTGAGCTGGCTCGTCAAAACACGGAAAAGCCCGACGGGCATCGGTTGATTCAAACTGGGTCGTCGCCATGTGGCGACTCTGGCCGGAAACGAAATACTGGCTCCGATAAAACCCGCGAAGCTTGTCGTTTAGAATTCCGCGAAAAGCGAGCCGAAGTTTAGCGACGCCTCTCGGAATCGGCGTCGCGAAATGCATCGTCGCCGTCTCCGCTTTCTCGTCATAAGAAATGCGCGAAGCAAAAATTTTTCGGTTACCGACAACAACCTCCGCCACCTCAATATCCAACTCTTTAGAATGCAGAGTAACGGTTTTTGTGCGTCTGCCAACAAAAACCGTTATCACCTCCTCCCCTTCAAATGTAAACTTCTGCAAGTCTGGCTTCAACCGCAACTCATACCGCTTTGGTACAACATCTCGCGAAAGTCGCGCTGATTTATTTTTGAGTCTCTTTGTCATCTGCCTAGCCTACAGCAACCGCAAAAACTTTTCAAGTAAATGCAAAAACCTACAAAGAATCCAACGGTGGTTGCGTTCTGTTACATATGGAATGGTTCGGCCGAAGGGTAGAATAAAAAAATCGGAATTTCAAACATTGCTTTTTCTTTTTGTTATTCCTGTGAATTACGAAACTGACTAATGTTAAAAAATCAAGCGACAACAAAAAGCGTTTTGATGACAAAATTTTCGTAATGGCTTTATTATTCAACCTTTTAAAGGTCTTCAGATTTTAGAAATCGACCAAACCTGAATTACCGTCAGTATATCACGAGTTTCGTAATTCACAGTTATTCAGTTATGGGTCATACATCCTTCCCGCTCCTCGCCTGCAAAGCGTCAACTATCGGCTCAAGGTTGCCAGCAAAAATTTGCGGAAGATTGTGCCACGATTCCTTGATGCGGTGGTCGGTTACTCTGTCCTGCAAAATGTTATAGGTGCGAATTTTCTCCGACCGGTCGCCCGTGCCAATTTGGTTCTTGCGATCTCCGGCGTACTTTTTGGCTTCCTCTTCTTCTTTGAGCGCTAAAATTTTAGCCGAAAGAATTGCCATGGCCTTGTCGCGATTCTTGGCTTGACTGCGCTCCGAAGTGCAACGCACATCAATACCCGTAGGCTTGTGGATAAGCCGAACGGCCGTTTCAACCTTATTCACATTCTGCCCGCCCGCTCCGCCCGAGCGGGAAAATTCCATTTCAAGGTCAACAGGATTGATTTCAAATAAAACTTTTTTGCGAATCGGCAGGACGGCAACGGAGGCCGTTGAAGTATGCACTCGCCCCATCTTTTCGGTGGCGGGAACGCGCTGAATGCGTTGCACTCCGGTTTCAAAACGCAAATTTTTGTAAACATCAACGCCCGAAATTTCAAATGTCGCTTCCTTGTAACCGCCGAGAGAACTTTTAGATTCCGAAAGAGGCTTCCATGACCAGCCGGAAATTTCGGCGTATCGTTTGTACATCAAAGCAAGCTCTTCGGCAAAAAGGGCGGCTTCTTCCCCGCCAGCGCCAGCGCGCACTTCAAGCACCGCTTCGTTCGGAAACTCTAGAGCTACTTCCTCGGACTTGAGAATTTTCTCCATCTGCTCAAGCAAGTTTTTGGATTCAAGTCTGATGCTTGCCAGTTCTTCTTCCGCCATATCTTTAAGACCTGTGTCTTTCTTTGCCATATCCAAAAGACTGCCTTCTTCTCTGATTAAGGCTTCATAACGCTCCGCGAGATAGGAGGTTTTTTGATTTTTTTTGTAAGTTTCTAAATCCATAATATTTACTTTCAAACTACACAAAACACAGACCACACAAAATCCAAACAAAACCCAAACTATTCAAAGCGCAAGTTTTGGTAAGTTTGAGAACTGTGCTTTGTTTGGATTTTGTGTTCTGGGCTTTGTGTTTGCAAAATTTAGGATTTTTTCTTTGCAACTTTTTTGACAGTTGTTTTAGCAACGCGGGCTTTGAATCTCTCAACACGACCAGCGGTGTCAATCACCTTGTCATTGCCAGTATAAAACGGATGGCAATTACTGCAAATTTCAACTTCAATTTTTTCCTTAGTTGAACCAATGGTAAATTTGTTACCGCAGGCGCAGGTAACTTTGGCTTCAGGAAAATACTTTGGGTGGATGTCGGCTTTCATATATGTATAATACCAATTTACGAATTGATGCGAATGATACGAATAATAAAGAATAAAAACAGTCTAGCAGAAAAGCTAAAAATTGACAAATTTTTTGGATTGCTTAATATGGGAGCTGGAAAAACAGAAAAAACAAAGGCAACTGAAAATGAAAGCACTGCATGTGAAAGTATTCCAATGTGAGGGTATTATGGATTTTATCCACGATGGTGGCGACTACCAAGACGCGGTGTTCTTCCCCGAAGAAACCATTTTGGTAACTTGTGGTCGCGCTGAAATAAAGGTAGGAAAAGGAAAACTCCAAAGTTTTACGGCAGGAGAACAAAATACCGAAACGGGCAAGTGGGAAGAAGGAGCTAAACATCCGAAAACTATTGGGGAAATTGAAGTCTATCCACAATTGCTGATATCAGCTAAAGCATACATTGATGCCAAAGGTACGCTCACAAAAGAAGTGGAGAAATTTCGGCATGATTCCAAAATTTCCTAAACAACCTTACAGTGTTGGTAAAAATTTTGCATAAAACGGCGCGCGTACTCGTGCGTCGTTTTTATTTTCCCCATTCTTGATTCCTGATTCTTCCCTTCCCTATTCGTGTCATTCGAGATATTAGTTTTCATTCGTGTATTGGTGTCGTGTTTACACATTCTGCAGTGGGTCAATCATATTCTCCTGAATATCCTGGGCGTGGGCCATAACGCTCGTGGCGTAACTTTTACCGCGACTTCTCCAAGCGCTACCGGCATAATATTTCGCGGCGGCGGTTGATTCGGCGGTAAAACCCCCGGCCCCCGCGCCCAAATCTTCCAAATACAGCGCGGTGGCGAAAAACGCGTCATGAGGTATCCACGGGTCTGGCACGGAAACTCCGGTAGCGCTTGCAATTTGTTTTTCGTACACAGCCCATGTTGAAGGAATAAATTGCGACGGTCCCATCGCTCCGCCGTAACCGCTTTTTTGCGGACAAGAAACCGCTTTGGTTTTCGGGTCAAAACCCAGACGACTGGCCAAGTCAAGAAAAGGAACAGTGTCTCGACCGGGCTTCATCACATCTTTTATATAAGCGCCACTGTTTTTGCCGACGCCGGCGCCTGTCGTAAAGTTGGTCAAAAAACATTGGCCAACATTTTCTCCGAGATTGGTTTCTTGAGTGAGAATGGCCAAAAGAAACGCCGGCCTGACGCCAGTTTTCTTTTGAACTTCAAGCGCGTACGATAGCGCTGTGCCGAAAGGAATGGCCGCCGTATCACGCAAAGAAAAAAGCGTGCTTCTGATTTGGGCGACGCGCTTTTGCCGTTCGCTCAAAATGTTTTTGTAAGTTTTCTCTTGATTTTTGTTAATGGCTAAAAGAGATTTTTTTTCGGTTTCGTTTTTTTGAATTTGACGCTGTTCCGCCTCAATCACTTTTGAAGCATCCGTTTCAGCGGCCTTTTTTGCGCTCAAAATATCTTTCTCCACCTCAACTTGGTTTTTAGTGTCGCGAACATCCGCAAAAGATTGATTCAAACTTTCCTTGAGAGCGTTGTAAGAATCCAAGTCGTTGAAAAACTGCGAAAAATTTTTGCCACTTAAGACAAGTTCCACCAAAGAATAATTTTCAATTTCATTAGCTCGGCGAAGCAGTTCCGCCAAAGCTTCTTTCTCCCTGTCCAACTTTTGACTCAAATTATCTATTGCGGTGCTTTTCTGGCCGATGTCCTTGCTCAACTGCAAAATGACAATGCCTTTGGCTTTTATTTTCGCTTTGGCCTCGGCAATTTTAGCGTTCAAAATGGCGATGTCTCTTGAAATGGAGGCGGTCTCAGTCTGTTTTTGAGAAAGAATGCCAGCCCAATATTCCACATCTTTGTTTGTGGCATCAAGCTCGGTTTGCAATTCGGCTTGTCTTTTCACCACGGCATCCGGCGCGATTTCCGATGATTGCGCTAACGCATTTTTGCTCGGCAAAAGCAAAAGACTCAAAAAAAGTCCGAGTAAAACCCCGCTAAATATTTGTAGATTCGTTATTCGTGGCATTCGCATTTTCATTCGTAGTGTTCGGATTATATTAAGTCTTACGATAAATTCTACTATATTTTACGGCTTGTTCATAATACGAAACCGCCCCGATGGCCATCGGGGCGGTTTATCTTGAATCGTGAATCCTGCTTCCTGAATCTACTTTTTCGGCTTCGCCTCGCCCTTCGCATCCGCCTTTGCCGGAGCCTTGTCAGCAGGAGTAACTTCCGCGCCTTCCTCACCTTCTTTAACTTCCTTGCCTTTCTTCTCAACTTCAATTTTCGTGAGGTCAACCGGAACTTCTTCAATCACCTCTTCTTTAGGCAAGTAAACCGAAGCAACCACCTCTTCAAGATTTGCCACAAAAGCCACACCTTCGGGCAAAACAATGTCTTTCACAATCACCTGGTCTCCGAAGTTGGCCAATTTTGAAATATCAACAGAAAGAACGTGGGGCAAATCTTTCGGCGTGGCTTCAATCTCAACTTCGCGAAGCGCTTTGACGAGTACGCCTCCGAGGTCTTTGACGGCTACGGAAACGCCTGTGAACTCAAGCGGAACTTTAACTTTAATTTTCTGTCCTTTTTCAAACACATAAAAATCGGCATGACGGAAGGTCTCTGTTACCGGGTCGCGGTCAACAGCGTAAATAAGAGAGTCCATATCGCTGGATTTGGTCTTTAGCGTAACAACGCCAGACTCGCCAGCTTTCTTAAAAACTTTGGAAAACTCCACGGCAGAAACAGTAATAGACGTTGAGGCTTGCTTTCGACCGTAAAAAATAGCCGGCATTTTGCCTGCTTTGCGTAGTGAAACCAATTTTTCCTTGGCTTCCCGTGGCGCGACTTCTAGCGAAATTTCAGCTTTCATCCCGTTAGAGGTGGGACGCGGACATATATTTCCGCAGACTTCCCACATTATTAATTATAATAAAACCATCTCCCGTTATACCACAAAGCGTCCGCGACTTCTAACGGGATCATAAGACAGAAGTCTACATGAAGTCGGAAAAAAAATCAAATACCGTAGCATACGAACATATGAAAAGTTTACAGAAATACGAAATACAAATTAGTACAAAAATACAAATAGAAACTTGAATTAAGATATTTGTACCTTCGTATAGATTTGTATTTCGTATTTACTTGCGGTTGAAAATTCTCAACTTTTCTTCAACCACTTTCCGCATCGCTTCGCGAGCGGGTTTCAGATATTTATAAGGGGCAATCTCGTCTGGAAATTCGGCGAGAGCTTGAACAAGTCCTTTGCGATAGGCCACGCGAAGCTCGGTGTTAATATGGACTATCGACACCCCGGCGGAAATCGCTTTTGCCACATCATCCGCGCTATTTCCAGAACCGCCGTGAAGCACAAGTGGCGCGCGGGAAGCATCAGCAATAACTTTCACGCGCTCAATATTGAGAGCTGGATCAATTCCATCTTTGAGCATTCCGTGAATATTGCCGACCGCAGGAGCTAGCAAATCCACCCCCGTCTCTTTTACAAATCGCGTCGCGTCCTCGGGTTTGGTCAAAAATTCTTCGGAAATTTTAACGCCTGGCGGAATACCTTCAAGAATTTTGGAAGACTTGCCGATAAACCCGAGCTCGCCTTCCACAATCACATCTCGCCCCGAGCTCCTGGCATACGCTACGCACTCTTTTGCTTGTTTTAGATTGTCATCAAATGAACATTCGGCGCCGTCAAAAATCACCGCGTCAAAACCGGCATCAATGGCAATTTTCACCCTCTCAACCGAATAGGAATGGTCGGCGTTTAGATAAACTTGAAAGCCTTCCGCTTGGGTGCTTTTAACAAGCGCCGATACTTGCGCCACGCCAACGAAATCCCGCTCGCCCTCGGAAACGCCGATAATGACCGGAACGCCAAGCGACTTGCCGGCGTAAACCGTTGCCCAAAATCCTTCAAGGTTTGAAATGTTGAAATGGCCGATGGCGGTTTTAGTTTGAACGGCTTCGGCAATACATTCGCGCAAAGTTTTCATAGACATAATTGTATCATATGCAAAGCAATCACCAACAACCCAAGAAACAAGCTCCAAACAATACCCGATAAACCAAATTCCAAAAGCCCGAATTTTTTGATGATTGTAAATTGAAATTTGTTTGGTTATTGTTTCTTGGTGTTTGGTGATTGTTTGGAACTTGTTTCTTGATTATTGGTTATTTGTGATATAATTTCTTTATGTTCGGCAAAAAACAACTAGACTTTTTGGCCATCGGCGATATCACCACGGACGCTTTCATCCGCCTGCAAGAGGCCAGCGTGCACTGCAATATCAATAACGAAAAATGCGAACTCTGTGTGAAGTTTGCCGACAAAATTCCTTATGAATTCGTGGAAGTGATTCGCGCCGTCGGCAACGCTCCAAACGCTTCGGTGTCCGCCTCCAGACTGGGACTGAAAACCGGATTGATCACAAACATGGGCGACGACCAAAACGGCCGTGAATGCGGAGAAGCGCTTGCGAAGGAAGGAGTGGACAAAGAATATGTAACCGTCCACAAGGGCAAAGAGACCAACTACCATTTTGTGCTTTGGTACGAAAGCGAACGCACCATTCTCATCAAACATCAAGCCTACGACTACCGTTTTCCAAAAATCAAAACCCCTCCGAAGTGGCTATACCTTTCTTCTTTCAGAGGCACGGACGAATACCACGCTGAAATTGTAAAATATTTGAAAGAAAATCTTGAAGTTAAACTGGCGTTTCAACCCGGAAAATTTGAGATTAAAATCGGTGTCGCCAAATTTGCGGAAATTTATAAACGCGCCGAAGTGTTTGTATGCAACAAAGAAGAAGCCGAAACAATTCTCGGAACTGCCGAGACTGATATTAAAATTTTACTTTCTGGCATTAGAAATTTGGGGCCAAAATTTGTACTGATTACCGACGGGCCAAAGGGCGCCTACTGCGCAGACGGCAACGATTTTTGGTTCATGTCGCCCTATCCCGACCCAAAACCGCCTTATGAGCGCACAGGAGCTGGCGACGCTTACGCTTCCACATTCGTGAGCGCGCTTGCGTTAGGGAAAACCGCCTCTGAAGCTTTGCGTTGGTCTGCCGTCAATTCAATGTCGGTGGTTCAAAAAATCGGCGCGCAACGGGGACTGCTTTCACAATCGGAAATTGACGAATGGCTTAAAAAAGCGCCGAGTGAATTCAAACCCAAAAAAATTTAACATTCCTCTGCCAAAAAAACTTAAAACCTCTTGGTTGAAAATTAGAGATGTTGGGGACGGTTGGTCGGAATTTATTAAATTGGCTGTAGTTAAACATGTTTTCACATTTTCACAGTTTTATTTTGACTAAAAGACCATGGTTTTTTAGTCAAAACAGGTTCATGGGAAATTTACGCGCTTAATTGAAAGATTTTTTTATACTTACTCATATCCCCCATGTTGCGCGAAAGCGCGAGTCGCACCTCGCTGTCGGTAAGGTTAAAAAATTTCTTTAGGTCGTCAATTTCTTTCCCACAATTATAAGGAATCAGCCACACGCTTTTTTGAAATTGCACAAATCCCAACCGCTTTAAGAGAAATCTGAGCGCGTTGCGTTTTGTCCTGTGTTCTGTGGCAATATCAAAAAGCACAAGCCTCCATTGACCGTCCCAGACTGAGGAATTTTTGATTTTGCCTTTTTCAAAAAAGTCGTACCGACTTGCGATTTTTTTGCCCTTTTCTGTGAGAGACAAAAATATTTGCCCCTCTGCCTCCTCATAATGCACTAAACCTCTTTTGCACAAATAGTAAAAACTGTTTCTAAGCTTTTTTTGAGAAATTCCTCGCCGAATTTCACGCAAAAATCTGGTTGCGGCATAAGGGTTGGAAAGAACTAGAACCGTCGCTCCGACAACAAGAAGCGCTCGCAAAACATCTTTACCAAAACTTTTTCTGGGACGATGATAATTATTATGATTTTGTTCTGACTCAGAGACCATGGTATTTTAGTTAAAATAACAATTGCACTATTTATTTCTTTTTATTTTTCGCGTGTAATTAAGCCAAGTCGGCCCGAGGGAAATGATGTCTTCAATAACCTTCGGCCCGGCTTTGAGAAGTTGGAGCACTCGCTTGTAACAATCCCGACATAAATGATATTTATGCGCGTCTCCGCTTTTTTTAGGCGGGCCGAAAAGAAGCGCGCCGAAAGCTTTCATTTCCTTCTTGCAAAAATCGCATTTGAACCTTAAGAGCATGTCTACTTTTTTCTTAAAAGCACTTTTTTGACCGCCGATTTGATGTCTTTTTCGCCCAAACCGTAGTGTTCAATCAGTTCCTCCTGCGTGCCGGACTGACCGAATTGATTTTTCACACCGATAAATTCAATCGGCACGGGTTGACGCGAAGCCAGACATTCTGCCACCGCGCTTCCCATTCCGCCAACAACCTGATGCTCTTCAATGGTCACAATGGCGCCAGTCTCACGGGCAAGTTCAGCGACAGCTTTTTCATCAATCGGTTTAATGGTGGAAAGATTTAACACTTTAACGCGAACGCCCTCTTCCGACAGCCACCGCGCCACCGATAAGGCGTTATACAAAAGCGCGCCCGTCGCAATAATGCCGACATCGGCCTTGCCTTTCTCCGGCGCGAAAAAGATTTGCGCCTTGCCTATTTCAAACGGCGTGTCAACAGTCGTCATAATCGGCGTTTTCTCGCGAGCTAGACGAAGGTAAACGGGCGTATCGGTTTTGGCGCAAGCAATCGTCGCTTTCCTAGCTTCAATGGCGTCGCATGGCGAAATCACAACCATCCTCGGAATAACTCGCATGATTGCGATATCTTCAATCGCTTGATGCGTTCCGCCGTCGGGGCCAACCGAAATACCCGCGTGTGAGCCAGCAATTACCACCTTCCGATTGTTATAGCAAATGGTCGTGCGAATCTGTTCCCAATTTCGCCCCGGACTAAACATGGCGTAAGAAGAAATGAAAGGAATTTTGCCCATGGCGGACATTCCGCTTGCAACGGTAGCCAAGTTTTGCTCCGCCACGCCAATTTCAATAAAACGATTGGGGAATTTATTTTTGAACAAATGCATCTGTGTTGACTCGGTGAGGTCGGCGCACAATCCCACGACGCGCTCATCCGCCTCCCCCGCCACAAGCAAACCCTCACCGAATCCTTTGCGAATCGGCGCTTGTTCCACATCTTTATCAAAAAGTTTGGGGTTAAGTTTTAGTTTAGGATTAAGCATATATTGAAAATACTATAAGCAATAATCCTAGAACAATATCTCTTATATTTGTTAATAAAAATGACCTTGGCTGTTGTGCCCTGAAGTAAGTAGAACCAAGGGCAAAAGTTCTTCCGCTTTTGATACTAAAGTAAAACTTAACTAAAAAAACAGCTCCAAGAATTATAACTAATATTTTTTTTATTAAAATGGGATCCATAACATTATTTATTGATGCTCTGATTTTATTTTTCCGTAAAGCCATCCAATAATTAAACCCAGTATTATTAAACCAACAGGACTAACGAATAATCTGAAGACCTCAAAACTATATAGTAGTTCAAAAGAGCCACAAATAAATGAAGGTTCGATTGTGTGAAAGCTATATTTCATACAATCAAGCCCCAGCATTATTTGAAGTATAAAGAAAACAATTGCTAGAACAATTCCGGTTATTCCCCCTCTCAACCAATATCTTTTTTTTCTTGAATCTTGAATCATAAATCTTGAATCTATTTGACCGTCAACTTCAATCCCAACCCCACCGTCACCTTCTTCAAAAAAGAAAGCGTGGGGTTTGTCCGACCAGATTCAAAACGGGCAAGGGCTGATTGCGCAATTCCTAGTTTCGTGGATAATTGTTTTTGGGTAAGTTTCTTTTCAATACGAGCCCTAACAAGAGCATTATAAATGGTAAATTCAACCTCAAGATCGTCATAAGCCTTTTTGAATGCGGGGTCCCGCATCATCTCTGCCTTAAATTGTTTGTGTGTTTTCATAATACTATCATGATAACATATATGTCTATACAAGGTTATTTATAAATTTCTCTATTTTGTCATTCCAATAAATAACTTCCATAAAAATTAACTGATGAAATAAAAACCCGCCACAACAACCGAAAAAGCAATCAACAAAACTCCTTCAATTCTTCTCTCCACGACTTCATGGAAAGACAGCGGGTATCCGTAACTTTGGTCTTTGTTAACAAGAAGCGTTAGCCCAAGCAAAAAAGAAACTAGCAGAAACGCCGCCCCTGAAAGGCCGAAAAAACCATCGTTCGCGCGATACACAAACACAAACAGGACGACAAATAAAATTTTCAAAATGATTTCCAATTTTCTCATTGTTTTCTTTATTCTTGAATCGTAAATCATAAATCCTCGCCCGTAACGAAGCCTTACGATTCGGGCGGGTTGAATCTACTTTATTGGCGCTCACTTTTAATTCTACCATTTAAGGTTCGGAGTTCGGCCAGCGCCATCTGCGCCTCCTCCTTATTCGGCGGTTTGCCGTGCCACCGATAATCTCTTTCAAATTCCTTGACACCTTTGCCAGGAATGGTGCGGGCGATGATGATTGACGGCTGGTCAAAAACGGCTTTGGCGCGTTCCACAGCTTCGTCAATCGCGCTAAAATCGTGGCCGTTTATTTCCTGCACATGCCAATTAAACGCTTTATATTTATCCGCCAGAGGTTCAAGTGGCATAATGTCTTCAGTAAAACCGTCAATCTGAATATTGTTGCGGTCAATTATTTGAATGAGGTTGCCGAGTTTTTCTTTGCCCGCAAGAAGCACCGCCTCCCAAGTGTTGCCACAATCGTGTTCACCATCCGATGTCAAACAAAAAATGAAACGGCTGTTACTTTTGCCTTTATCAATCCTGTCCGCAAGCGCCATGCCGACGGCTTGAGACAATCCGCTTCCAAGCGGGCCTGAGCTGGTTTCAAGCGCCGGCAAAAAATCGCGATGAGGGTGGCCTTGCAGGCGCGAACCAAACTTGCGGAGGGTTTTTAATTCTTCCACTGGGAAATACCCCGCGTGCGCCAGCGTGGCGTAAAGCACCGGACAGATGTGGCCGTTTGAAAGCACGACCCTGTCGCGCTCTGGCCAGTTGGGCTCTTCTGGCTTGTGTTTCAATCCGTAAAAATAAAGATACGAAAAAATGTCGGCCATGCCGAGAGGCCCGGCGGTGTGTCCCGAACCGGCGGAAACAAGCATCTCAATAATAGACTGGCGAATGTTGTTCGCTTGCAATTCTAAAGTTTGAATTGTCTCATTAGTTAACATAATGTAATGAACTCTATAAAACCACTTCTCGCCCCGTAGCTTCCGATGTAGTCATCGGAATGGTACTGGGGTTGTTCGCCGTTAATTCAAGCTCCGTGATTTTTGTTTCTTGGAGAGCCATTATTATTTTCTCATCTGCTTTCTTACAATTTCAATAACACTAATTGCCATAAGCAAAAATCCTAAAAATGAAAGCGTGCTTGATACACCCACCCCAGAATTCACATACCACTGAAGCGGTAGAAACGAAATGCCGAAAATCAGAAAACCGATGATACCCGCCAACGCGGAAACATCGCTACTATGGTCGCCATCACGCGGACGAATTATGATATTTGCAACAGCAATCCCCAAAAAAACTAAAGCCAAAAGAGAAACAAAATAAAACATCATCATAAAAGGGAGTCCTTCTAAAAACATGCGGGCAGAAAAATAAAATCCGGAAACCAACAAAAGTAAACAAACGACTAAACAAATAAAAAACAAACGGAAAAATAATTTTGCTCTATTATTCATGTTAATAAAACTTATGTTAAATGTTGGAAAGATTCAATCGCAACCTTGGGATTCGGTGAGTCAAAAATCGCCGAGCCGACAACAAGGGCGTTTGCGCCGGCAGAAATAAGTTTCGGCGCATTCTCAAATGTTACTCCCCCATCAACACTTATTATATGCTCTGGATAAAGCTTTCGCAATTCTCGTATCTTTTCATAAACGGCATCGTCAAGCGTTCGCCCTTGGTGTCCAAGCATCTTAAAATTCCAGCCCATGCACTGAATGACAGAAATGTCTTTTGCAATCGGTATCAAAATATCGTTTGGAGTGTCAAGCGCCAGCGAAACGCCAAACGGAACTCTTCCAGCCACAGATTTTACACAGGCGGGGAAATTTTTGACTCCTTCAATCTCAACTATAATTCTTGACGCGCCAGCCGACACCCAATCGGAAATCATCCGCTCCGGATTATTGACCATGAGATGAGCTTCAAATTCAACTTCCTGCCAAAGTGGGAAACCTTGCTCCTCGCGAATAATTGCGTCAAAAAAAGCGTCGCGTTTAGAAGGCGATTGATACGGCCAACTCCGTAAAGACACCAAGCTTCCATCAAGCACATCCAACTGAACCAGTGGCACGAGTTTTGAAACACTTGCCATTTTTTCTTCAAGCTCTTCAAAATTTTTTGGAATAATCGCGGGGATAATATTCATGGAAAATTTCTAATTTCTAATACCTAATTTCTAAAAAGAAGCCTTGGAATCAATTTTTTTTAGTCGCCTAACATGGCGCGCGTCCCCCGAAAACGGTGTCGCGAGCCAAAGTCCCAGCGCCTGTTTTGCTTCGGCTTCCGAAACAAACCGCGCGCCGAGCGAGAGCACATTGGAATCGTTATGTTCCCTTGAAATTTTAACAATCTGGAGGTCACCTCCATAATACACGAGAGCGCGCACGCCCTTAAAACGGTTAGCGCAAATGGCTTCGCCTTGTCCCGACCCGCCTAAAATAATTCCCCGGCTATCGGAATCCTTTGCAATCGCCTGCGCGACTGGAATTACAAAATCCGGATAATCATCGCCTTCATTGTATTCAAACGCGCCCTTATCAACCACCTCGTATTCAAGCTCTTTCAAAAACGGCAAAAGTTTTTGCTTGAGTTCAAATCCGGCATGGTCGCTTGCTATATATATTTTCATATAAATACGAAATACGAATCATTACGAATATACGAATCAAACTGTTTTATTTGTACTTTTGTACTGATTTGTATTTCGTATTTTTAGATAATTGTATTTTACCTAATTTTGACGCTCCGCGCTACCGACGCCTTCAAAAATTCCGTGAAAAGCGGATGTGGCGCCAGTGGCCTCGCCTTAAATTCGGGATGAAATTGCGTACCTAAAAAGAATGGGTGGACTTTCCTCGGCAATTCGGCAATTTCCATCAGCACGCCATCGGGCGAAGTTCCGGAGAAAACCAGCCCCGCCTTTTCAATTTGAGCGATGTATTCGGGATTGACTTCGTAGCGATGTCGGTGGCGTTCATTGATTAGTTTGTGGTTTGTAGTTTGCAGTTTGTAGTTTTCTGATTTAGAGCCGGTATATGCCTTAAAGGCAACTGTTCCGGGTTTTAAGATGCATGGATAAGCGCCGAGGCGCATAGTGGCGCCGTACTTCCCTTCCGCCATGTGTTTTTTTTGCTCGGGCATAATGTCAATCACGGGATGCGGAGTTTTAGGATTGATTTCGGTCGTGTTCGCGTCGGACAAACCGACAACATGTCGAGCAAATTCAACAACCGAGAGTTGCATGCCGTAACAAAGCCCGAAATACGGAATTTTATTTTCCCGCGCGAACTTAATAACTTTTATTTTGCCTTCAATTCCCGTTTCGCCGAATCCGCCCGGCACAATTATCCCGTCAAACTCTTTGAGAGTCGCGACCTCTTGTGTTCCTTTTTCAAAATCTTTGGCGTTAAGCCATGTCAAAACCGGCTTTTTTCCCAAAGCATAGGATGAATGTTTTATAGCTTCAATTACAGAAATGTAAGCGTCTGATAGCACGAAATCTCCGGTATCAAAATACTTTCCGATGACAGCGATTTTTACTTCCTCTGTTGCAGATTTTGCCCGATTAACAAAAGAACGCCATTTCGGAAAACCGTCCTTTTTTACTCGGCTTTTAAGATGGAGAGCTTCAAGAAGAATCCCGCTTAAATTATCTTTCTCAAAATTGATAGGCACATCGTAAATGCTTTCTATGTCGGGAGCGGAAATCACGCGTTCCGGCGAAATAGTGCACCAAACGGCAAGTTTTTCCTTCCGTTTGTCATCCAAAGACATGGGAGCGCGAGCGATAATTATGTCTGGCTGAACTCCATATGAGTTAAGTTGATGAACGGCATTTTGCGTAGGCTTTGTCTTCATTTCTCCAATCGTGCTCGGAACAGGAAGATAGGACACCAATATGAACAGCACATCCTCCCGCGAGCGCAAATGCAAGCGACGCGCCGCCTCAACAAACATAATGTTTTGATAATCTCCCACCGTGCCTCCTATCTCAATGACGGAAATATCAGACTCGGCGACAAAGGCTGATTTATCAATGCGACGAATAATTTCGTTTGGAATATGCGGAAGCGACTCAACACATTTCCCTTTGTATTCAAGCGCGCGCTCTTTTTCAATCACATGCTTGTAAACCATGCCACTTGTAATGTAATCTTCGGGTGAAAGATTGCGCCCGAGAAATCGCTCATAGTTTCCCATGTCTTGGTCAGTCTCAAGTCCGGAATCCAAAACAAAAACCTCACCGTGCTCGGTGGGGTTCATGGTACCAGCGTCTACATTGAGATACGGGTCAATCTTTACAGTGTTGACCTTAAAACCTTTCGCTTCAATAAGCATGGCTATTGAAGCACTTGTAATGCCTTTTCCGATACCGGACATCACGCCACCGATAACAAAGATGTATTTATGATTTTTTTTGTGAGCCATATACAATACGAACTACGAACTTTTTACGAAATTACGAACGAAGATTAACAATTCGCCTGTATTTTACCCCGTCACTGGCAAATTGGGCGATAATCCCTAACTTCAAATTGTTTGCTTTCAAATAGGATAACACCTGGTCAATATGCTTCTTGCTTGAATACATAGTCCCTTTTTTAACTTCAAGAACTATCTTACCATCAATTAGAAAATCAAGAAAATATTTACCAACAACTTTACCCTTAAAAGAAAGAGGGACATACAACTGTCGCTCAAAAAAAATCTCTGCATGCGTAAAACCTTCAGCAATAGCGTTTTCATAATACTTCTCTTTGTGTCCAGGCCCGAGTTCCTTAAACACTTCAAACAAAACTCCCATTACGCGGTAACTAAGGTCAGCGTACAACACATCCTTTCGTGTCTTATTGTTCGTACTTTCGTACATGTTCGTAGTTCGTATTAAATAGTGAGGTATCTCCTCACCGCCAAATAGCTTGACACCGCTCCAAGAAAAATTCCCGCACCCATGATAATTCCAAAAATCTGGCCGAAGTTGGCTATGTAATAATGATAAACATTAATTCCGCTGAAAAAGTTAGCGGTGGCCGGGCCAAGAGAATATGTCAGGGGGTAAAAAATAAGCAGTGTAACGAATCCAGCAACAACTCCGTACATCACGCCACAAATAATAAACGGCCCTCTGATATATTTATTGCTGGCGCCAACAAGTCGCATCACCGAAATTTCCTCGCGCGAAGTGTAAATTGCCAAACGGATAGTGTTGAAGGCAATCATAAGAGAAGTGATAATCAAAATGATAGTGAAAACCAAACTCAATTTCTGCGCCGAAACTATAATCTTGCCAAGAAGGTCAATTGCCGTTTTATTGTCGTCATAATTTATTTTGCTCACAATCACTTGTTTGTCCGATGAAAGAGCGTTATCGCTTTTTAGAAAAGCGGCAATCGTTTCGTACTGGCCGGGCTCTTTGGCGGAAATGTTAAGAACTGCGGCCAAAGGATTATCTGAAAGTTCCGAAAGGGCGTCCAATGTCGGCTGGTCTTCGGCGTGGCGAAGTTTGAAATTTTCCAAAGCTTTTTCCCGCGAAATATATTCCACGGCCTTGACTTCAGGCAGAGCTTTCAAAGATTTTTGGAGCGACAAAATATCCGCCTCTGGAGCGGTGGTGGTCAAATAGACATTGACATCAACTTTTGCCTTAAGATCGTTTAGAGACGAGTCAAGCGTAGCCAAAAGAAAAATGACACTGCCCATCACAAAAAGCGTTACGGTCATCACAAGGATTGAGGCGAGCGACACAAAACCATTCCGCCAAAAACTGACGAAACCTGCTTTTATTACCCTTTTGATATTCGTCCAAAACATACTGTGTAGTATAAACTATAAATACAGATAGCAAAACTATTAAATTACCCACTTTCAATCAATACCCGAAATTCTTTAATTGTTTAATTAAGACATTGGAAAATTGATTGAAAATTGTAAAATTGAAAATTGATAATTTTAGGTGTTTCGGGTATTGATTGATAATTGAAAATTAAACCTCGCTTTTCAAGTTTACAAGGAATACCTTCCCTGCTCATCATCTCTCACCACTCTGCCTTCTTCCATTGTAACAACCCTCCGTCCCAACGAATCAATCACTCCTTTGTTGTGCGTCGTCAGAATAACCGTCGTGCCGAGGTCATTCACTTTCTTCAAAATCTGGACAATGTCGTAAGTGTTAATCGGGTCAAGGTTGCCCGTCGGCTCGTCGGCGATGATAATGTCCGGCTGGTTTACGATAGCGCGAGCGATAGCTACGCGTTGTTTTTCGCCACCGGAAAGCTCGTGCGGAAAACTCCAAATTTTCTTGCCGAGGCCCACCAGTTCAAGCACATGTGGCACATCGGAGGCGATTTCTTCATCCGTGCGTCCAGCAGCCTCCATGGCAAAGGCGATATTTTCGTACGAAGTCTTGTTGGGCAACAGTCTGAAATCCTGAAAAATAGTACCGATTCTTCGGCGAATAGCATTCATCTGGCGTTTTTTGAGCGAATGAATATCCACGGACTCAAAAAAAACCTGACCGCTGGTCGGTTTCTCTTCCGCCAAAATCATTTTTAAGAGCGTCGTTTTACCGGCTCCCGAATGGCCGACAATTGAAACAAACTCTTTCGGCGCAACCTTAAGAGTAACTTCAGAAAGGGCTACGCAATCATCGGAATAAATTTTTGAAACTTTGTCAAAATGAATCATGGGGGTAAAAAATGAATTAGGAATTAGGAATAAAAGCGCAAATATAGTATATCACAGCCCGAAACATTTCTACTCTTAACTGAAAATCCCCGCCCCCGCGCGAAGCGCGGGGGCGGGGGCGGGGGCGGGGGCGGGGATTTTTGTTCTCTATTCTCTCCCCTCTACAAACTACCCTCTACTTACCACCCACTACTCCACAGCAACTCTTGTAGCGCCCTAACCACCGAAGCCATTTGATTCAAAGTGTCTCGCATGCTTACGGAACCGGTAACCGTAACGAAGGCGCTGCAAATTCCGTAATTACTGCCATTGCAAAGCTTTAAGCGAGAACCGACAGAAACATTGGCGAAGTTGCCGATTGGTTTGGAAACCGAAAGGTTTGCGCCTGATTCGCAGTAGTAGTTTCCGCCGAGTGGAGTCATGCTTGCGTCAGAAAGCAGGTGGGCGCAAATAGCAAAGTTTTTGCTGTAGGTGATGATAAGATTTCCGCCACTCACGCTGGCTGATGCGAGAGCGACACTGTTATCGGCAAGCGGGGCGGGAGCGGGTTCCACAAACGACACATAATACCCCCCCGCCGCCGCGCCGTTTGCGTTACCAGTTTGTTCAACATAAATCTGGTACTTGTTTATGCCTGTGTCGGTTACGAGTGTGGTGGGAACAGTCCAGGTTGCGGTGCCGACTCCGTTTGCGCTCGGCCCCACAGTGGCAAGAGCGCTACCAAGTATTGTCCAAGTGCCTTGGGGCAAGCCGATGAGGTAAACATTAATCGGTTTG
>OBEQ010741418.1_pt1 | contig 45688 bp, 69 predicted proteins | sample 1670901 | NCBI WGS metagenome assembly OBEQ01 (sample SAMEA104232315, study PRJEB22302) | groundwater metagenome | biome: forest; feature: aquifer; material: groundwater | place: USA | collected 2011-08-07 | depth 5.4 m
CCCACAGTAAAGGTATTACCACAGGCACAAATTACCTGAGCATCGGGAAACCAAGTGGGACGAGTGTTAGCTTTGACGCCCAAATTATACCAAATTATAGTAATTTCTCCGAATCACTACTTCTGAGGAGAGAGATATGCTTCCACATGACCTAAAATTTGTCTTAGATCATCGTCTGTAAATTCTTCTTTTTCTCGAGGAGTGCCATCGTCATTCCAACCTCTCACAATAACACCATCTCCGTTATATATTCGACGTCGTGTTAACAAATCTCGCCAGCCTCTTAAACCCTGTGCTAAGATTTTATTATCTTGGTATTCTAAATATAGACCCAGCAATTTTTCCTCTACTTGCACAGATTTTTCAACTAGTTCTTGACTTAGAGCCATAAATATTTCCAAATAATACTACAGTTTACATTGTACAGCAATCTATTTAGCTTCTTCCAGGGTTACTTTGGCAACCTGAGTGTTGCCGTTGCGCCAGATTTCCACGTCTATTTTGTCCCCCACTTTGTGTTTGGCGATCTCTTTAGCCAGGACAGAAGTATCGCTTCCACTCAAGTCTTTACCCCCAAGTTTAGTAATAATGTCATCGGCTTTAATCCCCGCCTTGTCCGCTGGTGAACCAGGAACTACTTCTTGGACATACACTCCCTGGGGGACTTTGTTCAACAGGGCAGTGCGTTGGTCAATGAGGCTGTAGCGCACTCCTAAGAAGGGGCGGCTGAACTGACCGGTTTGGTTAAAGTTGTCGATGGCGTCTTTGACCACGTTAATGGGGATGGCAAAGCCAATATTTTGCCCTTGGGAAGATACTGCCGTATTCACCCCGATAACTTGGCCGGCAGAATTAAGTAATGGTCCACCAGAATTACCCGGGTTGATAGCGGCATCAGTTTGGATAACATTGTCCAATTGCTCGGTAAAGCCTTCAAAGGGACTACCTGCGGTAATACCGCGCCCTAAGCCGGAAACCACTCCGGTAGTCACCGTGTGGCGAAATTCGCCTAAGGCCGTCCCAATGGCGATGGCAAATTGACCCACCTTTAACTTAGACGAATCACCCATCTCTACCGGTTTTAGTCCCGAGGCCGAGATTTTTAAAATAGCCAAGTCGTTAGCCGGATCGCGGTAGACTTTTTCCACATCGTAGGTTTTGTCGTCTTTATCCACTATCCGGTAAGAAGCGGTGGTATCCCCCACCACATGTTTATTAGTAACTATTAAGCCATCCGCCGCAATCACAAAACCTGAGCCAATGTCTTGGTCGACGTTTTGGGGTGGCAATTGATCATTGGGGACATTAAACATCCCAAACGGTCCCAGTTGAACCGTTGGCTGGCGGATAGCTTGAGTTTTGCGAATACCCACAGTGACTACCGAAGGACTTACTTTATCAGCCACTTCAATCACCGCATTCTCTTCAGTGAGTACTCTTTGAGTGGTATTGATTGATCCAGGAACTGTTTGCCGGGGCCAGAATTTATCAAGTAATCGAATATTAAACACCCGATCGGAAATGGCTCCTCCAGTAGCTGCAGCAATCAGTACCACAATTAAGGCTAAGGCTATGATTATTCTTAAAGGGTTGGTGCGAGGCATAATTGGGCTTTCAACTTACTCAACTAAACTGAAAATTACCTGAAATTAACGTAGTAAGTCGATGGCTTTTTGCAACTGTATATCTTGATCAGTTGGGGTGGCACTATCAGTAGCAGCCTTGTCTGGTTCAATCTTGATTGTGGGTTCAATGCCTTGTTTGTCAATCCAGCGGCCTGAAGGTAACAACCATTTGGCAATAGTAATGTGGATTCCTGCCCCATTAGGGAAATCATCCGGTTGCTGGACACTACCCTTGCCAAAGGTCTTCATCCCCACAATTTGGGCCCGTTTGTGATCTTGCAAAGCTCCAGCTAAAATCTCAGCCGCCGAGGCACTACCCTCATTGACCAAAACTACTAGTTTGGTTTTTAGCAACTTGCCATTGCGATTGACTTTCAAATCTACTTTTTTACCATCTCCGTATTGCTGGGTGACTACTAAATTACCGGGAGACAAAAACTCGCCGGCAATATATACCGCTTCATCCAAATAGCCACCGGGGTTGTTGCGTAAATCTAAGACGATGCCGCGGACTGCATTGCCTTGGGCCACAATCTGATCAACTGCCGCTCCCCATTCTTCCTGGGTGCGATCGCCAAAACGATTGAGTTTTAGATGAGCTATACCATCTTTAATATCCACTGTGGCACTTTTAACTACAATAGTGTCGCGGACTAGTTTGACTTCAAAAGTGTCGGTTTGGCCCTCTCTAAAGAAAGTCAAAGTAACGGGTTGACCTTTGGGACCGCGAATCAGACTCACAGCTTCGGGAATGGTTAAGCCCTCGGTGTCTTTGTCAATTTTTTTGATATCGTCTTTAATGTGCATAATCAAGTCGCCTGCTTTGACCCCAGCTTTAAATGCTGGTGTGCCCTCGACTGGAGACATGACCGCCAAGTGTTTGTCCTTAAAACCTAATTGAATTCCCACTCCCTCAAAAGCCCCGTTTAAATCTTGTTTTGCTTCGGTGTTTTGTTTGGCGGGTAAATAGATAGTGTATGGGTCGCCCAAGGACGACACCATCCCCGAGATGGCCCCATCCACCATTTTCTGCGGGTCAAGTGCACTCTTGTCTACATATTCTTGGGCTAATTTGTCCCAGACAGTCCAAAACTGGGAAAAGTCGATCTGTTCAGTCCGAGGACTAGTTTGGTTTAAGACCAGGGCTGGTCTAAAGTTTTTGTATTCAAACTGCAACTTATTGCGGCCGAATAGATAGCCACTGTAGCCAGTAACTGCCCCCACAACCACTACTAAAATCAGTATTCGCAAATTACGCATACAAAGAATCAGTATATCAGAAGTTTTCTTTTACAACCCAGATACAAATGGCAGTAGGGCTAAGTGACGGGCACGTTTGATTTCTCGAGCTAATAGTCTTTGGTGTTTGGCACAAATACCTGTTCGGGCTCGACCAATAATTCTCCCCCGCTCACTCAAATAGCGAGTCAACACGGCTACATCCTTAAACTCCAGATTAGTGTCCTCTTTACACCAGGGACAATTTTTGGGAACTTTAATGAGCCGTTTACGAATAGGTTTCATATATTAAAAATTAATATTATATCTAACGATTAAAAGGGAATATCTTCAGCTACGTCATCAGAAGCGGCTGAGACAGGAGCAGGAGTTTCTTCAGTTTTTTTCCGACCCCGTGGGGCAGGTTTGGGAGCCTCTTCAGCGGGTTGATCAGCACTGGCTACTTCTGGGGTTTGAATTTGGGGTTGGGCTTGGGGTTGGTTCATCCGCGGGGCGGCTTCAAAAGTCCCGCCGTCTTCCCCTTGGCGCTTGGAATCTAAGACTATCATATCTTCAATCACAATTTCAGTAGCTTGGCGGGATTGACCGTCTTGGCCGGTCCATTGCCGAGTTTGCAGTCGGCCTTCGACATAAATGCGCCGACCCTTAAACAACAGCTGCGAACACAACTCAGCTAATTTGTTCCAAGCCACAATCCGGTGAAATTCAGTCTCTTCTTTCTTGTCGCCTTGGTCAGTGACCCAAGTTCTGTTGGTGGCTAAACCAAAAGTACACACTGCTGTCCCTTGAGGGGTGTAGCGCATCTCCGGATCCCGGGTGAGATTCCCAATCAGTAAGCACTTGTTTAAACTCCGAGCTGACATTTAATTACCTGTCTTGACCAATAAGTGTCTAATAATATCGCGATCTGTAGTTAACTTCTTCTCTAATTGTAGCACAGTGGGAGCTTCTAATTCTAATCCCCAGGAAAAAAATAAGGCTTCAGAAACTTTGTTAATGGGATAGGCTAATTGTTTCTTGCCCATATCAATAGTCCGACCAGCTTTACCACCCAGCGCTTTAACGAGCTTATCTACCTTGTCACTCACATCAGCTTTGGCCACTAATACGGTCAAATCATATTTCTGCATGAGGCTAATTATAGCAAAAATTGCATATTTCTGTCATTTTAATTAATATCCGACAACATGAATACCTTAGAAATCGCCGCAGGGTTATTAAACAGGGCAAAGTATATTATCGAAAATCAAGGTGCGACAGAATTAAAAGCCGCTCTTAAAACTCCGGAGAGAGACCTAGCTAAGCCTAATCAACTTTTAGCCACAGCCAGAACGATTGGTGTGCTAATCGATCAACTAGAAAGCGTTACTAAACCCCAACCTTAAACTCCACTACATCACCCACTTGCATAACATAGTCTCGGCCTTCTTGCCTAACTTTACCAGCTTCCCTAGCTTTGACCCAACCGTCCAAGTTTATAAAGTCTTGCCAGTTAATCACATCTGCTTTAATGAAATGTTGCTCAAAGTCAGTATGGATTTCACCCGCGGCTTGGGGAGCTTTAGTTCCCTTGGTAATAGTCCAGGCTCTGACTTCCTTTTCTCCGGCGGTTAGAAAAGATTGTAACCCAAGTATTTCGTAAGCGGCTTTAATCAGTTTTTCTAAACCTAATTCAGAAATACCCAGATCTTTGACTTCATCACCTAACTCACTTTCTAATTTAGCACTGATAACTACAAAACCTAGCTGAGGCGTGACTTTGTCTTCGTCAACATTTAATACCTTAAGAACAGGTTTGGCAGTTAACAAATTCATTTGTTTAACTAAATCCTGTTCGTCTGTTGAGAAAGTTATGTCTCTAGCTGGGGTACCTTGGGACAACTGTTCATATATCTTGGTGGCTAACTCTGACCTCTCTTTGTCTTTACGATTGTCTTTAATGCTTTCAAGAGTCTGCATATCAGCCAGCAGCAGTTCAGTGGAGAGAACTTGGTAATCGGATGCGGGATTTTCCGATCCGGAGCGAATAATGTTCTCGTCGGAAAAATCTCTTAAGACCATGGCTATGGCATCAACCTCACGAATATAGGCCAAGAATTTATTTCCCAACCCTTCACCAACACTCGCTCCTTTTACAAGTCCGGCAATATCTACGAACCTAACAGTAGCTGGGACAATTTTTTCCGTCTTGACAACCGCTGCAAGTTTTTCTAATCTCTCATCCGGCACTGGCACCACTCCTACGTTCGGTTCAATGGTGGCAAAAGGGTAATTAGCAGCAAGAGCTGTTTGCTTTTTAAGCAAGGCGTTAAAAAGGGTGGATTTACCAACATTAGGTAATCCAACAATACCTATCGATAGCGCCATATCCCAACTTTTGGTCAAATAGGGGCAAATGACCCCTTAATTCGACTTCGCCTCCTTCATAGACTGTGATTTTATCAACTAAATCGTTAATAATCTTCTTCTTGTCCTCTCGAGCAATATTTACCAGCACCAATTCTTTGTTCGATCATAAGTTTGCGTATTATAGGATTTTAGAACGATCTTGTAAAGTTTGGTTGGGCAGGTGAAATTTCAAACCAAATTCAAAAAGTGTGTCTGTAGCCTGATCATTCCAATTTCCACTAGTCAATTTATCATTCTACAGAATCAAACAGCGAATGGGTGGGTTGATCTAGATTCAACCCACCCGATGGAACACTCTACTTTATTTTACTGTTGGCCTCTGTCCAGCATTTTCCTGGGCTTCTCGTTCTGCACTTTCTTTGGCTTCATGGGCTGGATCTTCATTTGATTTGAAGGTCCCACCTGATGAGTTTGCAGGAGCAGGAGCAACTGAATCTGCGGGGGTCGGGCTTTGAGCATGCGCTGTCCCATTGAGTAAGGTTCCCCCAATCGCTCCTACTAACATAGCAACGGCAGCTAGGGCAATGACGACACCTTTTTTGCCTATATTTTTAATATTCATTTCTTATCACCTCCTTTCTTATTGCTACAATATCAGTGTGTTCTGAAGAATCGCTTAAGATTATAATCTTCTCATGGGAGTTGAATCTGGAGCCTTCACCGAAGTTCCCTGTCTTTACGATCACACCCAAATCTGCGACAGCTGCAGACTAAAGAGTGTAAGTGGCAGACAAATAAGACGGCTTGCTTTTGACTTGAGAAGATATGACATTTTTGACCGGGATGGTTTTGACTCTCATGCCAAAGACTTCTTCGGTGTTCTTTGTTCCATGATTTTTAATCCCGATGGCTGGCATCCCAGCGTAGTCGAGGGCCAATTTCTAAAACTGAACCCTATTCAAAAACTTTTCATCGTCCATATCACTCAAAATCGTAAGTCCTGGATCGACAAGAACGACTCAGCCTGTCAGTGCCAATTTCACCGGCTAGTATACTTGAGTCGAGCTAAAGACTTGTAGCTAGTTACATGGCCGGAGCCATGCCAGTGTCTTCGTAAACCCCTTCATCGATATGCATATGGGATTCTTCCAAAGTTGGCTTTTGGTTAGTATCGCTACTATGGTTCTGTTTCCAATGTTCGTCCAAGGCTGCCTGAGTCATTCCCGTTTTTATTTTGCCTGCAGCTTCTTCTTTAGTTGCAGCATCTACTGTCATTACATGTCCACAAGAACACTTAAAAGAAAATTTCTTCAAAATAATCACCTCCCTTTTGGGGTATCATATCATCAATGACTAATGCTGATAAGTACAAAAATAAATTAACTCCCGAGCAATATAATGTTTGCTTTTTAAAAGGTACGGAACCACCCGGATCGGGTAGATACGAACATACCTTTGATTCCGGAGCTTACTATTGTGTGGCATGTGGGCAAAAATTGTTTGATTCAGATACTAAATATGACTCTGGTTCGGGGTGGCCAGCTTTTTGGGATATGGCCGACAAGTCAGCCATCAAAACTCATACTGATACGAGTCTAGGTATGACTCGAACTGAAGTCACTTGTGCTAACTGTGGATCACATTTGGGCCATGTCTTTACCGATGGCCCTACAGATCACGGCGGTAAACGTTATTGCATCAATTCTTTAAGTTTAGACTTCAAACCAGCCAAATCGTAAGTTGCCATGAGTTCTTCCCGCATAGCTGCAGCATTGGTAAAACCATTGACATAGCCTTTGACAAACTTTTTTAATATGGCAAAGTGTTTGGCATTACCCCAAGTATTAGCAAACAAGTCGATATGGTCGGCTAGTAATTGCAGTCGTTGGGATTTACTCAACTCCACTTGGGCAAATACAGCCGGATTAGTGATAGCCGCTCGGCCCAGCATGACTCCATCTACCCCGTATGTGGCCATATATTCCCGGGCTTGATCCAGATTTTGGACATCACCATTGCCAATAATTAAGGTTTGGCTCTGCAGCCTGTTTTTAATATCTACCGCTTTACCAATTTCGTCCCAATGAGTGGGGGCTTGGGACATTTCTGTCGCTGTCCGGCCATGGATAGTAATAGCGGCTAAATCTTGGGTCAATAAAAAACCAACCCACTCCTCGGTTATAATTTGCTTCTGACCAATGCGCGTTTTGACTGAGACGGGCAACGAGGTGCCTCGTTTAACTGCTTGAATAATTTCTGCTACTTGAGAGTTTCGCCCAATCAAAGCTGAACAGGCTCCTTGATTAACCACATCCCTTACTGGACAACCCAAGTTAATATCAATGCCGTCAAAGTGCAACTGGTCTATTACTTGGGCAGCGGCCAAAAACCGCTCTGGATCTGTCCCCCAAATTTGGGCCGCCAGGGGCCGCTCAGATGCAGTAAATTTTAATCTGTCCCTGGCCCCATGCAGTATCGCTTCCACATGGATAAATTCAGTAAACAGCACATCGGGTTTACCTACCCCCGAGATGATTTGCCGAAATACGGTATCGGTGACGTCTTCCATGGGAGCCAGACACCAAAAAGGACGGGGTAATTGTTGCCAAAAATTCATGAAGTTATTTTACCTATTTAGTCAGTCGTGGTACTAGCCAAACTTTTTGTTTCGCTTTCAGGTCTTGAACTTTGGCGTAGACTTCTTCTTGCAACTTAGCTGATTCAGTCGAGGGCTCGACTAGTTTTTCCAATCCTAATTGCAATTTAATTTGTTTTTTGAGCTGATCAATGGTCATGCCTTGGACAGATAATGCTTGATTAAAGGCGGCATCTGAACCAATTTGCTTTTTAATGTCATTAATTTTGGCATCCACATCGGCGTCTTTGACGTCAATCTCTTTGTTTTCCAACTCGTCTCTAATTAGCTGTTCGGTGACCAAATTGTCAACGGCTTGCTTACCCACTTGGTTATACATCAATTCATTTAACTGCCAGCGCCAGATGGGTTTGTAATTGACTACTCCCACAATCGGCCAAGAATTGGTCTTGTACCAAAATAATCCCAGTAATAACACCAGCAAGACAACTATTAACACCTTACGACTATTATTATAAGACCCATCTCTCCAAGTAGAATCAGACATTTCAACAGGGGGCAGTACTTCAGTATCAAAATCTCTTTTAATGCGACTGCGGGTTGTTTTGGTTTTGGCCGCCATGTTGGGCTAATCCTACCACAATCTCGGCCAAAGTTGCTACTACCAAATTTGCTCCGGCGGTTTTTAGCTCAATTGGCGTCGCATAGTCACTGACAATACCCACCACTTGCATCCCCGCCCCAGCCGCTGCGGCAACTCCAGCTAAAGAGTCTTCAATCACTAAGCACAACTGTGGATCAATCCCTAATTTCTGAGCAGTTAGTAGGTAAATTTCCGGATCGGGTTTGGGCTGTAACACCTCTTCACCAGTGGTCGTGATATCAAAAGCTAAATACAAATCTAAATCTTCTAAAATGTGCTCCACGTTGTGCCATTCACTACTGGTAGCCAAAGCGGTGGGCCAACCCAAGTCTTTAACCACTTCCACCAAAGCTATCAAACCGTCACGAACAGGCAGGTCTGATTGGCTAATAATACTTGAGTATTCAGTCCAGGTTTGCTTAATCAAGTTCGGGTCGGCCCGGCCTATCATTTTTTGCCAATTTGGTCCCACCCCAATCCCCGGTTCGTGAATCCAACCATTTTTTAACACTGCCTTCACAGTCAAATTATTTTTAGCCACCACTCTTTGAAAAGCTTCTTCGTGCAATCCCTCGTTGTCTAACACTGTCCCGTCCAAATCAAAAATTACTGCCGCAATCATTTACTAATTTTAGCATTAACCCTTTACCACAGCTGCGGCGGGGCAGAATTTGAATTGAGACCTTTGACCTTGGGGAAAAGTTCATCTAGTAGCGCGTTATTTTTAGCCACTAGGTTGTTATAGAGCTTGATATCGTCGTAGTCTTTATTCGCCAGCCACTCCTTGGCAATCATCTTTTTCACCACTCGATTGGCAATCTCGTTCATTTGGGCAGTGGCACTAATAGCCTCACCTAGTTTAGTCTGATCTTTTTGCCCAATACCTTTCCAGCTTTGTAAATCTCCTAAAATTTTAGCCGTGACATTGGCTTCATTTTGCCACCAGTTGATGGTATCTTGACTATAACTGGGGACAACTGGCCAAGTTAGCACCAGACTAATCACTGGGTAAGTACAATCTCCTCGAGTGGCTTCGGCGATACCTAATCCGCCTTCCCAAAACCTACCTGACAAGACAAAATCTTTGGCTTTAGGATTCTCCCATATTTGGTCCACCACTCCTTGTTCATTTAAATTACCAAAAGTGACAAATTCATAGGCCAGGTTGTACTTGTACCCTTTGCTATCTAACGTTTTTTCAATTGGCAGTTGACTACTTTTCCAGGAATCTAAGTTAGTCGCTACCGCCTGGGCTCGCTCATTGGCTAGAGTTGTCAAGGCAGAACTAGGCAACAATTCGCCTACCTTTTCCGCCTTTCTTTTTTCGTTGATTAAGTTTATTAATTTGGCCGCGTCCAATTTGGAACCGGCAGCTGTTTTAGGGCTGGCTGTTTGACTTATGACGGGGCGGTCTTGGGGAACCACATAGCCTTCAATATCGGTAGCCTTGACAAAGCCAATAGCTCGGCTATCCCAACTTACAGTGCGATTGTCCCCCATGACTACATAGGCATCACTTGGAATTTTGGCTGGTTCACAGTCTAGGATATAGGTGTTACCAAAGGTATTGGCATTTTGATAAATGTAGCTTTCTTGCAAGGGCTTGTCGGCAATAAATACTGAGCCATTTTTAACAGTGAGCGATTCTCCCGGTAGGCCAATGATTCTTTTTAAGAAGTGCAAACCATTAGTTTGATCATTGGTAAAGGAGACGATGTCTCCCCGCTCAAACTTATGCCCTCCAGAAGAAGTTAACTTGATACTTGAACCATCTTTGATGGTGGGTAACATCGACGTCCCTTTGACTGGAACATCAAAATAGTTCTTCCAAATTCCCGAGGCAAAAGCTACTCCTTTAACTCCTCCGATAATAGTGCTTGCCGAACCCCACCAAATAAATCCCACTACTAAAACTGCTCCCACCACTAAAAACTTGGTTCCTGTAGACCGGCCTTTAACCCGCAGCCCCTCTATCAAGAGTAGCACTGGCAGGGCCAAAATCATTAATATCATCTTAATTTTTGACTGTAGTAGTTTATCGAACATATTTGGCTTTATATGCATCCAATAAGTAATAACCCAAGACCAATACGACCCCCGCCCATAAAAATTCTATGAAGGAAATATATATCGCCAGAGGTTTAATGTAGGCTAAAGCTGTAGCACCAATATCCACATAAGCTGTTAAGAAAACCACTAAGTGGAAGGCTCGCCTGTAATCCACTTTAGCGGCAATTATTTTACCTATTAGCCAAATTGGCAAAGCTTGGGCTAACCAAATCAGCAGTTGCCCCATTCCAGTTGTTAGCAACATTAATATAGGTACAAACCAAATAAATATTTTGGCCCATTTGAGTAAACTCTGGGTCTGTAGCTTGGTAATTTCGTCTTTAAGCATCGCCTTGGAAATTTTGATATTCTGCCAACTGCTTAAAGAAGTGACTTTTAAATCTCCATCTTTTTGGTACACCAGGTTCTTTTGGGTTAGCAAATAGAGAGTTTGGAAACGCCAGAAGTCTTCTACCGAAGCTGTGGTATCTATGGTTACCAATCTCACCCGGGTCAGACCTTTGGTTTTATTCTCCGATCCTAACAGAGCATAGATATCACTTATCTGCTTTTCGGAGACCAAAATATAAAATGGCTCGGTCTGGTTGACTTTAGCTTGGCCATCTTTAACTTCTAGTTCAAAGTTATCCGGTAAACTTTCATCAACTAGTTTAGTCGCCACTTCAGCAACATGATCGACAAAGTGACTGCCATAGCGCAGTAACTGATAACTCGGTTTGATTATGGTGATTAGAGCCAGTATCAACGCTAATAACCAATATTTTTGCCTCTTCTCCCCCCGGAGGATATCCAAGCCCATTTGCACTAACCGATCCATATATTTATTAAACATGATCCCCAGTGGGATTTCAATCAGCTATATTTCAGCTTACCCTTTAATTCTCAGTTACTATGCGCAGGCGCCCTGAGTCAAAGATAGCAGTGTCGGCAGTAAGTGATTTGGCCTGAACTTTAATTAAGTTTTTACCAGCCCAGAAGCTAACCTTTCCTGAGGAGAGGGCAGTCGAAGTTTGATTGGCTGTAGTGATGTCACTTCCTTGGACACCAATTCCATGGGTGGCATCATACAGCTGAAAATAGGCAAAACCATTGCCATTCATTAATCGAGCATTTATTTCAAAATATACTTCCACTAATCCTGGATAGTCAGCTGGATTGAAGTAAAAATCAGTTCCCGATAAACTTGTCCAGACATTGGCAGTTGTACTTCCCGTCCCAGGAACTGTGACATAGGCCACAGTGCGAGTTTTAGCGGCTGTAGGCGCAACTAGTCTAGGAGTGAGAGTAGAAGTGGGAGTGGCCACTGTAGTAGCTCTGGGGGTGGGCATGACTAAGGCTTGGGCTATTTGAGCATCAATGTAACCCTGGCAGGCTACCCCACATTCATCTACTATTTTAGTAGTTTGAGAACCAACAGAAGATGATACCTTGGCCAAGTGGGATTGGTACAGCAAGTAGCCTAGGCCAATATTTACAACACCTAAATCAAAGGCTAGCAGCCACCACAACAACTTATTTCTTAGTAAATGTTGATCCATGGGCAGTATCAGCAATTGTAAAGCCTAACTTCTCAATTTGCATCCGCACTTCATCGGCTTTGACAAACTGGCCTTCATTTCGTAGCTGCTCCCGTTGATGCGTCAGCTGCATAACTTGGTCAGGAACTTGCAAAGCATCAACTCTAGCTAAGTCTAGGCCCAAAACCTGATCCCAGTCTAAAAGCAGCTCCAGCTTGTCTCTATCAGAGATATTACTTTTAAGCATTTCCCACAATACAGCCAAGGCTTGGGGCATGTTTAAATCAGCATCCAGGGTTTGCCAAAAACGATTGCGGTAATCATCAAGTTTCTTTAACTTTTCTTTAGACAAACTAGTTCGGGATGCTTCTGCAGCTCTGACTTGACGCACAAAAGCTACTAATTTGTCATATGCTCCTTGAGCCGCAGCTAAAGCAGACCAAGTAAAGTTTTGCGGATTTTTGTAGTGGGCGGTTAAGTAAAAATACCTCAAGGCCAAGGGAGAAAAGCCTTTTTCCACTACGTCCTCCACTCGAAACACATTACCCAAACTTTTACTCATCTTTTGGCCCTCGACCATGACAAAACCGTAGTGGACCCAATATTTGGCAAATGGTTTACCAGTTGCTGCTTCTGATTGGGCAATTTCGTTGGGGTGATGAATCGACAGGTGATCCTCCCCGCCGGTATGGATATCAAAGCTCTCGCCTAAATATTTCATGGCCATGGCTGAACATTCGATATGCCAGCCGGGGAAGCCATCTCCCCAGGGAGAATCCCAATGCATAGTGTGGGTAGCTTTGTCACCTACCCGTTTGACCCACAACACAAAATCGGCTGGGTGTTTCTTGTGTTGGCCTACAATTACATCCGCCCGAGCTCCAACTAACTTCTCATCTAAACTTTGGCCAAATAAACTTCCATAGCGAGGGAATTTAGCCACATCAAAATAGACCGCTTCAGGGGTGGCGTAAGCAAAACCTTTATCAACTAAGCGCTGGACAAGTGCTATTTGTTCAGAGATATTTTCAGTGGCGCGGCAACTTATATCAGGCCTCAAGACGTTGAGTTTATCCATCGATTCAAAGTGAGCAGCAATAAAGAAATCAGCTACTTCCCAAACAGTTTTCTTCAGTAACTTGGCTCCCTTTTCCATTTTGTCTTCACCACTGTCCGCATCTGATATCAAATGACCCACATCGGTAATATTTTGGACGTGAGTGACTTGAAACCCTTGATAGGTTAACAATCGGCGCAAAAGATCGTCGTAGACGTACTTGCGACCGTGGCCAATGTGATCATAGCTATAAACAGTAGGACCACAGGTATACATTCCCACTTTGCCCTTTTTTAAAGGGATAAAGTCTTCAATTTGCCGAGTTAATGAATTGTAAATTTTCATTATTCTTTGAGAATGACGTGTTATCTACTACCTCGGCGCATACCAATAAACCCTTTACCTCTAATAGGATTAATTTGGCCAAATTGTTTATTAAATCCATGTGACCCCCGGAAAAAATCTTGGGGTTTTTGGTCAAAGCCTGAGGGCTTTGGAGCACTAGTTTTATTTTTGTCTTTCGCCATTATTTAAATTATACACGTTAATTTTCCCAAGGGTGAGGGGTGCGCACTTTAGCCAATAAAATTGCTTCACCAGCCACATTAACTTCTTCACGTTCATATAGTATTTCTTGAGCTGAATTTTCGATAACTATCAACTCCCGTTTCTGTCTTTGCAACTTCCTAGAAATCTGTTTTTCTTTTCTCTTCCAGACTTCAGTCCTCACAGCAATAATTAAAGCAATGGCAGACACAGCTAAATATATAGGTCGGTGATGAAGCAACTCCAAACCACAAGCTAGTCCGGCTAGTACTGCGCAAGCATCTCGTATAAGGTCTCCAGATCTAGATGCATTCTTAACTTCATGTTCTACGTGAGCAATCTTTTCGAAACCAGCATCTATATCTAAAGGCTTCATATGTTTCCATTTTACATCTCACATCAACCTGAAGCCCGAGATATACTTTCTTTAGTACCTTCGCGAGACTTAAGTAACTTAGCCAAAACTGACTCCTTCTTTTGTTTTTCTTGATACTTTTTGACCTGTTGCTGTTGGACTACTTGTTGTTTTTGCTCATCTTTTTGTTGCCGTTTTTTGCGAATCTCTTCAATTTGTTGATTCATCAATTGTACGTTTTGGCGCATTTGTTGCAATCTTCTTTGTTTGGCTTGTTCTTGCAACACGGCTCGCTGTTTTTCCACTGGAGTCAAGGTGTTAATCTCCCCTAATAAGCTTTCCTTAATATCCCCTGTTACTTCAGAAGCAATTTGACTGGTGGCTTTTACCGCTTTTTTACCCAGTCTTTCTATACTTTCAAATGAGGGGGGTGAAGGTGTAAAACTCATAATTTGATAGTAATTGTAAATAGTATAATTCACCAATGGCAAATCCCCTAGAGAGACTTGCAGGTCTTGAACCTGCACCTAGCATTAAACCGGCCTATTGTGGTCCAGCTTCTACAGATTGTATCTTAAGATATTATTTCGGCTCCCCCGCTGATCAGGATTTTCTTGCCCGGATAATGGATTTTACTGAGAGTTGGGGAACTCCGTTAGAAAATCTTCACCGGGGACCTAATTATTACGGGTTATTCGCTATTGCTCTTGAGGGATCCACTTTTGAGATTATTGACTATTTACTCCAAGATAATGGAGTTGCCAATCTTAACTACATGGACAGAGATCCAGACCAGACGATTGAAAACTTTAACGAATATGGTCACTATGCTATTTATTGTGGCAGGTCAGGACAGTCAGCATTCGAGCAAATTCATTTAATGTGTGACTACAGACAGCCAAATCGTTATCAAGAAGAAAGATATGCCTTTGAACGATATTGGTTCGATATAGACCTAAAAAATGGGGTCGAATCGATTATTAGGCGCTGGAGTCTATTGGTATTTAACCTAGAGGATGAATTTAACTTTGCTGCTGCCGCTCTGCGTCACCTACACAAGGACTTTCCAGATACTCCAACTTACAAACTTTATCCTCCACAGTTAGCCGGGCCGAAATACCGTTAGGAAGTGCCAAAAACGTCCTATTCGCAAAGTATTGTTTAAGGGTGGCAAATCGGCCATAGTCCCACTCCGCATGACCAAAGTCTTCACAAAAAGCCAAGGGCACCCCAAACTTGCGCACCCGGGCAGTAATTAGCCCTTGGGGAGTGACTTTCTTACCCCATTCTGGGTAAGACACTTCTTTAATATTAGTTAACCGACCCAGAATTACCCCCTTAATGCGCTTGGCATTTCGGTGGCTTAAGATAATATCCACTTGCCGCTGCAGGGTACTTTTGTCAATGTCTAACTCTTCTAAACACAAAATCACATCACTTTGGCCGTACATTAAGGGATCAAAACGGGTGCCAAAAGAAAAGATTAACAGTTCTAAGTTGGAAGCAATCAATATCCCTTGAGCAGTTCCGGGTAGGGCTGGTTTCCAGCTGTGTTTTTCATCAATGCCTTCTACTACCCCTCCCAGCAACATATTTTTCAAGTATTCTTGGGACTCACTATCCCATTCCGACAAGCCCCATAATCCGGGACCCATGATGGAGACCATCTTGAATGAAGTTAGTGCATTCAGTATTAGACAAATATCAGAGTAGCCAATAAACCACTTGGGATACTGGCGTAAATAATTAATAACTTGTTTATCAAATAGGGGCATAACTTCCGTGACTGCATAACCGCCAGATGCGGCCCAAATGGCTTTGACTTCCGGATCAAAGATCATGGCTTTCAAGTCCTCAATTCGCTCTTCGGGCGTGCCGGCCATAAAATCTCCCACATGGGCAAACACGTGTTTACCATACTTGACTTTTAGGCCCCATTTTTTGACAATTTCGGCCGATTTATCCACTCCAGTTTTATCCACTGCATCCGAAGGAGCTACCACTCCTACCAAGTCACCTGATTTTAAACAGTGAGGTTTAATCATATTAATACTCTCTGCGACCTTCTAAGGCATGGGACAAAGTTTGGTCGTCTGCGTATTGGATATCAGCTCCCATGGGCAACCCATGGGCAATGCGAGTGACAATCACAGTTATCTTTTCTGCTTCAATTTGTTTTTTTAAGTACAAACAAGTAGCTTCACCCTCCATAGTTGGGTTCAATGCCAAAATTACTTCTTGAATTGGTATTTGTTTATTTTTTAAGCGTTTAATTAAGGAACTTAATCTGATTTCTTCTGGGCCGATATTGTGTAGCGGGTCAATTACTCCGTATAAGACATGATAGACACCAACAAAGCGGTTACCAGATTCCAATGCTAGCACGTCTAAGGGTTGTTCCACCACACAGATTACTTTCTGATCCCGGCCTCGGTCACTACAAATATCACAGGGTGAATACTCGGCAATATTGTGACAAACTATGCACTCCACAGTATTGGTCTTCAAGTTTTCCAGGGACTGGGCAAATTTGTCTAATTCACCTTGGGGAACATGCAGTAAGTAGTAGTTAATCTCTGGGCAGTTTTAGGACCAATCCCCGGCAGTCGTTCAAACGCCTCAGTTAAGTTGTGTACCGCCCTTGCCACCCGCATCAGGCTATTTTACCCTAAATCAAGTTAATGGACGTTCACTTTTCACCACAATGACTTATTCTTACCTACATGTTCTTTTTTCAATTGTCATTCGAGCTGGAGTACGTACGGCGTCTAATGCAAAGGTATAACAGGATCGTTCCAATCATTCTTCTCAAACTCCCCACCTTGGAGAAAGTATTCTATCATTCTGGGATCGCTAAGACGCAACACTCCTAAACCTAATCGTCCTATCTTATTGTAGTAGTAAGGATTGTTTATTTCGTCGTCTATAATAGCAACACTACCTGGCGGGATATTTGCCTTTACTGCCCTTGCCGCTAGCTCAATTCCCTGTTCTGTTCGCCCCCAAAGATCAGTTGCTACTCTGATTATTCCATGGGGCGCGAGACTTGATAAATGTTCTAATGCCAAAAAATCTTGTGATGTAGGAATAATCTCACCCCATCCAGCCTTGCTAGCTATTCTTACATATTTATTTAACGTAGGAGGATCAGAACTACAGAGTAATATCTTTCCTTCCCTCGGATTCATATTAGCTAGGTCCGCCGCCGCCACCCATCATCCCACCCATGCCTCCAGAGATATTCATCAGTTCCTTAGCCGCCAGTTCTTGAGATTTTCTAATAGCTTTATTTAAAACGTCATTCAAGACTTCGTTGGAGATACCTTGGATAGATAGTTCTACAATGCGTTGGTCGCCGGTGATTACGATCTTGACCCCATTTTCTTCAATGGTAATTTGCTGACCCGACAGATTCTTTTGCATCTGCATGGCCTGTTGGCGCAATTTATTGATATCGCCTAATTTGTTAAATGTGTCACCTATACCCATAAGTCAAGGCTAATCATAACACAATTTACCTAAAGTTTACTATTTCAGTCTAAGACTACCAATAGCAGCAATAGAAGTTAGAGGCACTAAGTAAACCCCTCCGCCACTGACTGCAAGACAAATTGGCCACCCAGACCAGGCTTATCATCCGCTCTTCGTTTATACAACACTCCGATATGTAAATTAATCTCCCGGATATCTACTGGTTCATACAACTTATCCTGAGCTGCAAATTCTTTTAAAGTTTCTGTTCTAAAAATGGGACCGTCAGTTTTTATGTGAAGTTCAGTTTTATCTGGTAGTGCAAATATCAATCTACTAGCCTGTGAAACTAAAGCTTCTTGAAACCATCTTGAATCAGTAGCTGCTAACTCTTTAACAAGCGTAGCAATAACTAATTCGGCTTCGTTTGCTTCTCTACTTAAATTACCCATGTTCTGCACTTTATAACCCAGAAATGTCTGTAAAGCAATACATGCATGCTACAAAGCATCGACTTTGAATATCTCTTCGGCGGCTTTGATGATATCTTCTTCAATGTCCTTGGCACTCACCTCTTCTTTTTTACTTCTCTGGCCTAGAGACATTTTTAACTTAATATGGGGCACCCCTAATACCGTTTCCAACGCTTCTTCCACAATGGTGCGGCATTTGTCCGACTCCAACTTGTCTTTATGAAACTTGTAAAACACTTCTAGTAAAAATGTCTCCCCATCAAAATCTACTGGCCGGGTGGAGCGCAGTAAGGCTTCGACTGAGTGATTTTTGGGCCGGACGGCTTTTAAAATATCGGCCCACTTAGATTCAATATCTGTTGCCACCGGTCGTTTAGGACTAGACTTAACTACTACAGTTTCTCCCAAGTCAGTATCTAGTTTTGGCAAAGCAATTGCTTCGGTGGAGATAACAATAGTTGAGCTAACCTGTGGTTCTGAAGTATTTTCCACCACCAATATTTCCAAAGGTAATTGGGGAACGGCGCTGGTTTTAGTCAGCTCATAGGCTTTTTGGAAATTGGCAATTAGTTTTAAAGTGACGGTAGGTGAAATATGCTCCTGGACTTCGTTTAACAACTCGTCCCGCAATAGCTCAACACAGTTTTCCATAAAAGTTCTCATATTCACCCCTTCTTTAACCAACTGGGCTATATAGTCCAGAGCTTGTAAAGTGGAGTTAGCTTTTACTAAAGATAAAAACTGGCTCGGGGAAGCAGTTTCTGACATCCCCAAAACTTCCTGCACACTTTGGCCAGAAATACTCACCTGTTGCAGCAGTTTAATGCCATCGCGGAAACTGCCTTTAGCCGCTTTTGCCACCTGCTCAAGCTCTGAATCAGATAATTTTAGCTTTTCCCCGGCTACTACGCGCTTTAGTTTACTGACCATCTCCTCCAAGTTCGGTTTGGAGAATTTAACCACGGTGCAGCGACTGACTACCGTTTCGGGTAATTTGTCCGCTTCTGTAGTACACAACACAAATAAAGTGTGCGTGGGCGGCTCTTCTAAGGTTTTTAATAGGGCATTGAAGGCTTCGGTGGTTAACATGTGTACTTCGTCAATAATGTAGACTTTGTATTTAGCTGCCAGTGGGGCTAATTTGATTTTTTCTCTTAAGTCTCTAATTTCATCAATGCCCCGGTTAGATGCAGCATCAATTTCAACGATGTCTAAATTGGCCCCAGTGGTGATGCTAGTACAACTGCTGCAGTTATTACACGGCTCGCCATTCTTGGGAGTCAAACAGTTAACCGCTTTAGCTAAAATTCTGGCCGCACTAGTTTTACCCACACCCCGGGGACCAGTAAACAGAAAGGCATGGGGTAAGTTAGCCGCAAGTAGAGTTTTACTCAAACTCTGCCGGACTTGACCCAAGTCCAGTTCGGCCATCGTTTGTGGTCGGTATTTTAAGTACCAAGTGCTGTCCATAGGTCCAAATAATTTATACTCTCTCAGTGTCAAGATCAATGCTTATAAAAACTCCCAATACCTGACCAATAGTGATTTTTTAAACGTAAAGGGCAATTTGAGGGAGTTTACTAATTTCCTATCTATTTGTGATGAATTCCTAAGAGGTGCAAGCAGGAATGTGCAACTAGTTCATCTCTTTTTTCCCAAGGTAGATCACCTAAAACTACGATGTCCCCCATTCTTCTCACTCCATCCGGACCCACTTCCTGCTCCAGGGGAAACGACAGTACCTCGTGAGTTTTTTTATCGTGCAGTTTAAGCATTTCGGCTTTCGAGACGAAGTTGACATTAACTTCAAAGTTGCCACTTAGTCCATGGCTGGCCAAGCTGCCATTTACAATATCTTTAACACATCGCTCGTCCACTTCGTAGCCATTAGCAAAAACATTAACCATTGGCCAACATTTCTTTGACACTATTAGCTACCATTTGCCCATCAGCTCGACCTTTAAACTTGGGAGAAACCACGCGCATGACTTGGCCAAAGTCAGTAATTCCTTTGATCTCTGCCATAGCTCCAATTTCAGCCCGAACTTCATCTTCACTTAATTGTTTGGGTAAGTAAGCTGCAAGGATGTCGAGTTCCTGGCGCTCTTTTTCCATCTGCTCTAACCTGTTGGCTTGTTTGTAAGATTCAATGGCTTCGCGCCGTTTTTTGGCTTCGTTTGCAACGACTGTTAATACCTCGGCATCGGTCAAGGCGCGTTGGGTTTCAATTTGTTTGTAACCCAAAGCCGATTGCAACATCCGCAATACCGACAACTGCAAGGGCTGTTTGCCCTTCATGGCCGCCGTCATATCCGCTTTAATCTGATCAGCTAACATATTAATAAGACCGGCGTTTAAAGCGCATGGCGCGCCGCTCTTTAATCTTGTCCTGCTTAACTACTGAGGGCTTGCGGTAAAACTCGCGTTTTTTCAGCTCGATCAAGATCTCGTCAGACAAGACCTTCTTGCGAAAGTCAGCAATTAGTTTGTCGTCTGATTGGCCGGGTTTTTTCCTAACAACTGTGGGCATAATTTAACATCCCCCCTTTCCCTTACTCATTCAAGAGGTGATAATGCAAATGCGGCACTTCTTGAAAGCGGCCAGCATTCAAAATAACTTTATACCCTGCTGTTATCCCTAACTGCTCAGCTATCTGACTGATTAAAGCCTGTAGTTTTCCTAGCAGCTCTACGTGCTCTGTAGCTTGACTTAAGTCCGTGAGGTGCATTTTAGGCACTATTAATACGTGCACGCTAGCTTCAGGATGATTGTCTTTGAAAGCTAAAACGTGCTCATTTTCAAATACCTTTTCAGCCGGGATAGCCCCATTGACAATCTGGCAAAAAACACAAGCTTTGTCCATTTCGGCGAAATTATACCTAAAAACATGGGGTAAACTCAAGTTCTAAATGGCCCGTAGTGAAGGGATTTTAAAACCCAACTGAAGCTCCAGCTACTGCACCCATGTGATTATAGTAGCTTAAAAACAAGACTGCCAAGGCACTAAAAACCACTGCAATAGCGGCGAGGCGAAACTGATAATTATGCTGTTGTTTAGTCAAGCTGCTTCACCTCCTGGTCAAGTCGGGTCATATCACTCTTGCCTCCATCATCAGTTGTGGCTCCCAATATTTGCATCATCTGTGCACTAGATGCTGAAGCAGGAACAGTCTGACTATTGGCCAAAGGCAAGGGAGAAGTGCCACTAGCGATTAACTTCCACACTATTATCGCTGCAGCAACGAAGCTGACAAACATAGCTAGAAAAAATAATTTGTTCATGGTTTTGTAGTATTATCTTTAGTAGTATTTTCTTTAACTGGCTGAGGAATAGCTTCTCCCAAGACCCGAGCTAGAGCTTGTACCGCTCCCCCAACGGCTTTGCGCGCGACAGCCACCTTTTCCCCAACTGCCTTGACTTCGTTCGTCAATTGTTGGTTGGCTGACTTAGCCTCCCTACCTAATTTGAGCTCATCGCCAGAAATAGTCAAGACACAACTTGAACTGGAAAAATCATTTACGGCACTCTGGGCTGTACTAATGGCTTGGTTGGCATTCGTGACAGCGGTGGTAACAGCCGTAATATCTTTTCCCTTCGCTTGAGCTGCACTTGCTTTTTCCCCAACCCGGGCCAGAATATCAGTCATAATTTTCAAACGCTGATTCAAAGAATTTACGCGATCATCTCGGGCCATGCACAAATGATCGCTAATTTTTTTCACCAACTCTTTTTTGCGCGCGTCTTTAATACCCCTCAGTTTGACGTTGAGTTGGGCTGTATCTATATTGTCCTTCTTCTGAATTTCAACCCGCTCCAATAAAGTTTTACCTCCTGGAGAAGCTTCAGTAGGCGTGCGAGTAATGACCGTCTTATCTTGGGCAAAAACTATTGGTGCTAATATAACCGAAGTCAAAACTACCAAGCCAACTTTTATCAAACTAAACCTCATAACTATAATTAAACAACATGTGGGAATTTAAAGTCAAGTCCAAACTTTCAAAAGGTGGTCGAACTGGGGTGTTAACTACCCCCCATGGAGCTATTCACACTCCTGTATTTATGCCAGTGGGAACTAACGCTAGCGTCCGCTCGCTATCTCCCGAAGACTTAGACAGTATTGGCGCCCAAATAATTTTGGCCAACAATTATCATTTGTTTTTAAATCCGGGTTCAGTCAATATTGCCCAACTGGGAGGGATCCATAAGTTTATGGGCTGGAATAAACCCATACTAACCGACTCGGGTGGATTTCAAGTCTGGTCACTAGGGCAACGGAGGGGATTGAATCCTATCCGCTTCGCCCAAAAAACTTTTTCTCCAGAAACGGCAACTCAATCACAAATCAAAATTGGGGCCGACATTATTATGGCATTAGATATCTGCACTCCAGATAAGTCTAGTCACCAAGAAGCTCAGAAACTGTTAGCAGTGACTCATGACTGGCTGGTCAGATGCCAAACTGAGTGGAAAAAACACCGCACGACTCAAGCCTTGTTTGGCATCATTCAAGGCGCATTGCATAAAGATTTACGCCAAGCAGCTGCCAAATTTGTATCTGAACTGGATTTACCTGGCATTGCCATTGGTGGCGAAACCATTGGCTACAATATGACTGGTACTGAGCAAGTCATGAATTGGATCATGGATTTATTACCTCCTGATAAGCCACGGTATACCATGGGTGTGGGTTTAAGACCGTCGGATTTAACTCGGGCGGTTGCCGCTGGGGCAGATATGTTTGACTGTGTCGCCCCTACTCGTTTGGCCCGCAATGGCGCCCTATATGTCTCCAAAGATATTTCCCCCACTGAAAGAATTGACATTAATAAAGCCATCTATAAATTAGACCCCGATCCCGTTGACCCCAATTGTGATTGTCCAACTTGCCAAAAATACTCTAAAGCTTACTTACACCACTTGTTCAAATCCCAGGAACTGCTGTATTACCGTCTCGCCTCCTTACACAATTTGCGAGTAATGATTAGGACTGTTGCGGAATTGAATTAGTCATTTTCTCCTCCCTCTGGCAAATAGCCTATCTGTTAACACTAAATCCATCCTCTCATCCACATATCTCCTATACATCAAAGCTAGTCCATATCGCCGAGCACGCTCATCATCATCATCCGTCTCTTGGATATCAAGGGACATCACTTTTAAGGATTCTAACAGCAATTTTCTCGCTTCAATCTTGACTCTATTTCTTACATCATTAACAGTATGCCTGTTGTATCCAGCTGCAATTACTTCAGCAATGGACGGCAATTGTCCTCCTGGGGACACAGCCTTCTTGATGGCTTCATGTAGGAACAGTTCATGCTGAGGTGACATTTTCCAGCTCATAGAAATTCTCACAATATTAACATAGCATCGCCAAATGAATAGAAACGATATTTTTCCTTAATAGCTTCTTGGTAAGCCACGATTACTAAATCCCGACCGGCAAAAGCAGACACCAACATCAGCAAGGTACTTTTGGGCAAGTGAAAATTGGTAATCAGGGCACCAACAAATTTAAATTTATAACCCGGATAAATAAATATATTTGTTTCGCCAGACAACTGACCTGCGTTGGCCCAAGTTTCTAAAGTCCTCACCACAGTTGTTCCCACAGCTACCATTTTTTTGCCAGCCGATTTTGCGGCCATTAATCTTTGAGCAACTTGGGGATCTAGTGCATAGTATTCACTATGCATCTGGTGATCTAAAATATTGGCCGTTTTCACCGGTTGAAAAGTCCCTAACCCTACATGCAAGATCACAAATTCTTTTTGGATTCCCGTTTTGCCTAATTTTGACAATAACTTCTTGGTAAAATGAAAGCCGGCAGTAGGAGCTGCCACTGATCCGATTTCCGCAGCATACACAGTTTGGTACATGCGTCTAAGTTTCGTTTCATCCCATTCCTCTTGAGGATGGATATATGGCGGTAACGGAACATGTCCAATTATTAATAATTTTGCCATCAAGTCGGCATAACTTAGATTAAAGATTAATTTTCCTTTTACTACCTGGGCAGTCACTTGATCAGCAAATGCTAGGTAGGTTCCTTCTTTAATTCCCGGATGGGAAATGTACTCCCAACTGGCTGTATCATACCGGATCAAGAGAATTTCCACCCTACCCCCGGTGGTTTTCCTAGCAAATAATCTAGCAGGGAAAACTTTCGTCTTATTAAATACTAAAGTGTCACTACTAGTTAAGTATTTACTTAAGTTGTAGAAATGATCATGTGCAATTGTTTGCGCTTTTCGATTTACGATCATTAACCGACTGTGGTCTCGGGGTTGGGCGGGGTGATGGGCAATAAGTTCTGGGGGTAAAGCATAGTCAAAGTCTGTCAGTTGCATTACCCAGATTTTACTTTATCGCCCCAGAAGTTTATTCAGCCAGCCCACCCGAATCACATCTTGCAAAGATATTAAAACAATTAAACCAATCAAAGCTATCATCCCCCAGTTGTTGATTTGCTGTTCTAACTCAGCCGGGAGGCGTTTCTTTCTCAAATACTCTAGCCAAATGAAAAATAGTCGACCCCCGTCTAAAGCCGGGATGGGCAAGACATTAAACACCCCTAAATTCACAGACAAGATGGCTGTTAGCTCGACTATGGGCAACCAGCCACCTTTAGAAACCACATCCGTTAACTGATAGATGCCAATTGGTCCAGCCACCCCTTGAGGGGCGTGACCGGCGGCTATACTTTTACCGATACTTCGCAGCCCATCAATTACCCGGGCAATCCATTCGCCAGTGGAAATCACACCTTGGCGCACGGCTCCGCCAAGGCACTTAGGCTGCCAGATGGGACAAGGAGTGAGCATCAAGTAGGGATAGTCACCAATTCTGACCCCTAATGGACCTTGACCTTCCGGCGGATTTAACCTGGGAGTGAGAGTAATTATCTGTGTAGACGAGTGGTTAGAAGCAATTCCCTCCAGTAATGGCACCCCTGGACCACGTTCGACGGTTAGGTTGACCGCCAAGCCGGCCCAGGAGCGCATCAGGCGGCTAAACTCCGCTCCTTCCGATATGGTTTTACCTTCGACTGCAGTTACCCGGTCGTCAATGCGTAAGTCCGCAAGAGCAGCCGGTGAATTGGCTTCTACCGCTACTATGGTCACCTTGTTAACGATCTGGTGGGGCACCCCTACCCAGGCATACAAAAAGATAAATCCAGCCAGGGCTAAGACCAAATTCATTATCACCCCGGCCACAATCACAACTACCCGTTGTTTGCGACCCCGGCTCCAAAAATCTCTGCCCTCCAAAACTTCATGTGACGGAGGGTTTTCTTCTCCATATAGTCTGACAAACCCGCCAAAGAGCAAAGGGTACAAAGAATAGGTAGTTTCACCTCTCTTGACCTGAAATATAGCCCTAGTAAAGGGTAAACCGAAAGCAAACTCTTCTACTTTAATGCCAAAGAAGCGAGCGGCCAGGAAATGCCCTAGCTCATGGATCAAGACCAAGACTGACAAAACCAGAAAAAATATCAAACCAGTAGGCATAATTTGAGTCTAACATATAATGAGGGTAAATTTGATTAGACAATTAAAATAAAGTATACTATGGGTTATGGACTATCAACCCTATTATGATCGAAAACGATCTTGGCAAACGCTAGAATTTTGGGCCATTACAGCAGGGTATTTGGTACCTATTGCTTTAGGAGTCCTGGGAGCCTTAAAACTTGAATCATCTGGCCTTGGTTTTGCCTCGATAGTTGGAGGGGTTGCTGTTGGTGTATACTTAGGTCAGAAACTCAGTCTGGGATTTTAAAATAACTCTATGAGCCAAATAGCAGAAAATCCGCTGTTTATAGAAGATAGGGGTATTTGGTTAGTGGAAATTGTAATGAAATTACCTTTTCTCGGTAATCTGTTGAATTTATTTGTCGATACGGTTAAAAAAGATATTATTGATGAAACTGATATTTTATCGGCCAAAAAACATCAGCGGGAACTACTTAATACTCTCTCAGGGCATCAGCAAACAATCCATCCTAACTAAACCTGCATTAGTTCCGCTTCTTTGTGCTTGCCCAAGGTTTCAATTTCGAGCATCATTTTGGCAGGTTAGGAATAATTGTTCAATCAGCTCCTGAGTCAGACATGGTAAGATAAACTGACTTTACTTATACTTTGGTCATGGTAGTTGAAGTAGGCAATTTTATCAGGAATGCTGAGTTTGTTTTATTCGGAGCAGCGATATTATTTACCCTATTTGGTGACTGGAAAATTGGTGCCGGATTTATGATATCTGTAATAGCCGCTGAAGGATTATTGTGGTACTTAAGACAACATTCCAACACTCAACCACCTACCGGTTTTCCCTAACCTCATACTTGCATCAATTCTGCTTCTTTGTGCTTGCCCAAGGTTTCAATTTCGAGCATCATTTTGTCGGTAAGGTCTTGTAACTCTTCTTCCAATCTAGTCCGGTCATCTTCGTTAATAGTCTTTTCCTCAAAACCACGTTTTAGTTCCCCCATTTTCTCGTGCCGAATTTGGCGTACTTTAACCCGCCCCTCTTCTAGTTTAATGTGCAGTAGTTTAATAAATTCCTGGCGGCGTTCAGAGGTTAAGGCTGGAACGGCAATGCGAATTAAATTGTTATCAATCATTGGAGTTAAACCAATATTGGCGGCCTCAATATCTCGGCGGAGATCACCAATAATTGACTGATCGTAGGGAGTGATATTGATAGTTTTGGCATCAGGAACGGTAATGGTAGCCAGTTCAATCACCCGCATCCGCGCTGTGCCCCCATAGGCCCCAATCACCACATTTTCAACCAGTGCCGAGGTAGCTCGGCCGGTTCTAATAGTGGCCACTTCTCCCCGCAGCCAATCCACAGCCTTCTGCATTTTTTGGGGTACATCACCTAAATCCATATCATCTCCAACTACCTATTATCGCGGTTATTACCCCACAGCTCGCACATCCTATAAAACTAAAGACGATAGCACTAAAAATTGTCTCACGTCTTCTGATTTCCAAACTAACTAAATTACTTGTCCTCGCATCTAATCCTTCTCGCATCAACCTGTAAGCATCCCTATCTACTTTATCACCATTATTAACGACTATTACTATCCCTTGCCGTACAGCATCTTTGGCTTGTTTAATTTTCTGCCTGCCAAGATAGCCATCTAGAAAACCTTCCCCAGCCTCTTTTAAATATTCACCCACTCGAATCTTCACTTTCCGCAGTTTAAACTTGAATCAAATTAAAATCAATGACCATGGAGTAAACTTTGGGCACGAATAAATATTTCTACAACTCCCATAGATACCCAATAGCCAAAAATGAGAGTGCTGAGAGCAACAAGGCCCAAGGTTGCGTATTTCAATACTTCACCCTGGCTGCGGGTAATTTTTTCTTCTTCTTTGACCATACTAAATGTGACTTATTTGGAAATCTACTATTTGGATATTCTCCCCCAACTTACCAATCACTTGTTTAACTAGTTCAGAGATTTTCTTAGCCGGATCGCGGACATATTCTTGGTCTAATAGTTCCTCAATAGAGGTTGGCTTAGCCGCAGCAATTTGCAAGGCTAATTCTTTCCCCAGGTTTTTAAATTCATCGGTTTTAGCCACAAAATCAGTTTCGCAAGCTAATGCCACTAACACCCCAACTTTGCCGTTGTGATGCAGGTAAGAAAAGACACTGCCAGCTTTGATTTCTCGATCGGTCTTCTTGGCAGCTTTTTCAATACCCTTTTTGCGCAATATTTCAACCGCTCTATTTTGGTCGCCATTACAGTCTTCAAGAGCTTCACGACAATCAGCTACTCCAGCTCCAGTTTCCTCACGTAGTTTTTTAATATCAGAGACATTAACTTTTGGCATTGGTGATTTCTTTCTTGGGTTTTTTAACTGACTTGGGTGGGGTAGCCTTTACCGAGGCCGCCTCGGCCAAAGAATTGGTTACTAACTCAATTGATTTTACCGCATCGTCATTTATAGGAATAACATAATCTACTAGCCTAGGGTCGCCATTGGAATCCACCATCCCGATAACCGGAATGCCTGTTTTTACCGCTTCGCGCACAGCCACTTCTTCGCGATGCGTATCCACCACAAACAAGGCAGCTGGTTTGGTGCTTAAGTTCTCAATGCCCCCCAAAAATCTTTCTAACTTAGTAATTTCGCGATCAATTAACAGCTGCTCTTTTTTAGTATATTTTTTCAGCTCCCCGGCTTCTCTTTTTTGGCGCAAGTTTTTTAGCTTAGCAATACTTTTGCCAATTTGGTCAAAGTTCGTCAACATCCCCCCCAACCACCGCTCAGTAACGTAGGGCATATTGGCTTTTTTAGCTGCAGCGGTGACAAAATCTTTAGCTTGGCGCTTAGTACCTACAAACAAGATTTGCTCACCTGCGGCGGCTAGTTTACTCATATAGTCAGCCGCAGCATCTAAACCTGCTTTGGTTTTAACCAGATCAAAAATATGCACATTATCCCGGGTAGTGTATATATATGGGGCCATAGCTGGATTCCACCGCCGGGACTGGTGTCCAAAATGACATCCGGCTTCGAGAAGTTGTTGTAACGTAATATTAGAACTCATTTATTCTCCTTTTAACCTCCACGGATCACAGGCAAACGCCAGGAGAAATTAATCCGTGTGTGAATTAACTTAATGCCAATTATACCAGTTTATTTACCCTGAGCAATCTCAACTGCCTCTTTATGTGCATTTCCAGCTAGCTGTGAATTACCAGCATCAGCACCTAGTTGCGATGCGCCTTCAGCATGAGTGTAGCTTCCTTTTCCAACCACAGTCATTCCAGAATTAGGATTTTGGTCAGGACTGCCCGATTCCGCAGCTCTCATTCTATCAGCTGCAGATCTCACTGGCCTGTTAAAATCTACAACTCTTTCAGTCAATCCATCAGTTTGCGACTTTGTCAGGTCTGTTACAGAAGTTGGTTCACGTTTTCTGAATATTTGTCCCCATGCATTTTTAATTCCTTCCACTGTAAATTCCATACCTCCAGCCTGACAGAATTAACAATTATTGTCAACTTAGTTTTTATTGATACTCATTGGCCCCGACGTCCAATGCCGGGCCTTGGGGAAGCACAATTTCGTAAAAGTCGTGGGGGCCGGGATTGACTCCAAAGAGCGTTTGTAAATCTAGCCCTTGATTAATTAGGGGTGACGTGGCCAAGAGTTTGTAGGCAGTGAGGGTGGTCAACAAGTCGGCATTGCCAATAGTAGTTCCTCCCCCTCCACTTGTTACCTGGGGATCGACCTGCCAGCCAGTTGGTGTGCCATTTAGCAGCTCCTTACCACTAGCTGTGCGCCAATTGGCCAAGCTATTGGCATTGGTTTTCCCCCAACCAATGGAAAAACCAGCTCCACTAGACCAATAGTTGTTGCCGTAAAAGTTCATAGTGCTAATGGCCGGGGATGATATCAGCTGTTGACCATTGGTGGTAATAAATATGTTGTTGTAGACCGAGATGTTAGCTACGTAAGATCCCGATACCATAAAGGCTCGGGAAGTCCCTACGGGTTTTGAAGCAAACACCGTGTTACCATAGATTTTAGAATTTTGGACTAGACTGGTGGAGTTGGCTCCCCACAGCGTAATACCTCCATAATTATTTTTCCGCGCGTCGTTTTGGCTAATGTTGTAGCGAAGTGTGTTGTTATTATAAGTTGGGGCGCCAGCATACTGAAACAGCCCAAATCCCGCTCCATCATTATCATGGGAATAATTGTATTGCATAACTGAATCGACTACTCCCCCGTCCAAGTCAAAACCTCCCCCATCTACAGCGGTTGCCGTTTTGTTATTGTAAGATTCGTTGTATTGGATGGTGACATTTCTTGAGTTGTATGTCCAAATACCCACATTAGCTCCACCAGTCATTCCATTGTCATGTACTACCGATCGCTCCACAGTCGCCCCATCGACCATGCCCAAGACAATTCCGTTCCCCGATCCCCCGTTCGCCTTTGTCGATGTCCCGACAATATTAGATACCTGGGTGTGGCCAATGTAGACGTTCTCAAAACCATAACTGGCTGGAGAGTGAGTGTATATCCCTGAATTTCCTCCATTGGTAACTGTGACGTTGGTGATGCGAATATCGCGATATCCTGACCGGCCTTGATTGCTCCAAAAACCAATACCATCTTTAAAGCCAGTGATACTGACATTATCAATATGCACATAGTTTAATTTGGTGTCATTGGGTAAGTCGATTAAGAAATTAATTCCGGCTTGAGTATTTGCAGGTAAGCCGGAACCGACAAAATTAAGATTAGAAATATCCAAACCAGCGGTATTGTAAGCTTGCAAACCGATATAGGTCCCCCCATTAATAGTCGCCCGGCCATTACCATAGGAAGAAACTACAATCGGGGTACCATTCGCTTGATCATTGGCATCAAAGTACAGCATGCCATTAAATGTCTGGGCAGCTTCTAAATAGATAGCATCTCCGCCTTGCAGAGCTACTGCATTTGCCCGAGATAATGTTAGCCAAGGATCCTGAGTGGTTGTACCGGAGTTATTATCATTACCCGTGGGGCTAATGAAGTAACTGGTGGCTTGAGCTAATCGGGGTACTGCAAAATTGGCTAAGAAGATGGTGATGAAAACTATGAGTAACTTTTTCATTTCTTAACAGAACCTACACCTATTTAATTCCTTTTGCAAGGACCAAAATGTCGACCAAATTGCAAAACAGCATGACTACAGTCACTGGGCCCACTCCTCCCGGAACTGGAGTAAAAAATGCGGCGGTGTTAGCAATCTGAGGATCAAAGTCACCTTGGGGGTAGCCCACATCGATGGCTATCACCCCTTGTTTCACCATGCTGGGTTTAATCAAACCAGTAAGACCTGTACAGCTAATAACAATATCGGATTGTTTTAACTTGGAGACATTCATATCTGACTTATCCATTCCCTCACAACGCAATGTTTTTTGTAAATGTGCTCCCACAAAACCTTGGTTACCTACCACTATTTTACTTTTATTTTGTCCCCCAGCTGCCTCAATTATGGCCACTACTGCGCGCACTACAGCTGGCAGAAAAGGCGACTCGATTTTTAAACCATCTACGTCTTTATGCAAGTTTATGAGCTGTATCAATTGCCCACTGTCAGGAAAAGGCAATTGCAACATAATCCCATTTACTGCCAAGTCACTATTAGCCTCGGTAATGATCTTTTTTGCTGCAGCTGAAGTGTCTACCTGGTGAATATCAAATACTACCCCTAATTTATCCGCCAGTTGTTTTTTTAATTGGGAATACATCATCCCCGCAGCATTATTAGGGTTAACAATAGTAACCAGTTTTAGTCTTAAGTTTTTAGTTTTAATCTGGGCTGCAAGTTCAGATCCAATTCGGTCAGCAAAGGATTTACCATCAAATATGGTAGCCATAATTTATTTATTACTCCTAGTTAGTCCAATTATACCTGGGGCTAAAACTAACATTACTGCCCCTATTATTACTAATTCCCAATATTGGCTCACCTCTCCAGACTTTAATTCAAAGTAACTTCCTATGAAACAACCTGCAGTGGCCAAATAATAAACAGTAGCCGATATGGCAGCAATTCTCTCTTTAAGCACCTAAAAATTATATCTCACTGAGGCTATATTCCTAAGTATGCGAGTCCTCCACCTGCAATTAGTGCAGCCAGTCCAAGTTGGCCAGTGCTAGCTACTCCGATTGCAGCTATCTCAATTACAGACGCCACTCCCACTTTTGCCAACTTCTGTTTTCTTCTATTTGAAGCTAACTTTCTATCTATTGCAGAAAGTTCTGCTTCATAGTCTGAATTGTCAGAACTAGGATTAATAGATTTTGGCAGTATTTCAGAAAGAGCCATTCTTCTATTGAACCACTTTAATTTAGGGCTTGGCAACCCCCAAATTAAGAACTTACTCTAAACAGTCCACTGAAAATCCCTATCTGGTCTTCCTTCAGACACCAACCTTAAACCTAAATATTTCATCAAATTGGGATGGACAGCGTTCGCTTTGTCAAACATTGGCCAGGCTAGTCTTCTAATAAAAGGGTGGGCAGTAGGTCCTGTCCGTAAAGTTATAAAATGATATGCCTCTCTTAGATTAAAGCTCATCAGAGCCGGGCGATAATGGAGTCGGGTGACTACATATTGAGCAGCCAGTGAGTCAATCCTGTCTACTTTGTAAAACAAGTCTTCAACTTCTCGCATTACATCTACTAGAAATTGTTCTGAGCCATGGAACTGCGGATCTTGCGACTGATCCATTTCTTTAACCAAGGGTGGAACCATATAGCCCCACTGAACGTGCAAGTCTTTGGCTGTATAGGTTTCCATTCGATGTCGTTTAGCTTCTCGCCAATCTCCGTAGGTCATCTTCAAAACTTCCCACAAATAGTGATCCGGCATTTCCAACATTCTAATCGGTGAATCCCATTTGCCCATTTTGCCCAGGAGTTCATAAATAATTTGACCTTTTGTGCTGGCATCGAAGTTACTAATATTTGTCATTAAGTCACTAAAACTGGCAGTATTACTGCGTTCATACAATGCTGATGCTATAAATATCTCTTCAGCTTGCGAATCGAATCTTATTAAGTTAACTAGATCGCCCTCTTCGGTCGTTTCTGGCAAATAACCTTTTAAACGATTGTCGGACACCATTTGAGCCAGGCCATTTTTAGTAGCTGTTAAATATTCGTTAGCTTCAGCATATTTAACCAAGGTGGGGGCAACCTCCAAGCAAGCTGTTTTAAATTTCGCTCCCATTTCTCTAATAGAGCTGTAAGGGGCAGACAGCATCTTGGTAATAGTGTGTTCTGCCTCCCGAGCATTCATGGACACTCCGATACTGGTCAGCCTAGAAGCTGGCATGAGATTTTTAATCTGGTCGGCCACAGTTTTAGCTTTAACTCTGCGTTGGGGGTGTTTTAATTTAGCTTCTTCAGTGGCAATATAGGCATTACCCCGTTCAAATAACACATCGTGAACAGTGAATAACCTGACATGTACTCGGTTCCACTCTTCTAAAAGTTCAGGATTATTCTCAACAACTTCTGGAATAAACCAACCCACGTCTTGCCGACCTTTAAAGCGGGCCGAAAATTCGGTGAACGAACCTAAGCGATTGTCAGTTGCTTGGTCTCCATCTAACGAAGCAACATTCTCTACAGCTAGGTGATGCTGGGCATGTTCAGCCACCGAGGCATGGCCATATCCTTCTACGCTTACTACCCATTTCTTATGAAAGTTGGCCGCTCCTTCTTCGGTAACAGACCGACCAATCTCTTGAAAAGATCCAGGATTGCGAGAAATCTTGGCAAAGGTGACTGCTAACTCTTCATCGGTCTGAAGTGCGTGGGTCACAAAAGCTAACTCTTCATCAGATAAGCGTAATCCGTCCTGGACCCCAACTCCTAAAACTCGTATCATCTCAAATACTTCAGTCAAGTCCACTGCCTCTCCTCCCAGACCTTTTAAAGCCTCGTAAATACTCTCCACTCCTTGAGACATAGTTTCAAGGCGGGCTAAGTCGTCTAAGACATAACTTCTCAATTTATCCTTTATAGCAGGGACAAAGCCCATAGGGTAAATCTTCATATATGCCTCGGGATCTCCAGGTACCACTCTTCCGTTTTCTAGTTTGGCATAGGCCATTATTTCCCTCCTCCATTTTCAGGCTCTAGATGAGCTAAACTTTGTATCCCTTCAGCTCCCACATACCTTCCTCTGACGCCATATGGTCGATCAACTTCTGCCATCATTCTATAGTAAAGAAAGGCACAAACGGGCCAACCCTCGGGGATTTCTACCCCATTTTCACTGCTATTTTTAAATTCTAAAACTGGTATATTATCCCATCCCGGATCAAATCTTCCAGCTGTGAGATGTACGACCACACCGAGTCGAGCAAGACTGCTCTTACCATCAAGAAATCCAATCACGTCATTGGGCAATCTTAATCTTTCTTGAACTTCAGCAATAATAAATGCTCCAGCCTTAATATAAATTTCCTCTCCGGGCTTAAGAAACTTTTCTTTGTGATCTTCTAGTAAAATCCCTTGCTTCACCTTGATTACTTTATCATCTTGTTTTTGGGGTATAAGTACTCTTCTGCCCAAATGGAAATCGATTGTGACTGGTCCCATATTCTCTTCCCAAATACCTTCTCTTAAGGGGTCTATACCAATTATGCCTTCCTTTATCATTTGGATAATCGCCCAATCCGGCATGAATCCATATATATTTCTCCAGTTTCTATTTTCAACATCTGCACTCATACTTGCTTTTCGCTTTCAGGAGCATCTGTTCTACCATCTTGCCATTGACCACGATATAAAGCGGTAGCTCCATTTACCTCTAGAAATTCTATAAACACAAATCTGGCTCCTATTTCAATTACAAAAGGTTCATTCCGAGGATTAAGCAAGTTGAAGGTCAGTGTACCTCTATAGCCTGGTGGAGTATTACCGCTTTGATAAATTAATCCACTTCTATATAAAGTGCTACGGGGTTTTATATGAGCAGTTAGGTTATCGGGCATATTTACCGATTCAATTGTGGTCGTCGCCACAATTTCTCCAGGTTTCAAAACGTATGGTTTGCCCTCATCAACAGGATAACTCATTAATGTTTTGAGTTCAGGAGTCTTACGCTCTACAATACCCAAATATCCTGATCCTATTATTTCGTGGATCTGGCCCAAACGTAAGTCAAAACCCGCTCCTTCTGGATTTGTTAATTCTCTTTGACTCAAACCAACAACTAATTGCTCTCTCCTAACTAATTGAAGTAAATGACCTACCCCTAATACCATCCGCACTTTTCTATCAGACTCCAGTTTTATTTTCAAGCCCCAATAACCTGTTTACTCGCTTTTATGGAATTTGTTATAAACCTTGCTCAAGGTAAGACCAACTAAAAATCCTCCCACTAACATTTCAATTTTGGTGGCTAGTAAAGTTTTTGGATAGAAAGGTAGAGTGTCTATTTCCATAACTGCATGAATTAACCCATGAACTAAGGCTGCAGTTCCCACCGTACCAGCTACTATTATTTCTGAGTAGTCCTTTAATCTAGACTAACGCTTACGTTCCGGCCTACTCATATTAATTACTATAGTACTTAAATTTTTGGTTTTGTCCAGGAAGCAAAGTCAATTTCTAGATAAGTTACTTAAACTGGTGGTCCATTCAGTCACTGCCAATAACTTTTCATCTTCAGTGACAAGAGCACAATTAAGATTTTGGGCTACCGACAGGTATAAAGCGTCATAAGCCGATAGACTATGTTCATGCACTAACTTGTTAATCTCCATGCCAGATTCAACTCCTACCGGTACTAGAGCAATTCCTGCCATTAATACAGTTTGCAAAACCTCATTTGCCTCTTGATAATTTCTTTTTAATCTCCACTTTAAAATATTTATGATTTCAATAGCTAGAAATTCTGGAGCAACCAACTGCAACTTATTCCGAGCAGCATCTCTGAATAACTTATCTGCTCTCTCCAGCAGACTAGCATTTTGCAATCCCAACCAAGTTAGAACAATGTTAGTATCGATTACCAACTTAGGCATTATCTCTATCTCTTTCGGCCCGAACTATTTCAACAGCATTTACGTTTCCCAAGTCTTTTTTGATTTTATCTCCAATTTTCCTCAACTTGATTAGACTTTCTTCTACTTGAGCATCAGATAACTTCACAACTGGTCTTTTAATCAACTCATCTATAATTTTCCCCAAAGATTTTTTCTCTCTATAGGAACGTAACAATAATATTTCGTGAGTAGTATCTTGTATATTTACGGTAGTTCTAACCATAAATTAACATTATCACCTTGATGCTTTGATGTCAAGATGTCAACTTCGGTTTGGTCCAGGAGGCAAAGTCACAATCGGGATAGCGGCTGCAGCCAAAGAAGGTTTTTTTGAACTTGGTTCTTTTAATTATGATGTCTCCTTCCTGGCATTTGGGACACTTTTGCCCAGTTTTGTTAATCAGGGTGGCTTTGTAGTCACAATCAGGAAATCTGCTACAAGCTATAAATTTACCAAAGCGTCCAATTCTAATTACTTCCCTGCCTTCTTTACATTTAGGGCAAGCATTACCAGTTTCTTCAACCGCCACTTTGACTCTTTGGGCGGTATCGGTAACTTGATCTAATTTTGTAGCAAAAGGAGTGTAAAACTCAGCAATTGTTGGTTCCCATTGCCGCTTGCCGTCGGCAATTTCATCTAAGTTGTCCTCCATTTTGGCAGTAAAGTCATAATCCATTACATCGGCAAAATTAACCAGCAAAAAGTCAACCACTGCCATGCCCAAAGGGGTAGGGCTAAAACGCTTATCTATTTTTTCGACATATAACCGGGCTTCAATAGTGGAAATAATGGGCGCGTAAGTACTCGGCCGCCCAATACCTTTTTCTTCCAAGGTTTTAATCAAGGAGGCGTCATTAAATCTGGCTGGGGGCTGGGTAAACTTTTGCGTTTTTAGAACGTCGACAAAATCCAGTTTTTCCTTTTCAGTCACTTGGGGTAATAAGTTCTCATCTACATCCTCGGCTTTGCCATAAATCTTGTACCAGCCATCAAACTTTAAGGTTTCCCCTTTGGCTTGCAGTTTATAAGTATGCCCATTTTCGCCTTTAACATTTATGGTCAAGGTTTCTCCCCGGGCTTCGGCCATTTGGCAGGCTACAAAACGTTTCCAAATTAATTCATACAGTTTTTGTAAGTCGCGAAAAACTTCGGCGGGTAAATTAACGATAGTGACATCCGTAGGCCGGATGGCTTCGTGGGCTTCCTGAGCCACTTTACTCTTGGTTTGATAAAACCGGGCTTTGTCTAAGGCATACTGAGTTCCAAAAGCGGAGCTAATATGGTCTTTAGCCGCAAATGCGGCTTCAGGAGCTAAATGAGTGGAGTCAGTGCGGTGGTAAGTAATTAAACCTTCTTCATACAGGTTCTGGGCTACCTGCATAGTTTTTTTAGCACTCCAGCCTAGGCGATTGGCGGCAGCTTGCTGCAAGGTTGAAGTGGTAAAAGGCGGGGGTGGGGTGCGGGCAAATTCTTTTTGCACAATGCTGTCTACTTGATAACGGCTGCGGCGCAAATCAGTTTCGACTTCTTCAGCTTGGGCAAGGTTTGTGACCGCAATTTTTTTCTCATCCAGTTCAATTAAGTTAACAGTCAATTTGTCTTTTAGCTCAGTTTCTACCACCACTTGCACAACCCAAAATTCTTCGGGCTTAAATGCCTCTATCTCCCGCTCCCGCTCTACAATTAGTCGTAATGCTACGCTTTGCACTCGTCCTGCCGACAAGCCTTTACGGACTTTTTTCCATAGTAATGGAGACAATTTATATCCAACTAGACGGTCTAATACCCGGCGAGCTTGCTGGGCGTCCACCAACTGCATATCAATATCGCGGGGCTGGGCAATGGCTTTATCAATCGCACTCTTGGTAATTTCGTGGAAAACAATCCGGTCAAACTGGGCTTTACTTTTCTTGTCTTGAGTCAATATTTCTTTGACGTGCCACGAGATAGCCTCGCCTTCTCGGTCAGGATCTGTAGCTAAATAGACACGGTCAGCTTTTTTAATATCACGGGCGATTTCATCTGTTTTTTGTTTTTGTTTGCTAGTTTGGACATACTCCGGAGTAAAGTGGCCAGCCGTGATTTTGATGCCGATTTTCTTCTGCGGTAAATCCCGGATATGACCATAGCTAGCATCAATTTGGTAATCAGACCCCAAAAATTTAGCCAGGGTTTTGGCTTTAGTTGGAGATTCAACAATGACTAAATTCATAGCGCCCCTCGCGACGACCAAAATTAATTGAGGTCCCAAGCGAGGTAAGATATATCAGTTCCAAAGGAACTTGATATAGACAACTGGTCATTTTACCATCCCACACTCTCCTACACCCAGTCAAGAACCATGGTTGACAGGTTCTATATCCTGTAGTAATATTTGAGCATGGGAGTTATGGTCATTGAAAATAAAGCGCATATAGAAAGTCCGGTCTGGAGAAGGGCCGCGATCGTTTTTTTTGATGCATGCAGATTTGCAGTACATGCCCCAATTGTGGCTGGGGTAGGAGTGATTGTAGGCGACGGGGCTCTAATGCTCGTTGAAGGAGGAGTTAGCCCAGAAGTTGGTCTGGCTCTTAGAATAGAAGCGATTGGAACTGGATTGATTGCTAGTGGCGTTATGGGAGCATTAGCAATCCAGGGTATACGAGTATCACACAGAATGGGCCAAGAGTTCAGACGAATGGTAACCCCATCCAATTAACAATCACTCTCCGACCCCGGAAATGGCGGCGTAGTTGTAGTTATCTACCACCCCAAAGTATTTAGCCAGGACTTTTCTGACAATGGGGGCGGCAGCTCTAGACCCTTCACCTCCCCCTTCCACTAGGGCGGTGATGGCAATGGTCGGGTCATCAGCGGGGGCAAAGGCGGTTAACCAAGCATGGGTGCCAATTTTGCCGTCGGGGCGGACATATTCAGCCGTCCCAGTCTTGCAAGCTACTTGGGGTTGGAAACCAAACAAAGGAAAGGCTGTCCCGCCACTGCTGCAAGCTCCAATCATCCCTTCTGTCACAATCTGCCAAATCTCGGGATTAACTGCAATGTGGTCACACTTTGGGAAATTTTTAGCACCCTTAATCAAGTAGGGTTGGCATTTGTTCCCCCTGGTAGCCACAGTGGCCACCATTTGATTAACTTGCAGCGGGGTGACTAGGATATCTGCTTGGCCAATAGCCATGTGGTAGGTGTTACCCAAAAACCACTGCTCGCCCTTGACTTGTTCTTTCCAAGCTGGAGTAGGAATCAAGCCTTCAACTTCGCCGGGAATATCGATATTCGATTTGTCGCCCAGTCCTAAGTTGTGGGCCCACTTGGCCAACAGCTCTGGGCCGGTGTTTTCCCCTACCTTGTAGAAAAAAGTGTCGGTAGAACGAGTCAAGGCCCTGACCCAGCCCACTTGGCCTTCGACTCGACCATACTGGGTAAAGAACCAATTAGTGTAGGCAAACTTACCAATGTTAATTACCCCGGTATCGGTAAAGGTAAAGTTTTTGGCTAATTTGTCTTCGGTCAAAGCTGCGACTGTTGTGGTCATTTTAAACACTGATCCGGGGGCATAGATGCCCCCAATACTTCGGTTTAAAAAGGGTAAATCAGTTTGGTTGAGTTGATCCTGCACATCCATCGGGTCAAAACTAGGGCTACTGGTTAGGACCAAGACTTCTCCAGATTTGGGGTTGGTAGCTACTACGGCCCCTTTTTTACCAGCCAACGCCGTAAAAGCAGTGGTTTGTAAAGCTGAATCGATGGTTGAAGTCAGAGTAGTGCCTGGAGTTGGGGTGCGCTTGCCCATTTCCCGCACTGGCTTACCCAAACTATCCACTTCTACCAATCTGCCCCCATCTACGCCCCGTAAGGTGGACTCATATTGTTGTTCCAAGCCGCCTCGACCGGTCAAATCTTTCAGACGGTATTTATCCTCACCAAGGCCCAGCAGCCCCACTTCGTCTTGACTCACTTCTGACAAGTAACCTATGACATGAGCTGCCGCTGGTCCCAAGGGATACAAGCGTTCCCAACCTTCGGTAGTCAAGCCAGTAGTATCTACGCTTGCTACTTGACGATTGTCGGCCAACAGGTGGCCATGGCGATCCCAGATCTGACCCCGGGGAGCGGTGATTTTGATTTGCTTGATGCGGTTTTCATTGGCCAACACCCGTAATCTCCCTCCCTGAATCAACTGCAAGCTGACCAAGCGCACAAACAATAACCCCGTTATGGCAATCACCACCACCCCCAACCAGCGATGTAAGCGCACGCCTAAAAGCGGACTATCACTGTCACGAACTTTACTGCGGGTTTGTTCTTTGACTAAGTGTTCTCCAAATATGGCGCCGGGTTTAAATCTGGGCATAGAGCTATTCTACCGTAGACCACCAACTACTCTCACCCGCTTTAACAATTCAATATCCTCTAACACCCGACCACAACCGCGCACCACTGCCGTCATAGGATCATCGGTAATATATACTGGCATCCGTGTTTCTTCGCTCATCATCCTATCAATACCGGCAATTAAACTCCCTCCGCCGGCCATAATAATCCCCCGCTCCAAAATATCGGACACCAACTCCGGGGGAGTCTCTTCTAATAAATCCGCTACGGCACTGGTGATTTCCCGCAACACCGGCATGAGCGCCTCCCGAACTTCAGATTCCGATATTTTTAAGCTCCGGGGCAACCCACTCTCTAAATCTCGACCGCGCACCACCATGACCTTGTCGCGATCTTCTTCGCGGTGCCTAAATGCCGACACATGGGCATTGCCCAAAGTTAGTTTAATATCCTCAGCCGTCCGTTCCCCTAACAACACATTGTATTTCAACCTAATATAGTGAATGACCGCTTCGTCCATTTCGTCACCGGCGGTGCGAATGGATTTATTGACCACCACTCCCCCCAAGGAAATGACCGCAATTTCCGAAGTACCTCCCCCAATATCCACCACCATCACTCCCCCGGGATCTGCAATCGGGAGCCCAGCTCCAATTGCAGCTGCCATAGGTTCTTCAATCAAAAAGGCTTGCCGGGCCCCGGCTGCCAAGGCGGCTTCTTGCACTGCCCGCCGTTCTACTTCCGTCACACCAGAGGGAATACCCACGACCACCCGCGGCCGGGGCAGTCGGGGCACAATTCGACCTGATTCGTGCACTCTCGCTATGAAAGTTTTGAGCATGATTTCGGTGGCATCAAAGTCAGCAATTACCCCGTCTTTAAGTGGCCTAATTACTTCAATACTTCCCGGGGCTCGACCCAACATTTTTTTAGCTTCTTCACCAATGGCTAAAATGGCTTTGGTTTTGCGGTGTCGGGCCACTACTGACGGTTCCCGAATCACAATGCCTTTGCCTTTAACATGCACCAAGGTATTAGCCGTACCTAAATCAATCCCTACGTCATATGACAACAGACCAAATAGATAGTCCAGCATCTTGGGGGCAATATAGCCCCTACATTATGATTGTTCAAGGCCAAAAATAGTATAATTCCATTGCAGGTATATGGCAGAGCAGGCGAGAATCTATTTACAGAAAAATCCCTTGGAATTATATGCGGATGGTCTATATTGTCTTCGTGAAGCAAAGAATGTCATAGACATATTAAGAAGTGCGGGCATAATTAGTGTAGCTACAGTTAAACTTATATCAGGCCCAGTGGTCATAACCCATCGGCTGCTGGGAAGAATAAGAGTCAATCATCACGCCTTGGTCGAAGTCCATCAACCCGAACATTTCTTTATTGATCCTACTGCTGAACCTGAGTCAGCTGTTACCTCTAATCAACCAAATCTTCAGGACTAAGTTTTCCAAGAGCTATTCTCAATCGTTTCTGACCTATAGCAATCATTGCAGTATCTCCTCCGGCTCTTCCCAAAGCAATTATCCTCCTAGAATCTAATTCTTCCTGATTAATTCGAGCCTGTTCCACGGTTAGATTTGGGACTTGCTTGCGGCGATATGCCAATTCTGCATCAGTCGGTGATACTATCTCAGTCATTATTCCACTTCTTTATGTATGTTCGCCTCAGCCGGAAACCATTTTGGAGGAATAAGTTTTAATTCATCATGAGCATGTCTTACTAAAGGCAGTTCTTCTTTATCTTCAGAACCAAGTACTGAAAGCAACTCACCTACTCCATCTCGACTAGCAAATGATGAACAAAGTAAGCGAACGCTAGTAACCTGGTAATCAGTATTATCTACAATTCTGCGCCTACCCATTGGGAAAATTTACTAGATTTAGCGAGAACTAGTCAACAAGCAAAACTTGACATATCCTATAGCAATTTGTTACAATTAGTGAATCATGGCTAATATTGGCAACAGATTGGAAAATTTTGAACGAAGATTAGGTGTTGGAGTAGTGGGAACATTTACTGCAGTTGGATTGGGAATTGCGCTCTTTCGCGTAATGGAAGTTAATAAACACTTAGGTAACCCTGATGCTGGACTGGTAACTTTAGGAGCTGCTGTTGTTGTAGGCTGTATTATCCTCGGAGCTGCCGTGAGTGGTGGCATAGATTCTTCTCAATAACCTCTTGCTAGAATTTGTACTTGTTTCTACATAGTAGCTATTTTGAGCTAAACCTTAGTATCGCTAAGCATCAAGGTGAATGGTGTCATCACCAAAGTCTAAACCCTCTTCAGTTGGTTTACCGTGTTGACTACCTTTTAAGCCGAACGCTTTTTTCTCTTCTTCAATCAAATCCCCAATTAGCTTTCCGCTTACTCCTCGCTGATTTCCCAGTGCTCTAACTATACTTTTGAGTTGATTTCTCCGTTGTCTAGATCCTAATTTGTTTTTTTCTGGTTTACCTTTAACCTTATAATTAATAAAACCTTCAGAATCAGATTTTTCTTGGGTATCTAGGTCATCGCCAGGACTCATAAATCCATATTTACAGGTTGGTTAAAAGTTGTCAAATAAAATAATCTGTGTAAAATACAAGTGTGACTAAAAGTAAAGGTGTTGAGTATACTAACGATTCAGTTTTGGACGAAATACCACTTATAGCGAATGCTCGGACTGCTGGTGCCTTACTAAATGGTTTAAACTTTTATGAAAAAGCCGTAAATGAAGGTATTTTCAATGTTTTACCTTCACACTTAAAATCAAGAGCTTATAAAGAGGCAATTGCATTCATTATGGCTCATGATTCGCAAATCAGAGATAAGTACAACCAGATACTCTAGCTGAAATAGTCCATCTAAGTTAAACTATTTGAATGTCTAATTGGCAAAAAGTAATTGGGTTCTGCTACTGTTTGCTGCTTCTACTAATTCCTCTGATTTGGCTTCCTAATACTTCTGAGCTGTTTGAATTCAACAAAATACTGGCTACCTATTTGTTTACCATTATTATTTGTGGTTTGTGGGTGGGAAGGATGATTGCGGAAAAGAGATTTATTTGGCATCGGACTGGCTTAGACATCCCTCTCTTAATACTGCTAGGAATTACCTTAGTTAGTCTGCTGTTTTCTATCGATCTGCACATCTCTTGGTATGGTTACTATTCCCGCTGGAATGGCGGGTTATTATCACTCCTCTCCTATTCCCTCTTGTATTGGGCAGCGGTAAGTAATTTAGACCGCAAAGTTATCCCTCTGCTCATTAAGTGTCTTCTGGGAGGAAGTCTGATTGTGGCCATTTATGCCACCCTTGAACACCTGGGTTTCTCTCCCAGCTGTTTAGTCACTCGCGGATCCTGGGGTGTCGATTGCTGGGTCCAAGATGTCAAAAACCGCGTCTTTGCCACCTTAGGTCAACCCAATTGGTTAGCCGCTTATTTAGTAGCTCTCATTTGGCTACCTTTGTCACAAGTTGGTGTAGAGATAAAGAAGGTTAATAAATCACAACTGGCATATTTGGGATTGTTTGGATTGTTATTTGTTACCACACTATTTACTAAATCCCGCTCTGGCTTATTAGCTTTTGCAATTTCGGCAGCAGTTTATTGGGGTTTGGCATTTCAAAGAGACAAGGGCAAAATCAAAAATTATTTAGTACTATTTGTCGTAAGTTGTGGCCTGCTCACTCTACTTATTCATAATCCTGTCCGTGACTTAGTTTTTAAATCCCAAACTTCGGCCAAAACAGTGGGGCCAGCCCTAGAAGTTGGCGGAACTGAGTCAGGTGCGATTAGAAAAATTGTCTGGGCTGGAGCGATCAGAATTTGGCGAGGCAGTACCAAAAACTTGCTGCTTGGCACCGGTCCCGAAACCTTTGCCGAGGCGTATTATCAGTTTCGTCCGGTAGAACACAACCTCACTTCAGAATGGGAACTGCTGTACAACAAAGCCCACAATGAGTTCTTAAACCAACTAGCAACTACAGGGCTAGTTGGTTCACTGGCTTATTTGTTCTTACTGGCTGCCATGTTAACGGTTCTCGTCAAAAAATACTTGCAGGCTAATGATGCTGACAAACCGCTGCACTTAGCATTGTTAGCTGGGTGGATCAGTATTCCCATTACCAATTTCTGGGGATTTTCGGTGGTAATCACTCAACTGTTACTCTGGCTCATACCAGCTCTAGCTATTATTAACAGTCTGGAATCGCAACCCCAGAAAGACTCTGCATTGTCGACAGGTCAAAAAGTTTCCCTGTTAATTGTGGCCGGTTTGAGTTTGTATTTAATTTACTTAACCGGTAAGTATTGGTTAGCCGATACCAAGTTTGCTGCAGCTTCTAATAGTTTGAAAGGCTTCCAAACCACTCTTGAACCCAGTTACCTCATCTCTTCCTACAAGTTGTATACCCAAGCCTATGCCCTCAACCCGGCTGAACCGGCTATATCTTCAGAACTAGCCGTTGCTGCAGCGTACGTGGCCAGCTCGCTAGCCCAAACTGATGCTACTTCTGCGGCTAAAATGGCCCAGATCTCAGTAGCCGCTTCGGACCAAGCCATTACTACTTCGCCCCATCATCCTAATTACTACCGCTCCCGCTCCCGGGCCATGATCTTGCTCTCTGCTTTAGATCCCACCTACTTACAAACTGCCGCTGAAGCTTTGAAAAATGCCATTACCTTGTCACCCACTGATCCCCGCATCCACCATAACTTGGGGGTTGTAGAAGAATATTTAGGGGCTACGCCCTCGGCCATCTTGGAATACCAAAAGGCCCTGGAATTAAAACCAGATTTTGCCGATCCTAAAGAACGGTTAAAAAGTTTGGTACACTAAATTTATGAAGGGATACTCTGTATACCGAGATTTCTTTAGTAATTGTGCTGTGGCATGGTTCTCTTCGGGAATAATTTCTCTGGCATTCACGAACTTCACATCTTTGCAAAAAATCAGCTACGTGATTTTATCAACAGTATTTACTTTTATCTTCTTGCAGGTAGCTGTTAAAATTAATAACTATGATAACCGGTGATACACTTTCCCAAGCATTTGCTGTAGGTGCAATTCTTAGCAGCTTACTTATTGTCTATGTCTATTTCCAGTTAAGAAAACACCCTCCATCAAAAACCAAGAAATGAACGGATCAATGGTCTTGTATAGTGCCGCTGCAGTCATGACTGTAATTGCTATCTATATTGTTTTTTTTAAGCTCAAATAGATTAGCTCACTGAGTCGCGGCCATTTCGGTTAATGAAAAAGGGATAGGGGTCCGGTCTATAGGTTGGTCTAACTTTGAGCGTTGAGTAGCATAAGCAGCCAGTGAAGCCATTATGTCAGGAGACGGTGTAGTTAAAGCTGCTCCTGTCACCAGAGTTGAATGTGCTGTTAAAAAAGCGGCATCTGGGTTAGGAGTAGTTGTTCCCTCGATTGGACCGCGACACGCTAATGCTGCCAAAGCCATGATCACTGGTAGACTAACCACTGCTATTCGCTTTTCTTTAATCCACCGCTCTATTTCGTCAAACATAGACGTGAATTGTATTCGAAGGTGCAAGTTTGGTCAACTTGACTTAAAATTAACGCATGTCACTTATTATTACCGTCCCTTCGGAAGGGTTACGTAAACCTACTCAAGCAGTTAAGACTCTTGATGCCCGGATACTTAAAGTACTCCAAGACATGGAAAGTACTTTAAAGAAAGCCAAAAAACCTGAAGGAGTAGGTTTGGCTGCTCCCCAGATTGGTGAGTCCTTATCTATCTTTATGATTCGCCCCGACCCAAAGGGTCCTATTACCA
>OBEQ010650260.1_pt1 | contig 45650 bp, 36 predicted proteins | sample 1670901 | NCBI WGS metagenome assembly OBEQ01 (sample SAMEA104232315, study PRJEB22302) | groundwater metagenome | biome: forest; feature: aquifer; material: groundwater | place: USA | collected 2011-08-07 | depth 5.4 m
CCGCGGCCACGGATTTGAAATGCTGGCGGCTTACGCAATGGGGGACCAGATGGCGGATGCGCACGAAGTTGTGGGACTGGCGGCTGCCGGGCAGCACCGCCGCGCCCGTGACCTCGGCCCCCGCGCCTTCGCCGGCCAGGTCCACGGAAAAGTTATTGCGGGTGAGGCGCGATCCGGTATGCGCGGACACCGCGAGCAGGCGGGCATTGCGTTCCAGGCGGGCGGTGAGCTTGCTGAAATGGATGGCTTTGGCGGCGATGGCGGCCGGGGCGCCGGTGGTTTCCGGTTTGCCTTCGGCGTCGAGGGTTTCGACGGGTCCGGCTTCCAGGAACTTCAGGGATGCGCCTTCTCCGATCAGAGCCAGGGTATGCGTGTTCCGCATGGAACCCGTGGCCTTGGATGCTGGGTCCTGGGCCTGTTCCGTCGCGCGGCCCATTACGGCATGGCGGACCAGGATGCGGGCTTCGGAAAGCTTGGCGCCGTAATAGACCAGGAAGGCATCGCCGCGTTGGGCGGAGCCGGTGCTGAAATGCAGGACCAGCAAAGGGGAGGCGGGAGCGGCCTTGGCTTCCACTTGGATGAGTAGGGGATTGGCGAACAGCGCGGCCATTGCGGCGGCGGCGTCGGTTTCCTGGGAAACGAGATCAATCAGGTTGTCTCCCGCGCCTTTGGGCAGGGAGTCGATGGCCAGCGCGAGGGGCGCGACCTTGAAATCGGTTCCGGGCTTGGACAGTTCGGGAGCGAAGGTACCATCGACCAGCACTACGAAACTATCCCTGGCTTCGCTCACCAGATGGCGTTCGATGTCCGCGCGGGAAGGCACGCCTCCCGCGAGGCGCGCGAGGCCGGCCGCGGCGGGCGGGACCAGATGGGGGACGAACTCCCCGACCCGGACGAAACTGAAATCCTCGGAGCCGGAGTGGGGCAGACCCGCCTTACGCAGGGCTGTCGCGGCGGCGGAACGGAGATGGTTAAGGGTTGCGGGCCCGGCGACGATATGCTTGGGGATGGCCGCTTCCAATTCCGGGGTCAGGACCGGAACCGGAGGATGCCTCATGAAGGTGGGTTTGGATTCAAGAGTCTGCGTTCCGCTCATGGCTCACTTCACCAGCCAATCGTAGCCTTGCTTTTCCACTTCGAGCGCCAGCTCCGGGCCGCCCGTCTTCACGATGCGGCCACCGCTCAGCACATGCACCACGTCCGGCTTCACATAGTCCAGCAACCTTTGGTAATGGGTGATGAGGACGATGGCCTTGCCCGGCCCGCGCAGGCGGTTGATGCCGCCGGCTACGATTTTAAGGGCGTCCACGTCCAGGCCGGAATCGGTCTCGTCCAGGATGGCCAACGCCGGATCCAGCACCGCCATCTGTAGTATCTCGTTGCGTTTCTTTTCGCCGCCGGAATAGCCCTCATTGATGGCCCGCTCCTTGAAACGCGAGTCCATGTCCAGCGCTTTCATCTTGGCGTCGAGAATGTCCTCGAAGTCAAGCGGATCGGCCTCTTCCTTGCCTTCCGCCTTGCGGAGCTGGTTGTAGGCCATACGCAGGAACTCGGCGTTGTTCACGCCCGGGATTTCCACGGGATACTGGAAGCCCATGAAGATGCCTTTGCGCGAACGCTCATCCGCTTCCAGTTCCAGGATGTTCTCGCCGTTGAACAGGATCTCGCCCTTCGACACCTGGTAATCCGGATGCCCGGCGATCACCTTGGACAATGTGCTCTTACCGGAGCCGTTCGGTCCCATGATGGCGTGCACCTCTCCCGGCTTCACCGTGAGATTGATGCCCTTGAGGATCTGCGTGAGATCGCCCTCTTCGCCGATGGTGGCGTGGATATCTTTGACTTCTAACATGTATGTGCTGTTCTGTGTAGTCATTGGTTTTTCTGTAATCTTCTAGGGGTTAGGGGCTAGGGATTAGGGGTTAGGGAATTCGTGCGTCCCGCTAGGATTTTTTCCACTTCCTCTGAATCTCTGACTAGCTCCTCGGTTTCTGATGGCTCAACGAATTTCAATTTTTCCGCTAAAACAAAGTAGGTCTGAAGCTCTGCCAAGGAACCTTTTGCAATTCCAAGAAATTGTACGTGCTCCTTGCGATGGTTGCGGGCATGTCCTTCTGCAATATTGGCTGGCACTGAAACCGAAGCCCGTCTTGCCTGAGAAGTGAGGCCGTAAAGCTCGTCTTTCGGGAAAGACTTGGTAAACAGATATACTTTCCTGGCCAACTCAAGCGACTTTTGCCACGTAATCAGATCCCGATAACTTTTCACTTCGCTCATAAAATCAGGTTAGAGTCTTTTCTTACCCTAACCCCTAATCCCTAGCCCCTAACCCCTGTTTTCATCCCACGCTATTCTCCAACTTGAGCGACAACAGCTTCTGCGCTTCCACCGCGAACTCCATTGGCAATTGGTTGAACACGTCCTTGCAGAACCCGTTCACGATCATGCTGATGGCCTCTTCACGCGGGATGCCCCGGGACTGGAAATAGAACAGCTGGTCCTCGCTGATCTTGGAGGTCGAAGCCTCATGCTCCACCTGGGATCCGGCGTTGCCGGTCTCGATGTAGGGAAAGGTGTGGGCGCTGGAATTGTGCCCCACCAGCATGCTGTCGCATTGGGAGAAATTGCGGGAGCCGGTGGCGTTCTTGCCGATGCGGACCAGGCCGCGGTAGGCGTTGCTGCTGAAATCCGAGGCGATGCCCTTCGATATGATGCTGGACTTGGTGTTCTTGCCCAGGTGGATCATCTTGGAGCCGGTATCGGCCTGCATGTGCCCGGCCGTCAGCGCGACGCTGTAGAACTCGCCCACGCTTTCGTCGCCCACCAGAATGCAGGAGGGATATTTCCAGGTGATGGCCGAGCCGGTCTCCACCTGGGTCCAGGAGATCTTGGACTTCTTGCCCAGGCATTTGCCGCGCTTGGTCACGAAGTTGTAGATGCCGCCCTTGCCGGTCTTGGGGTCGCCGGAATACCAGTTCTGCACCGTGCTGTATTTGATCTCGGCGTTGTCCAGGGTCACCAATTCCACCACGGCGGCGTGCAGCTGGTTGGTGTCGAACTTGGGCGCCGTGCAGCCTTCCAGGTAGGATACGTAGCTGCCTTCGGCGCAGATGATGAGGGTGCGTTCGAACTGGCCGGACTCCTCGGTATTGATGCGGAAGTAGGTGGACAGTTCCATCGGGCACTTGGTGCCGGGAGGGATGTATACGAAGGATCCATCCGTGAAGACGGCGGAGTTAAGGGCCGCGTAGAAGTTGTCGCCCACGGGCACGACCGAGCCCAGGTATTCCTCGATCAATTCGGGGTATTCATGGACGGCTTCGCTGATGGAGCAGAAGATGACGCCGCTTTCCATCAGCTTCTTCTTGTGGGTGGTGGCCACGCTGACGCTGTCGAACACGGCATCCACGGCCACGTTGGATAGTCGCTTCTGTTCGTCCAGGGGGATGCCCAGCTTCTCGAAGGTCTTGAGGATTTCCGGATCCACCTCGTCCAGTCCGGTCAAGGTGGGGCGCTTCTTGGGCTCGGCGAAGTAGACGATGTCCTGATAGTCGATAGCAGGGTATTTCACATGGGCCCAGTTGGGCTCCTTCATCGTCAGCCATTTCTTGTAGGCCTTGAGGCGGAAGTCGAGCAGGAAAGGGGGCTCGTTCTTCTTGCGGGAGATGGCGCGGATCACGTCCTCGCTCAGGCCCTTGCCGAACTTCTCCATCTCCACCTGGGTGGTGAACCCGTACTTGTATTCGTCTCCGCCCGCAGTAGGGGAAGGGGAAAGGGTAGAGGAAATCGGTGCAGGCTGTTTGTCGGCGTTTTCCATGTCGCTTACTCTTCTACGGGTACGATTTGCATGCCGCCGAATACCTGCCGTCGCAGGGAATCCTCAATATAAGACAGGGTCGCTCCCGTGGACGACGCGCAGCCGCCGCAGGCTCCCTGCCATTTGATCATCAGTCGCTGGCCGTCTTCCAGATCCCGGATGACCAGATCGCCGCCATCCATGTTCAGGCCGGGACGTACGTCCTTATCCATAATGGCTTCGATGACTTGCAACTGTTCTTCCTTGGGCTTGGCCAGCCAAGCCGCATCGGCTTCGGTCAGGGCCTCGAAGCTGGAACGCCGGGGCTTGCCGTCCTGTTGCGCCTTCATAGCGATGGTGGCCAAGGCCAGGGCTTTGGCCGAGGTATAGACTTCCTTCACGTTTTCCAACAGGTGGGGGAGGGATCCGAAGGTTTCTTCCGCAGCCGCGGCCGTGGCCGGTACATCCGCTTCGTCGCGCAGCAGGTTTTCCAGTTGAGTCATGGTGATGGCGCAGGCCGAATCCACCTTCATGCCCCGGACCAAGGTGCAGAGCATTTCCCCCAGGGCCACGGAAGAGGGGCCGCCGTAGGAGAAGAACTTCGCGTCGTAGATGAGATCGGTTTGCGGATCGACCAGCCAATAGACTTTCACGTCCTTGTATTTGGCCGTGGCCAAGGCGAGATCCTTGGTGGACGCGTCCTCGGTGAAAAATGCGCCGCGGTGTTTGGGATTGGCCGCCAGGGTTTCTATTTTTTTCGAAAATTTGCGGGTCTGGCCATCAGCCGTCGGCTGATGGCTTTGAGAATCCGCCGATGGCGGATTCTCAGGAGCGAGAGTCGGCGCCGTTACCGGAGTCGGGGCAGGGGTCGCGGTGGTCGAAATAGCGGTGGCCGCAGTCGGTTTTACGGGTACATAGGGCGCAATGCCCGACACCGGGGGCTTTTCAGCGGATGAACCCATTTCCAAAGATGCGTGATTCGTTGCAGTCACTGGAATCGCCTTGGTTATCAATCGTGAGACTGTTCTTCCAACATAACAAATTATCTACTCTTTTAGTATACAATTCACCCTTTGAGGGCGCCCATTTGCCGCGAACCGCGCAAATTTCCAGGGCTCAGCCTGACTTCTCCAGCTTCCCAAATCACTTTTCCTTAAGGTTTTCAACCTGTTCCATCCCATGGGCTTAGGAAAATCAGCCAGAAGGGTATCGCCATGAACGACTCAACCTCCATCCGCAGCGTCCGGGACATCCTGACTTCTCCGCATATCGATACCGAAGTGGAGGTCCGTGGCTGGGTCCGGACCAAGCGGGAGTCCAAAGCGGGACTGACATTTTTGGAAGTGAGTGACGGGTCCTATTTCCAGAATATCCAGATCGTGGTGCCTGCGGATATGCCCAACTACGCCACTGAAATGCCCAAGCTCCACACGGGATCTTCGGTGCGGGTGCTGGGCAAGGAAGTGCAGTCCCAGGGAGGCAAACAGGCGGTCGAGGTCCAGGCGCGGGAAGTGACTTTGATCGGCGCCTGCGATCCCGCCACCTATCCCATCGGCAAGCAGAAGATGACCCACGAATACCTGCGGGACTTCACCCATCTCCGTCCCCGCACCAACACCTTTTCCGCCATCGCCCGGGTCCGCAACGTCCTGTCCATGGGCATCCATGAGTTCTTCCAGCAGCGCGGGTTCATCTGGCTGCACACCCCCATCATCACGGGTAACGACGCCGAGGGCGCGGGGCAGATGTTCCGGGTGACCACCCTCGACTTGGACAAACCGCCGCGCAAGCAGGACGGCCAGGTCGACTTCTCCCAGGACTTCTTCGGCAATGGCGTGAACCTGACCGTGAGCGGCCAACTCGAGGCCGAGGCCTATGCGTGCAGCATGGGCAAGGTATACACCTTCGGGCCCACCTTCCGCGCCGAGAATTCCCATACCTCACGGCATCTGGCCGAGTTCTGGATGGTGGAACCGGAAATGGCTTTTGCGGATTTGGAAGAGAACGCCAAGGTGGCCGAAGACTTCCTGCGGCATCTGCTGAGTGCGGTGTTGGAGAAATGCCCCTTGGAGATGGAGTTCTTCAAGCAGCGGGTGGAGCCGGGCATTATCGATCTGCTCAAAAGCGTGGTGGACAATCCGTTCAAACGCCTGACCTATACCGAGGCCGTGGACATCCTGAAAAAGAGCGGCGAGACCTTCAAGTACGCCGTCGAGTGGGGCATCGATCTGCAGTCGGAACATGAACGTTACCTGACGGAGAAGGTGTTCAAATCCCCGGTCATCCTCACGGACTATCCCAAGGGCATCAAAGCCTTCTACATGAAGCTCAACCCGGACGGCAAGACGGTGCGCGCCATGGACGTGCTGGTGCCCGGCATCGGGGAAATCATCGGCGGGGCCCAGCGCGAGGACCGGGAGGAGGTTCTGCTGGCGCGCATCGCCGAGATGGGCATGCACGCGGGACCGTTGCAGTGGTACCTGGATCTGCGCCGGTTCGGCAGCGTGCCGCATGCGGGGTTCGGATTGGGGTTTGAACGCCTGGTGCAATTCGTGACCGGCATGGGGAATATTCGGGACGTCATCCCGTTTCCGCGTACGCCCGGACACATCAGGATCTGACCCGCTTAACCGGATCCGGGTAAGATCCAATCCCCCAGGGGGTTATCCTTTTTCTGGGAATTGCGTCTCCAAGGGCGCTTTCCCAAAGGGCTACGTCCGGCTGCGGATTTCCGAAAGCCGCTGTGGTACAATCCCGGTATGCCCGCTCCTATCGGCTTTGAGGTCCCCGAGGAACCCTCTCCTTCCCGGGAGCGGCTCATGACGGCCCTATGCCTGATGGCCATTCTCGCCGCCGTGGCCTTGTCCTTCCGTCCCAGTGGGTTGTTCGGGGACGATGAACAATACCTCTACCTGGTCAAAGGCTTTTTCAGCGGGCATCCTTTCGAGAATCTCCGCGACGGCAATGGAAACCTTTTCCTCTTGCGGCCGTTCGGCTATCCGCTTTTCCTCTGCCTGTTCTATCCGTTGCTCGGCCAGCATTGGGAACTTTATCCCTGGATCACGGCGATGTTCTGTTTTCTGCTGGGCGCGATCACCTTCTTATGTTTCCGCCTGCGCATGGGACGTTTGCCCAGCCTCGCCTTCACCTTGGCCATGCTCTGCAATCCCATGATCCGCCTGTGGTCCACCAACGCCTATTCGGACATCCCCTTCACCTTCTTCATGGTGCTGTTCATCTACCTGTTCACCACCAAGAAGGCTTTGGGTACGCTGCCTTACCTGGCCGTGTTCATGGTCGCCCTCCGGACCAGCGGGCTGCCCCTGGCCGGTGCCTACGGCGCCGCGCTCCTGGTGCGGAAGGACAAGCAACATTTCGTAATCCTGGCGGGGTTGTTAATCGCCTATTTCGGCATACAGCAATGGTATTTCGGCGAGATCCCCGGGCTCCAGGAATATTTCCGCATCCACGTCCAGGACAGCATCAACGTTCATGCCGTGCCGCTGCCGATGCGCATGCTGCACAACCTGCGGTCGCTTTTGTTCACTCTGTTGTCCTCGACCTTCTTCTACGGCGGATACGCCTCCATCCCCGCTTCCTTCCTGAAGTCCGTGCTGTGCCTGTTCATGGGTGGGCTGGCGATGGTATGCCTGGCCGTGGCCGCCGGTCGTTCCGTGTTCCTCAATCTCCTCATCGCGGGGTATTTCGCCGTGATGCTGGTGCTCCGGCCCGAGGATTTGGTGCACCGTATCCTGATCCCGTTGATTCCGCTCGTCTACTTGGGAGCGGGCAGGTTGGCCGCGGTGGCGGAGACCCTGTATATGCCCAGGCTGCGTCAGATCGTGATCGCCGTAGCTCTCCTATCCGCTTTGGATGGCGTGATTTCCATGGGCCAATACCGCAGCCAGTTCAAGCCGCGCGACTATTCCGACGTCTACGGGGCGGGAGGAATGACGACCGGATCGACACCCTCGCCTTCGGCGGGATTGAGCGGCAAAGGCGCGCCGACCCAGCCTCCATAAAGGGCAAATTCCGCCAACTCCGAATGTAATCGGTACGGAAATCCGCCGGATTGCCGATTTTGTACCGAGGGTTGAATGATTAATACAAACCAGGGAGTGGGCTGTTTCATATAATTCAAACATGACGTTTTTAGGAATCGATCTCGGTACATCCGCCGTGAAGGCTATCCTCGTGGACGATAAGCAGAACCTGATCGCCCAGGCTTCCGCTTCCCTCGAGGTCTCCCGGCCGCATCCCCTCTGGTCCGAGCAGGATCCCGAACACTGGTGGAAAGCGGCCAACCAGGCCGTGCTCAGCCTGCGCGCGTCGCATCCCAAAGAGTTTTCCGCCGTGAAGTCCGTAGGGCTTTCCGGACAGATGCATGGGGCCACCTTGCTGGGGCGGCAGGATCGCGTGCTGCGTCCGGCCATCCTCTGGAACGACGGCCGCAGCGGGGAAGAGTGCGTGGAACTGGAGCGCCGGGTCCCGACCAGCCGCCGCATCACCGGCAATCTGGCCATGCCCGGGTTCACCGCGCCCAAACTGATGTGGGTCGCGCGCCATGAGCCGGATGTTTTCGGCCGCGTGGAAAAGGTATTGCTGCCCAAGGATTATCTGCGCCTGCGCTTGTGCGGCAACTACGCTTCGGACATGTCCGATTCCTCCGGAACCTTGTGGCTGGACGTGGGCAAGCGCGCCTGGTCCGATGAATTGCTGGCGGCGACGGGTCTGAAACTTTCGGCGATGCCGGAGTTGTGCGAAGGCACGCAATCGACGGGCAGGATTACCGCCGCGGTGGCCGCGAGCTGGGGCTTGGGAACGGACGTAATCGTGGCCGCCGGAGCGGGCGACAATGCCGCGGGAGCCGCCGGGGCCGGAGTGGTCCGACCGGGCGAGGCCTTTCTTTCCCTGGGCACTTCCGGAGTCTACTTCGCCGCCGCGGGATCCTATTCCGCCAATCCCGAAGGCGCGGTGCATACCTTCTGCCATTGCTTGCCGAATGCCTGGCATCAGATGTCCGTGATCCTGAGCGCTGCCGCTTCGCTCACCTGGGTGGCGAAACTCACCGGCGCGGCAGATGAAGCCGCCCTGCTGGCAGAAGTCGAGGCCTCCATGGTTCCGGGCGCCGCGGAATCCGCAGGCGTTCCCATCTTCCTTCCTTATCTTTCCGGCGAACGCACGCCCCACAACAACCCGCATGCCCAGGGCGTGTTCTTCGGCCTGACCCATGAGACCAACCGCGCCATGCTCGGCCGCGCCGTGTTGGAAGGCGTGGCCTTTGCGTTCCGTGACGGAGGACAAGCGCTGCATGAGGCCAAGGCCGACATCCGCGAAGTCAGCGTCATCGGCGGCGGGGCCCGCAGCCGCCTATGGGGCCGCATCCTGGCATCGGTATTGAAACGTCCTTTGACGTACCGCAAGGGCGGGGAAGCCGGACCGGCTTTCGGCGCCGCGCGTTTGGCCCGCCTGGCCTTGACCGGAGAGAAGCCGGAAGACGTATGCACCGCCCCTGCGATCGACCACGTTATCGAGCCGGAAGCGGCTTGGATCGAAGGGTATGACCGCAAGGCGGCGCTCTACCGAAAATTGTACCAGGATTTGAAACCGAATTTCTCCGCGCGGCCCTGACCGCAGCAAGCAATCGAAAGGGTAATCACAATGTCCGAGTCCTATTTCCAGAACATCCCCGCCATCCGCTTTGAAGGGCCGGAGACCGAGAACCCGCTGGCGTTTCGGTACTACGATAAGAACCGCATGGTGCTGGGCAAGCGCATGGAGGATCAGCTGCGCTGCGCCGCCTGCTATTGGCATACCTTCGCCTGGAACGGCGCGGACGTATTCGGCGGCGGAACATTCGATCGGCCCTGGCATAAGAACCCGACCTCGGTCGAGGCCGCGAAGCTCAAGCTGCAGGCCGCCTTCGAGTTCTTCTCCAAGCTCGGCGTGCCGTACTACACCTTCCACGATCGCGACATGGCTCCCGAGGGCGCGACGTTGAAGGAAAGCCACAACAACCTGGACATCCTGGTCGCCGAGGCCGAAAAGGAGATGGCGCGCACGGGCGTGAAGCTCCTGTGGGGTACGGCCAACCTGTTCAGCAATCCCCGCTTCATGAGCGGCGCGGCCACCAATCCGGATCCGGAAGTGTTCGCCTACGCCGCCGCGCAGGTGCGCAAGGCCATGGACACGACCCTGCGGCTCAAGGGCGAGAACTACGTGCTCTGGGGCGGCCGGGAAGGTTACGAGACCCTGCTCAATACGGATCTGAAGCGCGAAGGCGATCAATTCGGCCGCTTCCTCTCCATGGTAGCGGACTATAAGCACAAGATCGGCTTCAAGGGTCTGCTGCTCATCGAGCCTAAACCCAAGGAACCCACCAAGCACCAGTACGATTTCGACACCGCCACGGTGTACGCGTTCCTCCAGCGCCACGGCCTGGAGAAGGAGTTCAAGGTCAACATCGAGGCTAACCACGCCATCCTCTCCGGCCATACCTTCCAGCACGAAGTAGGCTACGCCCTGGCCAACGACGTGTTCGGCAGCCTGGACATCAACCGCGGGGACGAACAGCTGGGATGGGACACGGATCAATTCCCCAACGACGTGCCCGCCACGGCGCTCATGTTGTACACGCTCTTCCAGGGCGGCGGCTTCACCACCGGCGGCATGAACTTCGACGCCAAGCTGCGCCGCCAGAGCATCGATGCCGAAGATCTGTTCCACGCCCATATCGGCGGCATGGACGTGCTCGCGCGCGGCCTTATCATCGCCGAGAAGATGATCAAGGACGGCGCCCTGCAGAAGAAGGTCGAGGAACGCTATGCCGGCTGGCACGGGGAACTGGGCCGGGGCATCCTGTCCGGCAAGAAGACCCTGGGTGATCTGGCCGAACTGGCCCTGTCGCAAAACCTGGATCCCAAGCACCGCTCGGGCCGCCAGGAAGCCCTGGAGAACCTGGTCAACCGCTACCTTTAGCCGCATCGAACAGCCAGGGTAGCTCCAAGGTTACCCTGGCCGCAATCGTGGTTTCCTCCCACCGCGAAAGCGCTCCCGGCATTTCCAACCGTTCAGTCCCCGAATGCCGAATCCCCGGGCGGCGGAAGCCTTTCGTTGCTTTTCACGGAATCCATCCGACGGCTTCCCATCCTAAAACCTTCGGACCCAAGCCATGCGGCCGCGGCGCGCATCAGGCTGTCCGAATCCCCGTGCAAATCCAGCGGCGAAGGCTTACCCAGCATGTCCGCCAGCGCGTTCTCGGCGTAATAGCGGACGAGGGGATAGGGATCGGCGAGTTCCCTTGCGGCCAGCGGGACGATTACCCTTTTGTCAAAAGGGACGTTGGCGGAATGCCCTGCCGCCTTTCCGACCGGGTTTCCGGCCGGGCCGCGGTCCAAGGTTCCGGCCAGATAGAGTGCGACCGCCTTCTCATGCGGCTTCCCGTTGCGAAGCGTCGCGGCCACGGCGTTCTCCCGCAGGTCCCCGTACAAGGCGGTCAGTTTCGCGCGATCATAGCGATGACCCCACCAGCCCTCCAGAGTATCCACCAATTCCCCCACGGGTTTTCCTCCATGGCACAGCGCGCATTCCAGCGGCCTGTCGCTCTCGACCTTGACGGGATCAGCCGGAGAGCCGATGCGGTGATATCGGCCCAGGCGCGTATCCAAGGTCATGTTCTTCCGGGGCATATGGCAGTTGAGGCACAGACCGCCCGCGCCGAGCGGATCGTGGTGGGAATGGGCCCGCAGGGCCAGGGGATCGGCGAGGCCTCCGTGGCAGGCGGTGCAGACGGCGTTGCCTGCGGGGCCTTCCGCGTTCTTCACGCGCGCCCCATGGTCGGAGGAATGGGGATCATGGCAGGCCGTGCAGGTGATGCGGCAATTGCCGAGCAGGAGATCGCGCGCTTCGCCGGAGTTGATATGCGCGCCTCCGGGTTGCGGATCGTCCCGGGCCTTGCCTTCCCAGGTCCAGGGGTAACCCGTGAACAACACCTGATGGCAGCGCGCGCAGGCGCGGGTGACGGCCTGGGAATGTTCATCCGCCGCAGCCAAGGGAGGACCGCTTACACGCAGATAAGGACTGCGCGGCTCCAGGCTTGGCCGCACCAAGGGATCGAGAACGTGCTCGCGGCTCCCCCCATGGCAGGATTCGCAGCCAATCCCGATTTCCAGCAGATGGGTTTCATTGAACCTGTCCCAGGTCAGCTTCATGGCCTTGCGCGCGGTGGCCTGGACCGGACCCGGCATCGGTTCCGGGATCGCTCCCTGTCTCCGGCTTGCCGTAGCTCCCGGCATCGGACTTAAAATGGCGTGCGACCATGGGCCCCCGCGTGCTCCCGACGCGCGCCGCAGGAAATCGATTTCCAGCGTGATCGCCCGTCGCATCGCTTCCGGATCGGTTGTGATCAAGGGTCTTCGGCGATCCGCGGGCAGCCAGCGGTCCACGGTCCCGCCCTGGAACGGCGGCGCCAGCGGTCCGGCCAAATCGCCCAGGACCACGGAGAGATAGGGGACGGTGTTGTGGCAGAACAGGCAGGTCTTGTTCCAAACCGCGCCGGGCTTCAATCCCGGACGCTCCGGATCCATAACGGAGTAGCCCTTGTACCGTAACACGCGGGTTTCCACCATCCAGGATACCGGCAGGATGCGCTCGGTGAGGGTGTCCTTGGCGCCTTGCTCGACTCCGGCGAAATCCTCCCGATGATGCCCTCCGATGGCTTTGGTCACGAGGAAGATCCGGTTGCCGAACTTATGGGATAGGATGCGGGCGCAGGGCTTGCCTCCGCGGGTTTCCAGGATCACGCTGTCGTCCTTGAAGCGGAAGACCCGTCCGTTGAAAAGCGTATCCAGGCCCGCGCGCTCCGGCAGGCGGGTCATGTTGTGCATGGGCGAAGCCATGAACGCGTCATAATACCGCTGATGGCAGGGCGCGCAGGATTGCGAACCGGAATAATCCTTCCGTTCGATGTTGCTTTGCACCAGGCCGGGCGGCGGCCGGGCCCTTTCCCTGACCGCGGAGACACAGCCCGCGAGCAGGAGCGCGGCCAGGATTGCCTCCGGGATGGCTGCTGCGAACGGCGTTTTCACGGGCGGGGGATTCCCATTTTTTCCTTGCGGAGACAAACGCCTTTCCCGATTCCCGGGGCGGTCAAGCACAGGGAGCCGTCCTTGAAGGCGTAATGGGATTTGGCGTTGAAGCCCGTATCGCGGCACAAGTGCAAGGTGTCCCGGGAGAATCGCGAATCCGTGAAGTTGCCCCGAAAGGCCAAGGTGTCACGGACAAGAAAGTAGCTTCCCGCGGCATAGATGCTGTGGTCGGCTTGCGAGCAGGGCATGAACACGCCGGGCTTACGGGGATCGATGAAGCGTTGGGCCAGGAAAAAGGAATCGGCCGTAAAGCGGAAATCGATCCGTTGGAATTCGAAGATGCTGGAGTCGTCCCAACTCCAGCTCCCCCGAATCGCGGTGGCGCCGGGAGCGAGCGTGGAGCCCGACAGCCGGAACACGACCAGCCCCGCGACGCCCAACACGATGAACAGGCCGGCGGTAGCCAAGATCCGCCGGCTTTTTCCGGTTATGATGCGGTCCGGGCCGGAGCCCTTCATAGGACGTCGAAATATTTGAGCATCACGCAGAAGGCGATGATGGCAACGAGCCCAATCACGCCGAACAGGGTGGTTTTGGAATCTTCATTCATGGATTGCATCCTCCTATATGGTTTTTTCTTCAAGCCTGATGGGTACGGAAAGTCCAACCCCGATGGTTCATGTGAGTGCATGTGATCGGTTCCGCGCGTGCGCAGCGGAACGGAATCGCTTCACAAGGCCGACGTAACGCGCCTTAGCGGTGCGGCGTCGGGAACGATCGGGGCGTCAGGCGGGAAGGGGAGGGGGCAAGGCGGAAATCAGGAAGGCGGGAAGGCGGGCCGGGAACGGCAGCGGGGGTCCGGTGAAGGACCTGAGGTTCCGGGACAAGCAGCGAGGTGGACCCGCGGAAACGGCGTCGGAGCGGAGGAAACGCGCAGGTAACCCCGGTGCGTCGGGGCCGCCTTTGCGGGCCATGGATTCGGAATCGACCAGAGCGAATGGCGCGGCATCATCGGGCGTATGATTGACCGGGGACGAATGGCACGCGTCCGGTTCGTCGTCGTTCCAGGCCTCGCCTTCCCAGTCCAGGTTTCCCGTCGGGCCGTATCCGGACGCTTGCGCGGAGGTTTTTTGCGCAGGACTAGATCCCCTGGGCAGCGGGTCCGTGAATGTGGAGGGCAGAAGGATGGAAAGGACATAGAGGAAGACGAGGGCGGCGGAAAATTCCGCGGGCGAGCGAAGGGCGGAACGCATCAATTGGCTGGAATGCTTCAAAGGACGGCCCCGGGTCCGGAGGGTGTCCCCGGACCTGCCGCAGGACCGGATGAAGGACCTGTCGCAGGTCCCGATGTAGGACTGGTCATTGAACCGGTCGTTGCGCCGAATGCCGCGCCTGATGACGAAGGCGGGGTCTTCATGAACAGTTCCGTTCCCGAAAGCGCCTTGGCTTCGGGCTGGAGTTTGGCCCGTTCCTCAAGGTAGCCGATGATGAGCGGCATCAGGATCAAGGGCGCCAGGATGCTCATGCTCAGACCGATCAGCGCCGTCTGTCCCAAGGCCGCGAGGCCGCGATGTTGGGAGAAGGCCAGCCCCACGAATCCCGCCATTCCCACAAGGGTCGCGACCACCGAGGCCTCGCCGGTACGGAGCAGCACGTAGCGCATGGAACCCCGGCCTTCCTCGATATAGCGATGGTAGATATGCAGGCCATTGTTGATTCCGAACGCGAGCATGGCCGGAAATGCCACCAGATTGAACCAGCTGATCTTGATGCCGAAAACCTTCATGAGTCCCATGGTCCAAAGCAGGCTGAACAGCAACGGCAGGATCAGGACCAAGGTTCCGCGAATGGATTTCACATCCAACAACACCAGGAAGACGATGGTGAAAAGCCCGAGAAGAAAGGCCCGGCGCGTATCCGGGATGATCAGGTTGAGCAGATCCGCCTGCACCACCGGCTCGCCGGAGGCATGGTAGACCTTTCCGCTTTCCGTGCGGATGTTGCGCACGTCCTCGGCGAAGGCGATGTTGTTCCAGCCTTCGCGCAGGTTCACGGAAGGGAAGATGAAGGTGAACTGGCCCGACAGGGAATCCTTGCCCAGGAACTTCTTCTTGTAGTTGGCGGGCAGATCGGCCGCCGTCAAGGCGCGGCTTTCCCAGGAGTCCCGCAGTTTTTCCAGGTTGGTCTTCAGGGGCTCCGGCGCGCTGGCGATGAGGGCCGGCGTCACGGCCTTCCGCAGCTTGGCGATGATGACGAGCTTTTCCTCCTGGTCCGCGGGCAGCAGATCCGTCATGGTCGTGACCGACTGGATGGTGGGTGTGAGGGTATCCTCGCGCATCATGCGGCGCCCCGCGTCCGCCACCGCCTGGGCCTCTTCGTGGCTTTGGGTGATCACGACCGCCGGAGGCACGATGGCTTCGCCCGCGGCCTGCACCAGGCTGTCCGCCTGCAGGTTGCCGTTGGGAAAGGTGAGCTTGTCGAAGTTGAATTGGAAGCGGGTCTGTACCCCGCGGTGCACGGCGAAGATCGTCATCACCACGAGGGCAGCCAGATGCCAGCGCCACTTCCGGTATGGCTTGCCCTGGAACAGGTTCCAGTTATAGATGCGGCTCCCCATGGCCGGCAGCACGCCGTACGATTCAACGATGATGAGGATGCAGGGGAACACGACCAACATCGCCACCAGGGTGCATAGCATGCCGACCCCGGCCATCAGGCCGAACTGGGCGAAGCCGCGGAAGTCCGTAATCATCAGGGTGAGGAAGACTGCGGCGCTTACGAGCACGCCCGTGGTGATGGCGGGCCCGGTTTCCAGGATGATGGTTTCGAAGGCGACCGCGGCGCTGAAGTTCTTGCGCCGTTCTTCGCGCCAGCGCGCCAGCAACTGCACGGCCGACTCCAGGCCTATGCCGATCAGGAGCAGGCTCAGAGGGCCGGTAACCAGGCTCAGATAGCCGACATAGGCCGAAGTCAGGGCCAGGGTCCAGATGATGGCCATGGCCAATGGGATCAACGCCAGGATGGCGCCCACGGGGATGCGCGCGAAATAGACGAGCAGAAGGAAAGCGGTCAGGTAGAGGGAGCTCTTGGCGGAGTCGATGATCTCCGAATAAAGGCGGCCCTCATTCTGGATGTTGCGCATCATGTCCCCGGTGAGCAAGAGTTCCGGCTTCTCCGGCGAGACCTCGCGGAACTGGGAGATGACGGTCTTGACATCCTTCTGGAACGCGCGGCAGCGGGAGATGTCCCCGATGTCGAAGTTGGGATAGACGCGCAGCACCAGGGTCTTGCCGTCCGGGGTTCCGAGGTAATCCTGCAGGCGCGCATAATAGCGGCGCTGCACATCCTCCAGGCTGGTGGCCTCGAAAGAGCTTTCCTTCTCCTCATCATCGAGCAGATCCAGGATGAGGGGATTGCGTTTCTTCTTGCTCAGCCAGAAGCCGGTTTCCAGGCGCTTGTCCACCTCTTCCAGGTCCTTCAGGGAGATGTAGAGCAGTTTATGGGCCTTGTAGAATTCCGATTCGGTGCGGTACTCGAGGAAGTTGACGTCCGGATGGTTCCTCAGGTGATCGGCCAGGAAGCGCACGGCGGCGATGTTGGCGGCGGAGTCCTCGGAGTGGATGACGAAGGAGAGATTCCCGAGTCCGCCGAACTTTTCGCCGATCTGGCGCCAGGTGCGGACGCTTTCGAAGCCTACCGGCAACAGATCCGACAGGGTCATGCGCATTTCCAGGCGCTTGAGCGGGAAGAGGGCGCCCAGGGTCAGGAGTACGGCCAGCGTGAGCACCATGCGGGGGCGCGCATGCAGGATGTGGAATAGCTTGCAGAGGTAGGTGAACATCTATGGCTTGGCCATGCTTAAATTAGCATTTATCAGGGGACGCCGTTACGATCACTGCCGTCGCTCCGGGGCGCATCTCCGCCCCCGAACCGCCGGCCGGTCGTTACTTTGATAAATTGAAGAGCCATGGAAGGCGTCCGCAAAAGCATCCACCTCTTCGATCTGGACGATACCCTCATCCGGACCGAGGCGCGCGTGCTGGTGCGTGATGGGCAAGGCGGTCTGCTCCGCTCCCTGAGCCCTTCCGAGTTCACGGTCTACCGGCCGGAAGCGGGGGAGACCCTGGACTTCCACGAGTTCTCGGACTTGGGCATATTGTCACGCGGCATCGTGGTGAAATACACCCGATCCATCATCGAAACCATCCTGCGGTACGGCACGCGCAGCGAATTCGGGATCCTCACCGCCCGCGCGGACAAGAAGCTCCACGCCCCGTTCCTGATCCGCCTCTTCCGTTCCCTGTTCGGCGTGCGTCTTTCCAACGAACTCATCTTCGCCGTGTCCGACGAGCGTTTTTCCGGCTACAAGGATCGCGCCGCAGGCGCGCGCGGGGACGGGCCTCCCGTGCCTTTCGCCAAGCTCTCGGTGTCCCAACGCAAAGCGCTCGTCATCGCCGAGGACCTGGTGGGACGGGGCTTCAACGACATCTCCTTCTACGACGACAGCCGTGAGAACCTGGAAAGCTTCAAGGTGATGCGCCGGGCCTTTCCCCATGTCGTCTACAAGCCCCATTTCATCGATCCCACCTGGAAGGCCCGTCTGGCCGAGTTCTGGGAGTCCGGCGCGGAGCACAAGCCTCTAATCAAAGGGGCCAGTTCCGTGCGCATCATCCTGGAGCATCATGCGGGCAAGGATACGGACGCCTACGCCGCCCTTCGCGATCTCGAGTCCGGGATCCCCTTCAAGCTGGCTTCGTTTCCGGTCTTGGTGGTTTGCGAGGATGGGAAATTCCACCTGCGCCGCGATCCGCAAGCGGCCCGCCTGCCGCAGTAGCCTCACCTGCCGCGGTAAAAGATGCCCGCGGCCAGCCCTCGCGCCAAGCGCGCCAGGGCCGCGGCCACCACCAGGGGCGAATGGGATCGCGTCCCTTCCCGGCGCGAGTGGAATTCGATGAACCCCTTCAGGCGCTTGAGGAAGTCCGGCAGATGCGAGAGCACGCCGTGCCTGCCGAAGAACAGGCTCTGGTTGAACACCTGATCCAAAAAGAAGCGTTGCCGGAATTGCGGGGAGCGGCAGCCCCCTTCCACCACCTTGAGATGGAAAATGCGGATGGAAGGATCCGAATGGATGCGGACGCCGCGCGATCGGACGCGTAGCGAGAAATCGATTTCCTCGCCCTGGGAAGCGCCCTTGAAGGCGGGGCAGAAATGCGGCTCGGGAGGCAGACAGGCCTTGGGCACGAGCGACAGGCAGCCCGGGAAGAAAGGGACCTCGCCGGAGAAGGGACGGCTGAAGTTGGTGCGGATCTCCCCATTGTCGAGATTGACCCAGCCGGGAGTGGGCACGTCATCGGGCTTGTCGTCCTGATCCACCACGCCCGTTAGGATGCGGTCGGGATGCTCCAGGGTAACCTGCTTGAGACGGTCGAGCAGATCCGCGTCCGGGATGATGTCGTCGTCCAGGAAGATGATGCGATCCTGTTTCGCCAGGCGGATGCCCAGGTTGCGCGCCCGCGTCAGGGAAGGCACTTCGAGCGCGCACAGGCGCAGCCATTCCCCTTCCAGTCCCGGCGGGGCTTTCAGGGGCGGGATATTCTGATCCACCACCAGCAATTCATCCCCTTCCCGCATCTGGGCGCGCAGGGCCGTCACGCTGTCCCACAAAACGCGATCGCGCATATAGGTGGGGATGACGATGGAAACCGCGAGGGGATTGCCTGCGCCGGTTTTACCGGGAACGGTCACGGGATGTTCCAGGCGGTGGAGAAGAAGGAACCCACGGTTTTCCGCCGCAGCCGGAAGGAGCCTTCCAGGTTCAGGGAGGAGTCGGCGAAGGCGGAGTCGGCATGGATGATCTGGCACGCGCCCTGCAGCAGCCCCTGGGCCAACAGCGGATCGGTGGATACCGTCTGGCGGATGACCAGATCCCGAGTGGGCCGGGAACGGCATACGTAGCGGCCCAAAGCGGCGTTCCGCCCTTCGAAGGCGAAATAGAAACCGCTCTGGCTGCTCTGGAACGTCTCTTGGTTCTTGTTGAGCGTGATGGAGCACCAGTAGCTGGAGTCCGCCACCAGGCGCATGATTTCGAATTGATCCTTGATGTGGTTCTCGTTGAAGAAATAGTCCGATGTGTCCTTGCCTATGACCATTTCCAGGTAGCTGACCTTGTCGAAGCGCTCCAGCGGCTTGGTCGCGAACTTGGCCGGGTCGACCTTGGTCAAGTAGTCCAGGCCTCCGGTTCTGAAGAACGCCGATTGCAGGGCCACCAATTGCACCGTCGTTCCCGATACGTTCACCTGGAAGCGCGAGGGGGCCAGGCCCCGCGCGGCCACGGAGAGGAATCCGGAATCCAGGGTCCAGGAAGTGAAGTCCGGTACGTCCTTGATGTTGGTCTCGATGGTGATCGAATGATCCGCGCCGAAGGTCCAGTCCAAGAACCGTCCGTAATGGTTTTCCAGGATGCCGCCCACGTATCGCATGCTGTCGCTGCGCATGTGCCCGATAAGGGGTCGCATATCCACATCCCAGGGATGGATATGCGAGGTCCGGTTATAGAGGAAGTAGCCGGAATCCGGCCGTCCCCCGGTGAGTGGCCACATGCGCAGGGAGTCCTCCTTTACCAGGTCGGCCAGGAAGCCCTTGTCGCCGGCGGTCGCCTTCCATGTCCAGATGAATCCGCTTTTTACCAGCGGGCCGGAGTCGGTGCGCACCACGCCGTTGAGGCGGTCGTCCGAATACATGGAGTCCCCGGAGAAACGCAGATAGGAAAAATTCCGATCGAAAGGTTCCGGCCGGAAGATTCCGGGATTGAGTCGGCGGCCCTGCATCCTCCAGACGCTGTCCTTGAGCATTTCGATCTGGGTCGCGGAATCCTGCGGCTTGATCTTGTGGAAGAAGCTGAAGCGCTGATCCGCGAGATGGTGGAGGCGCAGGTAATTCCCCACGAAGCTCAACTGCACCATGAAGGTGTCGGGGGGCGCATTGGAGGGAAAAGTGATGAGGGTGTCGCCGGAGAGGTAATAGACGCCGTCTGATTTTCCAGTGAAGGTGACGCGGGTGGTATCGAGCTGGGAATAGCTGGTGTCGGCGAAGACTTCGAACCAGACCGGCTCGAATTTGATCAGGTCGGCATGGGTATCGTCCACGGTATAGGTGGAGTCTCCCTTCCAGCGCCCCACCAAGGCCGCCATGGTGGTGGGGATCACCTTTGCTATTTTGTTCTTCGCGTCCTGATCGGGATTTTCCAGGCTCAACGAGCATCCGGAAAGCCAAAGGATGAAACACCACCCGGCGATACGGGTCGGATTGCAAAAAGGTCTTGGACGCATGCACTCCCATTTTATCATAGCCGGGGCGCGATTTCCCTTGGTGCAACAGCCCTTGGATCTGGCTGGAACCCGGGTGAACCTGGCCACCGTGCCTTATTCGCCGTCGGAATTGGACCGGATTGCCGGATTGCGGGGCCTGGAAGAGCGCGCCTGGCCTTATTGGCTGGAAGATTGGCCCGCGACCTATGCCCTGGCCGAAGTTCTGGCGGGGGAGGATCCCGCAACCTGGCCGGGTCCAATCCTGGATCTCGGATGCGGCGCCGGAGTCCTGGCGGCTTTCCTTCGTCTCCGCTTCGGCATCGAACCCTACAGCTGCGACTTCAACGCGGACGCGTGCCGCCTGGCGGCCATCAACGTGGCCGGGAATGGCAGGGATAAGCCATTGGGGAGGGTTTTCTGCGCCGATTTCCGCGCCTTTCCCGCGCGGGCCCGATTCGGCCTGGTCCTGGCGGGAGAGATGCTGTATGCCCGGGAAAACCAGTCGCCATTGCTGGGGTTTCTGGGTGCCCACCTGGTCCCCGGAGGCGCGGCCTTCTTCGCCGATCCGGGCCGCTCGGCCGCTGAAGGGTTCCGCGAGGCCGCGGAAGCGCTCGGATTCACGGTGGAAACGCGTACGCTACCCTGCGCGGACGGACGCAAAACCGGCATCTACAAGTTGCAGCGGGACTTGAAGTAAAGGGTACCTCCGTAAATGGATTCCGTCGCCGAGGGCGCAGTTCCCCGACACGCGCAGCCGGTCGCAGGCAGGAAGACATTTATAGAGGTACCCTTAAGTGCCGGTTTTCCGAACCCGGCGCAGGAGTGAAATTTTTACTATTACCCGCCGTGAGCGCTGATATCCGCGGGAGTTCCGGCATCCTCATTCCGGCCTATAATGCGGCGGCCTATCTGGGCGCCACCCTGCAACTCCTGTTGGCCAAGATTCCCGCGGAACGCATCGCCGTGATCGATGACGGATCCGCGGACGCCACGGCGGAAAGCGCCCAGGCCCTGGGAATCGTCTGCCTGCGCCATGAGGTGAATCGGGGTAAGGGATCCGCCCTGATGACCGGACTGCTATGGGCCAGGCAACAAGGCTGGAACTGGGCTGTGACCATGGACGCGGACGGGCAACATGCCCCAGCCGATTTGGAAGCCTTCTGGCACGCACCCGCCACAGCCGACACCACCGACATCGCCATCGTAATCGGTCGGCGCGGCATGCGCGGAACCCCGATGCCCTGGCACCGCCGCTTCAGCAACACGGTTACCACCAACATGATTTCCCGCCTTGCCGGCAAACCCGTCTACGACGCCCAATGCGGCTTCCGCATGTACCGCCTGGACGCCGTGGCCACAGCGGGCTATCCGCGCGAGGGCCGCTTCGAATGGGAGTCACAGGCCCTGGTGCTTGCCTGCCGCAAGGGCTTTTCCATCCTACCGGTGGACATCGCCACCGTGTATACCGATAATGGGTCCCATATGCGCCTCGCGCTGGATTCGCTGCGATTCCTGAAAATGTACTGGAGGCTGGCTTGGACGCCCTGACTACGGCCCGTCGCCATCTCGTCGACGCCGTCTGGAACCGCTTGGGAATCAAGAATGACGAGCTCAAGGCCGTCATGAACGCGGTCCCTCGCCATCTCTTCGTCGACTCCGCCCTGAGTTCCAAGGCCTACCAGGACATCTCCCTGCCCATCGGATCCGAGCAGACCATTTCTCAGCCGTCCATGGTCGCCATGATGACCAACGCGCTGACGCCGCGCAAGGGCGACAAGATCCTGGAGATCGGCACCGGCTCCGGATACCAGACCGCCATCCTGGCGCACTATACGCCTCGCCTGTACACGGTGGAGCGCATCGCGCCTTTGTCCAAGAAGGCCCAGGGGCTATTGGAACAACTCGGCTTCCGCAACGTCATCTACAAGACCGGGGACGGCAGCCTGGGTTGGGAAAGCTGGGCGCCCTACGATCGCATCATCGTGACGGCGGGCGCGCCCGTGGTGCCGGAAAAGCTCAAGCTCCAGCTCGCCGACGGCGGCCGCATGCTCATTCCTTCCGGCGGCCGCGAATACCAGAATCTGCTCTGCGTGGATCGTATCGGCCGGGACTTCCGCGAAACCGATCTCGGGGAGTGCCGCTTCGTGCCGTTGCTCGGCAAAGAAGGCTGGGAGAAATAAGGTGGGCTCGGGGCCGATTCCGGCACCGGCACCGGTTGATCGCCTGCGCATGGCGGAATTGCTCTCGGCCCTGTCCCTGGCGATGGATCTGGGAATCGGGCAACCCCTGGAATGGGTGCTGAGCGCCTGTCTGGTGGGAACGCGATTCGCCAAACTTCTTGGTCTCGATCAAGCCGCCTGCCGCGACGTCTACTACCTCTCCTTCCTGCGCCATATCGGTTGCTCGGCCTCCGCGAGCGCCAAGGCAGATCTCTTCGGCGACGATCTGGCCGCCGCCTCGGCGGTGATGGTGGACCCGGCGCGCATGGGCGAAATGATCGCCTTTCTGTTCCGCACCGTGGGCAAAGGGCAGCCGCGCGCGGCCAAGGCGCGCCTGCTCGCCAAGGCCCTGGTCGCGGGCCCCGCGGCTTCGGACAGCGTGTTCCGGGTGCAATGCGAGATCGGCGAACAGATGGCGGCCGCGCTGGGATTCGGTCCGGAGGTGCTCGAAGGCATGCGGCAGCTTTTCGAGCGCTGGGACGGAAAAGGCACTCCGCGCAAGCTCAAGGGGGAAAAGATCGCTTTGTCCGTCCGCATCCTGAGCGTGGCCCAGGACGCGGCTACGGCGCATCGATTGGGCGGAGGATCGCAGGGCGGCACGAAAGCCGCGGCAACGCATCTGCTGCGTCGCGCCGGTTCTTCCCTGGATCCCGCTTTGGCCCGGCGCTTTGCCTCCGAAGCGGCGCCGTTGCTGGCGGGATTGGGGGAAGGTTCCCTGTGGGACGCGGTGATGGCGGCAGAACCCGGCACTACATTGGTTCTGGAAGGCGAGGCTCTGGAGCGGGCCATGGAAGCCGTTGCGGATTACTCCGATCTGAAATCCCCTTTCACCAGCGGCCATTCCCGCCGCGTGGCCGATCTCGCCTGCCGGGCCGCCGCGGGCTACGGCCTTCCCAATGCCGATCACCGCAACCTGCGTTGGATGGGGTATCTCCACGACCTGGGAAAGGTGGGCGTGTCCGCGGGGCTGTGGAACAAGGCCGGCAAGCTTGCCGAGGGGGAATGGGAGCGCGTGCGCCTGCATTCCCATTTCACCGAACGCATCTTCGCGCGGGTTCCCCGGCTCGCCGATTTGGCCGCCGCGGCCGCATTGGATCATGAACGCATGGACGGATCTGGCTATCCCCGCCGTCCGCCCGCTTCCTTGCTGCCCGCTTCGGCCCGATTACTGGCCGCGGCAGACGTGTTCGCAGCCTTGACCGAAGCCAGGCCGCACCGGCCCGCCCGGGATACGCGGGAGGCCGCGGAAGAACTTCGCGCCGAGGTGAAAGCCGGACGCCTGGACGGCAAGGCCGCCGAGGCCGTGCTCGCGGCGGCCGGAGAAGGCAAGCGCGACCGGCGTACCGCTATCGCCGCTACGGGTGCATCCGCATTGAGCGAAAGGGAGATCGAAGTGCTGCGCCTGGCCGCGCGCGGCCTCCCCAACAAAGAGATCGCCAAGACCCTGGGTATTTCCTCCCGGACCGCCGAGCATCACATGCAGCACATCTTCGGCAAGATCGGCGCCTCCAGCCGCGCGGGCGCTACGCTCTACGCGATGCGCAACGGCTTCCTGGAGTAAAACCGTCCGGGCCAAACCGGATACCGCCCGGTCCAAAGCCATAACCAAACGGCCCGATGCGGGCCAGATGAGGGGCCAAAGCCGTTCGCGGAAAATCTTTCGGCCGCCGGGATCGGATAGGTAGTCCTACCGATGTGGCGCCCCCGCGATTCCCGTATCCTTATGGAAGGCTCTCAACCATCCCTAAGGAGGATATATGCCGCGTAACGAAATCGAAAAAGCCATGTGCCGCATCCCGGAAGAACTCTACAACCTGGGCCGTTTGGAAATCGCCGAGGAGCTCTTCGCCGCCGATTACATCGAACACGTTCCCCTTCCCCCCGACTTTCCCAAGGGTATTCCGGGGCTCAAACTGTTCGTGAACATGGTGCGGAGCGCCTTTCCGGATTTCCGCTACCGCGTCGAGGACGTCTTCTCGGCCGGGGACAGGCTCGCCATGCGTGTGACCGCGGAAGGTACGAATCGCGGCGAGTTCATGGGCCATCCCGCCTCCGGACGGAAGTTGTCCTGGACCGAGATCCACATCGCCCGGGTCAAGGATGGCAAGCTCGCGGAACATTGGGTCAATCTGGATCAATTGGGAATGCTGCAGCAGATGGGCGTCGTACCAATGGCGCCCGTTCCGGCCTGATAGGCTTGGTAAGGCGTGGTGGCCGGCGGTGTAGAGAGAATCTGCGCCGTCGGCCATCCCCTTGCTTGCGAAGACAAAGAAGAGATTGCAAAATGCAAATTGAAAATTGCAAATTGAAAAATCAAAGAAATGACGGGGTCCGGGCAAATTGCCGTAGCCACTCTTAGGTGGGCTTCGGAGAATGCTTTCGCATTCCAATTTGCATTTTTCAATTTTGAAATTTGCACTTTGAACTTTGACTTTAGAACTCTCTCCTCATCCCTTGAACATCTCCCCAAACCTGTTCCCCAACAACCTGTTCGCCACCCAAATCGCTCCCGCCAGAATCACCATTCCCACCACTGCCAGCGCCGCCGCAAGGTTGTTCCCGTCCCCGGCCCGCGTGGTGAGGAAATACATGGCCTTGGTGATGGGGTAATAGAATTCCCGCATGGCCAGGATCAGCGAGTCGCTCACTTCCAGCATGGAGAAGGCGAACACGAGCAGCCCCGAAGCCAACAAGTACGGGGCCAGCAGCGGCAGGTGGATGTCCCGCACGCGGCCCCAGAAACCCTGGCCCAAGGTCTGCGCGGCCTCGTCGATCTGCGCGGGCAGGCTGCGGTAGCCGGTGAGGATGCTGCGGAAGGCGAAGGGGATGCGGCGCATGCCGTAGGCCATCACCAGCAGGAATAGGGGGTTGCCCGCGGGATCGAGCCGCGTCCCCGCGAAAAGGGCCACGTAGCCGTAAGCGAGGATGATGCCGGGAAGCGCCAGGGGCGCCATCGCCAGGGTCTCCCATATCCGCGCCCAGAATCCCCGCGCGCCCAGCACCATGCGCGCCAGCCACCAGCCCAAGGCGAGATCGACCAGCACCGCGAGGCTGGACAGGAACAGACTGGTCTGGATGCTGCCGCGGGTGATGCGGTGGTGGAAAAGCTGGGTGAAGTAGTCCAGCGTGTAGGATTCCGGGGCCGCGGAAAGGAACCATCCCTGCGCGAAGGCCATCACCACCATGGCGGCCACGGGCAGGAAGGCCAGCAGGAGCACCAGTCCCAACAGGCAGGATGCCAACGCGCCGACGATGGGGCCGGGATGCTTTTCCGACGCGCGCCGGAAACCTTTGCCCTGATAGCGCGCCTGGCCGCGCGAGAGGGCCTGGCTTATCCAATAACCGCCCATTCCCACCGCGCCCATCACCGCGGTCAACGCATAGCCCATGGGATTGCGGTTGAGATCGGTCACCAGGGAAAAGGCCTGATAGGGGATCACCTGGCGGTATTCCATCAGCAGCGGCGTACCCAGATCCGTGAAGGACCAGACGAAAACCAACGCCATGCCAGCGAGCAGGCCCGGACTGATCTCGGGCAGAAGGATCTTGCGGTAATACGCCCAGGTCTTGCCTCCGAAGCACAGGGCCGCCTCTTCGCTGTCCCCGTTCAAGGCCGCGAAATGGTTGATCACGGAAAAGTAGAGGATGGGGAAGAGGTGCAGCCCTTCCAGCAGGATGATGCCGTACATGCCGCCGCCCAGCCAATCCACCGGCGCGTCGATCCAGCCGAAGCGCAACAACAGGATGTTCACGGACCCGTAGCGGCCGAGCAATTGCCGCACGGCGATGGCGCCCGCGAAGGGCGGCAGCAAGAGCGGGATCATCACGCCCGCCTTGAGCACGTTGCGGAAGGGCAGACGATATCGGCCCAACAGGGCGGCGAAAGGAATGGCCAGGCACGCGGAGAGCGTTGTGGCGCCCAACGCGATGATCAGGCTGTTGAAAAGCGCGCGTCCGAGCACGGGATTCTCCGCCATGGAACGGAACAGGCTAAGGCTGAACCTTCCGCCCGGAAAAAAGGCTTCCGCCAGGATCAGCACGGCGGGCGCGACCAGGAAGATCCCCATCACAGCGCCCAGGAAAATCCTTTGGGCCCACAATCCCGCTCCCGGTTTCAGTACCATAGCAGGTGCTCCGCAGGAAACTCGAGCCCTAAAGCCTGTCCCGCCGTGAGCGCTGCGGCTTCCTCCGTTCCCATGCGAGCCAGAATCCGTCCCGCGGACGTGTCCACGCCCAAATTGGCATGGGTCCCCATGAATTCGGTGAAGGCCAGGGTTCCAGCGAGCGCGTTGGCCGCCGCTCCGGCCCCATAGGTACCTTGTGTGTTACCCTGCCCGCCGCCTTTTCCGGCGGATTGTCCCGCCGCCAGGCCCGCCGCTTGGCCCTCATCATCCGCCTTGCCCGCTGTCCGCGCTACCGGATGAACACGCACCTTCTCCGGCCGGATGCACATCGCCGCCGCATCCGCCGCCCGTGCGCCCTGGCCTTCCGCGTTCACTTCTGCAACCGCGGTTCCCATACCCGCCTTGCGCAGAAACCCCGGAACCTTCTCCCCCTGCACCACGTTCATATCCCCCAGGAACAAGGCCGTCTCCAGGGTCCTCGGCCGCGCGTACAGATCGGCAGGCTTGCCCAGTTCCACAATGCGCCCGTCCATCATCACCGCGATGCGGTCCGAAAGCGCAAGGGCCTCCTCCTGATCATGGGTTACGTACAAAATCGTGCTTCCCGCGCTGCGGTGGAATTCCAGCAGCTCGCGTCGCAGGGTCTTGCGCAGGGCCGCGTCCAGATTGGACAACGGCTCGTCCATCAACACCGCATGGGGGCCGATGGCCATGGCGCGGGCCAGGGCCACACGCTGTTGCTGGCCGCCGGAAAGTTCGTGCGGGTAGCGGGCGTCCAGGCCTTCCAGTTGATAGGTCATCAGGGACGCGGCGAGGATGCCGCGGATTTCCTCCGGGGGCCGGGCCTGCACCTCCAGACCGTAGGTGATGTTTTCGCCTACGGTCAGATGCGGCCACAGCGCGTAATTCTGGAACACCAACGCGCAGCCGCGCTTATGGGGAGGCGCCTGGGTCACGTCCCGGCCGCCCACTTTCACGGCGCCGTGATCGGGAGTTTCCAATCCCGCGATGATGCGCAGCAAGGTGGTCTTGCCGCAGCCCGAAGGGCCGAGCAGGCAGAAGAACTCCCCGTCCGCGATCGAGAGGTCCACATCCTTGAGCACGGCATTTCCCATCCTGGAGGTTGCGTCTCGCCCCGCATCGGCGGCAGGGTCTTTGCCTTTATTTTTGGCTAAGGCCTTGCCAAAGGTCTTGGAGATTCCCGTGACTTCAATCATTCAGCTCCCGGGCCCAGCGGGCCATGGTTTCATTGCGGAAGGTCTCGTCTTTCCAACGCCCCGCGTCGGCCCGGATTTCCGGCCAGGGGCCCGGCGGCCGGAAGAAGCGGTTGGCGGCCAGGGCCGATTCCCAGGCGGAGGAATCCGTAGTCCGGGGCGTGGACTTGTTTAGGGCCAGCCAATCCTTGTGGGCCGCGTCGTGGCTGTCCACCATCCAAAGGCCCAGGGCATCGTTCACCAGGGCCCAGCGGGATTCCGTCAGGGAATCGGAATAGATCCAAGCCTGTTTCTCCGCGTCGCGGAAGGGATTGCCCTGCACGAAACTGTTCACGCTGTCCAGGCGCGCAGCTACCTTGGGCAGCACGGTCATGCGGTTGAGGGAGAGATGGGCGGGACCGTTGGGAGCGCCGGCCTTGAGGCTCCACAGCAGTTGGCATTGTTCCGACAACAGGAACTCCATGAAGCGCGCGGCGGTCTGCGCATGCGGCGCGCCTTTAAGCATGGCCACGGGATCGGGAGTGGTCACGGTCTCTCCCGGGGGCAACGCGAAACCCACGCGTTCCGGCCCCAGCTTTTCGATCAAGGACCAGGCATATTGATCGATGGCGATGGTGTACGCGGACTCGCCGGTGGAAACCAGCGGCAGCACGGCCGAAGCGCCTTTGGTGAAATGGCTCGAGTTGGCGGCGATGCGCGCGAGCATTTGCCAGCCTTTTTCCCAACCGTATTTCTGCAGGATGATCTCGTAGATCACGTGAGCGGATCCGCTGCCCCGGGGATCCACGCTCGCCACCCACTGGTCCGCCCCGGGATCGGCCAGGTCGGACCATGATTTGGGCGGAGGCAGGTGCTTTTCCGCCAGCAGAGAACGGTTGTAAAGGATGCCGAAGCTGGACAGGGCCACGCCATACCAGCCTTCCGAATCGGAATAGACCCGGGTGCCTGCCACGGTTTCCGGGACCTCTGCCAGCAGGGAGCGCGGCAGGGCCCGACCTTGGAGAAAGCCGTCCTTGGCCAGGGTCCGGAACGGGGGCGTGCCCCCGCCGAAAAACAGGTCGATGCCGATGGAGGCCGGGACTTGGTCCCGCGGAGCTTTGGCGAAGCGGGATTCGACATAGCGGAGGTCCTCGGAGGTGCCGCCCTGATCGATCCAGTTGATGTCCGGCGAATCCCCGAAGCGGGCTTCGGACCAGGCTTTGAAGGCCGGCCCCAGCTCCTGGCGGATGTTGTCCCCGTGGGGTGTGAGGATGGACAAGGCCGGCGCGGCACCCCCCGCATCCTGGATGAAGTGCAGGCCGCCCAGGAGGCAAGCCAGCCCCAGGCACGCCAGGAATATCAGGAGGGACCGGTTTCTTCTCAGCGGGAATCCCCCTGGGCGCGTGGGCTGGAGGCGGGGATGAATCCTGCCCCTCATCGGTAAAAATTTATTGATTTTTCAAGCGATTTTGAAGCGAATAGGAGTCGATTTTATATCTTTTCCTGCTTCGTCGGGGGGTCCGCCTGGGGGTCAAGATCATCGATTTCGACCTGACGGAGCGACTTGTCGATTGACATGAGAGGGAATTGGCCTATCTTGAAAGGATAGGGCTTGCTTCGGAAAGGTCGATTGTGCGCATAGGTTTTCCCGTCTATCTGCTCTTTGCATTGACGTCCGTTCTACCCACCTTTGCCCAGTACGAGGATTTGGTGGATTTTCCCGACGCTCCCACGCGGACCAAGGAAGAAGAAGGGGTCATCTGCACCATCGAAGGCGTGCAGTTCACCAAGAAACTCGGTCCGACGGAAGGTTCCAAGGAACTGAGCATCGTCTTCCTCCTCACGGAAAAGCCCTCCGCGTACTTCAATTACTACGACCCGGTAAAAAAAGCCGTCGTGTTCGACTTCTACGATACCCATATCGGCGAAAGCATCATGGAACCCATCCATGAAGATCCCATCACCAACAGCACGGTGGAATTGTTCAAGCTGGATTTGAACAAGGACGTTTCCGGACTCAAGCCGGACATCCGCGATGTGGTGCGCGTGAGCCTATTCTCGGCCTTCGACCTGGAGTACGACATCCAGGAGGACTACGGCGTCATCACCATGAATCTGAAATGGGATCCCAAGATCAAGAATAAATTCGTCCGCAGCCGCCGGGCCATCTACTGGCAATTCCCCCTGGCCTTGGCCTTTCTGGGCGGGGCCGGTTACGCGGGTTACCATTATTTCTACAAGCCCGATCCGGTTGCGGTCGATTTTCTGCCCTGCTGTCCTCCCGATCATCCCCCCTAGTTCCCTTAAGTTCCCTGAAATCGGCCCCGCGCGGTTTGCCGCGTGCCCGCCGGACGTTTTCCTATCTTTCAGGGCCCACCCGGAGAAGGATGAACGATGCCTTTCAAAATCAAGACTCTCAATAACATTTCCCAACAGGGACTGAAGCTTTTCGGAGACCACTACGCGGTGGCGGGCGATACGTCCTCTCCCGACGCGGTCCTGGTGCGCAGCGCCATCGTGGACACGGACGAGATTCCGAGCATGCTGGCCATCGCCCGCGCGGGCGCCGGCGTGAACAACATCTCCATCGAGAAGGCCACGGACAAGGGCGTCTGCGTCTTCAACACCCCCGGCGCCAACGCCAACGCGGTGGCGGAACTGGTCTTCATCATGCTTGGCATCGCCGCGCGCAAGATCCATAAGAGCCTGGAGTTCACCCAGGGCCTTTCCGCCGAAGCCGACGACAAGGCCATTTCGGAAAAGGTCGAGAAGGGCAAGGCCAACTTCTCCGGTTTCGAACTTCAAGGCAAGACGCTCGCCGTCATCGGCCTAGGCAAGATCGGCGTGCTCGTGTCCAACGCCGGCCTGCAGCACGGCATGAACGTGATCGGTTACGACCCGTACCCGTCCATCGCCAACGTGCATCTGCTCAATCCCCGCGTGGAAATCGCCTACAAGCTCGACGACGTGATCGCCCAGGCGGACGTCATCTCCGTGCACGTGCCCCTGTCCGACAAGACCCGCAATCTTATCGGCGAAGCCCAACTCAAGAAGGCGAAGCAGGGCGTGATCCTGATGAACTACGCGCGCAAAGGCATCTACGAGGATGCCGCCGTGATCGCCGCCCTGGAGTCCGGCAAGGTCTCCCATTACATCAACGACTTCCCTTCCAAGGCCCTGCTGGGCCGCCCCAACGTGATCTGCACCCCGCATCTGGGCGCGAGCACGGCGGAGTCGGAAGAGAACTGCGCCGTGATGGCGGTGAAACAGCTCCGCAACTACCTGGAATACGGCGTGGTCACCAACTCCGTGAACTTCCCGGTCAGCGAGGTCTATCCGGACGAGGCGACCCGCACCCGCGTGGTGGTCATCAACAAGGATGTGCCCAACATGATCGCCCAGATCACCCAGGTGATCGGCAAGGCCGGGCTCAACATCGTGTCCTTCACCAATGCCAGCAACGGCAAGGTGGGCTACAACATCATCGATCTGGACAAGGATTTGCCGGAACCCCTGGTGGAAACCATCAAGGGCATCGGCAACGTGGTTCGGGTCCGCGTACTGCGGTTCCCCCGGAAATAGGCGATTTGCGGGTTCCCGGGCGCCGGATTTTTCCCAAGCGCCGGCGAACCCGCTTTGCTTTCGCCCCTTTCGAATGCATATAATGAGTCCGGTTCCGGTATTCCACCGGGATCCGGATTCGGTGTTCCGGAACCGTCATTTTCCGATTTTGCCTGAATGCAAAATGACAACTAAATCCACATCCATTCTCCCCAACGTTTTGCTGGCTGCTGTCTTATGCCTGGGCTTGGCCCATGCGCGTCCCAGGGAAAGCGAACTCCGTCTTGAGGTTTCCCGAGAGTGGGCGGACAAGGGCGAGTACGACAAGGCGGTGCAGGAGCTGCGCCTCTACTTGAGCGAGCATCCGGATTCGCCGGACATCTACGCCCTGATCGGATCCTATCGGATGAAGCAGGGTAATTTCAAACTGGCGGGCGAGAACTACAAGATCGCGCTGGCGAAGAATCCCAATCTGCGGGAAGCCCGTGAAGGCCTGGCGATGGCCTATGAAAAAGCCGGCGACCAGGTCAAGGCGGAAGAGGAGCGTAAGAAGCTCGGCCCCGTCAAACACGCAGTCCCACCGGCAGCCGCCAAGCCGCCGCAAGCCGCCAAGCCCGCGCCGGCGGCCTCCATAAAACCAGTCATCCCGACGCCCGTCTCCCTGATCCCCGAGGCCGCGCCCCGGATGGCGCAGGAAGAGACCACGCCCCTGGATCCCAACTTCTCCCCGGCCCTGGATTCCGGCGCGTCCCACGGCCCGGAAGGCATCTACGCCCAGAAGGAATTCATCGAGGCGGTGAACCTCTATCGACAGGGCAAGACCGAGGCCATGGCGGGAACCTTGCGCCGCTGCATTTCCAAGAGCCCGGGCCATGCCGGCGCGTATTATCTGGGCGGCGTGGTGCGCTTCGAGAAGGGCGAATTCGGCAAGGCGCTTTTCAATTTCAAGCGCGGAGTCGACTATCCCGATCGCGGCTTCAACTCCTGGTTCTATATGGGCCGCATCTACCAGCTTCAGGAACGCTTCGGCGAGGCCATCGCCGCCTACGGGAAATACATCCAGTTGACCAAGTCGGAAAAAGGCAAAAAGCAGGCGGAGGGTTATCTAGCACAGATGCGCGGGGTTAAGACTCCGGAGGGCAAGCCTTCGGAGAATAAAAACGCTGACGGTAAGGCGCCGGACAAAAAAACCGTTAAGGCCGACAGCAGCAAGGCCAAGGACGGCAAGCCGGCAGACGGCGAGTCACGCGACGCCCATCCGGCGGCCGCGAAAGAGCCCGACGCCGCCAAGCCCGTGGTGTTGGGCAGGGACGGGACCCTGTTCTTCATCATCCCCGACGCCGCGTCCCCTTCCGGCAAGCAGTTGTCCCAGGCCTACGAGTTGTGCAAGAAGGAGAAGTTCGAAAAGGCCGTGAACCTGCTGAAGGAGACCGTGCTCGGCTACGGCGGATCCGACAATGCGGATGCGGCCAATCTGGATCTGGCCTCGGCCTATCTGAGCCTGGGATTGTGGGAGGCCGCGCGCGATCGCCTGGCGGACTATCTGGGCGAAACGAACCGGGATTCGGTGAGGTACTACGACGGGGCCGAGTACCTGATGGCGTTGGCGCAGTTGGGCCTCAAGGATGGCGAGAAGGCGGAGCGCGCGCTGCTCAAGATCAAGCCGGGAGCCGGAAACGGTCCCTCCCAGGAGGAGATCGACTATCGCCTGACCCTGGCCGCCGATCTCCAGAAGGACGGGAAAAAATCCTCGCTGTATCTGGAAAAGGCGTACGTCAGTTCCAAGGATCCGGTGCGCAAGGCTTCCCTCTCGCAACAGCAGGGGTTCCTGTACTCGCGTTTCGGCAACACGGACAAGGCCATGGACTTTTTCCGGCGCTCCATGGCGGATTGCAAGGACGCGGCCCTGGCGGCCGTCTGCGCCGAGTCCCAGCTTCGCCTGGCGGACATGACCTTCAAGAAAAAGGATTGGAAGGGGGCGATGACGCAGTACCGCCAATTCGCGACGAAATTCCCCGAGCATAAGGAATCGGCCTGGGTCCATTACCAGATCGCGAACATCTACAAGTTGACGAACAACTTCGAGTCGGCCTTGAATGAGTACAAGAGGGTAATTGATAATTATCCCGATAGCTATTGGGCTTCCCAAGCCAAATGGAAGCGTGAAGACACCATTTGGCAAAAGGAATACGAGGAGGTGCTGGATTAGCGTTCAATTCCCCCTGGAAACCTTCACAACCCTGCTGGGCCAGCATCTGGAGACCTTCCGGGAGCTGGAACGCCTGCAGACGGCCGCCCTGGAAGGCGTGAAGAGCCAGGGTCTCGAAGGCCTGACGGCCATGCTGTCGCGGCAAGGGGAAATCCTGACGGCCATCGCGCGGGAAAAAGGGGAGCTGCGTCCGTATCTCGATCAATGGGAAGGCCTTCCCGCCGACGTCCGCGCCAAGTTGCGTTCGGGCCGCCCGGGGGAAATCCTCGAGTCCCTGGAGTCCGTGGCCAAGACCATCCAGGCGCGCCATCAGGAAATGTTCGGCGCCGACGAGGCCGCGGGCAATCCGGCGGGACCCGCCGGCTCGCAAAGTCCGCAAGGCCAGGGCACCCAGGGCGGGGAAGACGGGACCGCTTCCAAGGAACAGGATCTGTCCCAACGGATCCATCTTTACCGCGGCCTGCAATAAGCAATGGTCCGCGCCGCCGCCATGGAAAAACCGCCCAACGAATCGCAGCAGGACGGCTCGCCGTCCGCGGGCGGCGGGATCCCGCCCGAGACCCGGGCCCAGCTCGATCAGGTCTTCCAATGGTTCAACGACAACGTCGCCAAGCTGGAAGGCGCCTATAAGGATCTGGGCGTCAAGTTCGACAAGATCAGCCAGGAGCTGGCCGAAAAGAACCAGAAACTGGAAGCGTCTTTCCGGGAAACCGAGCGCGTGGAGAACCAGCTCCGGTCGGTCCTGGAAAGCCTGGACTCAAGCGTGGTCATGATCGACACCGACGAGCGCATCACCCTGTTCAACCGTTCCGCCGAGCGCATCTACGCCATGAAGCCCGAAGACGCGTTGGGCAAAGGCTACGCGGAGGTGTTCCGCGCCCAGGCCGACTCGCATTTCCCCCTCATCGAGACCCTGCGCCACAACCATAACCGGCTCGGACATGAGAAGTATTGGAAGATCGGCGGAAGCGACAAGCCCATCGGCTTCACCACCAGTGTGGTCAAGAACAGCCAGGGACAGGTCCTGGGCGCCGTGGAGATTTCCACCGACCTGACCAACATCAAGCAATTGCAGAACCAGATGCAGCACGCCAAGACCCTGGCGGCATTGGGTGAGATGGCCGCCACCGTGGCCCACGAGATCCGCAATCCCCTGGCCGGCATCGGCGGTTTTGCGGGGCTGTTGGAGCGCGATCTGGAAGGCGACGATCCGCGCCGCGCCTTGGTGAAGAAAATCGTGCAGGGCGTTTCCAGCCTGAACAAGATCGTCTCCAATCTGCTGGTCTATACGCGCCACATGGAATTGAACCTGCAGCGCGTGGACTTCATCGAGTGGATGGAGGAGATCCTCAACTACGCCGAGATCGAAATCGCCAAGGAGAACAAGGACATCGCCATCATCCGGGACTACCGCTTCGAACGGATGGAAACCCGCATCGATCCGGAGAAGTTCCAACAGGTGTTCCTGAACCTTATCTTCAACGCCATCCAGTCCATCGAGGGCAAAGGCGCCATCACAATCCGCGCGGACCTGGACGAGGCGGATTTCCTGCGCATCGCCATCGTGGACAGCGGCAAGGGCATCCCCAAGGACATCATGGACAAGATCTTCAATCCCTTCTTCACGACCAAAGAGCAGGGGACGGGCCTAGGGCTGGCCATCGTGCAGCGCATCGTAGGCCTGCACGGGGGTAACATCGCCGTGACCAGCGATCCCGGGAAATACACCCAGTTCGAAATACGCATCGATACGCGGGGTAGCTTGCATGGCTGAGATCCTGGTAGTCGACGATGAATCCCTGATCCGCGATCTAATCACCACCAGTCTGGGAAGGCTCGGCCACAAGCTCAAGGCCTGCAAGAGCGGTCAGGAGGCTCTGGACACTTACGAAACCGGACGCTTCGATCTGGTGATTTCCGATTTCAAGATGCCGGGCATGACCGGGCTGGAGATGGCCGAAAAGATGCTGGCCCAGGATCCCACCGCCTTAATAATCCTGATGACCGCTTACGGCACCATCGAGACGGCTGTCAAGGCGATGAAGATGGGCGTGCAGGACTTCATCGAGAAGGACGTGGAGAAGGGCTTCCGCGTGGAGATGCTGGAGCATACCGTGTCCCAGGTGCTGCAGATCGGCAGCCTCCGCAGCGAGAACCGCCGCCTCAAAGAGACCTTGGGCGAGCGTTACAAGTTCGTGGGATCCAGTTCCGTGGTGGACGGCTTGATGAAGACCATCGAAGAGGTGGCCGGATCCAATTCCACCGTGATGATTTCGGGCGAGTCCGGCACCGGCAAGGAATTGCTGGCCCAGGCCATCCACAACAAGAGCCGCCGCAGCAGTTTCCCATTCGTGAAGATCAATTGCGCCGCCATCCCGGAAAGCCTGATCGAGAGCGAACTGTTCGGCCATGAAAAGGGCGCCTACACCGGCGCCATCAAGACCCGCGTGGGCAAATTCGAATTGGCCAATGGGGGCACTTTGCTCCTGGACGAAATCGGCGAGATGCCCCTGTACGCCCAGACCAAGCTGCTACGCGTGCTGCAGGAGCGCGAGATCACCAAGATCGGCGGCAGCGACGAGATCGCCATCGACGTGCGCATCGTCTGCAGCACCAACCGCGACCTGCAGGAAGAGGTCAAGAAGGGTACCTTCCGCGAGGATCTGTACTATCGCCTCAACGTGATTCCCATGGAAGTGCCGCCGCTGCGGGATCGCATGTCCGATCTGGAGCCCTTGTCCCAGCATTTCATCGCCAAGTACAACAAGGAGAACGGATTCACGGTTTCCGGGATGAAACCGGAAGCGCTGACTCGCCTCAAGACCCATGCCTGGCCCGGCAACGTGCGCGAATTGGAGAACGTGATCCAACGGGCCGTGGTTTTCGCGAAGGCGGGGGAAATCGCCATTGAGCATCTGCGCCTGGACGGGGGTCCGAAGACGGCCCTTGCGGAATCCTCTTCCGGCCTGACACCGGGCATGAGCGTGGCCGAAGCCGAGCGTATTCTCATCATCAAGACCCTGGAAGCCTGCGGGGACAACCGCACCAAAGCCGCGGAAATGTTGAATATCAGCATCCGGACCCTGCGGAATAAGCTGCACGAATATAAATTACAGGATCCGTAACATGCCTCGTCGCTATGGAGTTTTGCTTGCGCAAAACGTCCACGCTCCTCGGATACAAGGCATTTGGAGGGTTCGCAATTGACCATCGGCGCCGTCGAGCCCCCTAAAATCCTGATCGTCACCGATGATCCCGCCTGGGAGGCGCGTTACCGCAGAACCCTGGACGCCTTTCCCTTCGCGGAGAAGGACACGGTTCCCGGAGCCGATTCCAGCCAGGTGTGCCTGGTAGACGCCCGCATCGCGCGGAAATTCCCCGCTCTTCTCGACAAGGACGCGGACGCCCTTTTCGTGATGGCCAACTCCGTCGCGGTCTCGCCCGAAACCCTTTCCATCGAAGAGAAGGTCGCCCTTTTCGAGATGGGTTACTCGCTGGTCTCCGAAGGCCCGGATTCCCTGCCTTCCCTGCGCGTGCGCCTCCAGGCCTTGCTGGCATTGAAGTCCAAGCTGCTGGCCCAGCAAATAGTGAACAAGCGCCTGCGCGTCCGCATCGAGTCCCAGGGCAACAACATCAAGCATCAGAGCGACTTCCTGCACATGGCCGTGCACGATCTGCGCTCGCCCCTGGCCGCCATGATCTGCTACGCGGAACTGTTGATGGAAGGCGTGCTCGGCAATCTGCAGGCCACGCAGCTGGAACCGATCCGGACCATCCACCGCAATTGCCAATTCCTGATCGACATGGTGACCGATCTGCTCGACTCCGCCAAGATCGGGGCGGGTAAGCTGCAATTGAAGCTGGAGAAGGTGGACTTCAACAAGGAAGTGGACCTGGCCGTGCAGTCCCTCAAGGGCCTTGCCAACGCCAAGAACATCACCATCGACATGGCCCTGGATCCCGTGCAGGACATGTATCTGGATGTGCAGAAGGTGAGCCGCGTGCTCTCCAACATCCTCGGCAACGCCATCAAGTTCACCCAGGCCAACGGGCGCATCGTGGTGAGGTCCAAGCAGCAGGACAACGTGCTTGCGCTTTCCATCCAGGACACCGGCCCCGGCATAGCGCCGGCGGACCTGGAGGCCATCTTCGAGAAGTTCCATACGGGCGCGAGCAGCAACATGGCGGGGAAGGGGCATGGCCTGGGCCTTGCCATCAGCAAGTCGTTCGTGGAGCTTCACGGCGGCCGCCTCTTCGTGGAATCCACGCGCCACAAGGGCTCGGTCTTCATCGTGCACCTGCCGGTGGAAAAGCGCAAGGCCTCGGCGCTGCGGCAGACGCGCCGCCATCTGGTGATCCTGGATCTGGGCCGCGACATGCCCGGGCTCAAGGAAGCCGCGGCGGAGATAGAGTTGGGCAATTTCCACGTGGATTACGTGGCGGCGCCCTTGCGGGACTGGAACAAAACGCCCTTGCCGCGCTTCGATTTCCTGCTCATCAATGAAGCTCCCGGACTTGAGGAATTTGGCCGCGACTACTATCTGCTCGCGCTGTCGGGCCTCAGCGCGGACGCGCGCTGCGCTTTGCTGATCAATTCCGCCATGACGGATGAGGACAAGGAAGTGCGACGCTACCTGGGATTCCAGCTCCTAGAAAAGCCTTGCACCCCCAAGGAGTTATTCGATAAACTTCAGGGAATCGTCGGATTCGACCGGCGGCAAAGGAACCACTGAGGTCTAAGTGCTGGGAATCCGAAGGAACTCGCTGTCGTATAAGACCGCGATCCTGTACATCGTCCTCACCATCGTCATCACGTCCATCTTCAATTTCATCATCTGGGAGAACCAGAGCGATCTCATAACGCGCAACCAGCAGCTGATCTCCGAGAACCAATCGGTGCGCCTGCGCCAGCTCTTCGTCAAACAGCGCGAATCCATCAACGACAAGGCCAATCCCGAGCCCTACAAACGCATCGCCGAGGCCGCCGCGAAGGAAGACCTCAATGAGCTGACCGTCTTCACGGAAAAGGGCGAGGTCCTCTACCACCGCGGGGCGGGCAAGGCGCCGGCCGTGGATCCGGAAGAGAAGATCGTGATCAACCGCGCCATCGCCAAGTCGGAGTTGGAGGACAAGGAATTCTTCCACGACATCCACATCAAGGAACACCTGATCAATCTCTACATCCCGCTCCAGTTGAAGAACGGCGAGGTGATCGTGGGCAAGTTCCCCATCCAGGTTAAGAGCCTGGAGGCCGAGAAGAACGTACTCCTGCGCTTGTGCCTGCTGGTCACCGTCATCGTCATTTTCCTGCAATTCATCTTCGCCTTGTTCCTGCGCAAGATCGTGATTGTGCCGATTTCCAAGCTGGAAAAGGTGACGCATGAGGTCTCCAAGGGCGATTTCAACCAGACCATCGACATCAAGCAGGATGACGAGATCGGGCTTCTGGCCAACGCCTTCAAGGAGATGATGCTCTCCCTGGTGCGCATCCGCGAAGAGGCGAAGGGCGCCAATCCGCTTTCGGGACTGCCCGGCAACAACGTGATCGTGCAGAAGATCGAAGGCATGATCCATCTCAAGAAGGAGTTCGCCGTCATCTACGGCGACTTGGACAATTTCAAGGCGTACAACGACAAATACGGCTTCTCCAAAGGCGATGACGCCATCCTGTACTGCCGCGACGCCTTTCTGGACGCGGCCAAGAAATTCGGCGACGAGTTCACCTTCGTCGGCCACGAAGGCGGCGACGATTTCGTGGTCGTGACCGGCTACAACAACTGGGAAGAGGTCTGTAAAGGCATCGTCACTGCGTTCGACAGCGACATCAAGCAGTTCTACAACGAGACCGACGCCAAGTCCGGCTTCATCGAATCCCTGGATCGCCAGGGCCGCCGCATGCGCTTTCCCCTGATGTCTATCTCGCTCGCGGTCGCGAGCAACCATTACCGTCCGGTCGAAGATCACCGCATGATCGTTTCCATCGCCGCTGAGATGAAGAAATACGTGAAGAAGATGGAAGGCAGTGCTTATGCCATCGATAAGCGGACGAATTGATTCGCAGCGGCCGATGGGGTAGAAGTCAAAAGTCAAAGTGCGGTTCTTTGGGACGATGGTTTGAAGTCAAAAGTCAAAGTGCAAAATGCAAAAGTCAAAATTGAAAGATGGGGAGAAGAACGGATCGGCCAACGCTTTTGTCTTGGCCTTTTCTTCATTTTGCATTTTGCACTTTGACTTTTGCATTTTGAATTCTCAACGGGTGGCTCCGTGAGCGAAGGCCAATCCCAATTCTCCGTCATATCCAATTTCTGGCACAATTACCGGCCAGTGGTTCTGATCGCGGCGTTGATCCTCTTTTCCCTGTACACCAACGAAGCCATCATCCAGTACCGCATGAACGAGTATAACCGGGCGATGGAAACGTTGTCCCAGTCCTACAACTCCAGCCACGCCCTGAACATGCTCGCGCGCTTCGAATTGATCAAGCAGCGCGCGGCCCAGCCCGAAGAGGACGAGACCGCCCTGGAGCTCAAGATGCAATCCCTGGCATCGGGCAACCTGCTGGTGGCGGAGAACACGCCCGAGGGATTGAAGTCCAAGGTCATCGGCGCCGCCATCCGCACGGTGGGATTCATTCTCGGCAAGAAACGGGCGAAGACGGAAGTACCCAATCTGGTGCAACGGGATCTGGAAGCGGCCTATTTCTTCGAGCGTTCGCGCAAGTACGACAAGGCCATGGAGATTTACACCAAGGGCCTGGCGGGTCCCAATCTTTCGCCGGAAATCACCGCGACCCTGCTCCTCCACCGGGGGTTCTGCGCCAGCCTGACGGGCGAATACCGCGCCGCCAAGGAGGACTTCACCAAGACCGCCAAGCTGGTCCCGGAATCCGAGGAAGCCAGCGTCGCCATCAAGCTGCGCGACCTGACCCAAGGCCTGGAGGATCAGGTCCGCTTGGCCAAGGAAAGCAAGCAGGCGCCCTTCGAGTCGGGCCGCCAACTCTTCCTGTTGGCGAACTACGCCGAGGCCGCCAAGAGCCTGCAAAAGGTCATCACCAATCCGATGTCGGATTCGGCCGAGAAGATCAAGAGCCGCTTCTTGTACGCCCGCTCCCAAGAGGAACTGGGCCAGGACAGCGACGCCGTGCTCACCTATCGTACGGTCATCCAGGCCGCTCCCAATTCCGAGGAAGCCAAGAAGGCCAATCGCCGCCTCTATGTGCTTGGCAAGTTCTACAGCAACGATGAGGACCTGGCCAAGTCCGCGCTGAAAAAGATGGAGAAGTACCAGGACTTCAAGTTCATCAACAGCTTGAAGACCCTGGAGGTGCCCCACGCCGCGGAAACCCGCAAGGCCAACTCGCCCACCGAAGAGGTGGCCGCCGTTACCACTCCGGTGAACGCCGCCATGGAAAAGTTGGACAAAATGGATTTGGGGGACCTGGCGGGCCAAAAGGCCGACAGCGCCAAGAAAGCCAAGGCGGAGAAGGCGGACGCGGAGAAGCTGGCCGCGACCATGAAGGCGGACGTCAAGGTCAAACACACGGCCTTGAAAATCCAGGCCGACCCGCTCCGGCAGGAAGCCATTTTCAGTTCCATCGAAAACAACCAGGGCGAATTGGAGTTCCTCTACCAGAAGTTCATGCGCAAGGGAATCGTGTTTGAGGGAAATCTGACCATCAGGATCCTCATCGACCCAAAAGGGTTGGTCAAGGATGCCCGCATCGTCAGCGAAAAGAGCACCATCGACAACGCGGGTTTCAATACGGAAATACTTCAAAACGTCCGGAAATGGAGATTCCGCGAGGATCCCAATGCCACCGGCGACGTCCCGGTTTCCTTTCCGATGCAGTTCGTGAACAAGCAATAAGGGGTGCGGCTGGGGTTAGCGTTGTTTTCGCCTCTTGCTTTTTTTTACCTTACCCCAAATCCCACAGGCAGGCTTCCATAATCACGGGCCAAGAAAGGCCGGCTCACGTCCGATAAATAGCTTGACAATCCAGGATCCCAAGATATATTTGCAAAAATTGTGATAAAATATTAGGAGGCCAGCATGGAACTGGAGAATGCCGACAAATGGGATTGTGGCAGACGTCCGAAGCATGACGACTTCGACGATTTGGAACCCTTCGAGAACGAAGAGGACGAAGTCGACGAGGACGACGAGGAAGAAGACGAGAACGAAGAAGTCGATTTCGACAATCCCAAGTTCAAAAAGACAGACATGTGGAATGATTACGCCGAGGATTTGGATTTCGAGGAATAACAGGGCCCCTTCCCCGGGGCCCTTAAGCCTGGTACGCCAGGTTCCCGCCAGCCAGCAGCCAACGTCGCGATCCCTGAACATCCTGTCGCCCACCCGGTCTTTGACGGACCGGTCCCTGACCGGCCTGGTCGAGTGAGGCGTATTTGAGAAAAGTGCTCGTCCTGCTTCCCCTGCTGGCATGCCTTTGGGCATGCTCGGGAACCAAACCCAAGCGGGATGCGAAAGCGGGCTCACCGTCGGATTCGGCCGCGACCGCCGCCGCCATGAAGGCGCCCTCCATGCTCCCGGAAGAACAGATGCTGTTCTCCGAGGTCAGCGAGTACGTAAAGCTGGGCCAGGAAGGCATCAAGGATTCCCTCTGGTTCCAGGCCGGGGAGGATTTCGACAGCGCCCTGGTGCGCCTTTCCGCCCTGGACGCCACCGATTCCCTGAGCCCCTCGGTCTACGCCCATGTCCGGTCTTATCGGGACAGCGTGCAGAAGCTGCTGATCTTCACGGTGGCCATGACCAGCCAGATGTCCGAGCCAGTGCCTTGGACCGCCCAGTTCAACGAACAGATGGAAGACGTACCGGATTCCTCGGTCAAGGCCATGGACTCCATCACCCATCAAATCAATCCTAAGAACTACACTCTGCCCCTCATGTCCCCGCTCGACAACCGCGTGTTGCAGGCCATGGCCGTTTTCATGGGACCGGGCCGCGGATACTTCACCAAATGGCTCACGCGCAAGTCCCGTTACGAGGCGCTGGTCGCCAAGAAGCTCGAAGAGCGGGGCATGCCACGGGATCTCCTTTACCTGGCGATGGTGGAAAGCGGATTCAACCCCAAGGCGTGGTCCAAGGCCTCGGCCAGCGGCATGTGGCAATTCATCGCGGGCACGGGCCGCCGCTACGGCCTGCAGGACGACTGGTGGTACGATCCCCGCCGGGACCCCATGCTGGCCACGGACGCGGCCCTGGAATACCTGGGCGATCTGCACGACGAGTTCCAGGACTGGCACCTGGCCATGGCCGCCTACAATTGCGGGGAAGGCAAGATCCGCAAGTTCCTGGCGCAGGATTCCCTGCGCGGCTATTGGAAGATGCCGCTTCCCCAGGAAACGCGTTTCTACGTGCCCAAGATCCTGGCGGCCATGATCATCGGGCACAATCCTGAGCACTATGGATTCAAGATCGACAAGCCGGAGCCGGCGATTTCCTTCGACACGGTCACCGTGGTCCATTGCCTCACCATCGCCACCATCGCCAAGTCCGCCGGCGTCAGCGAGGACACGGTCCTCGCCTTGAACCCGTCCCTGCGTCGCTGGTGCACGCCGCCCAATCGCGTCGCCCACGTCCTGTACCTGCCCACGGGCTCCCGCGAGGCTTTTGTCCAGGCATATGATGCCCTGGACAAGACGCAGTTGGTCAACTGGCGCCACCATATCGTGGCCAAGGGCGAGAACATCTCCGGCATCGCCGCCAAGTACCGCGTTTCCGTGGCAGCCATCAAGGCCACCAACAAGATCAAGGGCAACCGCCTGAGCCGGGGTCAAAGCTTGCTGATACCCCTGGCCCCGCAGGACGCGGGCAAGTACCTGGAGCAGGACGTGGCCGAGGTCGCCGTCCGCGAAAGCAAGTTCAAGGGGGGAACCTACAAGGTACGGTCCGGGGACAACCTGTTCGACATCGCGCGCCGCTTCGGCACCACCGTGTCCTCGTTGCTGGCCGCCAACAACCTGTCGCGCGGGGCCATGATCCGCGCCGGGCAAAGGCTAAGGCTGTCCGGCAAGAACCGCGGCCGTTCCGCCGGGGACGAACCGGAAAGCCATCGTGAACCCGCGGTACTGCTGGTGGCGCGGGAAAAACCCGGCGCCGGAAAAACGTCCGGGGAGAGCGCCGTCAAGGAATCCGAGATCGACGCGCCTGAGGTTGCTCCGGCCGCATCGGCCACACCGGCCACACATGGCGGCCAAGGCGGCAAAGCGGAAACCGGTAAGACGGAACCCGGCCGCACCGTTACGACTCCGGCCGCGGGCAAGTTCGGCGTGCATGCGGTGTCGGCGGGGGAGACCCTGTTCTCGATCTCCCGCTCGCTGGGAGTGGACGAGGATGATCTCCGCCACTGGAACGCCCTGGAAGGCAACCGCATCCAGGCGGGGCAAAGGCTGAAGTACCTGGCGCCCAAAGCCTCCGAAGCCCAAGACGCGGAAAGCGCGGAGGGGGATGCCTCCGTCGTCAAGGATCCCGGTGTTTCCAAGCGCCCCCCGGTGGCGGTGGCGGGATTCGTTCCTTCCCCGGCGCCGCGCGCCAAGGAGGAGCGTCAGTACTACGTTGTCAAGGCCGGCGACAGCCTGTGGGACATCTCGGTCAAGTACCGCAGCACCGTGCAGAAGATCAAGGACCTGAACGGCCGCTTGCCCAAGGTACTGAAACCCGGCACCAAGATCCGTGTCAAATAATCCGCGCGGCGCCGCCTCGCGTGCTCGTCGCCCCATCTCATTCCCGGAGGACTTTTCCCATGACCCGATTCGCTAAAATCATGGCGGCCCTTTCCGTGCTGGCCGTGATCGCCTTTTTCTTCTTCATGGGCTCGGTGGCCAGCATGTTCGCGCACTTGGCGGACGGCGCCGGAGTCGGCAAGGAACATCGCGCGCATATCACCGAGCTGAAGCTGGAAGGCGCGATCATGGGTTCGGACCGCTATCTGGAAAGCATCCGCCGCATCTCCGAGGACAAGACCTGCAAGGGCGTTCTGCTCCGCATCGATTCCCCCGGCGGCGCGGTGGGCGCGTCCCAGGAAATCTATTCCGCCCTCAAGACCTTGAAGGCCAAGGGGCTTCCCATCGTGGTGAGCCAGGGTAACCTGGCCGCTTCCGGAGGCTACTACGTTTCCCTGGCGGGCGATCGCATCTTTTCCAACCCCGGCACTTTGACCGGCAGCATCGGCGTGATCCTGCAGTTCCCGGAGGCGGAAAAGCTGATGGACAAGATCGGCGTAAAGATGAACACCATCAAAAGCGGCGCTCTCAAGGACGTGGGCAACTTCGCCCGTCCGCCCACGCCGGAGGAAATCCGCTACCTGCAATCCGTGATCGACAATACCTACGGCCAGTTCATCGATGACATCCTGGCCAGCCGCAAGATCGATCGGGCCGGATTGCTGAAGATCGCGGACGGCCGCGTCATGACCGGCAAGCAGGCGCGGGATTACGGACTGGTCGACACCTTGGGCGGCTACCGGGAAGCGGAAAAATACCTGGTCGGGATCGCCAAGCTGGAAGGCGAGCCCATCGTGGTGCAGGAACCGCCTGCCAAGAACTGGCTTGAGAACATGGCCGACTCCAAGAGCTCAACCTCCTTGGGGTCCCTGGCCCAGGCCGCGCAGGAGTGGCTTCCGTCCGTCCGTCAGGGCACCTTTTTCCTGTGGAAATAAAGAGAACTCGAAATCCCCCTCCGTGTATTTCTTTCACTTGAAATCCTTACAGATTGTACAAAGGATTCGGCGAAATTTTTTTTTTGGAGGTTGGGAGGGCGGAATGTCCTTGATATTCTTGGCAAGGCCAAACGATTCAATCGTTCTGTTGTTTCAGATGCGTTTGGCGAGTCAAACCATTAAGGAGGACTGCCATGAAAGCACCAAAGTTAATAAAGGCAATTTTGATAGGATTTTCCTCGTTCGCGCTTTTTGCATGTAATGATTCCCCTCCTACGTCGAGTAATCTTCTTTCGGGAAGAAACAATTCGGATCCCACAAAGTCGAGTTATAAGCCCATGGATCCGACGGGACGAGCATATCAACAAAGCAAAATTGATATGCTGAAAAAAATCGATCCCCTACATTCAATGATTAAGTGCAGCACTCATCCAGGCAAGCTTCGATGGGTGTTCTAAAGCCAAGACATTTTCTCGGA
>OBEQ011624501.1_pt1 | contig 45626 bp, 49 predicted proteins | sample 1670901 | NCBI WGS metagenome assembly OBEQ01 (sample SAMEA104232315, study PRJEB22302) | groundwater metagenome | biome: forest; feature: aquifer; material: groundwater | place: USA | collected 2011-08-07 | depth 5.4 m
TCCTACGCCGCATGGCACTTCATATTCTGAAGCAAGATAAAACCCAAAACAAAAGTGTCAACCGAAAACGCTGGCGGGCGGCTATGAACCCGGATTACCTCCGCGTGCTACTGGGAGAAATTTAGATGCGTAGGCCCTGAGATAAAGTTCAAGCATCTATTGACATCCCATACTTTGAGCGTATAATTCCCGCTTTATGCCGCCCCGACCTTCCGGTTTAAGATTCAATCGTAGGTCGGGACAGTACTGCCCTGACTTTCATTAAAATATGAACAGTCTATTTATAAAAAGTCAGGACTGTCCCAATCAACTATTGAAATGTGTATCGGAAGATTGGGGCTGATTTCCGATAAGTAGTCGTTAGAGAATTAATAATAATCAGTGCCGAATCCGCACAACTGCGGATCGGGGGACCCGATAAAATTTGGGGCGAATCACCGCCAGGTGACAGGTTGTTTCTCTCAATCTGAGCCCGTCAGCTAACCCCGTAGGCCATAGAGAGGAGCTCTAAATGAACAAGTCTACCCCTTCAGGGTCTGCTTTACCTCAGTCTTTTTGGGCAAGAACTAAGAAAACACTTTTTGGTCCCGCGCGAAATCTCCACGATCCTTCAATTGGCCACAAAATATCACTTATCGCTTTCCTTGCATGGGTCGGCCTTGGTGCTGATGGTCTTTCTTCTTCAGCGTACGGGCCTGAAGAAGCCTATCGGACTCTCGGACAGCACACCTATCTTGCCATTTTTCTGGTGTTTGCTACAGCAGCAACCGTTTTCATTATTTCTTACGCGTACAGCCGCATCATCGAACACTTTCCGATCGGCGGCGGTGGTTACGTTGTGGCCACAGAACTTTTAGGAAAATCAGCTGGCGTTGTTTCCGGATGTGCGCTTCTCGTTGATTATATTCTCACGATTACCGTTTCAATTGCCGGTGGCGGTGATGCTCTCTTTAGTCTCTTGCCACTTTCTTTTCAACCTTACAAATTGCCGGTCGAATTCGGAGCTATTTTCTTTTTGATCATTATGAATTTAAGAGGCGTGAAAGAATCGGTTTCGGCATTGATCCCGATTTTTCTCACTTTTGTCGTAACACATTTTGTTTTGATTCTTGGTGGAATTTTAATCCATTTGCCTGAGGCTCACGCTACAGCAAGAAACGTACAGACTGGACTTCAGGGAGGAATGGCACAATTTGGAGGATGGGGACTTTTCCTGATCTTCCTTCGCGCTTACTCCTTAGGAGGTGGAACTTACACGGGAATCGAAGCGGTTTCAAACGGAGTCGGAATTTTAAGGGAACCCAAAGTTGAAACGGGCAAGAAAACAATGTTCTACATGGCCACTTCACTTGCTATAACGGCCGGCGGACTTTTGCTTTGTTATATGCTTGCCAACGTTAGACCCGTTGAAGGACAAACCCTAAACGCTGCGTTAGCAAATCAACTCATGAGCAGGTTTCATCTAGGCTCTATGCCAATCGGCTTGTGGTTGGCTTTCGTTACGATTCTTTCAGAAGCGATTCTCTTGCTCGTCGCAGCACAAACTGGTTTCATTGATGGACCTCGTGTTATGGCCAATATGGCCATTGATTCATGGCTTCCGAGACGGTTTGCATCCCTGTCGGATCGTCTCACAATGCAAAATGGAATTGCATTGATTGGCATTGCTGCTTTAGCCACCCTTACCTATACGAGAGGTCATATTGGAACTCTTGTCGTCATGTACAGCGTCAATGTCTTTCTCACTTTTTCTCTTTCGGAATTAGGAATGATTCGATTCTGGATCAAACACAGGAAAACGGAACCCACTTGGAGGCGCGACATTTCAATTCATGCCACTGGTTTTGTTCTTTGTTTCTCTATTTTGTGTGTGATGATTTTTGAAAAATTTCGCGAAGGCGCTTGGCTAACGGCGGTACTGACTTGTCTCTGTATTGCACTGTGCTTTTTGATACGCAGACACTACTATCAAGTTGCCAAACAAACTCACGAAATTGAAAAGACATTTGAGAACCTGCCAGGGAAAGCTGAATCCAAAACCCTCGCATTCGATCCTGAAAACCCAACGGCAGTTATATTAGTCGGCGGATACAGTGGTCTTGGAATTCACATTTTCCTAAATATTTTCCGTCTCTTCCCGGCATCTTTCAAAAATGTCATCTTTCTTACGGTTGGGGTGGTGAACTCTGATTTCTTTAAAGGCGGTGATCAGGTCGACACGCTTACGAAAAAAACAAATGAGATGTTAAAACGCTACGTTAACTTTTCCGAGCGAATGGGAATTCCTGCGCGTTCTGAATTTCGAATTGGAACGGAAGTGGTCCAAACTGCAGCCGAACTGAGTATTGATGTATCGAAGAAGTATTCCCACACCGTTTACTTTGCCGGCGAAATTGTCTTTGAAAGACCCCAATGGTACCACCCGCTTCTTCATAATGAAACAGCCTACGCCATTTTGCGCCGCATTCGATTCGCAGGTCTTCCCATGGTCATTCTTCCGATTCGAATCAACTCAAGGAAATAATTTCAAGAGAATTCGGAAAAAAAAGCAAAGTGCTGATTATGTTATAATGCACCAATGAATTACCGAAAAACCAGTCTGCTTCTAGGATCTATTGCGCTGTTTCTGGCATCTATCCTCATTCCCACTTTTGAATTCTTAATCTGGTTTGCTTTTGTTCCTCTTCTGATTGCCATTCACCAATGGCCCACCGTTAAAAGTGTTTTGGGAGGTTTAGCCGTTGGGATTTTATTTTTTGCAGGTCTCCTTTATTGGATTACTTACTACGAACTCCGCATTTTCGTAATCGTCATCAGTCTCGTCACTCCTTTTTTTGGCCTTTTCGCTTTATTCACGAAGTGGATCTCGCGCAAATTTAAAAATGAAGTTCTGCTCATCTTCGCACCACCAATCGCTTGGTCGGCAGTCGCATTTCTTTACTCATTAACTCCTCTTGAAATTATTGGTGACCAAATCGCTTTTATCCAAGCTCCGCTGTTCCCCGGAATCGTTCGCCTCACGGGAATTTCGGGAATCACGTTTCTGATATTGCTCGCCAACTCGCTCATCGCACGCTGGTTGATTAGGAAAGATAAAACAACTGGCGTTGGAATCTTTGCAATGGCGCTTATTCTTATGCTCGGAGTTTTTTCCCCAGCACCTGTTAAAACCAATCCCATTAAAGTTGCGTTGATCCAACACAACTTCCCTATCCCCTCCGATTGGCGTTTTATACACAGGAAGGATGTGATAATCACTTATGAAAAAGCAATCCGGGATTTGGGATCAACGGTTGATCTTATTGTCTTTCCCCAATACGGACTCCCCATTGATGTGCTAAGAGAACCACAATGGTTAAATGGATTGGCAAAACTCGCCAACACTTCCATTTTGCTTGGCACTTACATCCCCAAACTTCCGGGTGGTAAAATTGGCGAAGGCGAACAATTCGACACGGCACTTCTGTTTTCACCCCAACGCGCAGTTCAAGACTATCGGGCCATGACACCGCCCCCTTTTCGGAAGATTGGCCAGATCCGAGGAACTAAACGCGCTCCACTTTTCCTCGACAACACTAAAATTGGAGTCATGCTTTGCTACGAGGATACACGTCCTCGCGAAGGAAAAATGTGGATTAAAAACGGCGCAGAAATTCTTGTGGCACTTTCAAATCCAGGACATTTCCTGGGAACGCCGCTACCGCGCTACCATTTGCTACACGACCGAATTCGCGCGATCGAAACGGGGAGGTATGTTATCCGCGCCTCTCCAAATGGATTCTCCGCAATCATTGATCCTAAGGGAAAAATTCTCACGCAAAGCAAATTAAGCGAAGAAAAAATACTGAAAGGCGTGGTTTACCCGCTCAACAAAATGACCCCCTTTGCCAAGAGTGGGACTCTCTTGCCGCCGATTTCTTTTTTATTAAGTTTGATCCTACTGCTGTGGAGTTACGGGCGGGATTCGATGAAACGCTTGGCGCGTAAAATCCGCTGAAGAAGCGTTCCATAGACGGCGAGATCAAGTCCTAACAAAACCCAGAAGAAAAGATCTTTTCCAAAAAAATCTCCTGGGAAAAATCCCCACAAAATAATGCCGATTGCGTAAATAAAATCGCGCTCGGTCCGCTCCATAAAGTCAGGCCATTCCGTATTCGAGACCTGAATTTCCATTGCCGCACGCGCTTTCGCATAACTAATTAATAGAACTCCTGCGCCCAGCAAAAATGAAAGCGCCCAATGACCGCTGACATAAGCTCCTGCAAGGACCGCTATAGATTCAAACAGGCGGTCACACATGGCGTCTAAGTAAGAACCAAATTTAGTGATCTTGTCGGTGAGTCGAGCGGCGGCGCCATCAACAGCATCAAACAAACCCCAAGCGATCATCAAGAATCCGAAGAGGGCCGCATTCTTGGTCCAAACAAAAAGCAAACAAGTCAGGAGCCCCAACAACAACCCAAACAGGGTAATTCCATTGGGACTAAAGCCAAGCCGGATAAAAATCTTAGCGACCGCCTCTGGAGCGCGGCGGAAATGGGCTTTGTAAGGAGTTAACATCGCCCGAAAGGTTAAAAGAGGGTATAAATGAAAGGTGCCACAGCAGACTTTTCAGTCACGATGATGAGCAAGCCCAAAAGAACTAACACAATCAACATGGGCGCAAGCCACCATTTTTTCCGCACCTTCAAAAAATCCCAGAATTCTTTGAGGATACTTATTTTTCCCATAAAATTAAAACAAACGCTCGTATTGTTCTTGAGTTGAATTAGAAATTTTTTTCCGCCAATAGCTTGTGGCTTGGCGGTTTATCTTCTCATCAAGCATATCTTTTCCCGAGAGACGCATGAAAAAGCCAACGGGTGACAACACCAAATAAAAAAATATGCCCAAAATGACTCTCAGAAGGACCCACGAAATTCCTTCCGCCACCAACATCCACGCTCGATAAATATAGGATAAAACGCGAGGCGCGGCAAGCGTAATTATGAGCACCGTCACGCTAAGCGGCCATTCAAACCAGTATTGATTGTGTTTTCTCAAGAAAGCGAGAATCCCAAGGACAAACAAAATACCAGAAAGAATCAATCCGAAATTCCGGATCGTTTTGGAGGCCGCTGAAATTTTATTCCACTTCTGCTTAATCCAATTCAAAGTACGTCTTCTCCTTTTTGAGCGAAACCGCTTTTTGTTCGCGCTTGTCCATAATAAAATTTCCAACCACCAAATAATCCATTTCGGTATTCATGAAACAGCGAAAAGCATCTTGAGGCGTGCAGACAATCGGCTCACCGCGAACATTAAATGACGTATTGATCATCACAGGACATCCTGTCTTTTCATAAAAACGTTTCATGAGATCATAATAAACAGGATTTCTCTTGCGATCAATCGTTTGAAGCCGAGCGGAATAATCCACATGCGTCACGGCCGGAACTTTGGACCGTAAATCTTTTAATTTATCCAAACCGCGAAGCGAATCGTTCACAGTTTCGAGGCGATACTTTTTGGATACGTCCGCTACAAGCAACATATAAGGACTTTCCTCTTTAAGTTCAAACCAATCCGGCGCTTCTTCTGCCAAAACTGATGGAGCAAACGGCCGGAACGATTCGCGGAACTTAATTTTCAAATTCATTCGTGATTGCATTGCGCGGTTGCGGGCATCGCCAATAATACTTCTCGCTCCCAAAGCCCGCGGGCCAAACTCCATTCGTCCTTGAACCCAACCAATCACGTTACCCTCTTCAATCAATTGCGCCACTTTTTCGGTCATCTCTTTCGGGCTAAATTTTTGATAAACCGCTCCCCGCTCTTTTAAAATCGCTTCAATTTCCGAATCCGAAAAAATGGGCCCGAGCAGCGAACCTGATTGCGAATCTTGAGGATTCACCTGTCTCGGTTGGTTCAAATAATGATGCCAAACGACCAAGGCAGCACCAAGTGCTCCGCCCGCATCACCCGCTGCCGGTTGGATCCAAATGTGTTTGAAAGGTCCTTCGCGGAGAATCCTTCCATTGGCAACGCAATTGAGCGCAACACCTCCACTTAAGCACAAATTTTCCTCGCCTGTCACTTTGTGAACATGCCGTGCCATCTTGAGCATGATTTCTTCGGTAACCACTTGTACGGACCTTGCCAAATCCATATCACGTTCCCCGATTTTGGTTTCAGGCTTCCTCGGAGGAGCACCAAAAAGTTTATGAAACCTGTTATTCGTCATCGTAAGACCAGCGCAATAGTTGAAGTACTTCATATTTAACTTAAAAGAACCGTCTTCTTTTAAATCGACTAATTCATTTAAAATGAGATCGACGTACTTTGGTTCTCCATAAGGCGCTAACCCCATAACTTTATATTCGGCTGAATTCACGCGGAAACCGGTGTAATAAGTAAAGGCAGAATAAAGAAGTCCCAGAGAATGTGGAAAACGAATTTCTGAATCGATTTCAAAGCGATTGCCGGAACCGCGGCCGAAACTCGCCGTCGTCCACTCACCTACTCCATCAGCGGTCAAAATAGCAGCTCGTTCAAACGGTGACGGGAAAAAAGCGGAGGCCGCGTGAGATTCGTGATGCTCCGGAAATATGATTTTTCCCTCGTAATCTAGTTCTTTCCGAATAAGATCGGGAATCCAAAGGCGATGCTTAATCCAAAGCGGAATCGCTTTCACGAAAGAAGGAAAACCTTTCGGAGCGTAGGCTAAATAAGTCTCGAGAATGCGTTCAAATTTGAGAAAAGGCTTTTCATAAAAAGCAACAAAATCCAGATTTTGAATTCCGATCCCGGCTTCTTTCAGGCAAAAATCAACTGCATGCTTCGGAAATTCAAAGTCATGCTTCTTCCGAGTAAACCGCTCTTCTTGAGCAGCGGCCACAATCTTCCCGTCCTGAACAAGACAGGCGGCTGAATCATGGTAAAAACAGGAGATCCCAAGAATATTGGTCATAAAAGGGCAAGTAAGATAGCCGATTTTACTTCGAGAAGCAACTAAATTTGTTTCGGGCGGGTTTAGCTGAAATGATTGAGCAGAGTTTGGACCACTTCTCCCATTGGCTGACCAAATTGATCATAAACGATATAATGATGGATAGAAAGCGCTACAATCAAAAGCCATCCCCAAATGGCTTTTCGTTCGAATGCAATTCCTACCAAAGCACCGATCACAATGAAATAAATAATCACGACAACACCTTCCAATAGAGGATTCAAATGGTTGGAAAAAATCATGCTTGCAATTCTCAGGGGAATTCCGGTTAAAAAAGCGGCGAGCTCAGGGATCAAACCTTTTGTGGGGCAAAATGGCTGAGCGAATATAATCAAGAGAGCCAACAGTGCCCCATCAACCATTCCCTGCCTCATTTTATTTTCCACATCTCCTCCTCAGAGTAACGGATTGCCTACTTTTACCATCGGCCAAAACGCTTCAACCTTTACCCCGTTAGGTTTTGGTAAGAAGTGATTTAAGTTCTTTCATGAAATGAGAAATATCTTTAAACTGACGATAAACGGAAGCGAAACGAACGTAAGCAACCTGATCAACCTTGGCCAGGCGTTCCATCACAAACTCACCGATCGCCGTGCTGGGAACTTCCTTTTCATATTTTTCCTCAAGCGTCTTTTCAAGTTCAAGTACGATGGATTCTTGAACTTCGGCGGGAACCGGCCGTTTTTCGCAAGCGCGGTGAATTCCTGCAAGTACTTTTTTTCGGTCGTAAATTTCGCGTCGCTGATCTTTTTTGATCACAAAGAGCGGAACCTCCTCAACCCGCTCATAAGTCGTATAACGTCGATTGCACTTGGTACACTCACGGCGGCGGCGGATAACGGATCCATCGTTTGACGCACGTGAATCGACTACTTTGTCATCTTCAGCACGACAATAAGGACATTTCATACTACAAATTCTCCAAAAGTTCAGGGTAAAGCGGAAATCGCTTGGTTAAAGCACGAACCTCTTTTCGTACCGCTTCAAGATTGGCTTCGTCCTCTGGCACCTTAAGCGCTTGGGTAATACATCTGGCGATTTCCACCATTTCTTTTTCTTTCATCCCGCGCGTGGTCACCGCAGGCGTGCCAAGCCGTACGCCGGAAGCATTAAACGCTGATTCCTGATCAAATGGAATCATATTCTTGTTAACTGTGATTTTGACATGGTCCAGATAATTTTGCACGGCTTTTCCCGTAAAACCTTTCACCTTCACGTCCACCAGCATCAAATGATTGTCCGTTCCTCCAGAAACAATCCGGAAACCAAAACTGGCCATCGTTTCTGCTAACTTCTTAGCATTGGCAACAATTTGACGCGCATAAACCTTAAATTCATCCGTCATTGCTTCTCTCAAGGCCACCGCCTTTGCCGCCACAATGTGCATCAGCGGCCCTCCTTGACAGCCTGGAAAAACAGCGGAATCAATCGCTTTAGCATATTGTTCTTTGCACAAAATAATTCCAGCCCGTGGTCCGCGAAGCGTTTTATGTGTAGTCGTCGTCACGACATCTGAATAAGGCACAGGCGATGGATGAACGTCGGCCGCCACCAATCCCGCAAAATGAGCCATATCGACCATGAGAAGCGCACCCACTTTGTCCGCAATTTGGCGGCCTCGTTTGAAATCTATGACACGCGGATAAGCGGAAGCACCTAGCAAAATCATTTTGGGTTTATGTTCAAGCGCCAAACGTTCCAGCTCATCGTAATCAATCTGCTCTGTCCTTTGGTTCACGCCATACGGAATAATCTCAAAATATTTTCCTGAAAAATTCATCTTATGACCGTGTGATAAGTGACCGCCGTGCGCTAAATTCATGGCCAGAATTTTGTCTCCGATATTCAGAAGAGCCATGAACACAGCAATATTAGCACTGGTCCCAGAATGGGGTTGGACATTTGCATGTTCCGCTCCAAAAAGTTTTCTGGCACGATCGATCGCAAGCTGTTCAATCACATCCACATGTTCACAACCACCATACCACCTTTTCTTGGGATAACCTTCGGCATACTTATTCGTCAAAACCGTTCCTGCCGCCTCAAGCACAGCAAGTGAAGTAAAGTTCTCACTTGCGATCAACTCGATATTGTCATTCTGCCTGCGAAGCTCATCTTGGATCGCTTGATAAATTTCAGGATCAACTTCTTTTAATCGGCTCAATTGGCTTTTTTCCACGTTCACGCTCTTCATCCTATCACCTTTACTTGCTGGATCCTCGCTCCTCAATGGTTTTAATTTTCTCAATTCGTCTTTCGTGGCGGCCGCCTTCAAACTTAGTCGCAATCCACTTCTCCACGATCTTCTTGGCAAGCTCAGGTGTTACAAAACCGGCCGGTAGCGCAAGTACATTGGCGTCCGTATGTTGCCTTGCAAGCTCAGCTTGTTCCACTGTTTGACAAAGTGCCGCTCTAATTCCCTTCACTTTATTGGCGCTGATCGAAACACCAATTCCAGAATGGCAAATGACGATTCCTTGATTTACTTTTCTTTTTTGAACTGCTTCGGCTGCCTTCAAAGCATAATCAGGATAATCTACTGAAACCTCAGAATCGGTTCCCAAATCCTCCACTTGGAAGCCTTTGGATTTCAAAAATTGAACAACCTCAGCTTTTAAATGAATGCCGCGATGGTCCGAGGCAATTGCAAAGGAAGGTTTCATGAAATCACTTTATCCCAAATTTTTAAAATTTTCTCTTTGATCGATCGGTAGCTTCGGTCATAAAATTCAATCGACATGCCGATGGGATCCGCTACATCTAAAACAACAATTCTATCCCTTGCCGGCGGACAAAGCTCGGAAATAAATTTCCGGTGCTCTTCAGACATCACCAAAACCAAATCAGCACTTAAGACTTCTTCGCGTCGGCACAAACGCGTTTTAAAATCTTCAAGTGTCACTTCATCGTTCTTAAGAGTCAAGATGGATTCCACAGCAGCACTTCCACCATCACGTGCACAAATCCCGCAAGAACTTACCTCAATTTGTTCCCCTAATCCTTTCCGACTCAACTCATGGCGAAGCCACCCTTCCGCCATGGGAGAACGGCAGGTGTTGCCCGTACAAACGAGCAAAATTTTTCTGCGTGGATACCTTCCAAGCTTAATTTTTTCAATGGCCTTTTCCACTCGATCTACATAAACGCCACGTCTTAGAATTTGCGGCAGAGACAGCACCGTATCCACCACCGTTGAATCCTGTCCCCATTCGCACGGCCCGCCGTCAATGACGACGTCAAGCTCGTTTGGGAAAATTCTTAAAACTTCTTCAGCCGTCCTTGGAGATGTTTCGCCCGAAATATTAGCACTTGTTGCCACAACCGGTTCACTGCACTGATTAATCATCCTCGAAGCGATCTCGTGTTTAGGAAATCTCAAGCCCATTTTCTCATCTTTCCGATTGAGCCCAATGAGCGTCACCGGTCCCGGCCAAAATTGATTAATTAAATAACGAAGCTGACGACTTTGGATAATGTCCAATCGTTCAAGAGCTCCTAGATTTCCAATGTGATAGGTAAAGGGTTTGTCCTCGGGTCGTTGTTTCAACTCATGAAGTCGCGTGACTGCAGCTGGTTGGCTCACGCAGGCCGCCAATCCATAAACCGTTTCGGTAGGAAAAGCAACAATTTTCCCACGAAGCAATTGACCGGTCACTTCCCGCAACCTATCGGGGTCCGGACGTCTTGGATCTAATTTAACGATCATTGTTTTCATCCCAACAAGCATCCCTAAGTCTTTTTACTTTTCTTTAAACGATTATTTTTCTCAATGACTGAACGCGAAAGCTTTTTCTTGTGTTTGGCCAGTTTCGCTTGTAACGGCTTCGAACGAACGCTCAAAATCTGAGCCGCGAGAATTCCGGCATTTGTTGCTCCCGATTTTCCAATCGCTACCGTTGCAACGGGAATCCCACTCGGCATTTGAACCGTCGAAAGAAGCGAATCAAGTCCCTTTAAAGCAGATGAATCAATAGGAACTCCAATCACGGGGATGGTCGTATGCGCCGCAATCACACCTGCCAAGTGAGCGGCACCGCCAGCACCAGCAATCACAACTTGAATCCCGCGGTTTTTAAGATTTTTGGAAAATTGCGTAACTCGTTCAGGGCTTCGGTGTGCTGAAAGAATTTGAACTTCATGCGGAATGCCGAATTCAGAAAGTGATTTTGCTGCTTCCATCATGATCTCTAAATCACTGTCACTTCCCATTACAATGGATACTTCGGGCTTTGCCATGTCTACCTCACCTGTGTTTTTTCAAGCATTCGCTTGCCAATATCTCTCCGGTAAAAAGCGCCCTCAAAAGAAATTTTACCAATCGCTTGATAGGCTAAATCGTGCGCTTCTTTGAATGATCCCCCTAACGCTGAGATAGCGAGAACTCGTCCGCCACTTGTTGTTACTTGCCCAGACGGTTCGCGTGTCGTTCCCGCATGGAATACAAATGCCTCTTGTGCTTTCACTTGATCGAGTCCCTTAATTTCAAATCCACTTTGATAAGTTCCAGGATAACCTCGAGAGGCCATAACCACCGTAAGACAAGGCCTCGGATCCCACTCCAAGCTTGAAGTTTTCAATTTCCCCTGAGCAATTTCAAGCATAATTGGAACAATGTCCGTTTTAAGGCGCGGAAGAATTGCTTGTGCTTCAGGATCTCCAAAGCGAACATTGAATTCCAAGACCTGCGGCCCGGAACTGGTCATCATCAGTCCCACATAAAGAAGTCCGCGATAAGGACTTTCGCGGCGTTTGAGTTCTTGAATAACAGGACGAGCCGTTTTATCCAGGATTTCATTTAACTCTTGATCCGAAACAAAAGGACACGGCGAATAAGCCCCCATGCCGCCTGTATTCGGTCCTTGGTCGCCATCGAATGCCCGCTTATGGTCTTGAGAACTTGCCAAGGGAAGAATCCGTTCGCCATCGGTAAAGAGCAATGCAGAAAGTTCGTCACCCGTGAAAAACTCTTCGATCACCACAAGCTTTCCAGAATCACCAAATAAACGGTTTTGGATCATCTGATTGACCACTTGAATCCCCTCTTCGCAAGAATGGGCAATCAAGACCCCTTTTCCGCTCGCAAGACCGTCGGCCTTAATCACAAACGGCGGTTCGCGGTCTATAATAAAACGTTTGGCTTCATTTACATTGTCAAAAATTTGAAAAGCGGCTGTCGGAACACCCGCCTCCGACATTAAACGTTTAGAAAACGCTTTGCTTCCTTCAAGCTTCGCCGCTTCTTGAAAAGGCCCAAATATTTTAAGCCCAGAACCTTCGAATCGATCAACAATTCCACGCACCAAAGGAAGTTCGGGGCCTACCACAGTGAGATCAATCTTTTGATTGAGCGCGAACTCACGCAAATCATCAATCTGATCCACACTAATATTGACGCATTCCGCAAGCGCTTCAATCCCCGCATTCCCGGGCGCGGCATAAATTTTTGTAACGAGCGGGCTCTGAGCTATTTTCCACACAAGCGCATGCTCGCGGCCGCCAGATCCAATCACTAAGATTTTCATTGAACTAAAATTTCACTCCCTTTTTTCACTGTTCCAATAATCCACGAAGAAATTTGGCTTTTAGCTAAAATAGGTTGCGCCTGCTTTGCATCTGTCCGGCTTAAAATAAGAACCATTCCTATCCCTACGTTGAACGTGTGTAACATTTCGCGATCGGAATAACGTGACCGTCTCTGGACTTCGGAGAATAGCTCGTCAACCGGCCAGCTTCTTTTAATCATCCGCGCACCCAGCCCTTTGGGCAATACTCGCGGAAGGTTGTCGTAAAAACCGCCGCCCGTGATATTGGCAATGGCTCCCACTTGAACCTTGCGGAGAACTTCCAAAACAGGTCTCACATAAATTCGTGTTGGTGTAAGAAGCGTGCGTCCAATTTTTCCAGAGAGCTCCTTTTTTGTAAACACTTTTCTCAGGAGTGAATAACCATTGCTGTGAAAACCAGAAGAGGCAAGGCCTAAAAGAACGTCTCCCATTTTAACACGGCGGCCATCAATCACTTTTGAGCGTTCCACAAAACCTACTGAAAATCCTGCCAAATCGTATTTTGAATCGCTATAGAAACCAGGCATCACCGCAGTTTCGCCACCCACTAATGCACATCCGGCCTCACGGCATCCCTGAGCAATTCCTTTGATCACTCGAACCGTTTTCACTCGATCAAATTTCCCGCTCGCAAAATAATCAAGAAATATAACTGGCTGCGCGCCGCAGGTAATGAGATCATTCACACACATCGCAACGAGATCAATCCCGATTGTGTCATGCTTTCCTAAAAGCCGGGCAAGTTCCAATTTTGTGCCGACACCATCCGTCGTAGAAACAAGGATCGGATGACGAAGTTTGAGTTTTTGAATATCAAAAAGCGATGAAAAACCGCCAAAGTTGGAACGAACCCGCCCCTGAGTCGAACGCGCCAACTTCGCTAAAACTTGATGATAAGAAGGGTCCCCTTTCAAATGCGGAACGCCCGCATAAACGTCTACCACGTGCGCTCCAGTTTAAATTTATCCATCTCATCAAAAATTTTCGTTGGATATTTTCCCGTAAAACAAGCGGTGCAATAATTTTCTTTTGGAAACGACACGGCACTTAAAAGTCCTTCATGACTCAAATACCCGAGACTGTCGACGCCGATGAACTCTTTGATTTTATCCACTGTTTTTTGATAACCGATTAATTCTTCCTTCGACGGAAAATCAATTCCGTAAAAACATGGAGATATATGCGGCGGGCAACTGATCCGCATATGAACTTCCTTCGCTCCTGCCTTTCTTAAAAGCCCGACGCGCGATTTAGAAGTATTGCCACGCACGATTGAATCATCAATCACGACCACGCGTTTCCCTACCACAACTTCTTGAATCGTATTCAGTTTAATCTTGACTTTGAAACTGCGCATTTCTTGCATGGGATTAATAAACGTGCGTCCGATGTAATGATTACGAGTAAAACCATGCGCGAGCGGTATTCCTGATTCTTGAGCATATCCCATCGCAGCGAAATTTCCAGAATCAGGAACCGGAATCACGAGATCTGCGCTGGCGGGATGTTCCTTCGCCAAAATCCGTCCGAGCCTTTCCCGAACGATCGCGACATTTTCACCAAACACTTTAGAGTCAGGTCTTGCGAAATACACGTGCTCAAAGATACAGTGCGCAAGTCTGAGATTCTTCCCTTGAAAGGGATAAAAACTCCTGAGACCTTTATCATCAATGATCACAACTTCACCCGGTTCTACATCCCGGAGGTATTGTGCTTCAATCAAATCAAGCGCACAGGTTTCCGAAGCAATGACATAAGCATTCCCCAATTTGCCAAGACAAAGCGGCCGGAAGCCGTGCGGATCACGAATTCCAATGAGTTCTTTTTCAGTCAAAAGAGTGAATGAGTAAGCCCCTTGAATGCGCTGGATTGCGCCTAAAACACTTTCCTGAGTATTTTTGTAAGAAGGTTTTGCCATCAAATGAATGAAAATTTCCGTATCGGTCGTACTTCCAAAAATAGAACCGTATGCTTCAAGTTCAGAGCGCAAAAATTGAGCGTTAGTTAAGTTTCCATTATGAGCGATTGCGACAGTGCCCCGTGAATAATCCACCATGTAAGGCTGTGCATTCGAAAGCGTAGAGGAACCGGTTGTTGAATAACGCACATGGCCGATCGCAGATTTTCCAGGAAGTTTCTGAAGAATTCCAGGAGAGAAAGCATCGCCCACAAGACCCATGGCTTTGTGGAGATGTAGTTTCTTCCCATCACTTGTGACGATTCCAGCGCTTTCTTCACCACGATGCTGAAGCGCAAAAAGCCCGAGGTAAGTCAGTTCGGCAGCTTTCTCATGACCAAAAACTCCGAAAACACCACAATGGTCTTTCACGCCCTCGCCGCCCATTAACTCATCCTTCTAGGAATCGCATCCCGATAAGTCTTCTCAATTTGCTCAGATGACAAATTAATTAAAGATTGAATTTGTAATCCGCTTTCGGTAACTTGTCCAATTTTAAAATAGGGAACTCTATATTGTTTTGCTTGCAATTCAAATTCGCGTTCCTTGCTTGGACTTAAACTCACCAAAACACGCGATTGAGTCTCGCCAAAAAGGAGCGCGTCGCGCCTTAAGTGATTTCCAAAATCAAGATTGATGCGAGCGCCTAACGGATGTCCTATTCTGCCCAATAAACTTTCTGAAAGCGCAATGGCAAGCCCGCCGTCGGAAAGATCGTGACAAGAATTTAAGAGGCGCTTTTTCGCGCAATCTAAAATTAAATTTTGAAGCGCAAGTTCTTTTTTTAAATCAATCCGCGGAGGCACTCCTAATCGAAGACTGTGTTCTACCAAAAGATATTGACTTCCACCTAACTCATCAAATGTTTCTCCCAAAAGATAAATGGAATCGCCCGTGTTTTGAAAAAAGGAAGGAACTCTCAATCCAATGTCTTCCAAAATCCCAACCATTCCAATAGCAGGAGTCGGATAAATCGCGCCTTTTGGGTTTTCATTGTAGAAGCTGACGTTGCCACCTGTCACAGGAGTTTCAAAGGCGCGGCAGGCTTCGGATATTCCTTCCACTGTTTTTCGGAATTGCCAAAAAATTTCAGGTTTCATGGGATTTCCGAAATTAAGGCAATTGGTAATAGCAAGCGGCTTTGCTCCGGAGCAGGCAACATTTCGCGCAGCTTCAGCAACGGCGATCTTTCCACCTTCAAAAGGATCCAGATAACAATAAAGTCCGTTACAATCGGTGGAAATCGCAATGCCTTTTTTGGTTCCTTTAATTCGGATGAGCGCGGCGTCATGACCGGGAAGAAAAACGGTATCCGTACGGACCATATGATCGTATTGCTCATAAATCCAGGCTTTGGATGCAACGGTAGGCGTATCAAGCAATTTCAACAAAACTTGATTGTAATCACGGGGTTCTGAAATACTTTTAAGATCAAGGCTTTTCGTTTTTTTTAAATATTCGGGTTCTTTCATTTCTCGGCTGTAAATCGGGGCTTCATTGGTAAGCGCTTTTGCCGGAATCTCGGCAACCAGCTTCCCGTTTTCAAACACCTTCATGAGATTTCCGTCTTTGACTTCGCCAAGCTTCACCGAATGCAGATCCCATTTCCGAAAAATATCCTCGACAACTTTTTCTTTTCCTCTTTTTACGATCACCAGCATGCGTTCCTGTGATTCTGAAAGCATAATTTCATAGGGAATCATTCCGGTTTCGCGTTTTGGAACTTCGGCAAGGTCAATTTCGATTCCAGCATTTCCGCGTGCTGCGGTTTCCGAGGTCGAACAGGTAAGCCCTGCTGCGCCCATGTCCTGCATTCCCACAATGGCACCAGACTTGGCAAGCTCAAGGCAAGCTTCCAAAAGCAACTTCTCCATGAACGGATCACCCACTTGAACAGCGGGCCGGCCCTCCTGAGATTCTCCCGTAAGTTCTCGCGAAGCAAAGGCGGCGCCGCCCAAACCATCACGGCCTGTCGTAGCGCCAACATAATAAACGGAATTGCCGACTCCTTTGGCACTTCCTTTGACTAAATCTTCGTGTTTCATAATGCCGAGACAAAAAGCATTCACAAGCGGATTGCCTTCGTAAAATTCATCGAAATAAATTTCACCGCCTACGGTTGGAATCCCAATACAATTTCCGTAATAAGCAATTCCGCCCACAACGCCGCGAAGGTAATTTTTATTTTGTGTTTTATCCAGACTTCCAAATCGAAGTGAATTCATGGAAAGAATGGGGCGTGCTCCCATTGTGAAAATATCGCGAATGATTCCACCTACACCCGTGGCAGCCCCTTGAAAAGGCTCAACTGCAGAAGGATGATTATGGCTTTCGATTTTGAAGCAAATGGCAAGACCGTCGCCAATATCAACCACACCTGCGTTTTCTTCTCCCGCTTTCACTAAAAGATTTTTTCCTTCGCGCGGAAAAAGTTTAAGCACAGGTTTTGAATTTTTATAGGAACAATGCTCACTCCACATCACAGAGAAAATTCCAAGCTCTGTAAAGTTAGGCTCGCGGCCCAAAATCTCACAAATCCGCTGATATTCCTCAGCCGTAATTCCGTGAGAAACAATCAATTCTTTTGTAATTTGCGGTTCTAACATGGCTATGGTCATAATTTATCTCCTTTCCCCTTGTGGGGGAGGACTAAGGTGGGGGGATTTCATAATTCTTACCCCCCCATCCTAACCTTCCCCCATAAAGGGGGAAGGAGTTAAATTTTACTGCTCAAAATCGATTCCCAAATTTTACGGCCGCCATCAGAACTCAAAACCTCTTCGCTTGCCCGTTCCGGATGCGGCATTATTCCGAGCACATTTCCTTCTTTATTCACAATTCCAGCAATATGCCCAAGCGAACCATTCGGATTAAACCGATCGCCAAGTTCGCCATCTTCAGAAGTGTAACGGAAAACAATTTGATTTCCCGCTTCCAGCTCTTCAAAGGTCTTTTCATCGCAAAAATAATTCCCTTCCCCATGCGCAATCGGAATCTGAAGCACTTCGTTTTTCGCTAGACGATTCGTGAAAACCGTTTTGTTATTTTCTGTTTTTAAATAAACGTGTTTACAAACAAATCTGAGGGACCGGTTTCTCAGCATGGCGCCGGGAAGAAGTCCTGTCTCAAGCAAAATCTGAAAGCCATTACAAATTCCAATGACAGGTTTTCCTGATTCCGCATGTTTGATAACAGAATTCATGACGGGTGAAAAACGCGCGATAGCACCGGTGCGAAGATAATCGCCATAACTGAACCCACCAGGCAAAATAACAAGATCAATATCAAGAAGTGAAGATTCTTTATGCCAAACGTACTCGACTTTCGTCTTCATCACATCGTTTAATACATGCCAGCAGTCGCTGTCGCAATTCGAGCCTGGAAAAACAACAACGGCGGCCTTCATTTAACCTCTTCCAGTTTGAAGGAATACTCTTCGATAATTGGATTAATCAAGAGTTTATCGCACATGGTTTTAAGATCTGCCTCAGCTTTCTTGACATCTCCTGAATTTAAAGTAAGCTCAAAGTGTTTTCCTGCTCGAAGGTTTTCTACACCTTTGAAACCAAGAGCATGAAGTGCTTGCAAAACGGTTTGGCCTTGCGGATCCAAAACTGATTTCTTAAGCGTCACATCCACTTTTGCTTTAAACATCCGATTAACCAATCCTCTTTCCAGTTAATTTTGCATAAATCTCTCGGTAAGCGCCACTTGTTTTCTGAACCACCTCTTCGAGAAGTTCAGGCCCTGGCGGTTTTTGGTCCCATTTAATATCCAAAAGATAATTTCTAACGATTTGTTTATCATAACTCGGTTGGTCATGCCCCGGTTCATAAATATTTTTAGGCCAAAAACGGGAACTGTCAGGTGTAAGCACTTCGTCAATTAAAATAATTTCACCATTAAGTTCACCAAACTCAAATTTAGTATCCGCAACAATAATTCCCTTGGAAGCCGCATATTCCGTTCCCTTTTTATAAAGTTCGGTTGAAATAGAACGAAGTTTTTCAGCATTTTTTTGGCCCACAATTTCAGCCGCTTGTTCAAACGAAATATTTTCATCATGACCCGCTGCTGCTTTTGTGGCGGGCGTAAAAAGCGGCTCTTGAAATTTTTGACATTGTTTAAGTCCTTGAGGAAGTGTGTGACCACAAACGGAACTGGTTTTCAAATAATCTTTCCAACCGCTTCCCGTAATGTAACCGCGCACAACACATTCCACCAAAAAAGGTTTTGTCTTTTTGACCAGCATCGAACGACCTTCCAAGTAATCACCAAATTCATCAAGAACATTTTTAGGAAGCCCCATTTTCGAAAGGTCGGCCGTAATCAAATGGTGCGGCACAACACTTTTAAAAAAATCAAACCAAAAAACAGAAACACGTGTCAAGACTTCACCCTTAAATGGAATTGGATTCGGAAGCACCACATCAAAAGCACTGAGACGGTCTGAAGCAACAATCAATAACTTATCTTCCCCGATCGCATAAATATCACGTACTTTCCCTCGGCCGATAAGAGGGAGCGGCAAGTGTGATTCCCAAAGTGTCTGCGTTTTCATTTTCTTTCTCCCGAACACTTAGATTCCAAGACGTTTAAAGATTTGTTCGACGTGTTTCGTGTGGTAATCGTAATTAAAAACAGAGTCAATTTCTTTCTTGCTGAGGCGGGTCAGAATCCGCTTATCTTCCAGCACAGCCTCACGAAGGGTCCACCCTTCATCCCAAACTTTCTTGGTGCAATCTTGAACCATCTTATAAGCTTCCTCTCGCATACATCCCTTTTCGATCAAGCGAAGAAGCAGCCCTTGCGAAAAAACCATGCCGCGACTTCCTTCCAAATTTTTAAGCATCCGGTCTTTATGAACCTTAAGATTCCTGAGGACATTGGACATCGTACTCAGCATATAATCCAAAAGAATCGTGCTGTCTGGAAAAATGACGCGTTCAACGGATGAATGCGTAATGTCCCGCTCATGCCACAAAGAAATATTTTCCATAGCGGCAACGGCGTTTCCGCGAAGAATTCGGGAAAGCCCAGCAACTCGTTCGCTCGTAACGGGGTTTCGTTTGTGCGGCATGGCAGAAGAACCTTTCTGTCCTTCTCCAAATGACTCCTCTACTTCAAGTGTTTCTGTCTTCTGGAGATTTCTAAGCTCAGTGGCTAATTTTTCGAGCGAGCCGCCAATGATGGCAATGGTAGTCAGGTACTCTGCATGGCGATCACGTTGAAGAATCTGCGTGGAAATTGGCGCGGGTTTGAGTCCCAGTTTTTTACACACGTAAACTTCTACTTTTGGCGACACATTCGCAAATGTGCCAACCGCTCCTGAAATTTTTCCGTAAGCCACGTTTTCTGCTGCGCGCTCGAAGCGCACTAAATTCCGTTTGAATTCTGCGTAGAAAAGCGCTGCTTTAAGTCCAAACGTCATGGGCTCCGCGTGAACACCATGGCTTCGCCCTACCATCAAGGTTCCTTTGTGTTCGCGCGCTTTTTTCTTTAAGACCTCAATCAATTCTTTAAGATCCTTAATCAAAATGTCGGAAGTTTCTTTCAATTGAAGCGCAAGCGCAGTATCAAGAATGTCGGATGAGGTTAAACCAAAATGGACAAATCGACCGTCAGGCCCTACGTTTTCCGCTAAGTTCGTGAGGAAGGCGATGACGTCGTGCTGAACAGTTGATTCGATTTTTTTGATTCTTTCAAGATTGAATTTGGCTTTCGCTCGAACCTTTGCGGGAATACCTGCTGGAATGTACTTATAGTGGGCTAAGGCTTCAAGTGCGGCGAGCTCCACTTCAAGCCATTTGGCAAGCTTTGCTTCTTCAGTCCAGATCCGCCCCATTTCCGGGCGGGTGTATCTATCAATCATAGCAGTTAGAGCTAGTTCCCCTATTACAATAACTGGTAGCGCTAAGGGGATTTGAACCCCTGTTTTCAGAATGAGAATCTGACGTCCTGACCAACCTAGACGATAGCGCCAATAAGTAGCGCTTAAGCAAACAGACCCCACCCCGCTATCCAACGTAACTTATGATTCAACCTATAGTTTTGGTGGGTAATGCGGAACTTCAAGAAAAGTTAGTATACAAGTTATAGTGGGTTGAGTCAATTAAAAATGAAGCTCTTGTGGTTTTACCTGAAAACCTTCTAAAAAATCTCTGATTTTTTAGAACTCTGGCTCCGTTTAAATTCCTTAAAATCTTCGTCAAGTCGTTCCAATCGATCTTCAAGGCGATCCATTTTTCGCTCCAGACTCGTAATGGAACGCGAAAGTTGCTCTACTCTGCGATTTTGATCATCACGGGCCATATTCCTAAGCGCCTCTTCACTCGCTTGAGGTTTTTCAACTTTTTCCCATTCTGCAAAAATAATCCCCGGCCCCAACAAAACGCCAATTACCACCAAAATAATAAAGTTTTGTTTCCTCATTGCAATCACTCCTACTGTTATACGGTTTTTTACGCTCGCGGATGATATTGGTGATGCACTGATTTTAAATGATCCCGCGAAACATGGGTATAAATTTGTGTGGTTGCAATATCGGCATGACCTAAAAGCTCCTGCACCACACGGAGATCTGCTCCTCGCTCCAGCAAATGCGTTGCGAAAGAATGCCGAAACGTATGAGGCGTAATTTCTTTTCGGATTCGCGCCTGTTTCGCATATTTTTTAATCATTTGCCACACAGCCTGCCGGCTCAAGCGTTCGCTCGCTCGTTTTGATCCAAGGAAAAGCGCTTCGCTTTTCCCATTTTGAAGTTTTCTTTTTCCCAAATAACGTTCCACAAACTCTTTCGCCGACCTTCCCAAAGGCACGATTCGTTCTTTACCCCCCTTTCCGAAACATTTGAGAAATCTTGATTCCAAATTAACATCTTGTGTTTTTAGTCCCACGAGTTCTGAGACTCGTATGCCGGTTGCATAAAGAAGTTCCAAAATGGCTCGATCACGAATACCAACTGGATTCCGAGTGTTTGGAGCATCTAAAATCGCTTCCATTTCCCTAAGTGTCAGAAAAGTTGGCAAATGTTTCCAAAGCTTGGGAGATTCCAAAACGCTCGTAATATCTTCTTTGAGCTGGCCTTCCTTAACCAAAAACCGGTGAAGGAGTTTCACGGCAACGAGTGCACGGGCAATCGAGGAGGCTTCTTGCTTCCTTTCCTTTTCGTAAAACAAAAATTGAGTAATGTGATTGCGGGTAACTTGCTCAAAACTTTTTACTTTTTTACTTTCGAGAAAAGCGACGTATTTTTTCAAATCGCTGTCGTAGGCAAGCAAACTGTTTTGGGCCAATTGTTTTTCAACGGAAAGATAATTAATAAAACCTTTAACCTGTGCGGAAAGTTGCGCGCTCATTTTGCCCGATTAACCATTTTTTCAAATTCATCTTCCTTAATCATTTTGACACCCAGTTCTTTCGCTTTATCGTATTTGGAACCAGGGTCTTCTCCCAAAATGAGATAATCCGTTTTTTTAGAAACACTTGAGCTTGCGTAACCCCCAAAACGGCGGATGAGTTGCTCCGCATCGCCTCGAGCATAATGCTTAAGAGTTCCCGTAATGACAAACGTTTTCCCACTGAATGGTGTCCCTTCTTTTTTCGCTTCGACGACATTAAAACGAATACCGGCTTTTCTCAGTCTCTCAATAATTTTATGAGTCGCTGGTTCTTTAAGGAAATCGACGATCGATTTAGCCGTCGTAGTCCCAATTTCGCGGATGGCGCAAAGTTCTTCTTCGCTTGCCTCCATTAAACGATCCAAATTCCGAAAACGGTCCGCCAAAAGCCCTGCGGCGCGCTCTCCGACGTTTAAAATCCCGAGTCCAAAAACTAAACGATATAGCTCCTTTGATTTGCTGGTTTCGATTCCTTCGAATAAATTCTCAGCTGATTTTTTCCCCATGCGCTCTAAATCGGCAACTTCCTCGATATCTAAATAATAGATATCGGCTAAATCTTTCGTCAATTTTCTATCTACGAGTTGTTCTATCAGAACATCGCCTAAACCTTCAATGTCCATTGCATCGCGCATCGCGTAATGTTTGATTCTCGCTTTGAGTTGTGCAGGACATGCCAAACTGATACAGCGAACCGCCACTTCATCTCCGACTCGAGTTGCTTTGGAACCGCAAACGGGACACCGGTCCGGAAATTGAAACTTTCTCAAGGGTTTCTTACGTTTCTCAGCGAGCACACCAACCACTTTTGGAATAATTTCCCCGCTTTTTTCGACGAGGACACGATCTCCGATGCGAACTTCAAGACGCTCGATTTCATCCCGATTGTGGAGACTCGCCCGAGAAACCGTGGTCCCTGAAAGTCGAACGGGTTTCAGGACAGCCACGGGAGTCAGTGCACCTGTTCGTCCGACGCTAATTTCAATATCTTCCAAAATAGTCTCTGCCTGTTCAGCAGGATATTTATAGGCAATCATCCATCGCGGCGCCTTACTGGTAACCCCTAACTGCTCGCGATCGGTAAAGGAATTGACTTTCACAACAAGACCGTCAATGTCGTAATCAAGTTTTTCTTTTTTCTCTTTGAACGTTTCTGCAAACTGAATGACCTCTTCAATATCCTTCGCTTCTTTCGTGTGCTCGATGGTTTTAAAGCCAAGCAAATGAAACAGTTCAAAAAGCTCTGATTGGGTTTTAAGGTTCGCGCCCTCCATTGCGCCAGCACCATGGCAGAAAACGCTGAGTTCGCGTTTGGCAACGAGTTTTGGATCAAGCAGTTTCAATGTGCCAGCACAAGCATTTCTGGGATTGGCAAAAAGCTCCTCACCCGATCTTTCCTTTTCTCTGTTGCATTTCTCAAAACTTTTGTGAGGCATATAGACTTCCCCTCGCACTTCAAGAACGTCTGGAACTTTTCCCTTAAATTTGGAATTTCGAACAGGAATTCTGAGTGGAATTTCACGAATGGTTTTTAAATTTTCAGTCACATCATCCCCTGTTCTTCCATCGCCTCGCGTTGCCCCTAAAACGAAAAGGCCCTTACGGTACGTCAATGAGATCGAAACGCCATCCACTTTTTCTTCTACGAAGTAATCCATACGGCTTCCACCAAGTCCCTTTTTCACGCGTTCGTCAAATTCTCTGAGCTCATCATAGGAATAGGTATTGTCCATACTGAGCATGGGAATCGCATGGCGAACGGCTTTGAATTCTTTTAGAGGAGCGCCGCCTACGCGTTGAGACGGAGAATCGGCAGTTCTAAATTGGGGGAATTCATTTTCCAAATCGATCAGTTGGCGCATCAAGCGGTCAAATTCTTGATCGCTGATCACCGGTTTCGCTTCAAGATAATATTTCCGGTTATGGCAATCGATTTCTTCACGAAGTTTTTCGATTTTTTTATGTGCTTCAATTTTGGTCATAACAATCGGTCTGCAAGGTACGCTGGAAGTCCAGCTTTTCTAATTTTTTCCGCTGCTTTCTTATTATCGTAATCTAGCCGCACGATCTCAAGTGTAAGTTCATCCGAATCAAAAAGGGCAAAACCAAGTCGTGGATTCCTATCGCGGGGCTGGCCCACACTTCCAGGATTAATCAAGTAATGCTCCTCTTTAGCAAGTTGATAAGAACCAGCGGTCAGGTAACGGGCTTCGTGAGTTTTACTTCCGAAAAGTGACGGAATGTGGGTATGACCAAAAAAGCAAAAGTTGGTCTCAAGAATTTTGAATGACGGTCTTGCATCTGCGTCGCGAAACAGATAATGGAATTCTTTAGGTTCATAAGGACTTCCATGCACCCAAGTCACATTGTGCTTTTGATCAATCACAACGGGCGGAAAATCGCGAATTTGTCTTTTCTCCTCATTCGTCAAAACACCTGCTGTCCATTCAATGGCTTCACACGCCCAATCATTGAAATAATCCCGGAGCTCAATATCTTCCACCGCTTGATCGTGATTTCCCATAATAATTTCTTCGGAATTTTCACGAACCAATTTCAAACATTCAGATGGATTTGCCCCATATCCTACAATATCACCAAGACAAATGATCCGATCAGGTCTTCTTTTTTGGATTTCTTCCAAAGCACATGTGAGTGCTTCAAGATTGGAATGAACGTCTGAAATAACAGCGTACTTCACTGCGGAATTGCAAATTTGCGGAGCCAGGCACAATATTCACAATTGGGGCCGGAAGAAGGTTTGTTTCCTTTGAGCAATTCGATTGCTTTTTGAAACGTTTGTCTTGCTCGCTCGATATTGGTTTCGATCTTAATGGCTTGAAGCTCGAAGAGTACTTTTCCCTGCTCGCCAACAGTTCTAGGAGAATAATAAAGAAGGAAGGCGTGGCCAATCGTGGGAAGATGGTTGGATTCAAGCAAGAGTGCATAACAATCGAGTTGATTTTGATAATATTTAACTGCATCTTCTTCAGTTGTGGGTGAGCCTTTCGTTTTATAATCGAAAGGAATGTAGCGGCTGTCTTTAACCAAAAGATCGTCCAGTGCACCGCTCAAAACCGAACCATCTTGATCTTTATGAACAAGCCCTGTACGCCATTCGCGCCATTGGTTCAGCTGTACTTGATCAGGATAAAGTTTAACACCTTCAAAATGAGCACCGTTCAACTCTGGCGGGAGTGCGCCTTTTGCGCGAAAAGTGTCAAAATGAGTCTTAATCGCGCGGTCCATTCCGCTGGGAAGCGAAGGAAAAATTCCGCGCGGACGTTTAATGTTTTTAATTTTATCCAACCAAAAACAACGAGGACATTCGAGGAACAAATTAAGCGTTGAAGGCGAAAGCTTAAATGTGGTTACACTCTGCATGGTAAGGCTATTATACACTTAAAACACTTACTTCTCAGTTACTTTTCTTAACGTGCCGGGCTTTTGGGAAAGTTCTGGCGGAGGCATTCCTTTTGAAATTCGTACGATCTGTTTGATTTTCAACTGAGTATCATAAGCGACCATCAGAACCAGCGATTCGGAGCAGAAAAAATCGATGAAAACATTTCGGGCAGGTGTCCAACTGGTAAAGCCGACGAAAGCAGACCGTTTCTGGTCGATGGCAAAACTGAAGCCTTTTTGAAATCTTTCGGTTGGAGGAAATTCAATCCCTCCTGCCAAACGGCGGGCTTTTTCTTGATTCATTCCCTTGCTGAGCTTTACCATCTGAACAGGATCGCAATGTTCAAAATAATGTCGCTTTTGAGAAATCGTCTGCCATGCAGACATTGCGATATCGCTTCCCTGAAAACTTAAGAAGAGAATCATTCCAATCATAAAAAACAATTTCGTTCTCTTCATTGCAACTTTCTTATCACTTGGATAGACCCAAATTAAGATAAATCCGTTCTGTGGCATGGGACTTATTGAGCGTATAAAAATGAATTCCAGGAACGCCATTTTTTAAGATCTCTTGACATTGCTCGGTTGCATACTCGATTCCAAAAGCTTCAACGGAAGGCTGATTCTCTCCAAATCTCGTAATCGCTTCCTGTATGCGGCTCGGGATACTCGCTCCACACATGGAGGCGAATCTTTGAATCTGCAGACCATGGGTGACGGGCATAATTCCGGCAACAATTGGGATTTTAATTCCGGTTTTATGGCACCGATCGACAAAATTAAAAAAATCCTGATTGTTGAAAAAAAGCTGGGTAATCATAACATCCGCACCCTCATCCACTTTGCGTTTGAGGTGCTCAAGATCTTTCGCTTTATCCCTGCATTCGATATGGCCTTCGGGATAACCCGCGACGGCAAGCGAAAATGCTTTTCCAAACTTAGGATGTTTTCGAATAAATCGAACGAGTTCTGCACCATAGCGGAAACCATTGGGAACAGGTTTAAACTCGGTTTCCCCTTTCGGCGGATCACCTCTAAGCGCTACGATATTTTCAACGCCTCTTTCGTGAAGTTCGGCCAAAACAGTTTCAATATCATCCTTGGCATGCCCGACACAGGTGAGATGCGCAGCCGCTTCGATTCCAATGTCACTTTTAATTCGCTCGACAATCCGAATCGTATTGTCACGAGTGGTTCCCATGGCTCCATACGTAACGGAAACGAAAGAAGGACGAAGTTGTTTCAGGTGGCGGACTGTTTCAAAAAGCTTCGCCTCTCCTTCGTCTGTCTTGGGTGGGAAAAACTCGAAGGAAAACGTATGCTTTTGACGCTTGTAACAATCGACGATTTTCATATTAGCAGTGGATCATAACTGAACTTGATAGGAATGAAAAGAAAATTTGCTGGGAATCTGAAACAAAAAGGAGGCGTTACCTTCTAAAAGCACGCCTCCAATTTATTTTTTATGGACCTGCAATTTTAAAGCTTCGCAATCTAGCTGATTTTATTCGATATCGCTAGGAGCTGCTGGAACTTCATCCTCCTCAGCGGGAGCCAAAAGGTCATCGGCTCCATTTTCATCAAGAGCAATGGCATCTTCATCTTCTGGCGGCACAACCACTTCTTTAGGCACCATAGCTTCTGTTTTCTCCGCAGGAGCTTCTTCTTTTATCATAGCAGGTTCTACCTTACTCAAAGGAGAATTACTCCTGGCAGACTCTGCAGCCGAGGCAATCGCTCCAAATCCAAAGGCAAAAATGGTTAAAACCGAAAGCGCAAGCAATTTCTTCATTAGGTATCTCCTCTACAATATAAAGAGTAACACCTATTTAGGAAAAATCAAACAGCCCCCTTGGCATCCTCAAAATCAAGGCAGTTTAATTTTAAATGCGTTAACTGCGCTAAAAAGGACTAAAAAAAAGGCTCTATGCGGACAGGTCTGCTAATTCCACCCGTCGTTTACAGAATTGGCCCAATTAACGACACCTACTATCTTTTTGAGGTGTGATTATTTAATGCTTGCACGACGCGAAGTTGGGGCAGATTCTTGAGCAAACGTAGGAGCCGCTTGGGCTTGAGGTACATAGGGCGCCTGACCAAGCCCTGTTTGACAAGGCGGGCAAGCCTGCTTATGAGAACAAGCGCTAAGACCTCCTGCAAGGAAGCAAACAAACGCAATCACTAAAACCAATTCCTTTCTCATCACATTCTCCTTTCTAATGTTCGTTGTTTAAACTTGATTAAAATAGCGTTTTTCGCACCATATATTTATTAGTGTAACTTCAGAAAAGATTTTATTCTATCAATTTTTCGTAGGAAGAACTTATGCGATATTTTGACTGGCATTTTGGTTCAAAAGCGCTTTCACTTTTCTAGCTCTCGAATCGTTCGGATAAAAACGCAAGAACAGTTCCCAGTATTTTTCCGCCTTCTTGATTTCTTTCCTATTAAAATATAACTCTCCTAGATTAAACAGAGCGCTTGCATTAGCAGGATCAAATTCCAAGCCGTGAAGATATTCTTTCTCAGCTTCTTGATTCATGCCAAGCTCATTAAGCACTATCCCTAAGTTATTACGATACTGTGGAGATCTAGGGTCTAAGGCAACCGTCCTTCGCATTTCATCGAGCGCTAGTTGATAACGCTTTTGTTCATGATAAATATTGGCAAGATCATTATGGAATTTAGGTTCATTTGGATCCATTGAAATTGCTTTATTGAAATACGTAATTGCCTTCTCAAATTGTCTTTTTCGCCAATAGGCAATCCCTAAATTGTCAAAGACGCCGGGATCTTTGTCATAAACTCCCACAGCCTTTTCAAACTCCTGGATAGCACGATCAATCAAACCTTGTTCTAAATACCGCGAACCCAGATTGTTGTGTGCGCCATAATACTCTCCTCCCATCGATTTCTCCGTTTCCTGCCACAATATTTCTGGCTTAGCCCAAACATCTTGTCGCTTAAAATTTAAAAAAGAAAAACCAATCAAACTCAGAAAAATGACACCCATCACAGAAACTCTCCCGAAAAACTGTCTTAAGAGAATTAAAAAGAATGTGAAAAAACCAACAAGAGGAAGATAAAGGTAACGATCCTGCATCAGAAATCCTGGAAATGGGATAATGTGCGTTACAGGCAAAAGCAATATAAAATACCAAGACAACCAAAAGAACAGGTCTTTCCGGCTTCGCCACAAATAATAAAGAAAGGACGCAATCAAAAGAAGAGAAAAAATGGAAAACATAACATCGGGGTGAAAAAATGAATCATAAGGTGGAAAACTATAAAGCAAACTCTGCTTCAACGGAAACAACATCAATCCAAAATACCTCATCATGATAACGGACATCGTCATCATTGTTGTTTGATAATCCAACTCATTCATCCGTAGATGCTGTGTTGCCACATGATGTTGCGCCATGCGTGAATTCACCGCGACAAAAAATATGGAAATCGCAAAAAATAAGCAATATTTTACGATTCTGCTCTTTTCAAATCGCCTGAAGCAGAGATCGAAAACAACTAAAGTAACAGGAAGTATCACGGCGCTGGGTTTGGCGAGGCAGGCTAAGACAAAAAAAGCCATTGCTATCCCCATTCCAAAGTTTTCATAGCCTTTCTTCGAAGAAAGTTTGGTATAAGAAATGAATGCAACCAAAAACAAAAGACTCGAAAGAACATTTTTTCTTTCTGAGACCCAAATGACGGATTCCACCTGAACAGGATGAATGGCAAAAATGACTGTTGCTCCGAGCGCAACCAACCAATCTTGAGTTAATGAAAAAACCAACGCAAAAACCAGAATAGTATTGATTGTGTGGATCATCAAACTGGTTAAATGAAAACCAAACGGATTAGAATGGAAAAAATGAAAATCAATCGCATAGCTGAGCAGTGTTAATGGAGTATATGGAATATAATAGGATTTAGAAAACATGTTCCAAATAGCCCTCCCGGAAAGAGAATGAATTATGCTGTTTTCAGTAACATAAACACGGTCGTCCCAATTAACAAAAGGAAAATGCAAACCCTTTGAATAAAGCAAGAAGGTAAACATCGCCACAAACAAAACGGCTAGAATGTAAATCCAATTGTTCGGTCGAACATCTCTTTCCTGCCGATTCAACCCATCCGTTTTTTTCACAACCAAAGCATTCTCAAGTGCTTTTTTCACTTCATAACGCTCGACATTAAGATCTTTAGCTATTTGTCGAACTGATTTCTTACGATAGTTCCGAAGAATATAATCAATTTGCTGCTCATTCATAATCAACGATTTTCTTCCAATTCAACTTGGCGAAGGACTTCCTTTCCACAACCTCCGCCGAGCACTCCCGGTTTTAATTGCAGCACGAGCTACAGCTTTCGAAACAGCCGGAACGACGCGTTTGTCGAAAATGCTCGGGATGATGTACTCCTCAGACAGCTGATCACGGGAAATAAGATCGGCAATTGCGCAAGCTGCGGCAAGTTTCATTTCCTCATTAATGTTTTTTGCCCGCACATCCAAAGCGCCACGGAAAATTCCAGGAAATGCAAGCGCATTATTAATTTGATTTGGAATGTCGCTTCGTCCCGTTGCAAAAATCCGCGAGACCTTCACCGCTTCCGAAGGCGGAATTTCAGGATCAGGATTTGCCATGGCAAATACGATTCTATCCTTTTTCATCTTTCTAAGATCATTTGCTCTCAAAAGATTCGCGGATGACACACCAATAAAAACATCTGCATTGATAAGCGCTTCCTTTAAACTTTTGCCGGGATTGTCTCTATGAATTTGGGACATAAAATCTTTTTTGGCTTGGGCAAGTCCAGACTTTTCCGTAGAGAAAACAACTCCATGCCTGCTACAAGCAACCAAGTGCTTTACGCCCGCAAGAAGTAAAATCCGAGAACACGCAACCCCCGCAGCACCAATTCCACTCATCACCACTCGGATTTTAGAAATATCCTTCTTAACAATTTTTAATGCATTTTTGAGTGCAGCCAAAACCACAACGGCAGTTCCATGTTGGTCGTCGTGCATAACAGGAATATCCAAAACGCGCTTCAGACGATTCTCAATTTCAAAACAGCGCGGATAACTAATATCTTCCAAGTTAATTCCACCAAAAACAGGTGCGATGTTCTTAACCGTTTCTACGATCTCATCCGCATCTTGAGTGGCAAGGCAAATTGGCCAGGCATCAATTCCTGCAAATTCTTTAAAAATCATGGCCTTCCCTTCCATTACGGGAAGTGCGGCTTCCGGTCCTAAATTACCCAGACCCAAAATGGCAGATCCGTCCGAAACGACGGCTACGGTATTGGCTTTAATCGTAAGATTGTAAACTTTTGACTTATCTTCTCCGATTGCGGTAGAAACGCGAGCAACTCCAGGCGTGTAAGCTTGTGAAAGCTGATTGCGAGTTTTGAGTGGAATCTTCCCCTGAACTGAGATTTTACCGCCTAAATGAAGCAGAAAAATCCGGTCGGAAGCAGAAATGAGCCTGACGTTTCGAATTTTCGAAAGCCTCGCCAGAATTCTTTTTCCGTGGGTTTCGTTTTTAACATCAAACGTAATATCACGTGTGATCTTATCGCGAGTAGCCTCAACAATATCAATAGCACCCAGATTGGCCTTCTCTTTTGAAAGAAGACGCGTAACGCGATCAAAGGTTCCGGGTTTGTTTCTAAGTTCCAAACGTGCTGTCAATCGATAATTGGAGTAAGGACCGCTATCTGGAGTCATTCGCTTTTCTTTTCGTCAAATTGGATCACTTTTGTTTTCGATGTCTCGCCACTTAACAATAAAAATTTTGACTTAGGAGCGTCAAAATACTCACTTAACGTTTTGATAACAGCTTGATTGGCTTTTCCATTTCTGGGTGGGGCCTTAACGGACACCCGGAAGTGATTATCATCTATCTTTTCAACAAGATCAACTTTAGCATTAGCTTTGACAGTAACAAAAAGTTTCACTTAATGGCCTGAATGATAAGGCAGTTTACGAATGATGGTAAAAGCCCGGTAGATTTGTTCGCTCGACACAACGGCCGCAAGTTCATGCGGTAAAGTCATGGGACCAAAACTCCACTTTAAATCTGGTTTTAGTTCATCTAGCTCCATCTTAGAAAAACCGTCCGCACTTCCGATCACAATGTGAAGTTCGCGCGTTCCAGAATCTCTTAATTTTTCCAAGATTTCCGCAAGTTTCTCGGACGACAATTCTTTTGCATCAGCACCTCTATTGCATACCCAGATTTTGGCGCCCGCTCTTTTTGTCTCATCTTGTGAAATAGCGCCTGAGATCTGGCACGGCACAAAATTTGAAATTCGCGAAACGTATTCGCTGAAGAGGGAACGCGCTCCATCTAGTTTAAACGCTTTCGAATTTAATCCGCGTGATTCAAGCCAATAGAGGCGGAACTTGATTTCCATCCGCGTTACGGTTTTTCGATTTTCTTTGTCATCAGCAATTTAAAACGTGGATCGCTGCGAAGTTCTTTCAAATCGGAGTCTTTTCTAAGGTGGTCAAAATCGCTGTAACCAAGTTCAATCGCCTTTTCAAGTGTCGCGATAGCTTCTTTTTTCCTGCCCGTCAAGGTGAGGCTGCATGCTAAATTATAATGAACAATAGGGTCGTTCTTGCGAAGCTTGGCAAGGCGTTTGTCAATTTGAAGACCCTTTTCATAGAAACCTGCCTTCGTATAAACTTCGGCAAGTGGGATAAGCGCATCCACGTAGTTAGGATTGTCTTTCACCAGCCTCTCGAAAAATGAAATCTCGAAGTTGTTTGTCTCTCGCCTGATCATCATTCGGTTCTCTTGGGAAAAAACATTATACTATAGAATTTAAATTATTTGAAATCCGACTTACTCTGTGCCGTAAAAATGTGGTGTCTTAGTTTTAAGGTATTCCCAGGCAAGGAGAACCATTTTAAGGTACTAGAAAAACTATTCGTTTGTGGGGACAGAAAATCCAGCGTTTTTTTCACGCACATTTGACAAAAATTTGCAAAATCCAAGCGTTCGTGCTAACGTTGAATCAGGGACGGTAAGATGTGGAAGTTCGCAGTCCCTTTTGAGAAGAAATGGTCACGATAAGAACCAACTGTTTGAAAAAACAGGGGGTTCGCCTGAGTGAGTAATCGTTCAGGTGGGCAAACTCACCGAAAGGTGGGGACGCAAAGCCGTGCGCCTAAGCCAGCAGAAATGCTGATACGGTAGGCAGGTTGCCGAATGACAGAGTGCGTAAGTGGTGTTTTAAGCTTGCGCGCACAGAAAAGCTGATTAAATTGACCGAGTTTTCTGCCATGAGGCACAAGTGTCGTGGCACAAAAACTCGGTTTTTTTTTTGACTCAACCTGAAACCGATAAAAAAGTGAGGTTAGTGGTGAAATGTCTCGTAACGAAGAAACGAAAAGGAAGTGCGATGGTGGAAATGGCTTTGGTTCTTCCACTCCTCATTCTCCTTTTGGTTGGAATTGTTGAGTTCAGCCGAGTACTGATGGTCAAACAAGTGATCACCAATGCTGCAAGAGAAGGAGCGCGAGCCGCCTCAATTCGGTTGGATGACGCAGGAGCAATATCAACAGCATTCAATACCTCAAGAAATTATCTTTCCGCAAGCGGAGTCGATGTCAAAAGCGCTCAAGTCAATTCATCCTTTCTCACTACGAGTGGAAGCCCTGCAATTCAAGTAGTCGTTACGTATAGTTACAATTCAATGCTTACGAAATGGATTCCAGGAATTCCTGAGATTTTAACTTTGCGCTCGGCCGCTATTATGAGAAGAGAGGCGTAGCTATGTTTTGGCCAGGAAAATTAAAAGAAGAAAAAGGTACGATCTTAACATTGGTGGGAGTTTCCCTTTTCTTTCTGATGAGCCTTTACGCATTAGTCGTAGATCTCGGTCACATTTTTGTTACGCGGGCAGAACTTCAGAATGCCGCAGATTCTGCAGCGCTCGCATCAATTGTTGAATTACGTAACGGAATTTCCGCAGCGCGCCAGAAAGCGCTTGATTTTGGCCAGGCTCATGTCGTGGCAGGATCACTCATTGGAATTGCAGCAAGCGACATCCTTTTCGGCCATTACGACCTGCCAACGAACCAACTTCAAGCAAACATTAATCCCACCAACGCCGTACAAGTTACTGCCCGCAGAACCGAGGGGGCTCCTTCAGGGCCGTTAGGTCTTTTTTTTGCAAGATTTTTTAATCAATACTTCTCAAATGTTCAAGCAAGATCGCTCGCTGTCCTAGATCCTCGGGTAAAAGGAGTCCACGGGAAAAACCGCTTACTTCCCTATTCGGCCATCAATTTTGTAGTCGATCAAGACCTCGACGGCAAATACGATCTGGGAAACATTATTAATATTCATCCTCGAAGTGACGCGCCCGGCAATTTCGGATTTTTGGATTTAGATGGCGGTTCTAATGGCGTCCCGGAACTCAGACAATACATTGAAAATGGCTACGACAAAGACTTTGTAATTCCTCCGGGAGGTTCTGTTCCTGTTTATGGCAGTACGGGAATTGATGGTTATTCACTAATCAGCTCTTTTAAAGCAATTCTCGGAGAAGAAGTTTTTCTTCCCGTACATAATTGGGTACATTATGAAGGCAGCAACGCCATCTTCAACGTTATTTCCATTCTTGCTGTAAAAGTGCTGGATGTGAAATTAAACGGCAATATGGATCAACGTTATATCAAGGTAAAAATAATTAATTACGCTTCGTCAATTTTAGTCGTGGATCCCAAGGCACCAGAAAATAACAGTGTCTCAAAACCGCGACTTGTTCTTTAACTTAAATTCAGTTCTTTGAAAGAAAAAAGTACGGGCTGAAGTAATGAGCTCGCAACTAATGACGATAAAGGCCCTTCTTCGGGAAGAAGGGCTTGCCTGTTGCAGTGTAACGGGTAGGCAAACCATTCGAAAGAGTGGGACGTCCGCCAAAATACCTGGCGGACCCGCCGCGCAGTTTGGCGGGCAAAGCCGTGCGCCTAAGTTAGCAGTAATGCTGATACGGTAGGCAGGTTGCCGAAGATAGATGCGAGGTTAGCTCGGTTTGTGTTCGAGGTCTGACCCTCGAGCTAAGAAGCCGAACTGATCGCAGGAACATCGTGGTTAGTCCGGCTTTTTTATTTTGGCCCTCAAAAAGGGGGGGGAATAAAATGCTTATGAGACTACTTAAGGATGAAAGCGGTCAGACCATGGTCGAATACGGTCTTTTGATCGCGCTTATTTCCATAGCGGTTATCGCCGTTTTGGTGTTACTCGGCCCACGCATTGCGGGTTTCTTCCGGAGCGTAGATAACCAGCTTGCAGCATCTACCCCGGCACCGTAAGGGCTTTGGAAAGGTTCCGCCAGGTGACTCGCTTTTCCATGCGAGTCACCTGGTACACCAAGAAATGACAAGTAAAGGAGATGTTACATGATTCAAACTGCGCTCGCGATAACAGGAATTATAGCAGCCGCCATTATGGACTGGCGGGTGAGAAAAATTCAAAACGTCCTCACTTTTTCGATGATCGTTTTGGGATTTCTCGCCAACATTCTGCAACATGGCTTTCCAGGATTTCAGCATAGCTTTCTCGGCTTATGCCTCGGTATTTTGCTTCTCTACTTTCCTTTTCAACTTGGCGGGGTTGGTGGCGGAGACGTGAAACTCATGGGAGCCATCGGTAGTTTACTTGGCCCTGTCCTTATATTCAAAATCTTTCTCGCCAGTGCAATATGCGGAGGAATCCTTTCGCTCGTCTATATGATCAAGAGAAAAGCGGCTCGGAAAACGTTTGAAGCAGTTAAAACCAAGGTTTTTTACTTTTTAATGACAGGAACGGTTCTCCCCGAAAGCGGAGAGGTTTCGGAAAAAAAACAATTGAGCATTCCCTACTCCTTCGCCATCGGGTTCGGAACTTTTCTTGTCTTATTGTGGGTTCAAGGAGGATAACCATGGAAAGCTTAAAGAGGTATTTCCCGTTAGCATTTGCGGTACTCTTTGCCGTTCTTTCAAGTATCAGCGTCTACTATTTTTTGAAAGATCGGGGAAACACTTCTCATGCAGCACTTAGCGGAAACACGATGCCCATCGTAGTTGCAAAGGAACCGATTCAGCTTGGAAAGAAGATAACTGAGCACGACCTCAAAGTGGTTCCTTGGCCTCAAGATGCAGTGCCTGGTGAAAGTTTTCAGTCGGTACGGCCCTTGATTGGAAGAATTACGAAAAGCCACATCATCGAAAATGAACCTATTCTTTCAAGCAAGTTAATGGGTGACGGAGAAAATTTCTCATCGCTCATTCCCTCTAACATGAGAGGGGTAACGGTCCCAATCCGTTACTCGGCAGCGCTGGCAGAAATCTTGGAGCGAGGAACGACGGTCGATGTAATTTCCATGTCGGAAAACAAGTCGGGTACCCCGACGGCCAAGGTAATTGCGCAAAACGTTCGTGTTCTGGCAGTTCACAGAAATTTACCAGGAACAGACCTAGACCACGAGCCGAGAAACATGGAGGTTACTTTGATCGTAACACCGCGTCAAGCAGAGTGGCTCGTAGCTGCAATGAGTGAGGGCGTCATTCAAATTGCAATGAGAAATGCGAAGGAAGAAGCGACCGAATCTGTAACTGTCGGGATTTAAAAATTGAAAGGAGGATGAACTCTCATGAAAATGTTGTCGATCGTTCTAGCCGGAGAAGACCGTGACCTGGCACAAATTTTAGATGAGATCAAGAAAATCAAAATCGCTCAAATCCATGTTGAATTGGTCGCTCTGCCCAACCTCAAAGAAAGCTTAAACCGAATTCGTCCGCAACTGGTGATCTATGGCGACAACGGAGGGGTTGAAAACATTCGGCAGATGATTCATTCCACGAAACAAACATTCAATGATCTTCCTTGGGGTGTGGTGACCGATGGGACGGACGTGGATTCCGTACTGAATTTCTTTCGCATGGGCGCCATCGACGTTTTAAAAAACCCTGTTGAATCCCAAGACGTAAAAAGATTAATCGAAAAGCTTGTTGAGTTTGACAATCGCAAAAATCAAAATGGAAAGGACGAACAGCGGAACTTAATTGCTGTTTTTTCAACCAAAGGCGGCGTCGGTTCTACCACCATTGCGGTGAACCTTGCGGTTGAACTTGCCAAACAAAAAGCTGGAAAAACCTTGCTTCTTGATCTCGTTTTGCAGCACGGAAACGTTGCCGATTTCCTGAACGTTCCACCTCAATACACCCTGCTGGATACGATTGAGAACTTCGAACGGCTCGATTCAAACCTCCTTGAAAACTCGCTTGCAAAACACGAACTAGGTTTCTACGTCCTTCCCTGTCCCAAAGAACCAGAGGAAGGGGATTTCATGACGTCGCAAGAAATGTCTGAGATTTTTCGTTTCTTCAAAGGAAATTTCAATTACGTGATCGCTGATCTCGGACATGAATTTACGAAAGCCACGATTTCCTATTTAGATCTTTCTGATTTAATCCTATTGGTCACAACGCCCGATGTTCCGAGTCTTTACAACACCCGAAGTGCCTTCAACACATTGAAAAAGTTAGGATACGGTCCTGAAAAAGTGAAAATCATTTTGAACCGTCACAAAATGAAAGGTGAGATCGAAGCACCCGTCATTCAAAAAACGCTTCAAATCGGCTTGTATTCAAAGCTCGTAGACGATCCCGTAAATTGTCTTGCGGCCGCTAATTTAGGCAAACCGCTTCTTGTCACAGCCAAAAATTCTGAACTCACAAAGGGATTTCATGAACTCGGTTCCTTAATCATTGGAGAGCCAACGAAGAAGGAGAAACCCCATGTCCCTTCATGAACGACTGCAGCTTCTCAAAGAAAACGGCAAAGAAGAGAAAAATCTAGCTGACCTAGAACACAATTCTGAAGTGTTCCAAACCCTTAAAGCTAAAATGCACAATGAACTCATTAATAGAATTGACATTGCCAACCTTGTCAAAGCAGAACGGGAAAAAGCCCGCGAAGAAATCCGAATGATTCTAGAACACATGCTCATAAAGGAGAAAATTCCACTCAATCATGGAGAAGTAAAAAAACTGATCCGTGAAGTGGAAGATGAGACCTTCGGACTAGGCCCTTTAGAGCCTCTTCTTTCTGACCCGACGGTTAGCGATATTGTTGTCAACCATGCAAACCAAGTATTTGTCGAACGATTCGGAAAACTTGAGTTAACCGATGTTGTATTTCGCGATGAAGCTCACCTCCGCCAAATTATTGATCGAATTGTCTCACGCGTGGGAAGAAGGATTGATGAATCCCAGCCCATGGTGGACGCAAGACTTCCAGATGGCTCACGCGTCAACGCGATTATCCCTCCGCTTGCCCTGAATGGTTCTTCCCTTTCGATCCGAAAATTCAAACGCGAGCCGTTGAAAATGAAGAATCTGATCAACTTCGGTACCGTCAATGAAGACCTCGCAAAACTTCTGGAACTGATCGTAAGGGCAAGACTTAATATCGTCGTTTCAGGTGGCACAGGTTCAGGAAAAACAACGCTTTTAAACATTCTCTCAGGCTTTATTTCCAATTCTGAAAGAATGATTACGATTGAAGACGCTGCTGAACTCCAGCTCCAGCAACGCCACGTCGTGCGTCTTGAAACCAGGCCTCCCAATCTTGAAGGAAAAGGAATGGTGAATCAAAGAGATTTGGTCAGGAACGCGCTTCGAATGAGACCGGATCGAATTCTCGTTGGCGAAGTCCGCGGCGCCGAAGCTTTGGACATGCTCCAGGCAATGAATACGGGCCATGAAGGTTCTATCACCACCGTCCACGCCAATTCGCCTCGTGATGCCCTCTATCGGCTGGAAACCATGATTTTAATGGCAGAAAGCAATCTCGTGGAATGGGCCATTAACCGCCAGATCGCATCGGCCATCGATGTCATTATTCAAATCAGCCGCATGAGCGATGGCGTACGTCGTCTCGTAAGCCTTTCTGAAATCACAGGGATGGAAGGCGAAGTCGTGGCCATGCAGGATATCGCCACTTTTCAACAACAAGGAATATCCGCCGAAGGAAAAGTGATTGGCAGCTTTAAATTTACAGGAGTAAGGCCGCGCTTTATCGAACGATTTAAACGAGCAGGTCTCCTTAAAGAGGCGAACCTCGAATTTCTAAAGGAGGTCGCAAATAAATGATTCTCGTGGTATGCGGCTTGTCATTTCTCTTTGTATTTTTTCTGACCTTAAGCGCTTCCAATATTCTACATGGTAAAGAAGACCGGCTTGCTACCAGAATTGCGGAACGCGTTAAAGAAGATCTCAATGCAACCCGGTCCGTTAAGATTGAAAAAAAAGAACGGCTGAGCGATCTTCCATTCTTTAATCGGTTTTTGAAAGAACTTATTGGGGCACGAAAACTACAGAGCCTCTTGACTCAAGCGGGATTCGCCCTCACTTTGGGTACCTTCATTCTACTTTCCCTGCTTTTGGGTGCGCTTGGCTTCTTCCTTATGGTCATTTTGCAAGCAAAGCTTTTCATTACACTCATAGCTGCTTCCGTTATCTCAATTTCACCTACCTGCTATGCCCTTTTGCAACGCAAGGAACGGATGAAAAAATTTTCGAATCATTTTCCTGATGCTATCGGAATGCTGGCAAGTTCTCTTCGCGCAGGATACAGCCTCCAAATGGCGCTTGGCACCATTGTGGAAGGAGGCGAAACTATTCTCGCCAGCGAGTTCTCGCAGATTCTTTACGAACTTGAGGTCGGCAAAAATTTTGAAGAAGCTCTGAAAAACATCTTAAACCGCATTGACACGCCGGATCTTAGGCTTTTCATTTCTGCGGTCATCCTCCAACGGGAAACAGGAGGAAACCTGGCGGAACTCCTAGACAATTTGGAAGGGGTCATTCGTGATCGCCAGCAATTGAAGCGTGAATTGAAGGCCGCCACCGCCCAGGCAAGATTTTCAGGAATCGTGCTAAGCCTTCTGCCTATTTTCGTCGGCTTTTTTGTTTACCTCGTTCATCCTGATTACATTCTTTTTTTCTTCCGCGAATCGATCGGTGTAAAACTTTTAATCGGTTGCGGTATCGGCCAAGTGCTCGGTTTGCTGAGTGTCCAAAAGATTGTCAATATCGAGCTTTAAGGAGAATCCAATGGGTGAAATAGCTTTGGTTTCCATTTTTACTTTTTGGACCCTATTTTTTACGACAATCTCTGTTGAGAAAATCTTCATCCGCCCCAAGGATCCCATTCTGATGCGCCTTGAAAAAACACTTAATCCCAGCGAAAAAGAAGGCGCACGAGTTCTTTCCGAAGATTTGAGCGAAGCAGTATCTCATAAACAAATCAAACAAAAGCTTCTTCTTGCAGGGCTTAAGAGAAAATCGGACTTAAAGCAATTTCTGCTGTTCCAAAGAATTTGCTTCGGAGCGCCCCTCATTCTTTCAATATTTGTCTTTTTTTTCCTCCGAACTGAAATTCAAAATGTCGTGGTATTAGGAATGCTCTTTGGTGCCATTTCATTCGCCATCCCTCGGGTTTGGCTTCTTCATATCATTTTCAAACGCCGAAAGGAAATCGCAAAATACTTTCCCGACACGCTTGACCTTTTGGTGGTTGCTTTGGAAGCGGGGCTTTCCTTTGACACGGCGCTCGTACGAGTCGGCGAAGAGCAAAGACGAATCTCTACCCAAATCAGCCGCGAACTTTTATTTGCGAACCAACAAGTTCTCGTCGGCAAATCGCGCGAAGAAGCACTCCGCAATCTAGCTGCACGTTGTCATGTGGAAGAGGTGGACAGTTTCGTGAGAGCTGTTCTTCAATCAAACAAGCTGGGTACAAGTCTCGTAAAAACCTTAAGGATTCAAGCAGAAGCACTTCGGGACAAAAGAAAACAGCAGGTTCACGCGCAAATTCTTAAGGCACCTGTGAAACTTATTTTCCCTCTGCTTTTTTTTATTTTTCCGACTCTTCTGATCGTTATTTTGGGACCGAGTCTCGTACAAATCTTTCGATACTTAAAAGTGACAGGAGCACCGCCATGAGCGCGATCAACCAAACCAAAAAGACGGTGCTTGCACTTGACATAAGGGTCGCCCGAAGTTTTTTCGAACGAGTGCGTGGCCTCATTGGCTCGTCTTCTCTTGAGCCGGGAGAAGGGTTCTTAATTCCCTCATGCAAGGGCATCCATACTTTCGGAATGAATTACCCGATCGATGCCATTTATATAAACCGAGGTGGGGAAGTCATTGGCATCATGAGCCATCTAGCTCCTAACTCAATTGGGATCGTCAATTTCAGAGCCCATTCTGTTTTGGAGCTTCCACCTGGAGTCATTGAAGGAACGCACACGGAAGTTGGCGATCTGATTTCTATTTTATCTACACCGTCTTCCGAAATCCCTTTGCTTTCGCAGGAAATCTTCTATCCTGCTCCCCATTAACAAATAGGGTGATTTAAGTTAGTATTGGCTCCAACAAACAAGGAGTCAGTATGAAACGTCGTCAATGGTCTAGTCAGGAGAAACTCAAGATCGTTCTTGAAGGTCTCTCTGGTCAAATTGAAATCTCAAGGCTTTGTGCCAAGTATCAGATTGCTCAAACCCAGTATTACCAGTGGCGCGATCAGCTCCTGAAATTCGGCAATCAAGCCTTTGAACAGAAAAATGTCTCTAAAAAAGAACAGCATCTCGAGCAGGAAGTCCGGAAACTCAAAAGCATCATTGGCGATCTTACAGTCGAGTTAAAAAAAAGCGAATTCGAGCTATGAAACGTCAGAAATCTCAATCCGTCATGAACCGTAATACGACTCTGCTTGAGCAAATCAAAACGCTTAAGACCGATCACCCGCTCTGGGGTTATCGGCGTATCTGGAGCTACCTCAAGTACCGGCAAGGCATTCCGGTCAATAAAAAACGCGTTTACAGGATCATGAAAGAATCCGGCTACCTCGTCACCAAAAACTACAAGCTCAAGGCCAAGCGCTCACCTATTCGCCCTAAGCTCAGAACCGATTATCCCAATCACTTCTGGGGCATCGACATGACCAAAATCAAAATGGCCACCTGGGGCTGGCTTTACCTTACCGTGGTCCTCGATTGGTACACCAAAGAGATTGTCGGATTCTCCGTGGGCATTCAATCCAAAACCGAAGACTGGCTCCTCGCCTTGAATCGTGCCGTCAACAGCCGCTTCCCGGGAGGTATTAAAGATACACTCAAGCACGATTTATTTTTAATTTCTGATAACGGCTGCCAGCCAACTTCTCAGAGATTCATGTAAAGCTGCTCAACTCTCGGTCTGAAGCAAATCTTCACCACTTGGAATAATCCCAAGGGCAACTCCGACACCGAGTGAGTCATGCGTACCATCAAAGAGGATCTCGTCTGGCCTTACGAGTGGGACAACCCCTTCGAGTTTGAAGTCGCTCTCAACCAATGGATGGATCGCTACAACACTGACTTCCCACATCAGTCCTTAAACAACATGACACCGAACCAGTTTTTCAAAAAACAACAAAATCAACCACAGCCATTACTCACTTAAATTTCGCTTGCTTAAAGGGGGCATTACACTTCCGTTCGCCATAAATCATTCTGAGACCGACAGCTTGATTTCGCGACATTGACCCTTGCCGCACCCGTCGTACTCGATCCTATGTTTTGACGCCTCGCATACGCGGATAAAAATTTTTCAACGAAGTGCTTTGGCGGCCCGGCCCTCTGAGGTATTGAGCTCAGGCGTATCAAGTCCACGCAGTCTTAATTTCTCACGAATGAACTCGGGACTTGGAAAAATAAAGGTGGATTTTCTGTTGAATTACTCAGGTTTACCGAACAGAAATCCTTGGCCATATCCAACGCCAAGAGACTTTAATACGTTCAAATCTTCTTCCGTCTCAATCCCTTCAGCGATCGCCTCTGCCTCTAGGGTGTGAACGACTTTCAGTAATCGCCCCAACGCCCGGATACGGCCCTTATCTTTTGCAATGCCAATGACTAATTTCTTATCAATTTTAGCGACATCAGGTTCCAACACAACAAGGATCTCTAAAGAACTTCTCCCAAAACCAATATCGTCGATTGCGATTCGTAAGCCTGCTTTTCTAAACTCGCTAATGGCTTTAACAAAGTTTGCCGGATCGCCAACGATTAACTCTTCACTGATTTCAATGCAGAAATCCGGAAGCGTGCTTTCCTTCAGAAACTCCTTAAGTAAATGCTCTGCCCCGATCTCGGTCAACGTGGAAGGATAAAGATTAATGTGCCGCTTCAAACCCGGCGGCAATTGACCGGCAGCGTTAATACAATTTTTGAAACAATGATAATCAATTAAGCTCAAAATATTGTATTCCAAACCCAAACGAAAAAAGTCAATTGGATTTTTAAACACCTCCACGGAAGAACGGCTTAAAAATTCATATCCCACGATTTGTAGATCATCCAATCGTAAAAGGGGCTGCTTGACCACATGATAGGCTTTGCCGTTCTTAAGGGTTTCAACAACTTTATCTAACAATTCGCTTTGAGCACCGCCAACATGACCAGCAGAAAATGCAGAACTGACGCAATTCTTTCCCTGTTGCTTGCTTCGAGCGAGGGCGTAATGTGCTTTGGTTAACAACACTTCCACCGTATTGATTTCTTCATCTGCCTTGATCAGACCCAAGCTTGCTGTCAGCTTAATTTTATTGGATCCCATTTCGACCGGTCTTTCTGAAACAGTCAGGCGGATTTTTTCGGCAACTTTCATCCCATCAGCAAAATGTGTCTGAGGAAGTAAAATGACGAATTCATCACCGCCAACACGCGAGATGTAATCCGTTGTTCGTAACGTTTTCGAAAGCTTCTCAGCGATATGCTTTAAAACTTCATCGCCAACGGCGTAACCAAATTGATCGTTGACCTGTTTGAAATCATCTAGATCCAAAAGAATCACGAGCAAAGTTGAACCATTCCTTCGGACCCAGGCGATTTCACGAGATAGTATCTTTTGCAAACCCCGTCGATTGAGCAATTCGGTAAGCGGATCAAGAAGAACGATTCTTTCAAGCTGATCAATAAGAACTCTATTTTCCTGTTTGAGGTGCTGCCGTTCAATAGCGCGAAGGATGGTTTGCACGAGAAGATGTCGCGTTGCTTGGTCTTTGACAACGTAATCTTGGGCTCCGCTTCGAACTGAATCGAGTTCAAATGTATCGTTATACCCTGTCAAAATAACGATGGGAATGTCATGCGCTTTATCAGATAGAATTTTTAAAGCACTTTCTCGATTATCACTATCGGGGAGGGAAAGATCGGCTAAAATAACATCGATATCACCTTGCGCAATCCGCCCGCAAGCTGATTCTAGCGTACCGGCAGTTTCTAATAGAAATTCATGCTCGACATCTTCGCCAAGTTTGTATTTGACAAGTTTCGCGTCTAGCTCATCATTTTCGATCAGCAATACTTTCCACGCACTATTTTCCACAGTGCACCTCGCATAATCCTAAGGAAAGTATAACTCATCACTGGATAACTAAATAATTTAGTAACTCCGCTTCCCAAAAAAAATCATTCAATTGAAAAGTTACTTTCTTTATTTAATAAGATTACTTTTTGTTTGGAGCTAACAATTCGTACCAGCACATGAGAGATCTCACCTTCTTAGATCGTCTACGGTAAGTGCCAATGTATCGTATGAAAACTCAGAAACTTGACAATGTTTATAGAGCAGCTTATGATTTTGCCATGCCGGGCGAAGAGAAAATATTTGCATACTCCAAATGGGACATTATCCCTGTGCTTGCTGCTTTGCTCCAAGGCGTTTACCTCGCAAGCCTATTCTTTTTCTTTCCTCACTTGAATTGGTGGGCTCGTATCATTCTAGGGTTCGTCTATGCGGTAAGTATCTCGTGGAATATCAATGGAATCTCACACAACTTTCTCCACAATCCTTTTTTCCACTCACCTATATTAAACCGCCTATTTAGCATTTGCGAATCTCTGGTGGTCGGCTTTTCACAAGTATTTTATGAATGCGTTCATAAACGTCATCATCAAAGCAATAGTGACAGGCCAGATGCAAATGGCGAAACGATTGACTGGCTTTCAATTTATCGATACGGCAAAAAAGGCGGAGCGGAAAGTCCGTGGACTTACACCTTCTTGAGTTATTTTCGAGATGACATTGCTGTAACTTACAAAGTGCTTAAGGGAAAGAATCTGAAAGAAGCGTACTGGGGAGTTTTTGAAATCTGCTTGGTCTTGATTCTGTATGGAATCGGGTTCATCCTGAATTGGAAATTCATGTTGTATTTCCTAGTGTTTTACTATCTGGGGCAATCCTTATCAAGCCTGAACGGCTACTACAAACATTACGGAGGCAATCCTGATTCACCTTTAGCCTGGGGTGTCAGCAGCTACGGCAAGCTTTATAACTGGCTGTGGTTTAATAACGGTTATCATGCGGAACATCATTATCGACCGCGTGCACATTGGACGAAAATGAAAGAACTACACGAACAAATCAAAGAGGCAATGATCAAGGCGGGAACAAAGATCATTCGCCCTCCCCACGCCCTTGGCTTTTTGGATTCCAACCTTCCGTGCCGATAAAAAACACAAATCCAACGTCATAACTGACGTTAGCTTCTTTATAATGAATAACGCTTGAATTATTTTCGTGATTCGGATTCGCGGATTTGATTTAGTTCTGCATCAGTTGCCACTCTTCTGCGGTAAACTTCCGAACGACTTTGACCGTTCCATTTACAAAATCGATTTCGACCAATTGACCAGGCGTAAAACTTTTCGCTATCTTGTAAACCTTCCCGTTTATATGGTCAAACATCTCATACCTCTCCCAACCAAAAGAGTATTAGAACTTGGAGTACGGATCATCATCAGCAATAGTAATTCCAGCAAGGGACATCATCAGCAAAAAGAAGAGTGATACAGAAATATACCTTTTCATAAGTCCTCCTTTGTCGTTGGTACTGTCGGTTGCAAAGTTACTCTCCTAAAGTAAGATGTCGGGGTGAGTACTGACTTACATTAAAGATCCATCCGTCCATATTTTAGTAGTCAGTACAGCCCCAATTTTTGACGAATACACGTTAGTCTATTAATTTGAGAATCGGGGGCGAGTGGATTTGCACTCGCAGGTGCCCTGCGAGTATTCCTCAGGGCTCCTGCGGCACTGACCTTCATTGAAAATAATTCATGGAAGCAAGTACTGTCCTCAATGGCGCTCGGTTAAGGTAATAAAAAGAAAAGACCTCCTAATGTCGATGTGAATGATGGGGAAACAACATTCACGACATAGGAGGTCTTAAGATGACCAATAGAGATATCGAATGGAAACA